>Ga0265797_10009481_pt1 | contig 12666 bp, 11 predicted proteins | sample P2T30metagenome_FD_192433 | JGI IMG/M metagenome (GOLD analysis project Ga0265797, IMG submission 192433) | Plant litter microbial communities from East Loma Ridge, Irvine, California - P2 T30 | ecosystem: Environmental > Terrestrial > Plant litter > Unclassified | place: USA: California... | reverse complement strand
GCTCTTCCGATCTCGCTCGACCTGCGCCCCTGAGCCGCCGAGACGGCCTGCGGCGCGCCCGGCGCGCCTCGCCCGTGCAGGGCCGGAGGCGCGTCCCGGCTCAGTCCCGCCGCACCAGCAGGTAGACGATGCTGCGCGCCGTCGCGTGCTCCTGCGCCACGTCGTACCCCTCGTCGCGCAGCAGCCTGCGGTCGGTGCCGGTGAGCTCGTCGGTGGCGCGCCGCACCACCCAGAGGCGGTCGTGGTCGCGGAGGCGTTCGGCGAGCACCGCCTCCTCGGCGGGCACCTCGAGGCCGAGCGTGCGGTCCGTGTACGAGCCGAGCTCGGTGCCGGGCTGCAGGAGCGCGACGTCGTCGAGCCCGGCGAAGCGCTCCGGGTAGGCGTACAGGGCCTGGCGGGGGCGGGTGGACACGGTGCCGGTGGCGTCGAGGTAGAGCGCGTCGCCGGTCCGGGCGTGCGTCTCGACGTAGGACGACACCTGGGCGAGGTCGCTGCCGCCGCCCTTGCCGGTGGGGGTCCGCTGCAGCACGTAGGTGGGGGCCGAGGCGAGGACCAGCAGGACGGTGAGCGCCGTGCCCAGCCACCGCCTCCGGCCGAGCCCGAGCGCGGCACCGAGCAGCAGGGCGACGCCGGGGGCGACGAAGGCGAGCAGGCGGGGGACGTAGACGGGGCCGACGAGGAGCCCGAGCCCGAGGAGCACGAGCGTCGGCAGCACGGCCCAGAGGGCGCCGAGCAGCACGAGGCTGCCGGGGGTGCGCGAGCGGTCGCGCAGGCGGACGCCGAGCCAGATCAGCAGGCCCGCGGCGACGACGGTCACCGCCGCGCTCGTCGCGAACCAGGGCTCGACGAGCACGGTCCACCAGGTGACGGACTCGCCGGTGGACGGGTCGCCCGCGGTCACGAGCCGCGCCCGCTCGCCGAGGACGGTGACGACCACGGGCAGCGAGACGAGCACCGCGGCGGTCGTCGACACGCCCCAGCCCAGGAGGCGGTGGCGGGCCCCGCGACGTCGGCGCGGCGCCGGCGCGAGGCCGAGGAACGCCCCGTGCACGACGACCATGAGCACGAGCGGGACGCTCACCCAGACCGACACGGCGAGGCCGGCGCCGTAGGCGACCCACCAGCGGCGCTGGTGCCGGCGGGACGCCACGAGCAGGACCACCGTCGACCAGGTGGCGAGGGCGATCGTGAGCGCGTAGGGCCGGGCCTCGATCCCCTCGAGGGTCACCCGGGGCAGCACGGTGAACGCGATCGCCGCGAGCACGGCGGTGCGCCGCGTGGTGAGCATGCGCCCCAGCACGAAGACCCCGACCGCGGCGACGGCGATCGCCACGGCGCTGGGCAGCCGGGTGACGAGGGTGCTCTCGCCGAGCACGCTCGTCCAGCCGTTCATGGCGAGGTAGTAGAGCGCGTGGATCGCGTCCCGCTGCTCGACGAAGGCGAGCAGGTCGGGCAGCGGCAGGCGGGCGGCCCGCAGGGTGGTGGCCTCGTCGCTCCAGTACGAGGGGATCCACGACCCGGCCACGGTGACGACGAGGGCGACGACGCCGACGAGCAGCGGGTCGAGCCAGCGTGCCCGCCGTCCGACGACCGCGGGGTCGTGCCCGATGCTCACCGGACCCCCGCGGGGCGGCGCAGGGTCGTCACGAGCATGCCCCCACCCTGCCGTGCCCCGCTGCACGGGAGCCGGGGCCGCGCCGGGCGTCCCCCGATCCGCCGCCTCAGGGGCGTGGGGCCGGGGTGCGGCGCCGGGGCGAGGGACCGCAGCGCGGGGCGTCCCTCGCCGGGGACGACGAAGGCCCCCGCTCTCGCGGGGGCCTTCGGGTGGTGGCTGGACGCGGCGTCGATCCGCGGACCTTTCGATTTTCAGTCGAACGCTCTACCAACTGAGCTACCCAGCCATGGGGACCACCCGGAGGTGACCTCGAGGCGATCGACTCGCCTTCGCGACCCTGACCGGACTTGAACCGGCGACCTCCGCCGTGACAGGGCGGCGCGCTAACCAACTGCGCTACAGGGCCAAACGTTGTTGCTGGTGGTACTGGTGGTGCGATGGTGCTGGTGCCGAGTGACCCCAACGGGATTCGAACCCGTGCTGCCGCCGTGAAAGGGCGGTGTCCTAGGCCACTAAACGATGGGGCCGTCGTGGCGGACCACGGCAACCGAGTGATGAGCATACGCACGACGGCCGGGGAGCGCAAATCCGTGCGCCCGACGACCCCCGACCGGCGTGTCGGGACGTGTCGGTCCTTCCGCTCGTCGGTGCCTGCGGTTAGGTTCGTGCCCGATGACCTCCTCCCGCCGCACCGTGTCCGTCGCCCCCGGGCGGCGGCCCGCCGTGCGCCGTCGCGCGGTCGCCGTGCTCTCCGCCCTGGCCCTCGTCGCCGGCCTCGGACTCGCCTCCTCGCCCGCGGCGCCCGCCTGGGCCGCCACCTACCCGTCGTGGGACGACGTGCAGGCCGCCCGCGGGAACCAGGCCGCGAAGGAGGCCGAGATCACGAACCTCGAGCAGCTCCTCGCGCAGATGCAGGCCGACCTCGAGGCGAAGCGACAGGAGGCCGTCGACCGGGGCGACGAGCTCGCCGACGCGCAGCTCGCCTACGACACCCAGCAGTACCGCACGGCCCAGCTGCAGCAGCAGGCCGACGACGCCGCCTCGGTCGCCGCGGCCAGCGAGCAGCGCGCCGGCCAGCTCGCGGCCCAGCTCGGCCGCTCGGGCGGCACGAACGGCGTCAGCGGCAACCTCATCGCCGACCCGGGCGAGGCCACCGAGCTGCTCTACAAGCTCGGTGCCATGAGCAAGCTCACCGAGCAGGCCGACGGCATCTACGCCCAGGCCACCCAGGACCGCAACACCGCCCAGTCGCTCACCGACCAGGCCGAGGTGGCCCAGGACGCGCTGGGCGAGCTCGCCGACGCCGCGCAGGTCGCCCTCGACGAGGCCACCGCCGCGGCGACCGCCGCCCAGGACGCCGTCGACGAGCAGACCGAGAACGAGGCGAGGCTCCAGGCCCAGCTCGCCACGCTGCGCACCGACACGGAGCACACCGAGGCGGAGTACGCGAAGGGCGTCGAAGAGGCCCGCATCGCGGCCGCCGCCGCGGCCGCCGCGACCAGCGGGACCCCGCTCGGCGTGGTCTCGTCGTCGGGCTGGACCCGCCCCTCCGGCGGCGACGTGTCGAGCGGCTTCGGCATGCGCGTGAACCCGGTGACGAAGCGCTACATCCTGCACGGCGGCACGGACCTCGCGGGCGGCTGCAACAGCCCCATCGTCGCGGCGGCCGCGGGCACGGTCACCTACGCCGGCTGGATGGGCGGCTACGGCAACTTCGTCACCATCGACCACGGCAACGGCGTCCAGACGGCGTACGGCCACCAGCCGAACAACGGCATCGTCGTCCGCATCGGCCAGCACGTCGACGCCGGCCAGCAGATCGGCCACATCGGCTCCACGGGCAACTCGACCGGGTGCCACCTGCACTTCGAGACGCGCGTGAACGGGGTGCAGTCCGACCCGCAGCCCTTCATGAGCGCCCGCGGCATCCGCCTCTGACGCACCCTGTCGCCCCCGCGCACGACGACGGCCCCCGCTCCTGGTGAGCGGGGGCCGTCGTCGTGCGTCGTGCGGGGGTCAGTGGCCCTCGGCGGCGAGCTTCGCGATGCCGTCCTGGACGATCTGCTCGGCCTCGGCGGCGTCGCCCCAGCCCTCGGTCCGGACCCACTTGCCGGGCTCGAGGTCCTTGTAGTGCTCGAAGAAGTGCTCGATCTCCTTGCGGGTCCACTCCGGGACGTCCGAGACGTCCTGGATGTGCTCCCAGCGCGGGTCCTTCGCGGGGACGGCGATGACCTTGGCGTCGCTGCCGCCGTCGTCGGTCATGTTGAACACGCCCACGGGGCGGACCTTCACGCCGACCCCGGGGAACAGCGGGTGGTCGAGCAGCACGAGCACGTCGACGGGGTCGCCGTCGAGGCCGAGGGTGCCCTCGAAGAACCCGTAGTCGGTCGGGTAGACGAAACCGGTGAACAGGACGCGGTCGAGGTACACGCGACCGGTCTCGTGGTCCACCTCGTACTTGTTGCGGCTCCCCTTGGGGATCTCGATCACGGCGTCGTACGCGGCCATGGGTCCTCCTCGTGCGTGGTGCGGACGTGCGGGGCACGTGCGGTGACGACGTCGGTCCGTGCCGACGCCGGGATGCGCCGCGCCCGGGCGGGTCGACGGCGCCGCTAACGTTACAAGATGCCCGACAGACCGAGACTGACGCCCGCGCGCGCCGACGTGCGCCGCGCCGTCCGCGGCGTGCTCGCCGACGAGGCACCGGGCGCGCTCGTGCTCGTCGCGCTGAGCGGCGGCCCGGACAGCCTCGCCCTCGCGGCCGCGACGGCCTTCGAGGCGCCGCGGGCCGGGCTGCGCGCCGGCGCCGTCGTCGTCGACCACGGGCTCCAGCCGGGGTCGGCCGACGTCGCGGAGCGCGCCGCCGGGCAGGCGCGCGGGCTGGGGCTCGACCCCGTGCTCGTCCGGCGCGTCACCGTCGACGGGGCCGGGGGGCCGGAGGCGGCGGCCCGGTCGGCGAGGTACGCCGCCCTCGACGAGGCGGCCCGCGCCTCCGGGGCCGGCAGCGTCCTGCTGGGGCACACCCTCGACGACCAGGCCGAGACGGTGCTGCTCGGCCTCGCCCGCGGCAGCGGCGCGGGCAGCCTGCAGGGCATGGCGGTGCGGTCCGGGCGCTGGGTGCGCCCGCTGCTGGCCGTCCGTCGGGCGACGACCGTCGCGGCCTGCGCCGACGAGGGGCTCGACCCGTGGACGGACCCGCACAACGCCGACCCGGCGTTCGCCCGCGTGCGGGTGCGCGAGCGGGTGCTGCCCGTGCTCGAGCGCGAGCTCGGACCCGGCGTCGCCGAGGCGCTCGCCCGCACCGCCGACGCGCTGCGCGAGGACGACGAGGCCCTCGACCGCTTCGCCGACGAGGTCGCCGAGGAGCTCGCCGACCACGCCGAGGCCGGCATCTCGCTCGACGTCCGAGGGCTCGCCGTCAACCCGCCCGCGCTCCGCCAGCGGCTCGTCCGGCTCGCCGTGCACGGGGAGTTCGGGGTCACGCTCACGCGGGCGCAGACGCTCGAGGTGACCCGCCTCGTCACCGACTGGCACGGCCAGGGGGCGGTGCACCTGCCGGGCGTTACAGTGGTACGCACCGCCGGGCGGTTGCACTTCGCGGCCGTTCCCCCCGGCGCCTGACGCCACCCGCGCCTCCGGCCCCACCACGGCCGTGCGCCCGTCCGAGGAGACCCCCGAGGCCATGGAACTCAGCGACATCGACGACGACCTCACCTCGGTCCTGTACTCCGAGGACGAGCTGCACGAGAAGATCGCCGAGGTCGCCCGCCGGGTCGAGGCGGACTACGCCGAGAAGGACCTGCTGCTCGTCGGCGTGCTCAAGGGCGCCGTCATGGTCATGGCCGACTTCGCGCGCGAGCTGAAGCTGCACGCGACCATGGACTGGATGGCCGTGTCGTCGTACGGCTCGGGCACGAAGTCGTCGGGCGTCGTGCGGATCCTCAAGGACCTCGACACCGACCTGCACGGGCGGCACGTGCTCATCGTCGAGGACATCATCGACTCGGGCCTGACCCTCTCGTGGCTGCTCGACAACCTCAAGAGCCGCGGTGCCGCGTCGGTCGAGATCTTCGCGCTGCTGCGCAAGCCCGAGGCCGCCAAGGTCGAGGTCGACGTGCGCTACGTCGGCTTCGAGATCCCCAACGAGTTCGTCGTCGGCTACGGGCTCGACTTCGCCGAGCGGTACCGCAACCTGCGCGGCATCGGCGTGCTCGCGCCGCACGTCTACAGCTGACCTCCGGGCGACGGTCGTCGTCCAGCTGCCGTCCGGTCCGCCCACGTTCGGCCCACGGCGAACACCCACCGGGCCCCGAGGGGGCCCGAGGTAGCCTGACGACCACGTTCTCCCCTGCAGAAAGGGCCGGGCTCCGCCCGTACTGACATGGACTTCAAGCGCTTGTTCCGCGGACCGATCGTCTACATCGTGATCGCGGTGATCGGCATCGGCATCGGCTGGAGCTTCATCAGCGGCTCCGGCACGACCCGCGTGTCGACGCAGGAGGGCCTCGAGGCCCTCTCGAACGGCGACGTGGCCTCGGCGACGATCTTCAGCAACGAGCAGCGCGTCGACCTCGTGCTGCGCGAGGGCGACCGGCAGGAGCAGTTCTACTACGCGACGCCCCGCGGCGACGAGGTCGTCGACGCGGTCAACTCTGCCGACCTCTCGGGCGGCTTCGACGACGACGTGACGCAGAGCAACTGGTTCCTGTCGCTCCTCGGGATCCTGCTGCCGTTCCTCATCATCGGCGTCATCTTCTGGTTCCTGCTCTCGTCCATGCAGGGCGGCGGCAGCAAGGTCATGCAGTTCGGCAAGTCCAAGGCGAAGATGGCCTCGAAAGAGACCCCGCAGGTGATGTTCACCGACGTCGCCGGGGCCGACGAGGCCATCGAGGAGCTGCACGAGATCAAGGAGTTCCTCAAGGAGCCGGCCAAGTTCCAGGCCGTCGGCGCGCGCATCCCCAAGGGCGTGCTGCTCTACGGTCCTCCCGGCACCGGCAAGACGCTCCTCGCCCGGGCCGTCGCCGGCGAGGCGGGCGTGCCGTTCTTCTCGATCTCGGGGTCGGACTTCGTCGAGATGTTCGTCGGCGTCGGCGCCAGCCGCGTCCGCGACCTCTTCGAGCAGGCCAAGCAGAACTCGCCCGCCATCATCTTCGTCGACGAGATCGACGCGGTCGGCCGCCACCGCGGCGCCGGCATCGGCGGCGGCAACGACGAGCGCGAGCAGACCCTCAACCAGCTGCTCGTCGAGATGGACGGCTTCGACCCCAAGACGAACGTGATCCTCATCGCGGCGACGAACCGCCCCGACGTGCTCGACCCGGCGCTGCTGCGCCCTGGCCGCTTCGACCGGCAGATCGGCGTCGACGCCCCCGGGCTCGACGGTCGCAAGAAGATCCTCGAGGTGCACGGCAAGGGCAAGCCGCTGGCCGCGAGCGTCGACCTCGAGGTGCTCGCGCGCAAGACGCCGGGCTTCACGGGCGCCGACCTGGCCAACGTCCTCAACGAGGCAGCGCTGCTCACGGCGCGCTCGAACGCGCAGCTCATCGACAACCGCGCGCTCGACGAGGCCGTGGACCGCGTCATGGCGGGGCCGCAGCGCCGCAGCCGCATCATGAACGACCACGAGAAGCTGATCACCGCCTACCACGAGGGCGGGCACGCCCTGGCCGCCGCCGCCATGCGGCACACCGACCCGGTGACGAAGATCACGATCCTGCCCCGCGGCCGGGCCCTCGGCTACACGATGGTGCTGCCGCTCGAGGACAAGTACTCCGTCACGCGCAACGAGCTGCTCGACCAGCTCACGTACGCCATGGGAGGCCGCGTCGCCGAGGAGCTCGTGTTCCACGACCCGACCACGGGCGCCTCGAACGACATCGAGAAGGCCACGGCGACCGCGCGCAAGATGGTCACCGAGTACGGCATGAGCGCCAAGGTCGGCTCGGTCAAGCTCGGCCAGGGCGGCGGGGAGCCGCTCATGGGCCGCGACGGCGGCTCGCGCGACTACTCCGAGACCATCGCGCAGACGGTCGACGCCGAGGTGCGCGTGCTGCTCGAGCAGGCGCACGACGAGGCCTGGCAGGTCATCGTCGACAACCGCGACGTGCTCGACGAGCTGGCCCGGGTGCTCCTCGAGAAGGAGACGCTCGACCACGACGAGCTGGCCGAGATGTTCAAGGACGTCAAGAAGCTGCCCGAGCGGCCGCAGTGGCTCTCGAGCGAGTCGCGCCCCGTCTCGGACCGTCCCGCGATCCGCCTGCCCGAGAAGGCCCCGGTCGACGCCGGCGCCGTCGACGGCGGCGTGGACAGCGAGCCCGAGGCGACGTCGTCGCCGACCCGCCAGCGTCCTCCGCGCACCACGCCGGGCATCGCCCCCGCCTGACCGGCACCGTCGTCCCGACGGAGCCCACCGGGCCCCCGGACCCCAGGGCGGCCGCACACGATCGTGCGGCCGCCCTTCTGTACCCTGGACCGGACCGCCCGCCCGCACTGCCCGATCGGAGGACCGCCACCGTGACCGATCAGCAGCCGCCCGTCCCGTCGCGACGAGCGGCCCGGGCCGCGAGGGGCACGGTCGACGGGGTGCCCGACGGTCAGGGCGCAGCTCGCGCCGCCGGAGGCACTGCCCCCGGCCCCGTGCCGCGACGGCCTCGCGGTCGTGACCGGTACGCGGGCCTCGACGTCGTGCTCGACGCCCCCTCGTCCGTGCGCGCGCCGGGCTCCGTGCCCGACCCCGGACGGCGCAGGCTCGTCCTCAGCCCGCACGAGACCGAGGCCGTGCGGCCGCCCTCCCAGCTGCCCCGCGTGGCCCCGACGCCCGTCGCGCCGGTGCCCGCGGTCGTCCGCGCCGACGACCCCGCGCCCACGGCGAGCCCGTCGTCGGCCGCGGCCGGTGACGGCCGGCCGGCCCCCGCCTCCGGCACCGCCCCCGCCTCCGGCACGGCCCCCGCTTCCGGCACGTCGCCCGCGCCCGCCGCGCCGGGTCGGCGCCTCATCGCCTCGGGCCGGTACGAGCGCCCGCTCGACGCCCTGCCGACCGGGCCGTCCGCCGAGCGGACCGCCGTGCGGGACGCCGGTCCGACCCCCGACCCGTCCGCCGTGCCGGTCGCCGAGCCCCCCGTCGTCACCCGCTCGATCACGGTCGTGCACCGGCCGCGCCGGGCCGCGACCCGGGCCGGCCGCCGCGCCGCGGGGCCCGCGTCGTCGTCGACGACCGTGCTGGGCGTGCTCAACGTCACCCCCGACTCCTTCAGCGACGGGGGCCGGTACACCGCCCTCGACGCCGCGCTCGCGCACGCCCGCGACCTCGTGGCCGCCGGGGCGGACGTCGTCGACGTCGGGGGCGAGTCCACCCGGCCGGGCGCCGAGCGCGTCGACCCGGCCGAGGAGCGTCGCCGCGTCCTTCCCGTCGTCGAGGAGCTCGTCGCCGAGGGCGTCCGGGTGAGCGTCGACACGCTGCACGCCTCGACCGCGGCCGCCGCGCTCGAGGCCGGCGCCGAGATCGTCAACGACGTGTCCGGCGGGCTCGCCGACCCCGACATGGCCCGGGTCGTCGCGGGCAGCGACCGCACGTACGTCGCCTCGCACTGGCGCGGCCACCTCGACGCCGCCTCGTCGCGGGCGCCGTGGCAGGACGTGGCGCGCGAGGTCCGCGACGAGCTGTCCCGGCGCGTGGACGAGCTCGTCGACGCCGGCGTCGACCGCGACCGGCTCGTGCTCGACCCCGGCCTCGGCTTCTCGAAGGTCGGCGCCGAGAACTGGCGGCTGCTCGCCGGCCTGCCGGGCCTCGTGTCGCTGGGCCTGCCCGTGCTCGTGGGGGCGTCGCGCAAGCGGTTCCTCGGCGAGCTGCTGCCCGAGGGCGCACCGCCCGAGGACCGCGACCCGGCTACCGCCGTCGTGGGGGTGCTCGCCGTGCAGGCCGGCGCGTGGGGCCTGCGCGTGCACGACGTGGCGGGGACGCGCGCCGCCCTCGACGTGCTCGGCGCCTGGCGCGCCGGCGGCGAGGCGCCCGCCGGCGCCCGACGGGCGAGGCACGCGTGAGCGACGCGACCGGCACGGGCGGCGTGAGCGACGCGACCGGCACGGGCCACGTGACCGGCGTGGCCGGCACGGGCGACGTGGTTGGCGCCACCGGCACGACCCCTGCGCCCCCCACCACCGCCGGGGCGCCGGGACGCCCCCTCGACGTGCTGCGCCTCACGGGGGTGCGCGCCACCGGCCACCACGGCGTGTTCGCGCACGAGCGCCGCGACGGGCAGGAGTTCGTCGTCGACGTCGTCGTCCACCTCGACGCCCGCCCCGCGGCCGAGGGCGACGACCTCGCGGCGACGGTGCACTACGGCGTGCTCGCGGAGGAGCTCGTCGCCGCCGTCGCGGCGGACCCCGTCGACCTGGTCGAGACGCTCGCGGAGCGGCTCGCGGCCGTCGTGCTCGCGCACCGCGCCGCGGTCGTCGCCGAGGTCACGGTGCACAAGCCGTCCGCGCCGATCACGGTGCCCTTCGACGACGTGTCGATCACGATCGTGCGCACGCGGGCCGACGCGGCCGGGCGAGGGGTGACCGGTGGACGCTGAGCGGGGCGGGGGCCGGAGGCGCGGGGTCGTCGCGCTCGGAGCCAACCTGGGCGACCGGGTCGCCACGCTCCGGGCCGCCGTGCGCGACCTCGACGCCGTGGACGGCGTCTCCGTGGTCGCCGGCAGCCGTCCCGTGGAGTCCGTCGCCCTCACCCTCGACGGCCCCGACGCGAGCCGACCCGGCTACGTGAACGCCGTCGTCCTCGTCGAGACGACGCTCGACGCCGCCGCGCTGCTCGAGGCCCTGCACGCCGTGGAGGCCCAGCACGGTCGGGTCCGCACCGAGCGCTGGGGCGACCGCACCCTCGACCTCGACCTCGTCGACCTCGAGGGGGTCCGGGTCGACGGCGACACGGGCGGCCACGACGCGGGCACCCACGACGCGGGCACCCACGACGCGGGCACCGACGAGGTCGGCCTCGACGAGGCGGGCGGGGACGAGGCGGGCGCCGGCGGGACCGCCGGGGCCGCGTCGCGCCTCCGGCTGCCGCACCCGCGTGCCGCCGAGCGGGACTTCGTGCTCGCCCCGTGGCTCGAGGTCGATCCCGCGGCACGGCTGACCGGGCAGGGCACCGTCGCGGACCTGCTCGCGGCGCTGCCGACCGGGTCCGGTCCGCTGCGCCCGATGCCCGGCGAGGCCCCGCTCGCCGCTCCCGCCGACCCCCGAGGAGCCCCGTGAGCCACACCCGCCCCGGCACCCTGGTCGGCCTCGTCCTCGTCGCGCTCGTCGCGGGCTTCGTCCTCGACGCCGCCCTCGTCGCGTCCGGTCGCCCGGCGCTCGTGCCGCCGCCCGCCCTGGGACTGGCGCTGCTGGGCATCGGCGCGGTCGTGGTGTCCCTCGCGGTGCCCGTCCGTCGCGTGGCGCGCGGGGACGAGGGGCGACGCGTCGACGCGTACTACGCGACCCGCGTCCTGCTGCTCGCGAAGGCCAGCAGTCTCAGCGGCGCGCTCTTCGGTGGCCTCGCCGGCGGGGTGCTGGTCTTCCTCCTGACCCGCGGGGTGAGCGTGGCGCTAGGCTCGCTGGTGCCCACGATCGTCGCCGTCGTGGGGGGCGTGGCGCTCCTCGTGGCGGGCGTCGTCGCCGAGCGCATGTGCACCGTGCCTCCCGACGACGACGCGCCCGACGGGGCCGGCCACCAGGCCGTCTGAGCGAGACGGACGCGGCGCACCGGTGCCGCGGCGGAGGGGACGCGACCATGACCCGAGCGACCGGCGAGAGCGACCGGGGCCCCGGCGCCGCCCCCGACGACGTCACGCGCACCGCGCCCGGCGAGTGGCGCGGCGTGTCCCCGCGCTACGTCGGCGTGGAGCTCGTCGGCTGGGTCCTCACCGGCCTCGTCGTGACGGGCCCGACCCTGTTCCTCTGGCTGATCGACGGCTGGTGGCCCAAGGCCGTGACCGCGGCCGTCGCGGTCCTCTTCGTCGTCGTCTGCGCCCTCACCCCGCGCCGGGTCCGGTCGATCGGCTACCAGCTGCGCGACGACGACCTGCTGCTGCGCCGCGGGATCCTCTTCTCGCGCATCGTCGCCGTCCCCTACGGGCGCATGCAGCTCGTCGACATGGAGCGCGGCCCCGTCGTGCGGGCCCTCGGCCTCAGCGACCTCAAGCTCGTCACCGCCGCGGCGGCGTCCGCCGTGTCGGTGCCGGGCCTGCCGCTCGCCGAGGCGGAGGGGCTGCGCGATCACCTGGTCGAGCTGGCCGAGTCGCGCCGGGCGGGACTGTGACCGACGGGGGCGACCCGCGCCTCCGGCCCGGCGGCGACCCGGGCGACCCGCGTGGCGCGGGCGACCAGCGCGCGGTCGTCGCCGAGCTCACCGACGGCGAGTGGCACCGGCTGCACCCGGCCACGCCGCTGCTCAAGGGCGGCATCGCGGTCGTCGTGCTGCTCGGCATCGTCGTCAACAACCTCCGCGAGCTGCTGTTCGAGTCCTTCGTGCCCGGCGGTGGGCGTCGCGGCGACGACCCGCTCGTGCTGCTCGTCGAGAGCGGCCTGCTGCTGCCCGTCGTCGGCGGGGCGCTGCTCGTGCTGCTCGTCATGGTGGCGGCGTTCTGGGCGTCGTGGCGGGTGTCGACGTTCCGGGTGACGGACGAGGTCGTCGAGGTCCGCACCGGGATCCTCTTCCGGCGGGAGCGCCGCGCGCCCCTCGACCGCATCCAGGGCATCAACGTGCAGCGGCCGTTCCTGCCGCGCCTGCTGGGCGCCGCGAAGCTCCAGGTCAGCCAGGCCGGCGACGACGCCAACGTCGACCTCGCGTACCTCCGCAGCGCGTCCGCGGACGAGCTCCGTCGCGAGATCCTGCGCCGGGCCGGAGGCGCGCGCGGCCGGGGCGGCGGCGCCTCCGCCGGTCGCGCCCCCGCGTCCGGCGCCTCCGGCCCCGCCGTCCCCGCGTCGGGCGGCACCGCCCACGGGGACCGGGCGGCGACCCCGGGCTCGCACGACCTCCGCGGGGCGCCGGAGGTGGTGGGGCACCCGGGCGG
>Ga0265797_10009480_pt1 | contig 12666 bp, 14 predicted proteins | sample P2T30metagenome_FD_192433 | JGI IMG/M metagenome (GOLD analysis project Ga0265797, IMG submission 192433) | Plant litter microbial communities from East Loma Ridge, Irvine, California - P2 T30 | ecosystem: Environmental > Terrestrial > Plant litter > Unclassified | place: USA: California... | reverse complement strand
GAAACCTGACGGCTGGTCGGTCAGTTCAGCCGAACGAAATGTTGAGGGAACTCACATATGTCGCAAAACACGGGCGCGGAGTTTTCTGAATGGTCACGCCAAATAAGCGAGTTCAAGAAGAAGCTGAGATTGCCGATGACTGTCCAGCCGATGTTGAGGAGCGTTCCCAGATTGCGTGCGCGCCATTGACCAGAGCTTGCCATCAGCAGCAGGACTATAGCGATCCCTGTCAAGATAGGGAGTGAGTTGTCGTGCATCTTAAGTGCGATTGATGTGGAAGAGGTGAGTTATGGATCAATGCATGCGACCATTGCGAATCAGTGCATATATATGAGCGGATATCCAGATGCACGCCGAACAAAAGACAACGAACAATAAGAAGTCGAACAAAAGGCCTAATTAAGGTTCGGGTGATTCTGCGCTAATAGCCTGGGAACGCCGATGTGGCGGGTAGATGGCGTTTCAGCCCCTGGACGAGGATCCGCGTTTCTGTCTGTTCTTCTCGTTTCATATCATATGGAAGGATCCCTTTGACTTCAATGCCTCATCATGAATGTTTGATGTGCTTTTCATCTTTCAACTCCTACACACCTTTGTCTCCAAAGACACATCCCTTCCTTTGTATCTCATCACTGCATCACCCCTTCAAACAGGTCGACCATCTCGTGAAACCGACTAACACTTGTATCAGCGCTCATTCGACACAATGGCGCAACCGTCCAACCAGTACGCCTTGTCAAAGGCACACACCTCGGGCGGCCTTGTAGAAGGTGAACAAACTGGGATCCTGAGTGCGTTCGGAGGTACAGACAGCTGGAGAAGTGGGCCTAGTCCATCGTGAGTGAGATTTGATTCGGTGCATACTATCTGCTGACTAGCAGTCCTTCCAATGTCGATCAGGTCGCTCCAGCTACGCCGCTCCCTCCCCCCCGAGGTCTTACACCGCGGCCTCTTAATGAGCGGGAAAATCAACTTGTCTCGTATCTGGGTCGTCTGCAATTCGTGAGCTCATAGGTCGTACAGTACTAAATCAAGTTCTTGGCTACAGCCCCCACGCAGTGGTCACAGGACAATAATCTGAACCTGGCGGTAGAGTACACAGACTCTGGTCTCTTTCCATCACTGACGACCAGTCTTCTTCGCTCCAACCTGGCAGCGTGTCATCGCCCGACCCAAATCTGAACAGATTCCTGCTCCCAAACGGGGAGTACGTTTCGTGCATATTCTGGAATAAGCTTTTCCATATCACCGGAACAGACATTGGTGAGGAAAAAGCTGGACTGCCCGCTAACTGCTAAGTTCGAGCCCTGGTATTCAGATTCGAAGCCTTCTCGCGTCCCGTTAAAAACGTGAAGAAGTGAGAGACATCCTACCATTGGGGACTGACCTCTAGATTTGAAGAAGGAGTCTTCTCAGACTTGAGAAACCTCAAGCCAGGGTCCGACGCGTGCCTTGAGGAGCCGAAGTATGGCTACAATCCTATGTGCACTCTGAGCTCATACGACAGATCACCTTTTCTCGATTTGTTGTTCCGGAATGGTTGTATAAGGACCCAGAAGAAGGTGAGCAGGTTTGCTCTCGCGGAAACCAGCCTCGTACTGACATACAGCAAAAGGTAACCCTTGTTCTTTGAGCTGTGATGACGAGCTAACCACGCCACCCTCGCAGGTCTTCTACTGGTACGTCACTCGAGCAGGGATGCGGAGGCATCGCCGATCAAGCTCATCTGTAGGTTTTCTGTGCCTCACGACCGTCTCTTTCTGGATGCCCTCGAAAGAGACCTCAAGCGGGAGAAAATGGGTCTAGAACCCACTACCGCAATAGAGGGCGAGCCAGCTCGCAGCTTCCGGTCAGTGATGAGGACGTCACCATAGGTCAATCTCGCTGATCTGAAGATATGATCCTACGCGAGGACTCTTCGATCAATTTGCTGGAGGACAGCAAAGCCTGAGTATCTCTCAGGATCATGTGAGTTAATCTCGAAGTGACATATTTTCTGACGAAGCTAGATCCCTGGCAACTCTCATCCCGCACCTGTGACCTCAGCCCCATTTGGACAGTCTCACGGCGCCGACGACTTTCAAAGCCACACTCAGACATTGGGTCACAATGACAACGTTCGGGCGTATGGTTCGCCGCTTGCAAGACAGGAGAGTATCGATCGGTCTCCTCGATCCGAAGAGGAGGGCCTGGACCACTCGCAGCCTGACACTGCCAACTCAGTTTTGTTCAGCAAAACGTTGTTTGTGGGATCACCTGGATACAAGAAACGTCGACAACGATCGAGGAAACGAAGTCGTCGTGCCGGTACAGCAACTACAGGTTACGATACCGAAGGCAGCGGTTCTGAACCCGACATGCTGCAGCAGTCCAATCATGTCTCGAATTTCCCGGACTGGTCCTTTCAGCCAAACGGTGGCAACATGCGCCCGACCTCTATCAATCACGGTAACTTCTCGACGCAACGACTCGATCAGCCACTGGCGGTATCCAACCAGCAACTCGCGGCAGCGATCCCCATGACTAGTGGCTCTCCACTGATTGGGTCGGCGTCACGGGGCCAAGACCTTATGCGCTTCAACTCGGACGAGTACGCGCACATGTCTTCGCCTCCGACGTCGAGCCTTCGACCTTCGAAAGAGGCAATTACTGTCTCCTCCGCGATGAATACTCCTGGGAAGGGCTTCACATGTCCACTTATCCCCTGCGCCCGAGTTTTCAAACGACTTGAACACCTGAAGCGGCACGTCCGTACACATACGCAGGAACGACCATTTGGGTGCGACCGCTGTCCCAAACGCTTCAGTAGAAGCGATAATTTGACCCAGCACCTCAAGACGCATGAGAAGGCAGATCGTGGAGAACGGATGAAGACTGAGCTGTCAGAGTCGGGCGTCGATGAACATTATATGGGTCCAGAACTCGACGCGATACCATCCAGAGGCCATGCCTGGTCGGAGCTCGGTCAGCCCGGCCTGCCTTCTCGCTTCCGACATTCCACCCATGATGGCTCTACGAGTAAGCTCCTGCTGCGATCCATGGGTACCGCTGACAAGAAGCCGGTCATATTTCACAACCTGCGAGATTTCATCCTTACGGGGCTAGACCGGAGGAGCAAGCACCATCGGTCCAACAGCACGTTGTGTTCTCCGATGGAATGTGGCCAGGTCCGCTCCCCGCTTACGTGAATGCCTCACACCTGGCTCCAAATCTCAATGTACGCCGTCACCGATCGATGACTCCGCATCCCCCGAATATCTCGAGTTTCACCGCAGATCCCTGGCAAGGCGATCAAGGCCGAACAGCTCGACCATTCACTCAGGCGGTCGGAGGCATTTTCAATACGCACTTCGCTGATGAGTCCTACCATCGAGCCACCTCACTGGATCCATCGACACTGAATGTCCGCGCCACCTCGCTCCAGTCTCAAGGCCCAAATTACTTCAACAGGTTCGGCATGGGGTCGACTAACATGTCCGGCGATGGACAACCGAGTCAGTTCGATTCAGGGGGTCAGACAGGAATCACGAGCGTTATGAGCTTGACAGAGCCGACCACTATTGGGGAACTGAAGACAAATTTGGTAGACGAGTACACGGACTGGGAGCAGCACAATGCCTAGTTTGCATACCGGACAGGAAAAGATAGATACCAAATTGATATATAATGAACCAGGACGTCTGAGACGCCGGGTTGCGCGTGTGGTGATTACTAGTGTTGTGTGGCATGTAAAGGGCGTTGCATATAAACTCATGTATGCGTTGCTCCATCATTGCACTGTAATAGTCAGTTTCAATCGCGGATTGACTATTAGAAGCGACTCACACAATGGATCTCGGAAATCTACAGCAGTCAGCATCCAGAAAATGGTATTCAAATTCGACTCACGCTTCTGACTGTTGTGTTTATAGCCCATTTTGGTCTGATGATGCATCTTAGCCTTCTGATCCTTGAAACTGCGCGCCTGCGCTCTCGCCCACTTAGCCTCTCCAGGGTTACGAGCCTTCATCATTTCGAGCCCTCTTCCATATCCACCCATCCCACCTGCAATAGGGATCAACGCCAACGAAGGGTCGGCCAATCGCTGCTTGACCAAGGCAACCTTCGAAATTTGCTGATCATCCGAAGTAGCGACCTGGGAGACAGGCCTGAGTCGCTGTGAATAGTAGACTTTGAGCGCCCTGTGGCCAAGTATCCTGCCTGATGGCAGCGTCAGAGACAGGCCGTCGTCGGCGAGGGTGGGCATCTGGCGTAAGCAAGTGATGATTATGATGATTGCACATGGCGAAATCCAACTCACATGTGACGTTCCCATTGAAGAACCCTCGCCCATCTCTCCATTATCGTCCATATCTTCCCAGTCATCGCCACCCTGATCATTGTCCTCATACGTATAATAGTCGGAAACCTCAATCCTGTCGTCGTCCGTCTCAAATGCCATTTTACAATGCGATTTGTCAATCATGTGTCGCCTCACAGCCTCAACACTCCCAAACTCCCGGCTGCCCCCAGGACAGTAAAGGCAAATGTTGCCTACGACCACCTTCTCTCCGAGATAAGCGAGCAAGCCGGATATGTCTGACAAGTACTCCTGATCGGGTATGAAGAAACTGTGAGCGGTCGACATGTGTTGGAGACACCCGTCGATGGTCGAGAGTTTTGTAGTACAGAAAAGACAGTCTGAGGGAAGATGCCGTCGTCGTCTAGACGCAGCCAGCTTTGCTTCTATATCGATCTCTTCCTCTTCTTCGTCATCTTCTGAGTCCTCGCCGTCACTGATCATAGACCCTTCGTCATCGGTGCCATGATTTGATGCTGAAGGGGCTATTGTTTCTGGTTTAGCTTGATTCGAGTGTGCGTAACCGTCGTGGAGATCTTCAGGTTGGTTTGAAGTGGCCGGGCCAGGGTTGCTAGCATATACGATCTCGCGTTCTCGATGCTTGCGCGATTGTACGTGGGAGCGGTATGCGTTCTCGCTCGAAAAAGTTTTTCTGATTGTCAGATCAGCTCCTGTAAGAGCGGACATACCTGCAAGCCTCACAGGCGAGATCTCGTGGGTCCGTTCTGACGGCGTTCTGTTCTCGACGTTCGACTACCTTTTCGTTGAAAGCTGTGGCGGCAACGGGAGGTAGACTTGCTACTCTTCGCTTCATATTGTACCTATGCCAATCGGTAGAGAAGTGTGCTCTCTGTTCGGAAGCATCTTCGAATGCGACTCTGCAGGATATGCAGGTAAACATGGTGGGTATGATGAATGTAGTATATGTAAAAGGGATAAGATGGAAAAGTGGTAGTAATAGTAATCATGAATAATCCAGAATTGTATCATCGAGTCAACGGAGATGAGTTGATACTCCGTTAGTCTTCTCTGATTAGATTTCCACTCTCTACCTCTCTATAACCACTGTCTGCAAATATATCAATTGGGCAATAGTAATCATGCCACCGACTACTACATCGACGCCAGCGTGGCTGAAGGAGAGTCAGGGTGTACCGTCTTCTTCCTCGTCAAAACCTGCCGCAAAATCAAAGACCAACAAGACCGCTTCGATAGAACAGTGGCAGGCCCTCGGTGTGTAATTTTCGTGTGGCTTACCGTCGAGGTCGTTGACAAATTAGGTGTCATGGATCCACTCGCAAAGCAGCTTAGCTTGAGAGGCTTCAAAGCCCCTACACCTATCCAGCGGTCCACTATACCGTTATCTCTCGCCACCCCTCCCCGAGACGTCTTGGGTATGGCTCGAACCGGTTCCGGTAAGACACTGGCATATGTGATCCCACTCCTGCAGCGTCTCGGTGGCGTCCATCGAGACACTCAAGGACCTCGGGCTATCATCATGTGTCCTACAAGAGAGCTCGCACTACAGATATTCAAGGTCGGAAAGGACATGGCCAGAGGACTGAAGCAAAGCAAGGAGGAACAGGGTCCTCTGAGATGGGCCATCATCATCGGTGGTACATCACTCGACACACAGTTCGAGTCCATGAGCAGCTCGCCCGATATGTGAGCATAAGGTTGATGGCTCGGCTGACAAGCAGTGTGATCGCTACCCCAGGGCGATTCCTTCACCTGCTCGTCGAAATGAGCCTAGATTTACGGAGTTCCGAGCTGATTATCTATGACGAAGCAGACAGGTGAGCCGTTTAATGAAGATCAAGCTGATATATAGGCTGTTCGAGATGGGATTCGAGAGTCAGCTCCACGAGATTACTCATCGCCTTCCTCCGACCCGCCAGAGCTTACTCTTTTCGGCTACTCTGCCCACCACCGTCGCCGAGTTCGCTCAAGCCAGTCTAAACAATCCTGCCCTCATCCGTCTCGATGCCGACTTCAATCTCAGTCCTGACCTCACTCTCTCTTTCTACCTCGTCAAGCCAACAGACAAGGATGCGGTGCTCATGATCGCGCTACAGTCACTGCTACGATCCGACATTGCCAGCGATAAACGTCGTCAGGGCCAAGCAATTGTTTTTTGTGCCACCAAGCATCACGTCGAATATCTCACCACTCTTATCTCCGGTGCAGGCTACACCACCTCGTCCGTCTTCGGATCCCTCGATCAGATAGCTCGTCAACAACAGCTTCATCGATTTCGCGATGGCGAGAGCCAAGTCCTGGTAGTCACTGATGTCGCTGCTAGAGGACTCGATATACCGGTCATGGACAACGTCATCAATTACGACTACCCTCCCAACGCAAGACTCTTCATTCACCGTGTAGGGCGAACGGCTCGAGCGGGGCAGAAGGGACGCGCAGTCTCTTTGGTTGTCAAAGATGATGTCCCTTACTTGTGCGATCTTGAAGACGTGGTGGGACTCAGCATCACAGACCCCAGTAGTCATCTACTCGGATCAGTTCCCCGAGCATTAGTGGACGACACTCGCCAATCTCTGAGGGGTATGGAGCAAGACGATGGTCAAGCGATGGCTGCGCTCAGAGAAGTCATGCGCAAAGGCCAAGGGATGTACGAGCGATCTCGAACTAAAGCCTCGGGCCGCGCATACCGCAAAGCAAAAGACGTGATTCAGATATCAATGGGGGACTCGCCAGAGCACATGCATCCCGACTTCAAAAGTTACTCGGTAGTGGGTCATTCAGATCTAGTCTCGTCGTTGGAACGGTTTCGCCCAGCAGAGACGGTGATGGAGATGGGAAACAAAGGCAAATCCATCGTGAGCCTGATGAGCGAGAGGAGGAAGGTTATGGAAAGGAAGCGCAAGGCCCCGCCCCCAGTTGGCGATCAGACTACGGATGAGCTGCCGGAGTCGGCGTCCAGCATTGTGAGTCGCAACATGGCTGAGTAAGACTCACGAAGCAGCCGAGTCACCCTGTTAAAGACTTTCGTGACCCATCCTTCTTCCTCCAACACGAAAGGAGCCATCATGATCGCGACAAAGGGTGGGTTATGATACGCGTGATAAGCTAAAGCGATAGATATTCCCTTAGTCAGGACAGATCGTTCGCTGAAGGCATTCACGCCAGTACACTCAACCTTGCAGCGGATGAGGGTCGCGCGCACGGAGCTCAAAAAGCCAGTCAGCTACGTTGGGACCGAAAGAAGAAGCGTTTCACTTCAGGTGACCAAGTTGGAGCGGACAACAAAAAGATGATCCGGTCAGAAAGCGGTGCACTCCTGCCGGCCTCCTACAACTCCGGGCGTTACCGCGAGTGGAAGCAAACGCGTCGAAATGCCAGCAGTACTTCAGGTCCTTCAGCAGATAGCGGGCAGTCGAATAACGGTATACTGCCCGCGCAGACGATCTATCGAAACCGAAAGGACAAGGAAAAGGCACGTTTACTTTCGGGGCAAAGCTGACGCGCAGAGATCGCAAAAATCTGCGAGACCCTCGCGACGACAATAGAGAGTTCTGTGGGTTTCCATTGTTCTGATGGCAAATGCATGCAGAAATATTACTATATATACGGGAGATCCACCTGGTTATGATGTTTCCCAAATCCTCAATTCACGACTTTGCCTTCAGTGCGGTGGATGCTACCAAAGTCAGCTAATTAACTGACGAGAGCTCGATAACTTACTGAGACCGCTCTAGGCGATGACACAACCGATGGGGGAAGGCTGTCCTCGCTGCCACTCTTCGTTGACTGGAGCATTGGCGATCACACAGCCGATGGGGGAAGGTTGTCCTCGCTGCCACTCCTCGTTGACTGGAGCATTGGCGATAACACAGCCGATGGGGGAGGGCTGTCCTCGCTGCCATTCCTCATTGACGGGACCGTTGGTGTAGGGAGTGAAAGAGTCCATTGTAGTGGGTGAGTCGGTTGGTTTGGTGGTTAAGAGGTTTGAGTGTTGTGAAGAGATTGGTTGATGAGTATGAGAGATCGTGAATATGACTGCTTATATATGTCAGTGCGGAAGCTATTGAGACCGAGGGCAGGCAAGTACAATAAGGACTGCTTGATAGCCAATGTGGTACCCTCGGTTGAGAACAAAAAGAAAAGGCTAAGACATTCAGCAACCCTTTAGACAAGTTCTTATTGTTCTTCTAAATATTACCATTTACGGAAATTAACAATTAAATTGAACAATAAGAATATTCTGTCTATCGTCGAGAGGCGCCAACTCTATTTGGTCATGCATCACAGTCTGTATTGTTCTCGAGTCGCTATTGGCAATCAGCAATGACCTCAATGCTATACACTGCATCCGGTATCAAGAACCCGCTCTCTCATTGGTCTACATTAATGATACTAAAAGCTGGCCACAGCCGGCCAAGAAGCGCCTGACGTACTCGGCTTGGCAGGAGATACGGTGTACATGCGAAGAGTCTTGAGAAAAATAAAATCAAGGTCGCAACGCACTGGATTGGTCAGCTCTGCTTCTTGGTCGCGACGGGGTCACTCGCCGGTACAATAAGATGTAAGCGATCGAGTCCTGACCGCCACCGTCCATGGCCAGAATCTTCTCCCTGATGTCTGTCAGCGGCAGGGATCGGGAACGATCGAGGAGACGTACGAGTTAACGGTGGAGACCTTGTCGTCTGGTTTCAGCGTCACATGCAGTACTGACGTACCATCGTATTTGTACCACACTTCTTCGCCGACGGGCACGATAGCGCCATCATCTTTTCTTGCCCAGCCGATGTAATGACCTTCTGTCAGCGAGGCCGATGTAGCCACTCACCAGAGTCAGCAGAAGCGCCCTTGTGGCTGACAAGAGCTAGCGCGGTCAGTAAGGCCACAGTATGAGCTAGAAGGTACTCACCGCAGAGCTCGTACATGCTAGACGGGTTAGAGCCGATGTCCGCCTGTTCAGCGGTAGCAACCAATTGCGCGAATTGATCCCTCTCCCTCGACCTGATCCCTGCCTCTTCAAGCTCACCGGAGGTATCACGACCTCGAAGCTGTTTGATCTGTTTCGCTCGGTCGTCTCGACTTTGGAGGACGGATTTCAGATTGGTGTTGACAGGTTGAGTGCGAGCTCGCAAAGAGTCGGTCATCTACAGCTGTCAAAGTAGTCCTCTCATTGAACTCACCAGTTCCGAGATATCCAATTGAAGTGGGAACTTGACTTTGCGCATGATCTTGGCTTTTTTTCTGATGATCAGCTGCGTCGCTTGCTGGAGCTTACTGAATATCACGTCTCCAGAAAAATCGGACCTATCATCAGTTACGAGCTGGCTTGAGGAAACTCACCATGTGGACGGCCAGATACTCCGGCGCCCTGGACAACCGACATTTCCTGGTATCAGCGGATGGCAGCCAAGCTGCACTTGCTGCTCATAATGAGCCATGCGACTCAGGCTTGGGCTATTCTTCTCCAATTGTTGATCCAGACTCTTGGGGTTAGCTCAATCTACGGCCTGAACTCACTTCCAATATTCCCGACAGCAGGAAATTAGTCGAAACCGAAATGTTGCACTCTAGCTTGAGGGCACTTTCCTGAGCCGTAGATACTGGCTCCTCCGGAGCTTCCACACACCGTGACCTGTTAATCAGCTTGGAGCATGGCAGCATCCATACGTTTTGGTGAGTTCGAGCGACATGTAGTCATCGATAAAGGAAGAATGTCCGGACGAGGTCGGAAGCGCTGCGCGCAGAGCAGATACGATTTGAGTCCAGACTTCATCGGCGTCTACGAATCAGAGTCAGACTTGCCGAGGTCGGCACTGACCTTGCTGTGCGAATCCGCCGGATTGCTCATCCACTTCAGCAAATTGGGGGGCCAATACCCTCAACTGTGTCAAAAGGGCCAGAGGAGCAATAGCAGCTCCCTTTGGCTCCATTCCCGCGAATAGATCTCGCATGGACGAGGCAAACCGTGCTTCCACGGAGCTGTTGGTCGCTGGAAGCCTCACATATCAGCCTGGATGGTTCCACTAAACTTACTGAGCGAAAGCTGATTTCAGTTGCGGTATCTGCCGGAGAGCCTGCAGACTAGAGTTGAGGTAACAAGTCTGGCCGAGGTTGATGAGACCAGGGGGATCTCGGTGCTTATGATGAGTTACTCCCATGCTCTCAGACTCACTGTAGGGCCACCGCTCTCACCAAGATCTTCGACTATCATTCAGCGGTATCTCCGACGTCAGCGGGTGTGGCTCGACTTACGAAATATCGGTCGCTGATTGGGACCATCGGGAAGTGGGTTTGCTGTGCCGATGGCCTAGAGGTTACTGAAATCCCTATGAGGTCGCTCACGGTGATGGTCTGGTGCTATATCGTCAGGTCGCATACTTGGCAGCACTGGTTGACTCACCTCCTTCAACCCGATACTGGCGAGGTCGGTCTCATCCTGCGCTTCAGTTTGGGCTCAGGAAGTTTACGTACCTTCAAGATGCCTCCCTTGACCATGACCTTCAATCTTTCTGATTAGTCAGCATCTAAATATCACACACATGGTGCAAGTCCTGCTACTCGCCGGAAGGGACGCCAGTCTTGTCGCTGATTGACATCTTGAAGTTAATGGCAGGAGAATTGATGTCCGCGATCACCGTGTGAGTCTTGCCACCATGTTTGACGTAGACTGTGAACGTCAGCTGGAGACTTGGGAGACGTGGAAGGGGTCCTCCGTAGCACCGACTGACCTTCCATGATGTACAGTCTGTGTAGAATAATCAATGCTTGTTGAAAGAGATCAAGGTGTCCAATTCCGCTGACTTGGCCTCGGTTTAGCCGTTTAACAGCGAATCCAGGTGTCGTGTTTCACAACTTCGCCAGACTCGGCTACATCACTCTACTGCGGCGTTCACAATTGACAACATGATGAAGTACATATGAGATAGAATCATGCAAACGCGACGTGATGTGTGAGTCAAAGATATTTTCAAGATGAACCGATGCAGAGGCATGCATGTCCACTACAGGAAAGCTGCTCATTATGTGCAAAGCTGTTGCGGAATGTATGTACATGGACACAGCAATTAGTCTAAACAGCTGGGGCTGGCCACTTACGCTTACGTCACTGAATTTGAGCCTGACTTGTCAATGCTAAGTCTCACCGCCCAATGTAGAGCTTACTTACGTCTTCTTCGATAACCGCCTCCACGAGCCGGCTTATTTCATCTCTTCGTCCTCCCAAATTCATGCCATACTCTTGTTCCAATTTCTGCCTCACACTCCTCTTGGTCATGGTCTCTAGATCAGCCTCAGCGCAGATTCTCACAATCGAGGCGTGAAGCGCGGCGCCAGAAATGGGCGATAGTCCGTTGCCGGACGTGTGGCGTTCCTCTGAGTCGTACACAGACGCATGAGGTGATGGTTCAACCTGCCGGACTTGACTGAGGGAGAGAGCATCGAAAGCGCTACCGCGTTGCGATAGATGAGCAGAACCTGGTCGGAGTTGCGGAGTACTGGAATGAGACCAAGGTGTCGCGCGTGCATACGTGTCGGGCAACAACGAAGAAGTCGGCTCGAAGTTGCGAAGTGGGAGGTAGTCAGGAACACCAGACGACCCTCCGATTGTCCCATTACCGTCTCTACCGATGTCAAGTTCGACGTTGCCGGTGACTTGTCTTTCCTGAGGCAAAGCAGCAAGCGGGGACCCATATCCCAGTTGAGGTATCTCGTATGCTGAATATCGGAGTTCGGGGTACGAGATCGCGGGGGATATCGCTCTGGAATGTGGCGAATCCCACAAATTGCCGCCATATGAAGAAGGCGGCCGGGAGTCGAAGGCATACTTGGACTTATCGGCATGTTTGAACGAGTCGAGCGATTGATTATCTGCGTCATGCTCCCAGAGCTCGTTCCTGGTGATCAATGGCTATCAGATTGCACGACTCACTCGTAATCGCTCCAATTTTTTAGGGGGATGCTTCGAGAGTCGAATTTGCCTTCATCGTGAATGACGATCTTCTTGCCTTTGTCACCAACAACTAAACAGTCAGTATGCTAAGCTTCAACAGAGCTCTGGACTGACCCAGTCGTGTCGTTCCCCAGCTGAAATCGTCCATCTTCCAGAAGGAGTACAATGGCAAAAAGAATGAAAAGACAGGGATTGCCAAGATGTAGACTACTCTCAGCTAACGTCGGCGAACGCGACTTACAGATCATCCAGGCAATCATGTCCCATCGCATACGGAATATGAATACCAATGCCTGTAAGCCATAGATAGCGGCAAGCATGACGATTGACAGGATAGGAATGGTCGCCTTGGTATGGACAACCAGATATATCAGATAACCGATCTACTCGTTCAGCTTGCGCT
>Ga0265797_10009478_pt1 | contig 12667 bp, 11 predicted proteins | sample P2T30metagenome_FD_192433 | JGI IMG/M metagenome (GOLD analysis project Ga0265797, IMG submission 192433) | Plant litter microbial communities from East Loma Ridge, Irvine, California - P2 T30 | ecosystem: Environmental > Terrestrial > Plant litter > Unclassified | place: USA: California... | reverse complement strand
TTGACGCGGGATTGAGCGAGCATAAGTTTGGGATCTGTTTGGGCGTCAAGGGGAGTGTGTATGAGTCATCTGGAACATGAGGGCAACAAATCGACCCAAATTCGTCTGAACACCTTTCTGTTCGAAATAATGCGATGCTTTTCCAATGCTTTTGCGATCCCTTTAGCGCCTTGGCAGTGAGATCTCGGAGCCCGCTTCGTCTCGTCTCTCTCTTCGCAACCACCACAAGGACAAGCTATAAGTTGACTCTCGCCGTTTTCGCAGTTCTCTAGTCATTACTTCTCTCTCGAGTTTACGGCGTCTAGAAAGTTTATACCAGAATAATGGCCCTATGCCAAACCTGCCAGGCCATACCTTTCCGAAGGATGTGCACATGGCAAGACGGACCCAGCACATTCCGTGACACTTCTCGGCCTCCTTTTAAATTGTTTTCCGAGTCCGACGAGCCTTCTCCCCACACGGACCTGCGGCGTGCCTTCTTGAGATGGCATACCTCGCTTGACGAGTTCGCAGCATCGGCCCGCGTCTGCGCGTTTTGTGATATCATCCACAGTCGCATGATCAAGAACTGGCACTATCTGGCCAACGTGCGTGACAATGATCAGAGAGAGGTCTGGCTTGAAGTACCTCGAAAAGATCCCACGCTACATGTGTGGCTAGGCGATGGCAGACCTGAGGTTAGGAGTAGTGGCAATTGGCGGATCAACACTCCACCTGGTAATTTCTCACGTCCATCCTTACGTCTGTAACTAAGGCGTGGTGTGCAGATAGCTCTGTTGCGCAGTACTTCCCTACCGATTATGCGGTGCCTAAGGACTGTCTGCATCCTGCAGTCCTTGCGAAACTGGATTCGTGGCTAGACAAATGCGACAACCAGCATGAGAAGTGTGCATCAATACACGACCGCATCACTCCTCTGCCAACAAGATTGCTAGACTTGTCGACCCTTCCTAATAGGAAGGATCTGATCAATGCTCGGGGCGAAAAGCAGTCTTTATTAAAGTCAGCATCGTGTAAGCTAATCGAAACATCAACCGGGAGTACTGGACGATACATATGTCTAAGCTACTGCTGGGGCAAAAGCCTTGCATACACTACGACGACCAGCAATCGAGCGGCGCACATGCAGGACGGCGGCATTCTGTTTGCAAATCTACCCGGGACACTCCAAGATGCATTGTACATCGCAAGATACTTCGGGATCGACATGATTTGGATAGACTGTGTCTGTATCGTACAAGACGACAAGGCCGACTGGGAACGTGAGGCAGCGCAGATGGCTAGTGTCTACTCGAACGCATATCTTACTATTGCTACGACGCGCGCCGCTAATTGCGGAGAAGGCTTTCTACAGCCTCGGAACGTTAACGAGGTGTCTATACGTGTCGAGGACGAAGAAGGCGGTTTTAATCTCTACTTTACTTATGATGACCTCACCATCTCACCTGGGTCTATGGAAGCTGTAACTCACCAACCACTACGTGTGCAACGAGTACGATATTCATTTCCCCACATGGACACCGTATAGCTGACAGAGATACAGGGAGAGCCATTGCTTGATCGTGTATGGTAGGCAAACACCCCGAATGCTGAAGTATGACAAGGATTTTGACTTTATTCAGGTGTTTTCAAGAGCGCGTCCTGGCCGCCAGAACCGTCCACTTCGCCTCCGACCAGCTGTACTGGGAATGCGCGCATTCCTTCGAGCAAGAAAGAGGTATAATCTGCGACAACGAGTCGGACTTCTACAAGGAATACTCGCTCAAGACGCTATCCAACGATCGCGATGCATGGCACCGTATGGTGGCTGAATACACCTCACGCAATCTCACATTCCAATCCGACAAACTTCCAGCGCTTTCAGGCGTTATCAGCGCGCTACAGAAGCTCACTGGTGACACATGCCATGCTGGCATCTGGCGAAGCTGGTTCCTCTTGGGCTTATTGTGGCGCGTGCAGATACCGGATCAGGATATATATGTCTTCGCGCCCAAAGATCCGGTTCGACTTGAGTTCTGGAGAGCGCCTTCTTGGTCTTGGGCGTCTCTTGAGGGTGTGGGTTTGTACGATATAATCGAGCGCTTCGTCTACTCCTGGGACTATATCGCGCAATTCGAAGACTGCGAGGTCATTCCGAGCGGTATCAATCCTCTCGGAGAACTCAAATCAGGATATGCGAGGATCAGGGGATCTCTGACGACGCTTACCGCAGTCGACCAAAAAGCCATCGGACACCTCTCCAATGGAAGAGCATGTACGATTCAACTGACGGACAAGCGACACGTCTACTCGGGCGTGTACTTTGATCACGAGAGATTTGACACGTGTGATGTAGTGATGATCACGCCGTACGCTGGCTTGGCAATTCGACCGGTTGAGTCGAAGCAGAATACATACGTTCGTGTTGGTGCAATTTTGGTCTACCTACGGATGGGTATCAGTACCGATACTGGCGACGTGGTTTTGTCGGAGGGGGAATCACAGACTTTGACTGCTGTTGATTATCCTCAGAGTACCTCGATAACGCTGATATGATCTGCGTCCCAACCAGTATAGCAACGAGTCACTTCTCCATATCAATGATGAAGATGTAGTGACTATGGCGATTCACCACATTCCAGATTTTGCGGTCGATTCAACAGCATGGTACGCCGTCATCGTTAGCAAGCAACCCAAACATGCAACGGCTAGTCTCCTGCTCCCATTCGCTTGAATCGCAACAAAAATCTCCCTCATCCTTCCTTTTGAAACTTTTTCAACCTTCAAAAAAATCTCACGGCCACTTCAGCCCCACTTTACCAACTCGGACCATTGCAACACAACAACGACGACAACTATGGACGCGCTCATCACCACAGCTCTGCCATGGCTTCCAGGGGCGATCATAGGTTTCTGCACTGCTTTCAAAATCCCGGACACGAACTCTGGTCCCTCGACTGGATGCCTGCAGACCAAACATGATGGGCCTACCCTGAACCAGATCACTCTCACGGAAAATGAGAATGCCTCAGAAAGCGAATGGTCTCCGCTAAATCCGTCGGTGCCGTGGCGGGACGCTGTCATTTAATTGGCATACTATCACGTCATCGACAACACGATTGACGTCTTGTGGCTTCGCTACGGGTATGAGTTGGGAGACAGGCTTCCGTGTACGGCGTATGTTCACAGCTCGGAGACTTTGACGTTGTTGTTGGGTGTGCAGATGCTTGCTTGGACGGGGATGAAGATGCGAGCGCGATATGGAGTGGTGGTATGGAGTGAAATGGAGATTGAGGACGGACTGGTGTGTGAGAAGGATGGGAGATTTGGGGTCTCTTGGCAAAATTGAGCAAGCTATTTGCCAGTAAATGTATGTAGGTACTGAAGTCTTTGGAGTGTATGGCGCGAAAGGGGTCTCACAGTGCGTCACGAATGTACATTACCAATGTCCTCGCGCCGAGCACTTCCAGACTTCCTCCATTCTCACTCAGCTACAATGCACGGCAATCCATCCATTCCTCAGTCCCCCTTCTTCCCCGCCTCCTCATCCTCCTTCTTCGATCGACCCAACAGCTTCGACACAACATTCGCACGCCACACACGCGTCACAACTCCCATCGACTTCTTCAGCACCGTGAATCCGCGCCAGACAGCAAGAATCATTAGCGTCAGTGCAAATGTGACGGAAAAGTACAATCACACCCAGTTCGACACTAGTGGTCTCGTGCTACGCGGATCGAAGTTCCAGAACGACGCGCTGAAGAGTGTGGCGACGAATGTGCCGGGGGGAAAAACGAGTGTTATGGCGGTGATGACGCGCATGTCGGCTGTGTAGCGGTGGTTGAGGTCGTTGTCGCGTTGTTGAAGGGTGACGTAAACCTTCTTTTTGTATCAGCGGCATAAAAGACTGGTTTGTACTCAACATACCAACTATGTCACGGCTTGAATTGTCTCCCTCATGCTCTCTATGTCAAGCTTCAGTCGTTCACATTGCTGAAGCATAATTCCCAGCCGGTCTCGCATTCCTGCATCCATGTCCGTTGAATATCCAGCTGTGGAGTTCAGAATCTCATCCGCGAATTCTATAGCGCAAGCAATCTGTGCGGCTGTCACAGTTCCATCGCGTATTACATTCGCCGCAACACATGAAAGGCTGGCCAGCGTGCGTGGCATGGATGTGATGTCAGGCGAATCTGCTGCTGCTCCCGGTGTGAAGTACGAGTCGCACCCGAGAGTGCGAAGTATAGACCGATAATCATACCATGGGACTGAGTAGTAGAAGGAAATGGCTCTATCCAGGCTGACTGACGTGTATATGAAGGGTAGAAGATGGGGCACATGGGCAAAGCTCTGCATGGCCACGAGAGCAGTGTGTATGGAGGCCAGAGTTGTCTCGTCTCGACAGTGGAAAACATCATAAGTGTCCCGGCTGCGATGGTCATGTCGAAGTGCAAGCACCATTCCATTCAAGTGAAACCCATTGAGTTGAAGTTCTTGATGCTGTCAACTACGCAACACCTACACCCATGATAGACATGTCATGTAGCCGAGAGTCACAGCTGACGCACCTTTGAGATGTGGACATGTGGTGGAGGGACGAAATCTTGACCAAGACGGCGTGCTCTCATATGCTGATAGGAATGCACTTTTCACATGCCAATTTGTTGAAGTGTAGAATGCAGTGAAAATCAAAGTATTGTGAATTGTTCTGTTGTGTTGTTCTGCTTGTGCGGACCTCCCAGAAGGCCAGCAGCAGGGTCTGTTTACATGACGTATCTATGATACAGCTGAGGTAAGAGGTACTCGATAAGTGAGGAAGTAGCACCAGAACACCAGCACGTGATCTGCTTCTCCTCATAACCGCAACACAATTACTCTGAAGAGCTTCAATAGTTTTCAAAGAGTACGGCGGATGCGGTGGGTAGTACTCTGATTCGTCACGGAATGTCAGTGTATTGAGACTATTGCAGAGTCAATAGAAACCCGTCAAGATGACCTGGCCTTCCCATACAGTCGAAGTCGCCATGTTGAGGCGTCGGTATTTGTCGCAGCTTGCTCGCACAAGGCTGGGAAATCCCGGTCCTTGATCTCCTCACGTTGCACTTACAATCCCGACTACGGTAATCGTTAGCTACTACGCATAAATCATACATACACTGCCTTGTGGTAACGCACCGCCTTCATAGATATCTTGAAGTACGTATGCTTCAAATCGCCGGTGCCAACAGTGGGTGGTGCGTCGAGCCAATCGATTGACATATTGCCATCAGCTTGCACAGATCTTGTCAACTTTGTGCTACGAAAGCAGGGACGGGGATGGTGTTGTCAGGTTCGGAAGGAGTGTTTAGATTGGGCGTCCTGATTTCTTGTCAGGCTCGTAACTGGCCGTAATTATGTGTGTCCAAATCTATACAGAAAGGCTGAGCAACGGGACAGCAGCCACTAGAGGTGAAGCGTCCAAACTTGACTGCGGCTGAATGCGAAAATCTCAGCCTTGCGATGGTTACATGCATCGACGCCTCCAGCGCTAACTTGCGTCTGAAGTAGCCAACCACCCTGAAGAAAACTTAATTGAGGGGAGAGGAGCAGTGAAAACAGTACGTTCAGGTCATCATAGTTGAGATGACTGGCCTGTTTCTTCAGGAGAGAAGGAGCAGTCTATATAGGCGAGAAGCGCGGAGTAAGCGAAGAAATACACATGAGTGCGCCACAAACATAATACCCAATCCATCAAGTCAAAAGCTTATTTGGATTAGTTATTTCAAGGTGTAGTTGATTATAAGAGGTTGCACATAATCGACGTCTTACAAGTGCGCTAGATTACATACAAAATATCAGGCGACATTCTAACCTTCGTAGACGTAGTGATCTACCTATTATTTTCTGGTATACCCAGGTCGTCGCAAATGATCGCGATCACGATCACCAGAGCTTGAAAAGTGCTGCAAGCTGATTCCGTGCGTAACTTTAGTCGACAGGATGTCACGCTCTAATCGAAATGCTATCCTCTAGCGCATCCTCTATCCGTACTCAATCTGAGATGTATCATTAGTTCCGCAAGGCACTGATACTTTCCGCCTTTTCTGTACTGAAAGAGCACATTTTGCTCAGAAATGAGATGGAAACAGCTGGAACTCGGCTCGCCGTCTAGCTTAGAACCTGATAGCAAAATTCACAGAAGGCGTAAAACGTTCACCGCTCCATTGCAGCACTTATCAAAAGTCCCTCGAACAGATTGAAGAAAAGCTCGCAGTACAACCGATGAAGTGCGACTCCGCAATTGATGAAGCAGTAGTCTAGCAATAGGAAGAATAACGACGTTGTGCAGATAAGAAACTAGCCTTTGCGCTCAGCCAGGAAAATGCCGCGTGACTGCGTATGCGGGGTGGGCGCAAGGCGATCGTGACAGTATCAGTCATGGCGCGGAAAGGAGAACCTCCTCCGAAAATTAGGTCGATGATCAACGCATATTGCCTGCTGTGAATATTGGCCACCGCTACGAAGCACTAGTTCGAAATGCAAAGAAGGAAGACAGTCGTCACACGTGATTATTCACGAATGTGATGCCAAGAACCACCTCTTGGCAGACGACACACCCAACCATTGCGTCAGCTCCACCATCTCTCCCGCTCGCATTCTCAGTCCATCTGCAATTCACCGTCCATAAAATCCGTAGATCACTACGACAGGGTTGGCTCTACGCCGTAGAAAGTGTATGCGCGCCGTATCTCATTTGAACCCGACTTTGCGTCAGCCAACCTCAACCCTACGCTTTGCTCTAGTGCGCTCGACGATAAGGAGATCCTGCGCCAGATGAACAAGAGAAAGCGCTGTCTCATGGACGGCAACCTTAGCTTCGAGGAGACGCCTCGGCCACCTAAGCGGCAGTGCGATATGAATTACGTGCCGCAGTTGCCTCTGGGCGTGCCATGCTTTTCCCTACCCCCCCTTCACCGACGAAGAGCAATACAAGTACCTCGGAAGCCTCGGTTGGATCGTATCAGAGTGGACATCTTTGCCCCTCCAGACAGCTACAGGCGCTGGAGGATGAGGATCAGCCGGTCTTATGTGGCAATACTCCACAATCTAAGCTGCCTGCTTCATCTCACCCTCGAACGTCCGCTTATGTTCTAACCTCGTCCACGGCCACCACATTGTTACGAAGGTCAATCAAGCAGGACGAGCAGATAAAGACCCGAAAAGCCCCGATGGACAGGCTGGCGTCATGCGGCGGACATGGAACTTTCGAAAGTTCCATGATGTGACGCGTCTTTTAGAACAAAGTCATATTTCATCTTGTGTTGTTGGCGTGTCTGCGCTTGTCTTCTACGGCGCTCTGCGAGTGCGAGATGTGTGAGCCCTGAATCGCATCACAAATACTGAACCTGACTTTTGAACAGAAGTGGGAGATTTGTATACCAACTCGGATGGTCAAGGAGGCAGTCGATATATTACGACAGCGCAACGAATACATCGAAACGAACGAGAAGCGGATTCCTCAGCCCTTGTCGCTCGCGCATCCGTACACATGGTTTCGGGGGAGCACAACGGATTATGAATTCTGCCTAGTGCCCTCTTCGGACGCACGCATACCGATCGATAAGACTGCTGTATGCAGAAGCTCAAATGGGGTTCCGTATGCACCACTGAAGGAATTGGTTGACAGCTACTTGGATATGTACGACCTGGTTTCGCTGTGCAATATTGTTGATGGAGCAGATCTGAAGCACAAGTGGGGAAAATTGCACTTAGATCTGAATGGAACAACCGACGTGGAGTGGGCACAGCAACGTAATGCGGAACTGATGGGAGGCGAGGGAAAGTTTGATGCAGCACTGCTTGGCCGCGCTTTCCCCACAGCTCGGGTCAGAAAGACCTCGCTGTGGCGGAAGACCACGAAAGAAAAGAAGCAACGGCTAGAGCAGATGATGGTCCCGCAACACTTGTTTAAAACGCGGTTTATGCTGAAAGGATCATTACCCGAACCACGGAGAGAACAACGCGGCTCATGTTGAGGATTCAGTTGAGAATAGTATTCGCACAAATTCTTACTCTTCAATCTGATTCTAGGCGGTCTTCGCCTCTAGAGTACTGATGCGCATATCAAGATCTGACTTCAAGGTAACGGTTTCTACGACCGCGCCCACTCCCATCGCCCATGTTCTCCGTCCCAAACCCAACCAGCGTCGGATGCTTCCAATTCAGAAGGTTGTTGCTGAATAGGTCCCCACTGCCATTTGCCTTCGCCGTTCTCACATGTGCGGCATAGGAAATTAGTCGAAGGAGTACAGGGTGTAGTATGCTGGACACCTAGCAGCATCACATACAGATGTGGAATTAGTGGAAAAAAATCTGCAAAAGCAAAGCAGACGAGCTCCCATGAAACTCATCGAAGGACAGTTTTGGAGACATGGATGCTGAAGGTAGACGATCTTTTTCAAGACATGCAGTCAAACAGTGCGTTATTTTGGACCAGTCACTTACACTCACCTGCGCGCGAACTCGAAGAGGAGAGGGAGGACACATGAAACTATTCCGAGAACGATTTTGAAGTAGCCAATCACTCTGAAGAGGATACGAGTTGCCCAATCTTGATCCGCCGTTTCAGTTATCACTTCCTAACCATCCCTCCCCCCTACCGATTCCTATACCCCTCCAAAAACTTAATTCGCTCCGTAATTCCACCCCACCCATCAAGCGTATGCTTTCTCTCCAATCGTTCCAACGCCTCTCCATCCCCATGCTCCGCCGCCTCATCATCCGCCCGACTCCAAATGCCCCGTTGGTTCGGCAGCGGCTTGCCCACGTTCCACGCATCGAGAACTTGCTCCGCTAGCTCCGGGCGACACCGTGTGCGCTTCAATGCGGCGCTGATGAAATCGTCTGAGAAACCGAGGTTGTTGAAGTGTGCGTAGAAAGGGTCGAATTCGGATGCGGAGAGGGGTGGGTCTGGGTCTTCGGCAGTTTTGTCGGGGTTGGGTGAGAATGAGTGGGCGCGAGAGGGGGGGTTTGGGTCGTGGTGCTTCTCGTCGCTGAGGGAGCGGCGAAATTCTTCGAGGGATTGGGTGGTTGATGCTTCGGATTGTGGTTGGGGCACGAGGGATGAGCTGCGGCTTTCGTGTGGGGCGGTGGGGGTTTGGGTGTAGCCGAGTGGTCGTGGGAGTTTGGCGATGCCGATGTCTTGTGAGGGTGAGGAGAGGATGGCCTGGGTGTCGAAGTTGTTGCGCTTCTGGTGGGAGGCGCGTGGTGTGGGTGTGTCGGATGGGAGGTCGTCTTCCGATGGGATGTTGAGTTCCTGCGGTGGGGGAGGGAGGCGGTCGATGTCGAGGAAACCGTCGTCGGAGCCTTCGCTTTGGAGACCGCCCTGGTCATCTCGACTCGTTCTGCCGTCTTCATCATCCGAATCAGCGAGATCATCGAGGACAGCCTTCTCCGCATCCAGGCTCCGCTGGGCTTCTGTCCTTATCTGGTCCTGGGCTTGCTCATCATCAGCCCCTAGCTGCGAGGCTGACATCGAGCTGTGACTCGAGGAGATGTCTACAGGTTCGTTCTGCGTGCCAATGTGTGTGTCGTTGCCAGCGTCATGCTCCGGAACAGGTGACGACGTCTTCTGTCGCTTGACCGGACGAAGCTGCCCTTGCTGTCCCGTTTCCTCATATACGTAGCCATCTCGTACACGTTTCAACGTGTTCTGGTACATCTCCTCGACTATCCTCGGAGACTCATACTGAGCGGTAGAAGACGACATGAGCTTAACTTCGGACGGCTGAACGCTCTCGGTAGCCTGGAGACTTGCCGTATAGCCCTCATCCTCGGCCTCCGACGTCTTCTTCAGCTTCTTCGGTGACGCTCTCTGTGCAGCTGGTGACGCTTTCGGTGCAAGATCCTCCTCCTCAGGATCGCGCGGTGGACGCTGGCCAGTGCTTTTCTTCGGAGTCGGTGCAAAGCCATGCTTCTTCTCCATTTTCGCCTGTATCTCATCCCGCTTCCACTGCGGATCGCGCACCCACTGCGGTCGCACAACCTTCTCGTAGTACTGCCTCCACTGCTCTGGCGTCTGGTTCTCCTGTGACTCGGCCCATTGCTCCCAGGCTGAATTGTAACGTGCCTGCCCCTGCGCCGCTTCGATTACGTCCACAAAGGCATATAGCTCCTCCCAGTCGTCAGAGCTGAATGTTGCCTCGAGCTGGGCTAAGCTGTATTCCTCCTGGTCTGTCGGTGGCGCTCTCCGTCGGCCTTCTCCCGAGACCTTGTCTGGGCTCTTTGTTCGCTCCTCCCTGGGTGATGGCTTCTTCTTTGGTTTTGTGGCGGCGGGTGCAGGCCGTGGTCGTTTGGTGGGTGGGTTGTCTGAGGGAGGGGACGGCGGGGCGTTGTCTGGGATGTTGAATGCTGAGGGTGGGCGTGTACGCAATTGCTTGAGGTAGCGGTCGCGCCATGATTGCCATGGGTGTCGTGGGTACTGTTCTCCGTCAGTCGTGCTCACTGTGAGGTTTACTATACTCTCCGCATACCTTGGCCCCCAGCTGCTTGTAGATCTCGTTGCCGCCTGCTAAGCCGCCATTTGCCTCACAGTCGCGGACCCACATGTACAGTATCCGGTCTTCTTCGGCTGTATATGCCGCTCTACTGCCCTTTGCAGGTCGATTGATAGCACCCGGCTCACGCGACTCTCCCAGCGGCGGGCCGGCGCGGTGATCTGCTGGATCGCGAAGCTGCCCATCCTCGATCGACTTGTCCACGAATTTGTACGAGATTGTTCCCGGTGCACAGTCTCTGCGATCATGGTCTGCGATCATGAAGTCCGCCTTCTTCTCCAGCGACACGATCTCCCCTCCATTCGCTTTGATGTCATCCAAAAGGCGGTTCCGCTGAGGTACACGCTGCGCGACGAAGAACTTCTTTCCGGCGAACAATTGCCCGATGCCGTCGAGCTGAAGCGCATCTGTGACGTCTGCGTATACCGTTGGCCCAGCCATGACGGCGTGGTGGAAGAGTGGGTTGAGGCGGGTGTTGGCGTCGACGGGTACGCGCTTGCTTAGTTCGCGTCGCGTGTTCACATGCGCTGGTGCCGTACGCGGGGTCTCTTGGCAATGTTCTTGCAGCTCGAGTCTTGTACTATCACAATAAGTTACCTTCAGAATCTCGCGCTATGGTGAGAGCGCAATAGTTGAAGTTTGCAGGATGAGATAGGCTGCGTTCGTTCTTTGTTCACCACGATGCGCCTTGTTGCGCTCCACAGCACCCAGCTTCTTTCACCATGACCCTGGCGCGCAACATCATCATATTCACCGTGACGGTGTCGCTGGTGACGTTTGTAGCTTTCTTCGGACGCTTGCCGGCCTTTCGGTGCGCGATACATTAGACGACTTGGCTGCCCGGCTAACATACGCAGCAACACACCCATAGGCACCCTTCACCGTCTCCTCGTTGAACGCATCCCGTCCGGCCTCCGCAAGCTCGACGTTAAGCTTACCAATGGCCGCATCACGAGTGGTGGCTCGCGTCTGGGCCACCATCTCATGTACGAGAAGCACCTCGCCGTGGTCATCTTCTTCCTCGGCCTCATAACCGGAAGCGCTGGGCTCTTCCTGCCGTCCATCTGGCACGTCTTGCGATGGCATCACATACTGATAGTATGCTTTTTGCTACCGCAGCCGTACTCCTTCCTCTACCTCAGTGCCAAGCGCAATAACCAAACGTATATCAACACGCTGAACCACGCAGACCAGATGCGGCACTACCCTTATGACAGGGTGCTGTACTACCCAGGCAACACGTGCACGACTTGCAAGTTCCTGAAGCCAGCGCGGAGCAAGCACTGCAGCATCTGCAAGACATGCGTCTCCCGAATGGACCACCATTGCATCTGGGTCAACAACTGCCTCGGCCGCGGCAACTACAAATGGTTCCTCGCCCTACTCCTCTCCACCACCATCCTCATCGCATACGGCGCATACCTAGCATACATCACGCTCTCGCCCATGGCAGTAAAGCACTACGCAAAGTACAAGCGCTTTTACACCTACAAGCCCAGTCCAGGTTCAGACCCGTCCGCCTGGTCCACGCAATTCCAAGCAAAGGGCCACAACTTCCTCAATTACGTGAGCATCTACCTCGACGTCGGCGGCTTCCGCGCCTCAGGCGTCGGCCTACTTGCGCTGCTCACGTGGCCGCTTCCACTCGGTCTCTTGGCGTACCATGTCTACCTCATCTGGGCCGGCATGACGACCAACGAGAGCGCAAAGTGGGCGGATTGGCGCGACGATATGGCTGATGGGGTAGTTTTCCTTGGTCATCGAAGGGAAGACACGATGAATGAGAATAAATTCGTGTCTCGAGCGCCATCGCGGCATTCTTCGTCCTCGAGCTCGCCCGTCCCCACGCCACCGGAAAGTCCTTCCGACGCCGAAGAACCACCCACAACGTGGCCCCTCGAGAGCAGACACATACTCATTCGCACACCGAGTGGTCAGCCACCTCGCACGATGCCGTCGCGCATAAGAATGGTCGCAAAGGAGGATAGTTTCGAGCGCGTTTGGAGTTTAGAGGCAGTCGAAAACGTGTACGATTTGGGTTTCTGGGATAACATCTGTGAGGCGCTGATACACTAGATGAATATAAGGCTGATGCTTACATTATACCGTCCCCTGGAATTACCTGATGCTGGACCCTGCACCCGTTCGAGAAA
>Ga0265797_10009477_pt1 | contig 12668 bp, 9 predicted proteins | sample P2T30metagenome_FD_192433 | JGI IMG/M metagenome (GOLD analysis project Ga0265797, IMG submission 192433) | Plant litter microbial communities from East Loma Ridge, Irvine, California - P2 T30 | ecosystem: Environmental > Terrestrial > Plant litter > Unclassified | place: USA: California... | reverse complement strand
ACTGATCGTACAGATCAAGCATTTTTTCTTCCTCATTTTTCATGAAGCAAGATTACGAACTACATAGATCTGTTAAAATATGGTTCTATCGGACGCATACAAATCACTGCCAGACAGAACGTAATAAAGCTGCGGGGAAGAGAGTCTGGCCAAAGCGATTTTCGCTGAGGCTATCTGTCCTTCAAGCTGCTCCATGGCATCATTCAGATAAGCGGTAATAAACGGGTTGATCAGCACCTCAATCTCTTTTTCAGAGCGCAGCAGCGTAAAGAGTTTATCATAATCCAGCTGCATGAGCTCGATCACATGCGGCAGTGTGCAGAAAGTCCCGTGCTGGTATTTACGCAGAAACCAGATCACGGCCGTCAGAAAGTTAATGGGCGATTCCACAAAAAAATCGCCTTGTTTTTTGATCCATTCGCGGTTTAGTCCCAATAGGATCGTGCGGGCTGATTCGGCTGCATCGGTAATATCAAGCATGCTGGCCGCATCCAAAGGATTACAGCGGTGAGAGCGGCTCAGATCATCAAAATTAATGGCGTAGAAGCAAGGCTCTACCTTAAAATTGGCTTTACATTTCAACCACGCGTTGTAGGCAATTATGGAAAGATCATCGAATTTAAAATCGTAAATGAAGGCCGAAAATCCCTTAGAGATATGCTGGTCAATAAAATGCCGGATCACAAAATAGGATTTTCCAGAGCCCGGCGAGCCGGCGACCAACGTAGCCCGAAAGGGGTTGATGATGTTAATCCAGCTGCTGTGGTATTTGTCTTTGAGCCGGTAGCGGGCCGGCAGATTTACTGAGTATTCATTTTGCAGCAGCCGCTGCTCCTGCGGGAATGTCTCATTTTCATCATTGAAAATATCTTTGCTATTCATCTTTAAGGAGATCACCCGCGAAAGCAGCGTCCCCCCCGAAATAATCAGAACAAACCCCAGGGACGCGGCTGTCATATAAAGTGCAGCCAGCATGCTTACAGCCAGGTTTGCTTTCAAAATAAAGTAGCTTAAAAAGTAAATCGCCAGTCCCAAACTGATGTAGATCAGCCCTGTCTTAACAGAAAGATCCTCTTTCTTTTTTCCTTTCACACCCATTAGCGAGATCGCCAGAAAGCATAGCGCGATTAATTTTAGCTTGTTAAAATAAGAGAAAACACCCGTCCTGATGATGTTATCTAAAAGCCGGTCACTGAAAGCACTCACCAGCTTCCAGGCGGCAAAAGCCGCGTAGCACTGGTAATAGAAATGTAATATGAGCAGCGCGATTGCGATCATGCGGCTCATGTCGAGGATCTTTCCCAGCGCCTGCTGGTTTTCGGAAGTTTGCATAATGGTTCTGTATTTAAGATGTTATCTACTGATTTTTTTGCGTCTTTTTCTGCGGGTCTTTGCCAGCTGCCAGGGCACATTTTCACTACTGAATTCTGGTGAGAATAAAACATTAAGCAGTTTGTCTTGGCTTTGATTGATCGGTCGAAGTGTGAACTCCAAGTCTTTGCCGCCCGCCATTATTTTGCCTGCCGGCGCCTGCGGCTGTGAAGATTTAATCTGAATATTTTTTTGAACCTTCTGGTTTAAATCCTGCTCAGTGCAGCGTTCCAGTAACCCTTTGGCGCTATAAGTTTTCCCCAAAGCATTGCCATTGAAGACGCACCGGGTGCGAAGATCGATGTAGGTAAGCCCATACACCAGACCCTTTTCGCTTCTGCGGACAAGCATCTGCACGCCCTGTTTTTCAAGTGCGGCTGAAAGGCTTTGCAGCGAATGCCGCTGGTTAAAAAGCGTAAGATCAATCAGGTTTTTAAGCCGCGCGCGGTGCTTTAGTCTTTCCGGCTCGTTGGCCTTGTAGCGCAGCTCCAGAGCTTTAAGCGTGGGTTTAAAATAAAAATCACTGGCCTTGATCGGCACGCCGATTTTCTGTCCGCCCGGATCCAGCAGCCGGTAGACCAGGCCCTGATTTTGATAGATCCGCGATTTCTCTGTGCCCCTGTCAGCAGTCACATTATACCCTGCAAGCACGGCATTGAGCTCAGCAAGCGAGCAGAATTTATACTGGTCCAGCACCCCGCGAAGCACATCACCGATCGCTTTTTTCGTCTGGCTTTTTCCGTACTGCGCAGCGGTCAGACTGGCCGGACCAAGCGTGTAGACAGCGGGCTTTTGATCCTGCGCTCGGATGAGTCCGAATTCTACTTCCAATTCTTTTCTGGCTTTTTCTGACTGGTTCTTACCCAGGTTATGAAGCCGGATCGCGCTGCCATCCGCGCGTATACTTGTCGTGATCAGATGCACATGCGGGTGGCCGCTGTCGTGGTGCGCATAGAGCAGATAGGGCTGCTTTTCAAATCCGATCTTGGTAAGATAACTTCCTGCAATGGCTTTAAGCTGCTGGTGGGAAAGCTTTTCGTCAGGGGAAAAATTCAGCGAGATATGCAGCGTATTAACCTTTACGCGCGGGTTTAAAGCATTGCGCGAAGCAATTCTTGAAAGCTTGCTTTTGAAGGTATGCTGCTGGGGTTTTTGAAGATAGAAGCCGGCATCCAGAAAGTCTGCAACACCCTCCCTAACCTTGCGCTCGTTGTAGTTGAGCGCTGAGCGCAGCGAGGCGGATGCATGAATAACCGCTACCATTTCTCAGCCGCTTTACTGATGTGCTCACTGACTTTTTCAACCGCTCTGAGAAGCGTTCTTCGGTCGAGCTCATAGCCGATCAGCCAGTGCTCAAATGCTTTGATGTTACTAAGCGTATGCAGCTTCTTAACGGCCTGATTAAAGTTATTTCCAGCCGCTGAAAGCTCTGTTTTCAGCTCGGCGAGCTCTTCTGTCAGCGCGTCTTGCGAAGCGTTTCGAAAGGTGCCGACAAGCAGCTGTCCGAGCAGTTTCCTGCGGGCAAACTCACTGAATTTTCGGCTGGTGGTGGCCTTGAACTGGACCTGAATATTCTCGAATTCTGCCTGGCTTAAACGTATGTGAAGCCACCTGGTTCGTTTGTTGTTTTCTGTCTTCATCCTCTCTTCTGTTCACATGCAACAATACATTCCATTTCTCTTTTAAGCTTTCCAGCTTGCTGCCGCCCGACGAGTTCCGAGTCATTTGAGCGGCGGGGCTGCGCAGCACGGCCTACCCGGCGGGGCCAGATCTCAAAGTTCGCGTTTTCAGCGCCGGTGCAGCAGGCGCTAGAAATGTGATACTTTGATACATCTGGCCAACCACGGCAAGACAGGTGGTTTAAGCCTTTCTGTAATTCTTTAAAACACCGTAAGGTTCTTAGATGCCTTAAAAAAAGCAAGCTTCTTTACAGACCTACAAAGTTCCTGCAAGCACAGCCAGGCAAATTTTCAAAGATTGTGATACAAAGCTAAAAAGCGGTTTTTAGATATCCTCGACCCTTCCAGATTCTAAATAGGTCAGATAGATTTCCATGATTTTAAAACAGCGCTAAAAGGCAGCATGTCAGCCGTTTCCGAACAGGCAAAACCAGGCTGAAAAATGGGCCTAGCGGCAAACCTTTTTACCATGAACAAAATACCGCTTAATACCTGGTGTGCTGCCTGGTCCAACACTCCTACCCTTCCAGATTCTAAATGGGTGCATGCGCATTTCGCTACTTAGTTTTGCAGCGTTAAACAGCACTTTTAAACAGCAGAAAAAAAATGGAGACAACAGTGAATATGGCCTTGGTTTATGAGACGCTACTTTGCGCGCCGGGCATGGCAGAAAACGCAAAACTTGATATGCGCGTAAGCCGCAGGACACTGCTTCTTTTGGCAGCGGCAGTAGAAAATCAGCTCAGCGAAAAACCGGGCCTGGCAGATTCTGTATTTGGCTACTTTGGCAAGGATACCATCGAAGAGCTGGAGAAAATGATCTCAGATTGTCTTGTAAAATCAGAGCTTACCGAGCTGCATGGTAAGCTCAAAGCATTTGACGGTCTGTAAATAAATCCCTGGTTGTTTCAGCCGCTAACTCTTCAAAGAGGCTGACGCAAACAGCTAAAAAACGACGCGGGCAAAACAAGAAAAAGAAATTGGCATTATCTGCCCGCATGCCGCTTAACGCCCCCCAAAGGGGGCGCGATTTTTCCGGGAAGCTACAACGCAGCCTTGGACCGGAATAAGACAGGAGAATACTTATTCGTGTAAGCTTTCAGCCAGATTTATAGGTTCATACGCTGGCTTAAAAAATGGCGGGGGATCACTCCCCCGCTTAAAAGACTAGTTCAGGTTTAGCTGCCCGCCCGCAAAATCCGCACACAGGCCAAATGCGCTTTGACCTCGCAGCTGGGCAGTTCCACCAAGCAGCACGGATTTTACCTTGGCTTGATCTGATTTATAACCCCTGACATTTTGAAAGTAACCCGTCACCGCGTTGTAGGCGCCAAAGACGGTTCCGGCTGTGGTTACAAGGTTCTGGCTCGGGCTGCTCAGGGCATATTCATAGACGTCTTCGACCACATTTAAAAACTGCGTGGAAAGAAGCTCGGTGCTGCCATCTTTCAAGGTGCCTAAAATCTCCTGGTTGGGCGCCATGGACATTGCGATGAGTTTTTTAAGCTGCGGGTCTGAGATGCGGACTTTTGCCCAGTTGTTAAAAACGGCTTCGGACTGCTCGGTTAGCCGGCTGGCCAGGCCCATGATCTGATGCGCCTGGGCAAGGCGCTCTTTTGCCCCGGAAGTATGCCGGATTCTGAGTGCAGATGATTTATTGGCAAATGCTGCATTGAGCGTATTTTGGCATACGATGCGCACTGGGGTGAAAGCGGCTGTGATACTGCCTGAGCCGTCGTGTGAATTGGTCAGAAAAAGGTATTTCTCAATCAGATCATCTGCGCCTACGCGGATGTGCCCGGGCAGCTTGGCAGTAATAAAAATCCGCTCGCCGTCTCCCAATGCGCCGGCTGTCTCATAGCGGATGCCTTCACTTTGCGCGATGGCATCAAAAAAGCTGAAAGCATCCTGGTTTTGCACGATCTGGTAGTCTTTGCCTACCACGCCCAGCGGCTTTTGCGTATCAGTACGAAGCGTAGCAAAAAAATGCGGAACGGCGATTTGCGGATCAGAAGAATCACTACCGCTTTGATCTATACGCAGACTGTCCGCAGTTGTATAAAGCGGCGTCTTTTCAACGCGGTAATCAAGACCTGCCTGCGCGATGGCTTCACTGCTGGTAGGGTGATGATCCAGGATCTGGCCCAGCTTATGCCAGGCTTTCTCTTTGACTGAAAAAAAACTGTGTCTTTCGGTATTTTCGTTATAATGAATGTGATGTGCCATGACTTTAATATTTTAAGATGTGAAAAAAGAATGGTTGGTAAAAGGGTTAGGAATTGACCGAGGCAAGACACTAACCATAGCCTAAAACCGGTAGGTCCGTAATCAGATACCGCGTTGGCAGGGCGGCCATCAAAAAGAAAGGTGTGCAGCTTTTCATTTGAAAAAAGATTTAGGAAAAAATGATTCTGACTTTTTTCTTTTCTTCTGGCAGGCTTCCTGAAAAAAACACATCGTTTGACCCCAAAAGAAAAAACAAGAAAAAAAGAAAGCAAAGGGAGCAGTGGCCCCCACCCGAGCCAAAAGGGAATGCGGAATAAGTCCCGGACGGGTAGTCCCAGAGGGGGCCGGCAGAAGCAGCATTAAACAAGACCGCAAACCTTTTTTCTGCCGGCATTATGCCGAACCGTTTTGGCCTGTTTACCCAAAGGCTCAAGCACCCGGGGGCCACTACTTTCGCTGCACTTTTGCGCTTGTTTTCTGGGGTCAGACAGTACGCAGTCTGATAAGCTTTACCTGAACCTTTCCAATGGGATCAAATACGCCTGGCTGCATTTCAAAACAGCTGCAAAGCCAATGATCACATAATTTTTCTGCTCCCAGCGCGCCTTTTAAAATTTACAGCCACGTGTGTAAACTTTTAAACTGCGCGAAGATGAAAATACAATCCTATGATTTTGCCGTGATGCGAAGACCGCTTCTTTCCAAAGACCTGCTTTTAGAATTCCACGAGTGCGTGGGAAATGATCAGAGAAAATTTGAAAGTGAGCTGAAAAGGATTTATGCTGATCCTGTCTTGCAGGAAGCCCTGCTGCTTGCCTCCCTATCAGTTTATGAAGCTACGATCATGCTACTAGAAACCGGCACGGTAAGCGGCAAGAAAAAACTACTTTTCACGCTTTACAAATACCTGATCCGCATGAGCACGCGCTGCACGCCTTTCGGTCTTTTTGCTGGCTACTTTACGGTACTGCTCTCAGATCAAACAGCGATTACCTTTAGCGCTGATCAGCCCATCGAAAGACATAGCCGGCTTGACAGCCGCTATCTGAACGCGGTTAGACGAAGGGTTTTAAGCAGCCGCTGGCTTAAAAATCAGCTGCCGCTTTTTACCAATAGCTCCTTATATCAGGCCGGCGAGAACTACCGCTACATGCAACGCTTTGATGATGACAATAGCAGTACATTTGTGCTTAAACAGGCCAAACGGCACCCCGTGTTTGATCTGGTGCTCCAAGCGGCCAGAAACGGTCTATTACCCTCGCAGATCCTTGCGATGCTCAGACATCAAAAGCTTTCAAAAGCCAGCGCGTGCTCGCTATTGGAAATGATGAGCAGAACGCAGCTACTGACTTCCAGCATCGAGATAAACGTAACCGGTGATGATTATCTGCAGTCATTGATCGGCACGCTGCAAGGCCTATCCGGCGGCCGCGCGCTGGCTGGCAGAATGACTAAAATCCAAAAAGGATTTTCAGATCAGCCGCCATTGGCCCAGATGCAGCCTGCGCTTTCCGTATTAGGTTATAATCAAAACAAGCCCCGCGTTCAAACCGTGATGCGTCTGGCCACCCAACAGGCAAGTATCAGCAGAAAAACGACTCACACGATCTGCGCGCAGATCGAAAAGATCGCATCCCTTTGTAAAAAGCCTGATAACGGCGACTTAAATCAGTTTGCCAAAGATCTTCACGCCCGGTTTGGTCAGCAGCAGATCCCGCTTCTGCTGGCCCTTGACTATGATTACGGGATTGGCTACGGATCTCTAAAAGCCGAGATACAATCTGCGCTGCCCTTATTAGAAGGCCTTGATCTGGCCCGGCCCTCTAAGACGACAAAACCTTTTAATCCGCTGGCGGCGGCAGTCTATGAGAAGGCGCTTACCGCGCAAAGCCAAACCACTGAGCTAACGGACACGCTTTTAAAAAAGCACGCAAATCAATCAGCGCCACATCTAGCGGAAAGCTTTTATGTGCTGGGCAGTCTGATCGCTGCAAACCAGCAGGCGCTTGATCAGAAAGACTTTGTCTTTGATCTTAAAGCGCTTAGTGGCCCATCGGCTACCAACCTGCTCGCCCGGCTATCGCAGTCCGACCCGGACTTAAAGGCCCGCATTCGCCAGGTTATTCAGCAAGAACAGCCATACAGCCCGGAAGTGATCCATGCAGAGATTGCACATCTGCCGGCTCTGAAAGCTGCGAATATTTTAACGCGGCCCTTATTTACCAACTATCAGATTGATTATCTGGGTGCATCTGGCCAGCCAAACCTGATCCGCCCTGATGAGCTCACGGTAAGCACTCCGGATGGTAAAAATATTATTCTATACAGCCAACAGCTTCAAAAGCAAGTGATCCCTACGCTAACCAGTGCACATAATTTTACCAGCGGACTTCCGGTCTACCGCTTTATTTGTGATCTGGCCAATCAGTCCAGTACGGCGCTTTACTGGGACTGGGCACAATGTGCAGACAGCGATTTTCTTCCCCGGATAACCTACAAAAATCTTGTTTTAAGCAAAGCCAGCTGGCTGATCAGTAAAGCTGAGCTAAAAGAGCAAGATGATACGGCCCTGCCGCTGACAGTCTGGTGGGCAAAGGTTCAAAGCCGGCTGAAAACGCCGCGGTATTTTACGATAGGAGATCATGATCATACCCTTTTGATTGACAGTGAAAATCAGATGGCGCTTACTCTGCTAAGACAGGCGCTTAAAAAACAAGGAAGCCTTCGCATCACAGAGAGTCTCGAGCAGCCCGGCGAAGGCATACTCCATGATCAGACGCAGCATTTTAGCAGCGAGATCATCATCCCCTGTAAAAGCCAGTCGCAGTCTGTCGCGCAACCGGCAAGGCAGTTGCAAAACCCCATTGACCAGATGCGCGATTTTGCGTTAACCAGCGGCTGGCTTTATGTAAAAATCTATGTCAGCGAGCGGTTGGCAGACGAGTTGATCCGGGACACGCTCGCTGTATTCTGTCAGGAGCTGATCAGCAGAAAAATCATTGATAAATGGTTTTTTGTGCGCTATTATGATCCACGGCCTCATATTCGTCTGAGGTTTTACAATCAGCAGAACAAAGGCTTTTGGGCGGTGGTACTCTGTGAGCTCCAGCAGCTTTTAGTCCCGCTCTTGTCAAACAAAACCATCTCAGGCATTACGACCGATATTTACCAAAGGGAAATCGAGCGCTATGCGCCGTTTTGTCTTAATCGGATAGAAACGCTGTTTTATTATGATAGTCAGGCGGTCAGCAGATGTCTTGCGCTGATTGCGCAGCAAAGCGACCTAAATCTGTACTGGCAGCTCGCGCTGAAAGGGACAGACAAGCTCTTAGATGATCTGGGTTTTGAGCTGACAGAAAAAAGCAGACTGATCGAATCCTTACATGCGCAGTTTGCCGCTGAAAGAGACCCACGTGGAAAACTACAGATCGCCATCGATCAAAATTACCGCGCGCAAAAAGACCGCATCAGCCGTCTGCTTAGCAATGATAGCGGCGCGCCTGTACCCGGCTTTGTAACAATACTTCAAAAGCGCTCTGAGCAGATCCGGAGCTTGAAGCCGGAATACAGTATTAAAGACATCGCCGCAGACCTGATACACATGCACTTAAACCGCTGTTTTAACAGCCATCAGCGCGATCAGGAATTTGTGATTATCAATATTTAAAGAAGTACTATTGCAGCAGAATGAAAAATAAAAAAATGCGTTAAAATATTCCTTCAGGTTGTAGCGGGCAAGTAAAAAATTTTTAAATTTCATAAACTCCTCTTTCAAAAGCTGATTCTAAACCGGTTTCACCATGTATTCTGCACCAAATTGCTACACACATGAAAGAAGAAATACCTGCCCCACTACGCTGTCTGATCGTTGATGATGAACGTGCTGCACACAAAACGATTCAGTTTCACATCGAAAAAGTTTCTTGGGTCGTGCATGCAGGAAGCTGTATGAATGCAATCTCGGCGCTGGAACAGATATCTGCAATCAAACCCGACATCATTTTTCTCGATGTGGATATGCCGCATCTTTCCGGTATGGATCTATTAAAGATCGCTGGCGACATCGGTCCGTCGGTGATCATGACGACCGCGCATGAGGAGTTCGCCCTGCAGGGATATGAACACAATGTCTGTGATTTTCTTTTAAAACCGATCTCCTTTGAAAGGTTCTTAAAGGCAGTCAACAAACTCAGGCTCCTGCACGAAAGACAACCCAACAAACCAGATGATTGTTGCGGCGCGGTCAGCAGCGATAGAAAGCCTGATCAGGCTGATCCAGACGCTGTTCCCTGGGACGCGGACTCTCTCAGGTTTGGCACGCAAACAATGTGGATCACCGTCGATAAGAATATTGTACCTGTATCCTACAGGCACATTTACCTGCTGAAAGCCTACGGCAATTATGTCCAGGTTTGTGTGAAAGATAAGATACATCTGATACGTTCCACCTTAACAATACTGATCAGTAATCTGCCGCCAAAATTTATCCAGACCCACCGTTCGTATATCGTAAACAGTGAGCTGGTGGGACAGATCACCGGTAACGAAATTATCATGGCAGAAGCCGAGTATAAGGCAAGGATTTCAAAGCAGCTCCGGGCAGATGTGCTGCGTAAACTTCATAGTTAGGATGGATAAACACCGCCATTACTTCCCGGTCCGCTACCTCGTCAGAGAGCAGGATGCCGCGCAGCGAATCAAATACCATGCCGTTTTCTGGCTGGTTTTTGTCGCAATGCACCTGCTGTATTTTGTAGCTGACCGGAAACATTTTCATTTCACCAGGACCTGGGTGGTCTCTTACAGCATTTTTTATCTGCGCTTTGTGCCCGTTTTTTACCTGTCCATTGCATTTTTCAACCTGTTTAGAAAAAAATTTTACGGCGCTCATCTGGTTCTGATCACTGCATTCGGTATGCTTTTGCTGATGCATCTGGCCAATGTTTCGGTGTTTTATCTGCTTAAACACCTCTATGGCGTGCCGGCATTGCCACCAATTTTTTCTTATTTCAACAATCTGTACCTGAGACCGCTTGCAGACAGACACCTTTTTGACTGGATTAGTATGCTGATTTATGATACGACAGAAATGCAGCTGCTGTTTCTTCCGCTGGGACTAAAAATGTCCAAGTATGGCATCCGCCAGGAAATTGAAAGACGGGATCTGGAAACAGAAAAACTCCGAAGCGATATCAGCACACTCCGCCTGCAGCCTGCGCCGCATCTGGTGCTTAACATTCTCAACACCGTATTGGCCGAAGTTCAGCCTGTCAGCGATAAGGCAGCTGAATATGTTGAAAACCTGACCAGTGTGATGCGGTTTAGTCTCTACCAGACAAAACAGGACACAATCCTGCTTTATAAAGAATGGACAGCACTTTTAGACTTTATTCAACTGGAATACAGCCGTTTTGACGATCGCATGCAAATCAACATTCATCAGGACGGAACTGTGCCTGATGACAAGCTCGTACCGACGCTGATGCTATTTACCCTGGCTGAAAACGCGTTTAAACATGGTGTCTATCCCTGTCCGGAAGATTGCTGGATCAGGATTGATCTAAAGATAAATTCCAATGAGCTGAACTTCACAATAGCCAACAGTAAACCTGCGGCGGCCTACAGAACCGATCAGCCAAAAAATTCAGGCATTGGTCTGGACAACATCAAACGACGGCTTGCCATTTATTATCCTGCCAATTATTCGATTGACATTTCCGAAAATGAAAACAGCTATACGGTCCGTTTGAGAATTCCTTTAATCAGCAAAGAGGTTTAGAAAACAGATTACCCTTATGCTATGGCCGTTTACCCATTCAAGGCAGAAGAAAAGTGCGTTCAGGCCCGCTAAAACCACATCCTTAGGCAAATAATAGCTTTCCAAATCGATTACTGCCGAATCAGCGGAGCATAGATTCTTGCTATGTTAACAAAATAATCATGTTCATTTCGTCCCAAAAACAGATCCGGCCATTGGTTTTAACCCAAAACCCGGTTACCTCGCACCTCTGATCAGCCGAGTGGTCACATAAATTTTACAGCCTGTGAATCCCCGCTTTCTTTTGCAGCCAGTCATTATTTATCCACCAATTAACCACAATGATCATGAAAACGCATCAAATGCCCGATTTGCAACAAAAAACGATCAGCGAGTTCAAAGGCCGGCTCTGGCAGCAGCCCGGCGGCTCTAAACCAGAACCCGTCACGACCAGTGGAATGATCTGCACCGTGCTTGTCAACCGGTGAGCAGGAAAAGAAACAAATGTGTCTCTCAGACAGCTATCCGCCCGGATAGCTGTTTTTTCATTTTTTAAACAGAGCCAGCCCGCCCATGCGCCCCGGGCTTCTGGCATCTGTAAATAAAGACTCTCCTGCTGAAAATGAAAATAGTCAGTTTTAAACTCGATGTTCTCATGATAGAAAAGCAAAACACCCTTCAGTGGCTGGATTTTATTATCACCATAGCCCTTGATTCTGATGAATCCGAAGTAAGCACGCTCAACGCGGCGCAGTACGAACACATCACCGAAAAAATAAACGCGAAAAAACAAAACTACATTTCCTTTCTAAACAGCCAGCGTCTGAGCCTTTCAGGCGCGCGTAAGATCGGGCATCTGATCAAAGCGCACCACGGCAGCCTTCTGATGTTGCTGGATCATGCAGCCGGCTCATTGACAAGGATCAACCCTTTGAATACATTAGCAGAAGATGCACTGCGCCAGATACTGGGCTGTGTTTATGAGCTGATCAGCTTCATCCAGAGCAGCTTTGGGGAATATCTGGATCTGGAAGAGCGCGCCCCACAGGCCTATCTGACTGAGTTTACCCGGCAGCATCAAAGCCGGATCAGCAAGATCAAAACACAGCTCACGTCCAAAAAGGCAGATTCCGATCTGGTCGCTATCCTGCTTGGCTCTTTCAGCGCTGTTTCTGGCGGCATCCAGACAATGCCGCCTAGTTTTCGAAGCCTTTTTTACCAAAGTGAGCTGCTCTTCGGCCTTGAGCAGATGCTTTGCAGCGGGCCACAAAATCAGATAAACGATGCGCTGGTCGAGCTCTTAGTCTATCTGAATTTTAACAGCCGAAACTTTATGAGCTATTACACCCAGCATCTGTCCCGACGCATCGGCCAGGTGCAGCCGGCAGAAGAAAAGATCCACCAGCTGCTTTTGCATTTCAAGCAGTTTAACCAGATGCACCGAAAACCAGGTGTCAGGTTAAGCCAGGCAGATTCAGATATCAAAAAGTTTATCTCCAATTGGTTTACCCAGGAAATCGGCTATCTTAAAGAGCAGTCGCAATCCGGTATCAGTCCGGCCCCGCTGCCTGCCAAACCCGAAGCAGATTCCGGCTCCATGAAGATATTGGTGCTGCTCTCTGTGGATCAGATCG
>Ga0265797_10009476_pt1 | contig 12669 bp, 10 predicted proteins | sample P2T30metagenome_FD_192433 | JGI IMG/M metagenome (GOLD analysis project Ga0265797, IMG submission 192433) | Plant litter microbial communities from East Loma Ridge, Irvine, California - P2 T30 | ecosystem: Environmental > Terrestrial > Plant litter > Unclassified | place: USA: California... | reverse complement strand
TTCCATGTTCTCGTTGTAGCCCGCAAGGATAAAGACAACTTTGCCAGTCAGGTTTTCAACCTCAGCAAGCAGAAAGTCCAGCACAGCAGCTCCGCCAAAGTTTGATCCAGATGTAAGCTGATAGGCTTCGTCAATGAACAGAGCACCGCCTCCAGCTTTCTTGATGTCGTCCAGGATCTTCTTACATCCTTGAACACCCTCATTCGCCAATTTGGCGCCCGTAGTCTCAACGAACTCGTCTCCGGGTAAGGCACCGACAGAAGTGAGAAACTTCGCATATAGGCGTGCAACAGTCGTCTTCCCCGTGCCAGGGTTCCCAAGGAAAGAAGCACCAAGTCTCTCCTTGGCCAGACTAATGCCCTGACGTACCGTGAGATCTACCTTGGCTTTGATCTCAAGGAAAGCTTCTTTGACGTTTTCCAAACCGATCATTGCCATTAACTCATCCAGGTGCTCATTCGTTGCTCCTTCGAAGTTTTTCTGATACTCCCAGTCATCTAGCGCGGCGGATGACACCTCTGGGGCATCGTTTCCGGCCTCCAAAGGTGACGTTGTACTGTTGTTGCGAACGTCGGCTCGACCTGTGCCTTGTGTATTTGCACCTTGCTCGAAGTTGCCAGGGATCTGAGGGTTTGCGGTGGCCTGCTTGGCGTGCATCTCTTTCTTGGAGCGCTCCGTATGACGGAGGGTGTTGTCGAGATCCTTCTGACGTTGACGCAGAACGGCATCCCTCTCCTCATCTTCGTTCTGCTCTTGGACCTCGCGACGCGAGCGATCGATCTTGTCTTGGGTCTCTGCTAGCCGACTAGCGTAATCTGCCTGCTTCTGCTGCCGCAGGTGGTCCAGCTGAGCGTCTGCTTCCTGACGCTTTGCTAATGCGCGAGCCTCAGTGTCGCACACCGAGCATGAGGCCGGGCGCAGCTTCGAACAACGCCAGGTCAACCTGTGTTGCTTTGGGCATCGATCACTTACAATGACAAGGCACGCCATCTTGGAATGGTCAACAAGTCCATGGCAGCGTTGCGGGCAATCGTGCAGTCCGCAGCCGAGTTGGGTACCACACGGCGCTGAACAGCCTCCATCAGGGCATAAATCATCGAAGTCTGATGGTTGCTTCAAAACATTCTGTCTGTCCGGATGCTGTTCGCACTTGACCGGAAGGCCGTCGTGAATGCTGTTGGCTTGCCTGAGTAGATCAAAGAACGGTTTCCATGTACTTGCGCCCCTTTTGCTGGTTAGGAACGTCTCGGCATCGCCTATGATGATGAGCGCGTTTCGAGCTCTGGACAAAAGCACATTGAGCCTTTCTGGGGCAATCATGAAACCTATATCTCCATTGCCATTGCTGCGGGTCAAGCTAGCAACGACGACGTCGGCCTCTTCGCCCTGGTAATTATCGAGAAGGTTGTTAGTAAAGCAGAGCTTGGAAACCATACATCTGATCAAGAAACATACCAATTGTTGAGAGACGGATGGGGCGCTTTGACGGGCCTGCACTGGAAGGCGACATTACTCCAGCTTTGACGAGGTCGAACGAGTCAAGATCGTTAAGAACAGGGTCCAGCGCTTGTGCCAACTCCTGACGTAGTAGACTGAGTTGGCCCAAATAAGGAGTCAGAACCACCTGGTCAGCAGTTCCGTAGCCTTGCTGCGCCATGTATCTGACAATTTTGAGGACCATCGAGGCCTCCCATTGATTTTGTTTGCTGATGGGATTGCCTTGATCGCGCCGGTCGGGTATCTGAGGAACAGCCGATTCTGAATGGCGATGGTCGATGAAGATGACGCGGCCGCAGATGCCCTTCACGGCCTTGCGCCTGAGCGTACTAGGAGCGTCGATGAGATCTTCATAGGTCATATTACGGACAAGTGACGAAATTTCCGGACACATGCGGTGCTGTTGACTAAGCGTGGTGTGTGGGAAGCCAGAAAGTATGAGCCGCTCGAACAGCGACCGGTTCAGATCAAACCCATCGCCCTTTTCGACGGTCAGGGCATAGTTGTTGACTTTCGGACGGAGTTGCTTATGATCACCGATGAGGATGAGCTGTTTAGTCTTGGGTGTCATAGCAGTGAGTACATGGCTTTCAAGGATCTCTCCGGCTTCTTCGACAACGATGATGCCTGGTGCGGCATTGTGGAGATGCTGCGTGTATTTGGCAGCGGCTGTAGTCGTGCAAGCAATAATGCGTTTGCTTCGGATGATCTGAGAATCTTTTTGCGCCCATGCTTCGCGCAGCATGTTTTCGCTGTGGTTGTATGATTTCACAAGACTACCAATGCCCGAGATCCGCTCTTGCAACAACTCGCGATTCCAACCCCTTATCTTGGCTTGCCTGGTGGACAGATCCATGGCCCAGATACGCGCATGATTTTGGTCCATCACTTGTTCGAAGATCCCCGCGTCTTGGCCGTGGCGCCAGCGGTCGTATAAATAGCTTTCAGAGATTCGTTTTCCGCCTTCTCCGACAAGTTGCTCATCCAGATCATGGTCAGGGATTTGCAAGGCATTGTGAAAGTCGATGTCTTCTTCGGAAAACTCTAGAAGCTCCATGGTGCTACGCCTGTTTGGCTTGAAGTCCTGGAAATCGGCCATCAGGGACATCAATGATATCTCTGCAGAGTCTGCTTCCTCTCTCATGGCGTTGATCATATTCCACGGAGGCTTTGCGTTGGATGATTGGTTGTGCATTTGTAGAGGCTGAGTACGTGGTGTTGACTTCTGCCCAAGACGAACCATCCATGTCGCCGGGATACCAATGTCAAGCAAGTCTTCGAGGAATTGGTCCAGAGCATGATTGGTGAAACAGATAACGAGAATGGTCTCCGAAGTATATTCCAACAAAGCTTTGGTGAGCAGCGCACCGATGAATGATTTGCCAGTACCTGGAGGACCCTGAATCAGGCTGACGGACTGACGAAGTCCTGCTAGCAAGGAATTGAGCTGGGATTTGTCCAGGGAAACCGGTTTGGGTAGAGATAGAACAGACTGGAGGTCGGCTGCTTCATTTGATTCAATCTCGTCGACGAGGTTGAGGGGTGCTACCGAAGACGGCCGTACAGCCGCGTGGATTTCGCCATCGCTAAGAGCAAACAATTCTTCCCAGAGGGGCAGCTCCACGGTCGACTGTAGACAACGGAGCACTGGCTCGTAAGCAAAGATTGGGGTATCGACCATCACATATTCTACCGTGTTGGAAGATTTCAGCACTGAAAGCACAACCTCAAGGGTCGCACTGTCTGGTGTGCGGAGAACGATGAGAGGCTCTTCGTCTTGCACCAACAAATCCTCAATGCGGAGCAAGGTAGCAAAAGCAATGACTCGATCTTGGTCCAGGATGCAGCCAAAGGATTGATGTTTCAAAAACTTTGTGTTATTCTTGAGATATGCCTTGCGCTGATGGCTCTCCAAGCGAGCGAATCCTTCCAGACCAGATTGCATAGAAAGTGCCAGGGCGAAGGACGTCTTGAACTTGGCTGTACCGAAGTACGCGCCAGAGAGTGACAAGCCTCGGAACCGAGTTCGTGGTCGCCGCGTTTTGCCATGTCCCTGCGAAACATGGACATCGTCTCGCAGTTCAGCCAAAAAGTCTTCACGCAGAAGTCGAAACTGGTTTTCAAGGTGCAGGCCGGGTCTCTTTTCGAACGCCTGCTGAGTGATAGCGTTGGCTGGACAGTAGAAGGGGGTCTGCGTGCTCGATAACTCGTCATGAGTTGGGAAGATAGCGATATTGCGAAATTCAACATGGTCATTATCGTGGCGTCCTCCAGGACCAAAGTCATCCCGCTCGGTCGCGTGGCTCTTGGTCTGGAGGATATGATCAAGACGATAGCCCATGGTTCTGAGATCGTGGTTGTCAGATTTGAGGAAGACTTTGCGTTCGGAGAGATCTCGAGCGATGCTGTCGACATCAATTGGCGAATTGTCTGTCCAGGAGACCAGTTCAAGCAACAGCCAGGTGAAAGCCCGCTCTCCCTCTGAGCTTAGCTGACGACCTGCGAAAGCCGTGGCAAATGCGTCCCAGATCGTCGCTGGTCGAACAACAATGGTCAAAAGCTGCTTGAGGAGCTGACCACCGCATAATTGACCCACCGCCGGGTCCTCGAGGAAACTGAGAAAGTCTTTCAGAGTCGTGTTGAGAAAGCTGGCGGCTGTATTGAACCGAAGAGCAAGCCGCAGAGCTGTAAGGGCGTTCTTGCTACCCACCAGGCGCTCGACGCAGCTCGCGCGATCATTTTGATTGGTAATGGATTCGAGCAGAAGTTTACCATCTCCAGAACTCTTCGGACTTCTGTCGCTGTGGATGTAGGAATCAAGAAGCTTCTTGAGCCGAGCGCCGCGAACAGAATCTTCGTTGGTGTTCATATCTGGCGCGATGATGATGCTGGTTTTTGAGCTGACCGTTGTGCCGAATACCTTCGAATGTGTCCGTCGGACGTGGCAAGGAGACGACACACTATAGATAGCTTTTCTTACAAAATTGCAGAAGCAAACGATCGAGCGATTCTCATGCAATCAAACGCGGACTGTCTCAGACTAGGGAAGCTCAGCAATCCTGATGCGTGTAATGCATATGTAGGGAACCTCAATCGTAAGCGCTGGCAGGACAGGTAGAGTATCCTCACCGGTTTGGCGCGGGGTAGAAGCACTTGTAGTGAGCGTTTCTATTGGGAGATAAGGAGCCGATGTTACACAACCTCCGCCGCATCTGCATGCAGACGTTGCTACCCTGCATGTACGTCAATCAATGCGTCCGTTTGGACTTATTGCAATTCCCGCTCATGCCTTCGCGCTACGAGATTCAACAGGTTTTACATATTTGTATCACTCCAGTCGGGTCTGTTAACTCAGTCGGCCTACTCGTCGCATCCTTACTTCTTGCAGCCAATATTCAACAAACTCGAACATGAGCTCTTTTAATTATCGAGGTGGCCGTCGTCCATGGCGTGGATCATCTGGTCCGACTTCATCGCGAGGTCCTATCACGACTCCACCAGCGCCGCCATTGGGATTACTATTGGAACAACTGATTCCCGCACAATGCGCAGATGATGGTACTGGTGCCCAAGACAAAGTCGAGATCACAGACACCAAGTTTCTTGCCTCGTACAATTGGATGGACGCAAGAGACCCGTCGATTGTGTTTCCCGGTAGGTTCGACAGAGAAGATCCTGATATGGCAATTGCTGATTGATTGAATAAGGTATGCCACCACTTTGGGATCCCCCGGCGGAGGCGACAAAGCTTCCACAGGACTCTGGCAAATATTTCAAGGATCAAAATGCTGCAAGGCACCCGACGCATCCTATGGAACCGGCGGTCAAAGCAGTACTCACACAAAATTTACATTTCGACACGGAGAACGTCGACGTTTTTGGATGCACGAGTACACTGGGCAATCTTCTGCGGTTCCTCAAGAACGACAACAAATCTTTTCGCTTCACCGTCGAAGCGGTGGGCCGGACTGTATTCTTCGTCCGCCGCGAGAATGCCCCAGACGAGCTCATAGCCGGTCCACGAGGCTTCGGACCTACCGGACATGGTATGATGATCCCTTGCTCTTTACGCTTAAAATTATCCGAAGCTGACTCTCGATCCGCGATAGGTCACGCCTTTCCTGACCGGTACACACGCTGGCCAAAGGGCGTCGAAAACTCCGCCTCGCATCAACGTATCATTTCGTACAAGTTTGCCGGCCTGAGATGCCTCGTGCGATTTGAAGCAGATGGCTACCTTGAGAAGGAGTTGGGACGCGGATATGAGGATGACACGACCATCTCAAGCGGAGACGACGACGATGACGCGGCGCGGGCAGTACCAGCAATCGACAGTGTCCACACCCACAACGGTGGACGATTGATACCACAGCACGCGATCTTTGAGCTCAAGACACGGGGTGCCCACAAAAGGAACGATGATCAGATGTCCGACCACCTCCCTCGAATGTGGCAAGCTCAAATTCCCTTCTTCATCCTGGCATTCCACGAGTACGGTTCGTTCAAGCCAGCAGACATCATAATTCAAGACGTTCGCAAAAAAGTCGCGGCGTGGCAGAACGAGAACCAACAATTACTTCGACGGCTGAGCGTCCTGCTCAAGAAGCTGGTATCCATTGCTCGTGATCCGGCTATTGGAAGATACGAAGTCTGCGTGCAACAGCGAGGGGTTTTGGAGATCTGCGAACCAGGCGGTACAGTATCTTCACCGCTACCAAGCTCACTGACATGGATCTGGGCTGACCGAGACGGCTCGGACTCGGGTTCGAGTTCCAATGGTGTATCTATTGGTACAGGAGCAGGTGACGCTGATGTGGCTGCTCACTCAGACGCAGACGATGATGACGTCCCTGAGGACTTCACTGCCTGCACTGATGCATGCGACTACTGTGGTAGATGCTCGTATAAGCTTCGCTGACGTGCGGTCACTGGAAGGGTATGCATTTCGTAGATCTTTTGTTCTGATCCGAATGACGAGGCAGAACGTGTGATGATAGCATGAGCCTAAGTTATGGCATTCTCGATGACTCCAAACGTTGTGCCTGCGGGCATCAGCATATTATGTTCTTAATGGCTAGCACGTCATCCACTACCATTACTGTACTGGCTTTACAATTCGGTCTATCAACGTCCTTCTCCCCTCTGAATCGTTGATCACCAAAGACAAGATGTGCGACGAAGACTTGATAGCCGGGATAATAGGCAGGGGTCTACTGGCTACGCTGTCGCCGTATACTAAAGCGCCGTTGTTCTTAGCTGAAGGGTACCCTCTCAAAGTCGACGATATCGTCAGCAATGCGCTCTTTCATCGGAGACTCAATGAGTTGATCATTGTTAAGGTTAAGGACATTGACATCTATAGCCATCTCGTGCTCTTCACTGGGAAGGCATATCTCTCTGGAGTCCAAATCTCTTTTCGTGTCTAGAGCTAATTTCTACTTGGAGGTGAATATCAGCTACATAGCTTCCGATGTCATCGTTGGACTATCCAGATTCCTACGCATCGCCAAGATGTTCTCCCGGCTGCTACAGATTCAGAAGCGCCTCGCCAAGGGTTTGCTCGGGCCATTGCGGAAGCCATCAAGCTACAGGGTGTCGTTGTCACTTTTTAGTGAAGCCATCTGTGCATGGTGATGCGTGGCGTCCAAAAAACCAGCGCAACGTCAGTCACGAGTTGTACCCTCGGCTATTTCGATACTGTGGTTGAGCTGCGCACCCAATCCCTGGAGCTTCTCGGTGCCAACAAGACGCGACTTTCTTCGAAAGCGATTCTTCGATCTCAAAGCTTACATATGTGGAAGTAGTGTATGTACAATGCAATATGCGAAAAAGTGCAGGGTGCACCAACCTGGACTGTCAGCGCCGTACGGCATTTTAGTCTCGAAAGCAAGACTACGAACATCGATATCGTCAGGGCTGCGAAAACACATTCCCGACGGGAAGAGCTGCACATATGCGTCAATTTTCCGCAAACGCTCGAACAAACGATGCGCGTATCAGGACGCGAGACATTACTGGCGCGAGATGTAAGGCCTTCTAGGGTGATGGCGTGGGCGCTTGAGCGAAGCTCCTCAACTCACTGGCCTTGCGTAGCCACCGATCAAGATCATCTGTACGTGCTGCGCACACCTAGCCTTTCCCAAAGCGTGCATTGTCGCCGTCAGCAGCTGTTAGTTCCTATTTCAGTTTAGCCCAATGCATGCAAGCGATCGAAGATGCAGCGTGCGATCCCTGATCCTTCGGAAAGCGCTATGATCGAATACCGAACTTGTCCGCTTCACCAGTAACAGCTCTCCATGCCGACCATAGTGGCTTTCTCTATCAGAACATTGGCAAAGAATCGATGAGATAGCAACGAGATCCACTCACTTCGGAAGCCGTGTCTCACCTGCATGCAACAAGCATAGTGACCATGTACTTGAACAAAAGCATGTGAATATATAGCAGCGACAGGTAGAAGTACCCGAGGTTGTTATCAGCCTGCGTCGAGTATTTCCACTCATCAGTCTCCAACACTCGAAGACTTTCTTGCAAAAACAATAACAACAACAAAGGTTACCAGCTTGACATCATGGCGTTAGCGTCCGAGCAACTACAATTCGTGCAACACCAGCTGAATTATCACTTTAAAAACATCAGTCGCCTTGTACCTTGTTTCAAAGCCGCACATCGGAGCGATATCGACAATACTGCAGATGATGGGAATCGGGGTCTTGCAAAAACTGGAGTCAGGCTCATGGGTTTGGTAGAGAAGGATTGTTTTTCTGTGGGAACGGAAACTCGCGGTAAGATGGGAGGATGTGTCAAGAAGATCGGCAGAGCTGATATTCGCAAGACATCCCTCACACAAGGTCGAACTGGACAAACAGCAAAGACTGGCGTGCAACCGCATGCGACAATCTCGGCTTCACCCCCCTTATCATCAAGAGTGTACGGCAAAGAGATGAGATGCCGTCAAAGAAGGTTCGCGCTGCGACTGTCGGCGCGATCGTGGCCGCCGTGTTCGAAGACCTCTGCGACCAGAAGGAGGAAATGATTTCTGCGCTGGAAAAGATCAAAGATCTTCTCAACCTGCTCGTGTATGTCCACTCATCGAAGGTACAGCAAATGTCAGAGTGACAAACTAACTTTAAACGAGCACACATTCCCTGGGAATATTTGCAAATACTTCGTCCGAGCTCGCTCAACTGCATGGCAACGCAACACGCGCTTCCACACGAAGCTCAACGGAAGAAGCCATACCAAGCGTCTTAGGTATTGGGTCAGCGGCTGAATCTCACAGTCTTGAGCGGGCGGGATCACCGGAGACTGGTAACAACTGGATGACAAATGCAACATAGAGGAACACCGCTGACCATATAACTTACAGGCTCCCGACGTGTGCAAGATGTCGAACAGGATTCGCCTATCTTTGACTTGTCCGAATGGATCGACCTCGATGGAGCAGCAGATATCGCTCAACATTTCCCACTCGATGGCAGTATTGCTCCCGGTGAGATCACATCCCCTTCGCGGAGTGAAACCCTCAACCCTGTTCAACATCACATGTTGCCGCAGAATTCCAACCTACGCTCTCTGGCGCCACGAAGCAATCAACAGCTGGCGGCATCTCCAATACAGCTCATTGGAGCGCAACAAACAGTACGGCGTATGCCTGGGCCGGTGATTCCGCCCACCCACCATATGTGGAGCCTGGACGAAGAGATCGGTAGGAGTATCGACAAGGCTTATGTACCGCAGCTGCGGAGTCTCTTCAACTATCTTGGAAGTACCCAATCTGTCATAGCTTTCAAGAGAGCCCTATGCGATCTGAGAGGACGGAAGTGCGGAGACCATCTTGTGTTAAAGGGTGCACGATCGGATGCGGACCATCTGCGGATAGTCAAGAGACTGCGTGGACACTCTGCAGCTGACTCGCTACTCACGATATGTCATACAGTAAAGCTTTTCCAAGACGATACAGACGATCTGGTCCGTCTTCCGGGCAGTTTCGTGATGCAGACACAAAGGAGCTTTGGTAGATCGCGAGGTACGGCGATGGGTAACCCGTTGACTCTGAGCAAAGCTGCTATTACCGACAGGAAGATGGAACTTCTCTACCCTTATCTCGATCCAGGATCGGAGGAATACCGAGCGGAGCGACGGTATGTCACAAAATTGCGGCAATCAGCAGCCAAGTTCGCATTGTTCAGCAACACTTTCGGCTTCGGCATTCTCGCCTATCTCCCGTACGCCGACCCCTTAGGGGACGGCTGCCATCTCAACAAGTGAGGCTCAACCTTGACATCTTCCTTAACTCAAGGTAAACTGACAAGGTCTCAGGTTGATGGACATCCCGGACAACCACATTGCATGCTGCATCAAAATGCTGCAGCACTTTCGACCAACGAATCTCGTTCATCTCAGTGCAGGTGCTGGACCCATCATCGAAAACTTGATCAACGGGGGGTTTTGGTCTTCTCATCCTTCGAAATTCGAAGAACTGGAAGAAAGAGACGTCTTTGCATCCGCCAACATACCAGGCGTAACTTATGAGCATCTCTTTTGAGGATCACAGACTTTATGTAATGCACGTTATGAAATTCTTCCTCTTGCACATCTTAAACACTCTTCATACTTCTGATTTATCTGACCATCCATCGACGAGCTGCTCCCAATGAAGGTACATAGTGTCATACACTTCTAATATTTCAGTAACTGTATGGTGTGAGATTTTTTGCTCGCTTATACAATCGTTGCATAGCGCGTATTCCGTGTCACTTCTTGAGGTGACGCGATCGGGACACTGGGGTCACCTTGCAGGTTACCTCTGCCTCGCCTGGTACTTCATACGAAACATCACGCTGCAGCTTAGAACTATCACCTCGTTTACGTAGCTGGCTGCGAGGTCGTAAATTCATGCAGAAGCCCGTTGTCCAACACCTGATGTTTTCTCGCTGCATAGCTGGAGCTATCAAGATGTGGATTTGCCGTGAAGCACAGACAGAAGTGGCTGCAACCGGCTTGAAGCTGAGGCCTTGATAAAAAGCGCCGCGCCCTATTGCCACTGCAAACTGACATTCCGAATACTATTCATTCACATCAGACGTTCACAAGTGCCTCGATCTACTCATTAGAAGTTCTTTACCTTCGTACAACAATCAGTGGCCCTATTCATCCTCATACTTTCAACAACATGACAGCACTTCCGCCAAACAGAGACAGCTACCGAGCGGAAAAAATGAGATATTTGCGCTTCTTGGAGGATCATGTGACTCAGCGAAGTGGCGAGCATGAACCTATTCGCACGACGCCTATATTCTCACTTGCTGTCAAGTACGCGGTCGACAGAATTCCACCTCGACACATTGATTCCTCCGACGAGTCTGATGCAACATCCTTGAGCGCAGGGGCAGAAAGGGAGAACGGTGTTGCCTACGGGACCACTCTTGCAACTTTGAATGCCGATCAGATACATTCGACTTCTCGCGAGATCCCCTTACTACCTCAATATGGTCTTTTGGGATTCGAAATTGACGAGAATGACGAACGAAAGCCGCCAGAACCGATCATGATCAACGTTCATGCCCCAAACTCTGTTTTCATCTGTGGTTCGCAAGGCAGCGGCAAAAGCTATACTCTGGCCTGCCTTTTGGAGAGCTTCTTGCTCTCCGATTCCCGATTTGGGAGGTTGCAGCAACCGGTCGCCGGTTTGGTGTTTCATTATGATTCCGACTCTTCTGGAGCGACTGCAGAGATCGTTCATCTTGCTTCGCGTGGAGTTAAAGTGAACGTTCTTGTATCTAGCAGCAATTTTGATGCCACCCAGGATCGGTACCGCGCCGCGACTCAGGGCGCTACCAACATCACTGTTGAAAAATTCTTGCTGCCGCCGAGTGAGCTAAGCGTCGAGCGCATGCACCGTCTCATGGCATTTTCAGAAAAGTCCGACTCCGTGCCGCTTTACATGGAAGTTATCCAGCGAATTCTGCGACACATGGCGATCTCCGGTCAAGGCAGGGGTTTTAACTATGGCGAATTTCTCCAGCATCTGGACGCTGCCAGCCTTACTGCAGACCAACAGAGGCCAATGAGGCTACGCTTGGACCTGCTTCAGAGCTTTATGCGTTGGCCTCCTACCAAGAGCGATCTCAAGAAGAAGGCACCCCAGAAGCTTTTGAATCTACAGCCTGGCAACCTGACGATCGTCGACTTGTCGGACCCATTCCTCGACGATGCAACAGTCTGCATGCTTTTCGACATTTGCCTGGGCATTGCGAAAGAGAGAAGACCACGATGCGGCTTGGTGGTTGCGCTTGATGAGGCCCACAAATACATGAACCAGTCACCTGCGGCCGCAAACTTCACCGATCGCTTGCTCACGACTATACGAGAGCAACGGCACATCGGCACAAGGGTAGTCATATCCACACAAGAACCTACAATATCGGAAAAACTCCTGGACCTCTGCTCGGTCAGTATCGTCCATCAGTTCAAATCTCCCGCTTGGTTCCAGGCGATTCGTGCCCACCTTGGAGGCGCTTCGGGCTTCTTGAACACTGCCGACGAGCAGGCTTCCATGTTCGAGGATATCATGGGACTTGCGGTCGGGGAAAGCAAGGTTTTCGCCCCAGGTGCGTTCATCCATATGGGCGATAACAACCAACCATTACGACTTGGATCTGGTGTGCTCCGCATGAAGACGCGACGTCGTATCGGAACGGACGGAGGAGTCAGCGTCATGGTAGGAGAAACGAATGGCACTGCGCGAGAGATTTTTGAGTGATAGGTGAATTTTGTTTCCAGCTGCTTCTTACGTAACTTATGAGGAGTATCTCGCGGTGAACATGGCTGTGTTGTACAGCAAGCACCTAAAGGCTTCAGGACCACAGTCATTGAAAAAGCAAGAAAAGAGTTATTTACCTTCTGAGTATCTCCTTGAAGCCTCGCTCGTAGTCATCGCCGCTTCTTTCGTTTCGTTATGATTGCTAATCACGCTTCTCAGCAACCTATGCCTGTCTTCTAGCCGAGCCAGGTGGTCTTGGTAAACCAACCTTTCTCGCTAAGGAACTTCTGGCTCTGGCACATTACTAAACATTTCGTTCTCCGTCACAAGCATGATGGGCAATCATGCGTCGTCAGTCGGGAGCAATTTTTTTTTTTTTGGGGGGGGGGGGGGGGAGCCTGGTGTTA
>Ga0265797_10009475_pt1 | contig 12669 bp, 11 predicted proteins | sample P2T30metagenome_FD_192433 | JGI IMG/M metagenome (GOLD analysis project Ga0265797, IMG submission 192433) | Plant litter microbial communities from East Loma Ridge, Irvine, California - P2 T30 | ecosystem: Environmental > Terrestrial > Plant litter > Unclassified | place: USA: California... | reverse complement strand
TCGGGCCGGCCGGCGGCGCCAAGCTGCACTCGCTGGCCTGGGGCCGCGACCCCCGCTACGTGACGACCACGGCCGAGGAGAAGAGCGTCGGGCACGAGGTCACCTTCTCGACCGACGTCACCGACCCCGTCGAGATCCGGCGCGAGCTCCTCCGCCTCAGCGACAAGGTCGGCGTGCGACTGCGCGCGGCGGGGATGAGCGGCCGCACCGTCGTCCTCAAGCTGCGCACCACCGACTTCGCCACGATCACCCGGTCGAAGACGCTGGCCGAGCCGACCGACCTCGGGCGCCGCATCTACGACGAGGTGCGCGCCGTCTACGAGGCGACGGGCAAGCAGCACGAGCGCATCCGACTGGTCGGGGTGCGCGTGGAGCAGCTCGTACCCGGCGGGGGCGGCGGGCTCTCGCTCGGCCTGTGGGACGACGACGCCGACTGGCGCGAGGCCGAGTCGACGATGGACGCCCTGCAGGCCCGATTCGGTGCGGCCATGCTGACGCCGGCGTCGCTGCTCCGCCAGGGCACCGGTCGACCGGGCTCGGGCCGACCCGGCTCGGGTCGTCCGCCGCGGGGCCGTCCGGGGCCTTCGCCGGTCGAGCCGTCCGTCGACCCCGGGTACAGTGGGGTCGAGTGAGCACAGCTAGCGTGGACGACCCTTCGGGGCCCGACGACATCCGCGACGACGGCACTCTCGATCTGACCGACGTCGGCGTCTCGGCCGGCAACTCGGCCGCCGAGCACCTCTCGCCGGCGTTCCCCGAGAGGGCGGCCTGGGGCACCGCCGCGAAGCTGCGCGCCTGGCAGGCCGAGGCCCTCGAGCAGTACTTCGCCTCCGACCCGGTCGACTTTCTGGCCGCAGCCACCCCCGGTGCCGGCAAGACGACGTTCGCCCTGCGTCTCGCCACCGAGCTGCTCTCGCGCGGGGTCGTCGACCGGGTGGTCGTCGTCGCGCCGACGGAGCACCTCAAGCGCCAGTGGGCCGACGCGGCCGACCGGGTCAACCTCCGACTCGACCCCATGTTCAAGAACGCGGACGTCACCTTCGGTCGGCACTACCACGGGGTCGCGGTCACGTACGCGCAGGTGGGCATGAACCCCGAGGTCCACCGTGCGCTCACCGAGGCGGGTCGCACGCTCGTGATCCTCGACGAGGTCCACCACGGCGGCGATGCCCTCAGCTGGGGCGACGGGATCCGCGAGGCCTACGGCAAGGCGACGCGGCGGCTCTCCCTCACCGGCACCCCCTTCCGCTCGGACACCGCGGCCATCCCCTTCGTCACGTACTCGGCCGACGAGCACGGCATCCGGACGTCGAGGTCCGACTACGCCTACGGCTACGGCCGCGCCCTCGCCGACGGGGTCGTCCGGCCGGTGCTGTTCATGGCCTACGCCGGGCAGATGCGGTGGCGGACGCGCATGGGCGACGAGATGAGCGCCTCCCTGGGCGAGGCCGTGACCAAGGACATCACCGCGCAGGCCTGGCGGACGGCCCTCTCGCCGCAGGGCGACTGGATCCCGGCCGTGCTCTCGGCCGCCGACAAGCGCCTCACCGAGGTGCGTCGCGGCGTCCCCGACGCCGGCGGGCTGGTCATCGCCACCGATCACACGGTCGCGCGTCAGTACGCCGCCGTGCTGCAGAAGATCACCGGCGAACGCCCGACCGTGGTCCTCTCCGACGAGAAGGCGGCCAGCGACCGGATCCAGGCGTTCTCCGAGAGCGAGAGCCGATGGATGGTCGCGGTCCGCATGGTCTCCGAGGGCGTCGACGTGCCGCGGCTGGCGGTGGGCGTCTACGCGACCTCCGCCTCCACGCCGCTGTTCTTCGCCCAGGTCGTCGGTCGCTTCGTGCGTGCCCGTCGTCGGGGTGAGACCGCGTCGATCTTCCTGCCGAGCGTCCCGAGTCTGATGGCGCTGGCCGGGCAGCTCGAACTCGAACGCGACCACGCGCTCGACCGCCCGACGAACGCCGACGACGGCATCTTCGCCCCCGAAGAGGACATGATGGCGGCCGCCAACCGAGAGGAGAAGGCGTCGAGCCTGCTCGAGCAGCAGCCCTTCGAGGCCCTCGACTCGCAGGCCTCGTTCGACCGTGTCCTCTACGACGGCGGCGAGTTCGGCACGGGCGGCGAGATCGGGAGCCTCGAAGAGCTCGACTTCATCGGGATCCCCGGCCTGCTCGAACCCGACCAGGTGCGCGACCTGCTGCGGCAACGGCAGGCGACGCAGGCACGTCGTTCGTCGAAGACGGGTCTGCCGACGGTCGCCGCCCCCGTCGAGACGGCCCGTCCCCTCTATCAGACGATCAAAGAGCAGCGTCAGGAGCTCAGCCGGCTGGTCTCCATCTGGTCGCGTCACTCCAACGAACCGCATGGTCTCATCCACGCCGACCTGCGGCGCATCAGCGGCGGCCCCTCCGTGGCGCAGGCCAGCACCGAGCAGATCCAGAAACGCATCGACGTGCTGCGCGGCCGCATCGGCAACCGCAAGTGAGTCGGACCCGGCCGAGGGCGCAGCTCCCCGCCGGGTCCGAACTGCGACGCAGCCGCTGGCGCTCCCGCCGCGTACGATCGGGGGATGCTCGATGAGATCGGTCACGATCGGTGGTTCGTCCGCCGCGACGCCGACGCTGCACCTCAGGCCCTGATCGAGCGGTTCGGCGGCGGGTACCGCCTGACGCTGTGGTCGCTCGTCGAGACCGAGCAACGGCCGCTGGGTGTCTTCACCTCGGCCGAGCAGGCGGAGACCGCGTGGTGGCGTCATCTCGACCGGGAGCGGGGTCAGCGCAGGGGGAGCACCTCCGCGAGGGCCAGGCGCCTCGGCGAAGACTGACCACGGGTCTGTCGGGCGACCGCCCTGCTGATCACCCGGGCCCGTTCGTCGCTCTGGTCGGACGTCCGTGCTCCCTGGGCGGACCACGATGTCACGCCGTCGTCCGAACAGCCCAGCACGGACCGTACGACCAGACCGCCCGTGGCGCTCAAGGCGAGCAGGGCGTCGCGCCACGCGAGATCCGACTCGCTCGCCGTCGACGCGCCCGGTCGTTCGACCACGAAGGCGAGCCACGCCACGTGGAACTCGGCCACGACGGCCTCGAGGGCGACGCCCCAGTCGTCGACGGCGCGAGGTGACGGCCACTCCGAGATCCCCTCGAAGGGGACCATCATGGGCAGCTGCACATCGTCGGCGTCGAAGAAGAGCGTCCACAGCTGACGCCGGATGGCCACCGGCAGCAGTTCGGACGCCCGGGCGGCGAGGGCCGCCTCGTCCGGCACGGGGCGGTGAGGATCCGGGGGTGTTCGACAGGTCATGGCACCAGCGTGCCGAGGCGCGGACGTCGGCAGGACGCCGTCCACAGCCCGGACACGTGGGGGAGTCACCCGACCGAGGTGGGGAGGGAACGTCAGGGGCGGGTGACGAAGCCCTTGTCGACCATCCAGTCGAAGGCGACGTCCGCAGGCTCCTCGCCTTCGACGTCGACCCGCAGATTGAGCTGGCGGAGCTCCTCGTCGGTCAGCTCGGGCGAGATCTGGTCGAAGACGTCCGCGAGCCCGGGGTACGTCTCCAGCGTCGCGGTCGACAGCACCGGGGCCGCGTTGTAGGCGGGGAAAAAGCCCTCGTCGTCCTCCAGCACGGTGAGGTCGAGCGCGTCGATGCGGCCGTCGGTCGTGAAGATCTCGCCGAAGTTGCAGTTGCCCCGGTCGGTCGCCTCGTAGACCGTCCCGGTGTCGAGGATGCTGACGTTGTCGGTCGGCACTCCGTCGGGGGCGCCCAGCTCGAGTCCGTAGCGCTCGAGCATGGGCTTGAACCCGTCGGCACGCGAGTTGAACTCCGCCTCGACGCAGAACGTCCGCTGCTCGACCGGGAGGGCCGCGATGTCCGAGAGCGTGGCGACGTCGCCCAGCTCGGCCACCGCCTCCGACCGGACCGCCATGGCGTACGTGTTGTTCAGCGGTGCCGGCTCGAGCCAGGTCAGGCCGTTGGCGACGTCGGCGTCGCGCACTGCCTCGTACTGCTCCTCCTGGTCGGGGATCCCCTCCGCCTCGCCGAGGTACGTGAGCCACGCGGTGCCGGTGTACTCGTACGTCATGTCGGCGTCGCCGTCGAGCATGAGCTGCCGCACGGCGACGCTGCCGGGCACGTTCGTGAGGTCGGTGACCTCGAAGCCCGCCGCCTGCGCCGCGAGGACGGCGATCTTGCCCAGCACGAGCTGCTCGGTGAAGTTCTTCGCCGTGACGGTGAGCGCGGCGTCGTCGGGCAGACCCTCGATCGCCTCGATCGAGCCGGGTGCCACGGCGGGGACGAAGGCCGTCGCCGGCTGCAGACCGCATCCGGTCAGTCCGGCCACGGTCGCGACCGCGACGAGGCCGGCGGCCGTTCCGCGGACGACCCCGAGGCGTCGCAGGCGGCGAGGTGTCACGAGGGCTGGGCGCCCGGTGGGGGTCGATGCCATGGGTCAGAGTCCCTTCGGACGGGCGACGTGCTCGACGAGTCGCCCCAGCCAGTCGATGAGCAGTGCGAGCAGTGCGATGAGGATCGCACCCGAGACGAGCACGCGCGGGAGGAAGAGGTTGACGCCCGTGGTGATCAGCAGCCCGAGCCCGCCCGCCCCGATGAACGTGGCCAATGCGGCCGAGCCGACGAGCAGCACGAGAGCCGTCCGGATGCCCGACAGCATCACCGGCACGGCCAGGGGCAGCTCGACCTTCATCAGGACGGAGAACGCGCTCATGCCCATGCCCCGACCGGCCTCGACGAGGCGGGCGTCCACGCTCTGCAGGCCGATCATCGTGTTGCGCAGCACGGGGAGGACCGCGTAGAGCACGAGGGCCACCACCGCCGCCCGGAACTCGAAGCCGAGCCAGAACGCCAGGAGGACGATGAGGCCGATGGCGGGGGCGGCCTGCCCGAAGTTCGCGACCGCGAGGATGCCGCCGCTGACCTTCACGAACGGCTTCCGTGTGAGGAGGATGCCGAGCGGGATGGCGATGACGAGCACGATGAGCGCCGAGACGAACGTCAGCGCGAGGTGCTCGCGCATCAGCGACAGGAGGGTGTCGGTGTTCAACGTGGTGCGTTCGCCGGCGGTGAGGTCGGCGACCGACAGCCAGACCGCGAAGGCGACGAATCCGAGGAGGACCGCGATCGGCTGGGGCAGGAGAGCCAGCCAGGCCCGGCGTGGTCGCCCGCGCGCGCCGGCGACGGGGGCGGCGGCCGCGGCGCTCACGGTCGGCCGCCGTCGGCAGGACGCGCGTCGCCGCCCGGCGCCGCCTCGGAGTCCGCCGTGGGGAGTGAGCCCGCCGTCGACGTCGGCAGGGCGTCGAGGGGGCCCGTGTTGGTACCCACGGGCGTGTAGTCGGCTGCGACGGCGGCGGCCTTCCGCGCCCTGGTGATGGCCTCCATCACGACCTCGACCGTGATGACGCCGATGAAGGAGTCCCGGCGCCCGGTCACGAGGGCCGCGCCGGCGCTCGAGACGAGCATGGTGTCGAGGGCGTCGTTCAGGGTGGCGCCGCTGCCGATGACGGGCAGGTCGTCGTCGACGGTCGACGGCACCGTGGTGAGTCGCGAGAGCTGCCTCGTGGAGGGCCAGGCGATGGGCCGGTTGCGCTCGTCGACGACGACGGCGTGATTGTGACCGGCGGCCTTCGCGCGGGCGAGCACCTCGGCGCCGGACTCGCCGGGGGAGGCGACCACCGCCTCCTCGAGATCCACGTCGCCGACGCGGCTGAGGGTCAGCTGCTTCAGCCCCGCACCGGAGCCGATGAAGTTCTCGACGAACTCGTTCGCCGGCTCGGCGAGGATGCGCTCGGGGGTGTCGTACTGGACGATGTGCGCGCCCTCCGAGAAGACCACGATCCAGTCGCCGAGCTTCACGGCCTCGTCGAAGTCGTGGGTGACGATGACGATCGTCTTCTGCAGCTCGTGCTGGATGTTGATCAGCTCGTCCTGGAGGCGCTGGCGGGTGATCGGGTCGACCGCGCCGAAGGGCTCGTCCATGAGGAGCACGGGCGGGTCGGCGGCCAGGGCGCGCGCCACGCCGACGCGCTGCTGCTGCCCGCCGGAGAGCTCGCGGGGGAACCGGTCGCGGTACGTCGCAGGATCGAGCGAGACCAGCTCGAGCAGCTCGTCGACGCGGGCCGCGATCCGCTCCTTCGACCAGCCGAGCATCTTGGGCACGATCCCGATGTTCGTCGCCACCGTCATGTGCGGGAAGAGCCCGCCGGCCTGGATCACGTAGCCGATGCGACGTCGGAGATCGTCGCCGTCGATGTCGGTGACGTCGTCGTCGCCGAGCACGATGCGGCCCTCGGTGGGCTCGATCAGGCGGTTGATCATCTTCAGCGTCGTGGTCTTGCCGCAGCCGGACGGGCCGACCAGCATGACGATCTTGCCCGCCGGGATCTCGAGGGTGATGCCGTCGACGGCCGGGGACGCCTGACCCGGGTACCGCTTGGTCACCTGCTCGAGTCGGATCGCCTTGCCGGAGACGTCTCCGGTGGACGGGACGGCGGGGGAGTCAGTTCTGGACACGGATACCTCGCGAGATGGTCAGGCGGCCGAGGCCGACGAGCAGGAGATCTAGCACGGCGGCGAGGACGACGACGCCCACGACCCCGGTGACGACGGAGGCGAGCGCGTTCGCACCGCCGGTTCGGGACAGACCCGAGAAGATGAAGCCGCCGAGACCCGGCCCCAGGCTGTAGGCCGCCACGGCGGCGATGCCCATCACCATCTGCGCGCTGACGCGGACGCCGGTGAGGATGATCGGCCAGGCCAGGGGGAGCTGCACCGTCAGCAGCGTGCGCATCGAGCCCATCCCCGCGCCGCGGGCCGACTCGAGCAGCGACGCGTCGACCTCGTTGAGCCCGACGACGGCGTTGCGCAGGATGGGCAGGGTCGCGAAGAAGGTGACGATGGCGACGGCCGGCGGCACGCCGAATCCGAGGAACGGGATCAGGAGGCCGACGAGCGCGAACGACGGGAGGGTGAGACCCACGGCGGACACGCCGTTGGCCACGGCGCTCAACCAGGCGCTGCGGTGCACCAGCACCGCGATGACGACGGCCAGCACGACGGCCAGGACGACGCACTGCACCACGAGGGAGAAGTGCTGCCACGAGGCGAACCAGATCTGGTCCCACCTCGCGGCCACGTAATCGAACACCATCGTCGCCCGCCCCTCGTCTCGACGGGGCCTCGTGGCCCGTCACCCCACGACCGACGAGGACGCGAAGGTGTTCCACCCTAACCAGGATGCGCGAGCCGTGTCATCGCGGGCTGGGCCCCACTACGAGGCCGTCGCCGCGCCTCCTACGGTGAATCGGGCTCCGTGGTGCTCGGCGGGCAGCCGGTCGCCGCGTCCGAAGAGCTTCTGGCGGAGGGTGCCCGGCTCGTACCCGGTCGGGTAGACGCCGCGGGCCTGGAGCACCGGGATCACGTGCTCGACGATGTCCTCGAACGTGCCGGGCGTGATGGCGTAGGCGAGGTTGAAGCCGTCGACGTCCGTCTCGTCCACCCACTCCTGGAGCTGATCGGCGATCTCCTCGCCCGAGCCCACGATGCGCGGGCCGAGGCCGCCGATGCCCGCCGCCTCGGCGATGTCGCGGATGGTCCACTCCCGGCCCGTGTCGCCAGCCTGCGCCTGGAAGTTGGCCAGCGCCGACTGGATCGCATTGCTCTCGACGTCGCCGACCGGGTCGTCGAGCGAGTAGGTCGAGAGGTCGACGCCCATCCAGCCCGACATGAGCGTGAGGGCGCCCTCGTGCGACGCGTACCGCTGGTACTCCTCGTGCTTCGCCGCCGCCGCCTCGGGCGTCGCGTCGGTGATGATCGTCAGCAGCGTGTAGATGCGCGCCGAGTAGCGGTCGCGCCCCGCCGCCTCGAGGGCGTCCCGCAGCTTCGCGACGGTCGCCGCGAGGCGCTCCTTCGTGGGCGCGGCGACGAAGATCGACTCGGCGTTCCCGGCGGCGAACCGGATGCCGCGGGGGGACGCCCCGGCCTGGTAGATGACCGGCGTCCGCTGCGGGCTGGGCTCGGCGATGTGGATGCCGGGCACCTTGTAGTACGTGCCGTCGTGATCGATCGAGTGCACCTTCGACGGGTCGGTGAAGACGCCGCTCTCGCGATCGCGGACGACGGCGTCGTCCTCCCACGACCCCTCCCAGAGCTTGTAGAGCACCTCGAGGTACTCGTCGGCCTGGTCGTAGCGCGTGTCGTGGTCGAGCTGGTCGTCGGCTCCCATGTTGCGGGCCGCGCTCGGCAGGTAGCCGGTGACGACGTTCCAGCCGACGCGCCCCTCCGTCAGGTGGTCGAGCGTCGACATGCGGCGGGCGAAGGGCACGGGGTGCTCGTAGGCCGTGCCGGCGGTGATCCCGAAGCCGAGGTGCTCGGTCGCGGCCGCCATGGCCGAGACGAGCAGGATGGGATCGCCGACGGGGGTCTGGGTTCCGTTCCGCAGCGCGGCGTCGTGGTTCCCGCCGTAGACGTCGTAGGTGCCGAGCACGTCGGCGATGAAGAGCCCGTCGAAGACGCCCTTCTCGAGGAGGCGCGCGAGCGAGGTCCAGTAGCTCAGCTTCGTGTAGTCCGCCGAACGGTCGTCGGGGTGGCGCCACAGCCCGGGGGACTGGTGCCCCACGCAGTTCATGTCGAAGGCGTTGAACCGGATTCGTCGAGTCATGCGTCCATTGTTCGGGCACTCGCGCGACGTTTCACGGGCGGCGACACACGGCGTCACACAGTGCTCGGCGCCGGGCGGCTCAGGCCCCCGGGTGGACGATGAGCCAGGTGGCCACGGCGTCGACCGCGCCGAGGTTGCCGAGCCGGTGGGGCAGATCGCACGGGAACGTCACGGAGTCGCCCGCCCCGACGACCACGCGCTCGTCGGGGAAGTCGATGGTGAGCTCGCCCGAGACGACGGTGCCGACCTCGTACCCCTCGTGCGTGACGAGGTCGTTGACCCCGGTCGCCGAGGCTCCGGGCGGGTAGGTCGACTCGAAGAAGTCGACTCCGCGGAGGTGACCGGGCGACAACCGCCGGAAGACGACCCCGTCGCCGAGCACGACCGGCCGGGTCTCGTCGGCCCGGGCGACGACCGGGCCCCGAGGAGGCGCGGTGTCGGTCTCGTCGAGCGCCCCCGCCGTCTCGGCCTCGAACACGTCCGCCAGCGGGACGCCCAGCACCTGCACGATGGTGAGCAGCCGGCTCACCGACGGCCGCCGGGCACCGCGTTCGAGCTGCGACACGGCGCTCGGCGAGATCTCGAGCCTGGCGGCGAGCGATCGCAACGACATGCCGCGGGCGAGACGGAGCTCTCGGAGGCGCGACCCGAGCACGGCCGCGTCGAGCTCGACGGGGTCGTCGGAGGGGCGGGGCAGGCGCGGAACGGTAACGGTTCGCCGATCGGTCGGGTGTGAAGCGACTGCTGTCACACGCTCGTTACAAGCCGGAAACCGACGACGCCGTGTGAAGCCATAGATTCACAGCACGACGAGGATCACCTCCCACTCACGCTACCTCGTCCCTCAGGAGGCAATCGTGGCATCGAACACCGCACCGCCCGTCGAGACGGCAGCGCAGCACCCGTCGGGTTCGGCCACCGCCGCGAAGGCGGGCTACCACCCCGATCTGACGAACGACGACCTGGCGCCGCTCGCCCGGCAGACCTGGGGCGGCTACAACATCTTCGCCTTCTGGATGTCCGACGTGCACTCCGTCGGGGGCTACGTGACGGCGGGCAGCCTGTTCGCCCTCGGCATCGCCAGCTGGCAGGTGCTGGTCGCCCTCGTGGCCGGCATCCTCATCGTCAACGTCTTCACGAACCTCGTCGCCAAGCCCAGCCAGCGGACCGGCGTGCCCTACCCGGTCGTCAACCGAGCGGTCTTCGGGGTCCGCGGGGCGAACATCCCGGCGATCATCCGCGGACTCATCGCGACGGCCTGGTACGGCGTGCAGACCTATCTGGCGTCGCAGGCCCTGACCATCGTGTTCCTCAAGTTCCTCCCCGCCAGCGCCGCTCTGCTCGGGCCCTCGTTCCTAGGTCTCGACGCCCTCGGCTGGATCAGCTACGGCATCCTCTGGGTGGCTCAGGCCGCGCTGTTCTGGCGGGGGATGGAGTCCATCCGCCGGTTCATCGACTTCGCGGGCCCCGCGGTCTACGTCGTCATGATCGCCTTGGCCGTCTACCTCGTCTCGCAGGCCGGCTGGGGCGCCATCAGCCTGAACCTCTCCGCGGGGCCGCCCCTGGAGTTCGGAGCCTCGATCCCGCTCATGCTCTCGGCGGTGGCGATCGTGGTCAGCTACTTCTCCGGTCCGATGCTGAACTTCGGCGACTTCGCCCGGTACGGTCGCAGCTTCCGCGCGGTGAAGAGGGGCAACCTCCTCGGTCTGCCCGTCAACTTCCTCTTCTTCTCGCTGCTCACGGTGATCTGCGCCTCCGCGACCGTCCCGGTGTTCGGCCGTCTGATCACCGACCCCATCGAGACCGTCGACGCCATCGGGACGCCCTTCGCGATCCTGCTCGGCGGGCTGACGTTCATCACGGCCACCGTCGGCATCAACATCGTCGCGAACTTCATCTCGCCGGCGTTCGACTTCACGAACGTCAGCCCGCGTCGGATCAGCTGGCGGGCCGGCGGCATGATCGCGGCCGTCGGCAGCGTCGCCCTCACCCCCTGGAACTGGTACGGCGACGCGCAGGCGATCCAGTACTCCCTCGGGGTGCTCGGCGCGCTGATCGGCCCGCTCTTCGGCATCCTCATCGCGGGCTACTACCTCGTCGGGCGGCAGCGCATCGCGGTCGACGACCTGTACACGATGGGCCCGGCCGGGCGGTACTGGTATCGCGGGGGAGTGAATCCGAACGCCGTCCGTGCGCTCGTCGGGTCGGGTCTCGTGTCCGTGGCGATCGCCGTCGTCCCGGCCCTGGTCGTCGACCTCGGCGGGCCGTCGGCGACCTGGATCAGCGACTACAGCTGGTTCGTCGGCTGCGGGCTCGGTCTCGTCTCCTTCCGGTTCCTCGAACGACGCCGGCCGCAGATGCCGTCGCTCGACGCCCACGACGAGACCGTCGACGACGGCACGACCGTCGACGACGGCACGACCACCGACGACGGCACGACCGTCACCACCGCCTGAGGAGCCCCGCACCATGCACGTCCGCGTCGTCAATCCGAACACCAGCGTCGGCATGACCCGATCGATCGGCATCGCGGCGCGGGCCGCGGCCTCGCCGTCGACCCGCGTCACGGCCGTCAACCCGACCATGGGGCCGGCCTCGATCGAGAGTCACTACGAGGAGGCGCTGGCCGTGCCGGGCCTCCTCGAGCAGATCGCACTGGGCGAGCGCGACGGGGTCGACGCGTACGTCGTCGCGTGCTTCGGCGACCCGGGTCTCGACGCCGCCCGCGAGCTCGCCCGGGGCCCGGTGATCGGCATCGCCGAGGCCGCGTTCCATGCCGCCTCGTTCGTCGCGCGTCGGTTCGGGGTCGTGACGACGCTCGGTCGCACGACCGGCCGCGCCCGCGAGCTGGTCGACCGCTACGGCTTCGGGCCGGCCTGCGTCGAGGTCCGGGCCTGCGAGATCGCCGTGCTCGAGCTCGACGACCCCGCCTCGGAGGCGCGGCGGGTCGTCGCCGACGAGTGCCGCGCCGTGCTCGCCGCGGGGGCCGACGCGGTCGTCCTCGGCTGCGCGGGGATGGCCGACCTCTGCCACGATCTGAGCGACGAGCTCGGCGCCCCGGTCGTCGACGGCGTCGGAGCGGCGACGGCCTTCGCGGAGTCGCTCGTCCGGCTGCGCCTGCGGACGAGCACCCGCGGCGAGTACGCCGCACCGCCGCGCAAGGACTTCGCGGGTCTGCTCGGGCCGTTCTCGCTCGCGGGCGCGCGCGTCTGACCGCGGCCGGGCACGTACCCTGAGGGGATGTCGACCCCGGCGCCCGGCGCCCCCACCGCCTCCCCCCGTGTCCGTCTCGGACGCGACGTCGTCGTGCTCGGCGTCATCGCCTTCTTCGTGATGGTCGGCTTCGGCGTCGTCGTGCCCGTGCTGCCCGTCTACGCCCGGAGCTTCGGGGTCGACAACACCCTGGTCGGCGCCGTCCTCTCGGCGTTCGCCCTGATGCGCCTCGTGGCGAGCCCCTTCGTCGGCAAGCTGCTCGACCGGGCCGGCGAGAGGCTGGTGCTCTCGGTGGGGATCGGCATCGTGGCCGTCTCGAGCGGTCTGGCCGGGCTGGCCGAGACGTACCCGCAGCTGCTGCTGCTGCGCGGACTCGGCGGCATCGGATCGGCCATGTTCAGCATCGCCGCCATGACCCTCCTGCTCGCCACGACGGCGCCCTCGCACCGGGCGCGCGCCATCGGCTTCTACCAGGGCGGGTTCCTGGTCGGCGGCATGGCCGGGCCGGCCCTCGGCGGCGTGCTGGCGACGATCTCGCTGACGGCGCCGTTCTTCTTCTACGCCGCCACGCTGCTGATCGCCGGTCTCGTGGGCGTCGTCATGCTGCGCCCGGCGAGAGGGCGCACGTCGACGACCTCGACCGAGCCGCCCGTGCCGTTCGCCGTGGTGCTCCGCGACATCCGGTTCCGCGCCGCCTGCGTCGCGAGCTTCAGCCAGGGGTGGTCGTCGCTCGGCGTGCGGAGCGCCCTCGTGCCCGTCCTCGTCGTCGAGGTGCTCAAGG
>Ga0265797_10009474_pt1 | contig 12670 bp, 10 predicted proteins | sample P2T30metagenome_FD_192433 | JGI IMG/M metagenome (GOLD analysis project Ga0265797, IMG submission 192433) | Plant litter microbial communities from East Loma Ridge, Irvine, California - P2 T30 | ecosystem: Environmental > Terrestrial > Plant litter > Unclassified | place: USA: California... | reverse complement strand
CTAAACCAACACCCTGGGTGAGTGAACTCGATGGAATGAACTTTTTAGCCCAGGACAAAAGCCCGATCCACGACCATCGTTAATTAAGGTACAACACTCTAGCTTTTCCCAGTCGTTCTACGCTCACAATAGCCACCATCATCCCAAGTCATTAACCAACTCGACACCCAACAACATCAAGCATGGCCAGTCCGCAGCGTCGATTGCACATTCTGCCGCGCGTCCAGTTCGTCCTTCTCCCGAGCCTCCTCCTGGCCCTGCTTACTGCTCGAGAAAGCCTCTCTCGACCTCAACCCGCTATCGTTCGTGGCAGAGCTCGTGCCGCTGGCACCACCACTGTTCCCTCCATCCTCGCCGCCCTCACCCCTAGCCTCGCGTTTCTGCCTCGCGAGCCTGACCTCCGGCAACTCCGGTCGCCCGCCCATACTCGCGAGCACAACATCCGCATCCGCGGTCGGCGCATCAAGAACGAGCAGCTCATGCTCGGTGAAGATCCTGGGCAAAACGACCCACCGCAGCGGAATGAGCGAGACGATAATCACGGGGAAGCCCAGCGCGCCGATCGTCTGGGAGATGGCCACGCTGAAGCCCACGCCCAGGAGCTGGAACATGATGTACAGCGCGATGCGGGATTTCTTGAGCGTGAGGCGCGGTTCTTGCGGCGAGACGAAGCGTTTTTCCTTGCAGATGAAGAGCGCGTTGTCGACGATGCCGTTGCCTTCGATGCTGCCCCAGCCGACAACGAAGAAGACGCCGCTGAAGAGCGCGCGAGGCATGGTGTGTAGGACGACGAGCAGGGGGCCTGTCATTGTGCCGATCAGGCCGAGGGCCATGAGGAAGTGGGAGACGCGTTGCTCGCGGACGTTGTCGGCCACGATGACTTTTTTGTTGTTGCGCAGTTCGGGGGCGTTGGGTTTGTCTTCGGTTTCTTTGCTCGTTACGAGGCGGTCTTTGTACTCGGTTAGGGAGTCGGTGTGGACTGGGGCTTGAGGTACGAGGCCGTTGGGTAGGGGGATGCCGATTATGCCGCCGATGAAGCAGGTGCAGCCTAGCAGGAAAAAGTCCCAATGGAATCCGGCTGGTTTTGTGAGGGGGTATTGTTTTGCTTGGGCGCCGAGGGAGCTGACGTTGTGGTCGTAGTAGAATAGCAGTGTGAGGAGAATGCCCATTGGCAAGGCGACGAAGACCCATTTGACTTCTAAGTTCCAGAAATCGACTAGCCAGCTGCGGTCGACGGTTGGGTAAAAGGCTCGTGTGTGAGGTACTCGCAATAGATCGGTGTCCTTGATGCGGCCGGGGATGTGAGAGAATCCGGTCCAGAAGATCGTCGCAATGGGATAAGCGTAGTCTGAGAGAAGCTTGCGGATGTATGGTCTGAACATGATGGTGCTGCCCATCAGCTCGAGGCCGTACACGGTGAACCAGTAGCACAGCGCTATTACCACGCTGAGATAGCCACCGGGCACGCTTCCGTTGTTGAACTGGTCGACCAGCTCTTCCACTCCCTTGACTGGTGTTGTTGTTAGCGGTGTGCAGAGGAATACTCTATCAATACAAACTCACTCATGTAAATTGTACCAACATAAAGACCAAACGAGGTGCTCGAAAAGTCCGTAATGTACCTCATATAATCGCACCAGTTGAAAATCGAAGCCATCCAATGCGTGATCGCAGCCCAGATCGAGACCCAAGCAATAAGCTGCGGGTAGATTTCCGCAACGCCTTGTGCGACCGCGATATCGTACACCGTATAATTGAACAGCGAGATAAGCCCAGTAATGCCAACGACAGTCAGCGGCTGCGCCGACAACAGACTGAAGACGACGGCCGCCAGTGCAGACGCAAAGAGTCCCTCGTTGATGCCAAAGTAGCCGTCTGTATTCCTCTCCATGTCAAGCTGGAATGCCAGTGCTGGCAGGAGGTTGACAAAGAAAATCCGAATCGTGCCCGCGAAGGTGCGGTAGTTGAAGCCGTCTGTGATATCGCTCCAGTAGTATGGCAGTCTTCGGCGGACGTCCCAGTACATGCCCCGGAAGGGACGCGCCATGCGGTAAGATCTCCATCCTGTGAGTCCTTCCCAGGAGTATGGGTCGTTCCGAAAGTCGGCTGACATACTGGATGCTGTGTTTAAAACGTAAAGCGCCTGGTCGTGTGAGGTGACAGGTCTTTGTTAGAGGTGGCGACTCTGCGATTGAGTCGAGTTGGAGCGTGTGCAGAATGTCATGCCGCTGTGAAAGGCTGTAAAATGGTATCTTGCGGACGAAATGGCGAATAGGCGCAGAAGCGCAGGGCAGAAGCGAGGTTCAAGTAAATAGGTATTTAGATAGAGAGACATGGCGAGGTCCCACAATAATATATGTTGCGCTTGAGCGGTAGGATGTGGATTGCATCACCCACAAAGCTTAGAGGGAAAGACGGGTCTCGTCAGTGCCGACACGCCCCAGCCAAGGTAGAAGATCGACCCCCAAGACGTGCGAGCGAGCTGCATCTATCTGCACGGCCAGAAGGGAGTCTGTTATTCATCCTGACTGCAGAAAATTGACGATCGGTGGCTTGTTGATAATCGACAGATCTTTGATGCATTTCTTCCGCGGATGGGGGTTTGTACCTATTCACTAACGCGGCGCACGAAGGAAGGAACACGCGCGTGTGACATTCTTTTCTGCCCTGGCAGAATCGTCTCACCACAAATCATCTCTTCGACTCCACTTTTGCTGTGGAGATGCGCTATCAAAGCCCACCGACTCTCTCGTCTTGGATCGCGTACACCGTCGGCATGCAGACATTCGGTCTGACTGAAGTACCCCTTCTGGATCTGATGCTGGGGAGTATTGCTTTTGACGTGAATCCTCGCTTTGGGAAAATTGCGAAGAACAGTCAGCGAACCAGGCACGCCAGGGTGCCCCGACCACGACAACGGATTCGAGCTAAGTACCTTTATCCGGCCAGAGGCACGTGGAATATGCCGTGTCAATTTAACGCTTCTCCATCCTTGCCATCTGGACGGACTGATACTGTCTAGCTTGACACCTTCTGTTTACTCCGGCGACGCGAGGCGACAGTGGTGTGGACTCAGACGACTTGAGTGCTTTACCAATTTCATGTTGTACTGTCTATGGCTATCCGATGTCAACTTGCCCTCAAGACTCCGTGTGCAGCTAGCTGACCGCTCCAGGGTGAATGATGAACGCTCTTTGAAACTAGTCCTGAATTGCAAGCAGTCTGATGCCACTACTGCTTGTGTCTTCCCAACTCCCAGACCCGGATCACTTGTCGGGGAGACTCAGAGTATCTTGGCGCAGTGATCCATCATCACCCGCGTACCATCCACTTGATCGTCTGCACTCTCCGATGCTTGCTTACATCCTGACTTTTCGGTGAGCTGAATTGTAAGCTGTAGAGCTCATCTGTGCTTCAAGGCCACAACAGCTCGTTCTTCTTCTGATGGTATCACCGGTTGAAGTCGGCCGTCGAAGGGCAAGTCGATGCCGAGGGTGATGAAGTCGCCGTCGTAAACGCTTTCGGTATCGTGGTCTCCATCGTCAGACTCTCCGTCATCAGACTATCGGAAGACAGATAAAGGCTTGCGAATCCTTTTCCACAAAAGATCATGATCGGGTCCAGGGCAGTGCTCGGCTTCAAATCGTGCGGCCGCTTCCACAACATCTCGGACCTTCAGCCCTTTATCCGACGTGATCTGAGACCACGCGATCTGAGACAATTTTTCTGGCACCTCTGGAAGCTGGAGCATGGCTTTCCGACACGGCGGATCCGAGATGTACATGTTCAGAACACTGGAGTGCCCGCGCAGAGCAGCTTTGGGCAGGCGGATAGACAATGCCTCCTGTTCGCCATGAGTCACGCGCTGAAATACTGATTGGTGAGAGTTTGCCATACGGAAAGCTGGGTTGAGGGTCGTCGGCATGTACAATCTGTCGTATGTGGCCGTACTTTCGTCGACAAGCCGGAAGTCTTGCGGTCTCTTGGGCCAGCCAATTAAGACCATCTTAAGTACCCCGAAAGAACAACCGGTCACACTGAACCACGTCTCCTTCGGAGTCGTGTTTCGAAGACGCAAGAACATCTTCTCCTGGAGCGCAGGAGATCCAGCAATGACTTGACTCCATTGTCTAGAGACTCTTTGGAGCACGAAGAGGTATTTCAATGGCAGGTATGAAAGTACGTCCTCCAGAAGTTCGTAGGTGCCGAAAACAGCCAGTGGTGCGGATCGGGTCGTTTCGCCAATCGGAGTATCGCTTGTGTTCGTGATGTTGCTTTTCTGGAGATAATGTCAGTGATTTGCTGCTTTTCGAAACGATGTGTGCGACGAGTTGTGGGCTGACCTTGCTTGCGCCGCTTTCCGGGCTGATTGCCTCGATCGAAGCCATGACTTCGATGATGATGTGGTTTGAAGCGGGTTGCGCTGCAGGAGAATGCGTTGCCGTGCGGCTGCCGCAATGTTGTGGTAGTTGGGAGAGAGGATAGTAGTGATCTGTGGTTGGTATGCTGCGGTGTTGCGGTGTTGTACGAGTGAAGGCGATGCGAGAAGCTTTCATGGCGAGCGTTTGTATCTATTTACACGAGGTAGTGCGGCATCATCCACAGCAACATGTGAAGGGCCACTTGATCCTTGACAGACTCGTCGCGTCACTCACATGTTAGAGGTCTGGCTTGTGACTGTACATACCTGCTTCTGAAATGGGTAGAACATGTTGGTGAGCGACATTCATTGTATTATCTGTCTTATCCAACGCTTGCTTACATTCAGGCTCCTCGATGAGCTAGTTTGTAGGCTGTAACGCTCTTCTGGGGCCAAAGGCCAAGGCCCTGCTTCGATGTGAGAGCATGCAATAAAGCCGACTGAAAGGGCTCGGCGGTACCCACTCAGAACAGAGATAGTGAGCTAGTCCGAGACCACACCAGTTTGAAGCTCCCCTTCGATCGCAGCAGTGCGATCCACCTCCTCGAGGGCCACAGTAACTCGATCCGCCTCGGTGACGACCAACGGCCTGTTCTCGCCTTGTCGCAGCAGTTCTATGTACAGAGTGATGTCTTCAACGTCGTAGACACCCGTCCACCCACTCGGCTGCTCAGTCCCTTCAATCATGTCCTTCAACTCTGTGCGCAAATCTTTCCACATCCAACCATTGTCGAACTCGCAACAGTTGAACCTAGGGGTTCTGGAGGCAGCCTCCAGGATGTCTCCAATCGTAAGTCCTGCATCCGACTCGACACGGAAGCCTGTGCCTGGTTTGGGTCCCGTGGGGCTCCCGTATGGCTTGCACCCTTGGAACTTGACCGTGAGCTTGACTTCCGCTACTCGACATGGAGGGTCCAAGAAATAGAGGGTCCACAGACTGCACCGCCTGTGGAGAGCACTGGGAGGGACACAGATCGATACTGTATCTGTCGAAGAGATACACGAGCGTTCAGTGGCGGGCATCCTGGCCACACCCATACACCAATAGTCATAGGATGGCCGCGCGGATTCGCCTAATATCGGGTGGCAGTCGACAAGGCTGAGAATGGGATTCAGCGTCACTGGCTCCAAGAGGTTGGGTAACTTGCTGCCGTTGTTGCGTCGAAAGTTAGGCACCCCGAACATGTGAACAAGCCTCCTGTACGCCCTGATGTCGAGGCGTGGGAGAGGACTGTAATCGATGAAATTATTCAGGACCCAAGTCTCTTGCGGAGCCTGAGACCGTAAGAACATCTTCTCTTGGAGGCCAGGGGCAGACGCGATGACGCCACTCCATTGTTTAGAGACTCGAGAGAGAACAAAGAGTTCGAAGGATGGTAAGTACGACAGTATGTTCTCCAGAAGTTCGTTTGTGTCGAAGACAGCACGTCGCGCGGAGTCGAGGGTCATCAAGCGGGTGACGCGGCGGGTGGCGGTTTTCTTCGAGTCTGTGGTTTTGCGCTTCTATCCATGCTCGTCAGTGTACTGCTACTCGGTGATTCAGATGGTGTATCGTAGACTTACCTTGCGCGGACCGCCGTCCGAAACGGCACCCTTCTTGGAAGGCATGATCTTCGGTGTTGTTTGCCTCGACAGGCGATGGAGGTTCACCTTCGGTTTGCGCACTCGAAGGGTATGCTGCTAGGTGCGCGCAGCGACGGAGGGATGACAGTGAGGGATGCGATGATTGGTGTTGTTGAAGAAAAAGTGGCGGTCGGTAGAGTGGGTGGAAGAGGAAGTGCGAGAAGCTTTGGCGCCGAGCTTTGAGGGAGTCCTTCACGTCACACGGGGGGGTGTTTGGCTCTCAGGCTTCACTCGCTGCTCGAGAAATAGGTGAAGGAGGACCTGCTGTTCTGGAAAACCGAGCGATTCCAAGGAGGACTGGGAAGATAGCGATCACATTGTATTGATCTACGTTGTGTTCCAACACCATGATAGACGTCCCAAAATCACATACCTTTGTGCTATGATCCATCTCTACCGACGGCCATGCCTAGCACGACCACGGGGAATGCCCATAACCATGCCCTTTCGCTTGAACGCAGCAGATATTCAATTGTACTTTTGTAGACTCTCCCACTCACTTCATGCTTGCAAGCAGTGCGGGCTCCCTCTCTGCGACCTCAAAGGGATCGCCGTAGCGGCCTGTTACATCATGAATGTCAGCATCTCTTTCGTTCAATGTGCCTGGTTGACTGGCAACCCACCCCGAACATCGAGATCCTTGTGAACCAGTCCATCCAAGGCCCGCGCCATCTCATCCGTTGCTTTCTTATTGCGCCACGCGTAACCAGGCTCGTCTTCAGGCCTACTCCATCGGTATCCACTGCTGGCATGTGTTTGAACAGGCGCATTGCTTCTAGCGGTGTTTGGCATCGACTCGACTGCCTCGTCTTCTTCACCGCCGTTGAGTAGAGCTCCATGAGGTCGTTTGCCGTTCGAGTTTGCCAGGTGGGCGCCAGACGCGGCGGTAGGCATGTTTGGGGTTGTTTGCGACTCGTCGGGGCTGAGTGTCGTCGGTGGAGATGAAGTCATATGGCTGTCTTGGTCGGTGGGGGCTGGTCAAACGCTTTAGCACATGCTAATTCAAGTGAAGTGGCGTGAACCGTACCTGACATTTTCGGCGTGTGATATTGTGAATGTAGAAGTCGCAACATTCACATCACTCAATCGGTGCCGATGATGTCGCTGCCAGAGTGGGTCGCGGTCCGGGAATGTGGGGTCGTACCCTTATCCTTATTTCTATCTTGCCGAAATACGGTCGCTTACTTTCCTTTTGGAGATATACCTATACACAACACTTTCCTGACACTCTAAGGGTATATCTGGACTTTGGCTACTTGAACGTTGCGATCAATCAAGCTCACACTGGTACCGATATCGCACAGCTCATCGAACGATTGCGACATGAGTAAAGGCGGGGTTCGCGATGCATGGGATGATGATTGGGAATCCTTAGCAGACGTGAGAAATGTCTACGACTGTGGTATGTGATTTTATGGCTAACGCATTTGAGCAGAGACCTGAGCCCAAAGCACCAGAATTACCTGCTGCGCGACTTACCAAGGCCGAGAAACGAGCCCAGCATCAGCAATTACAGAAAGACCTATGGGCTTCGGCGGAGAACCCAGGTCGCAACCTGTGGCTTGAGGCACAAGGTGCAGTTCCCCTGAAACAGGAACCCAAACAACCAATGATGGTCTTGAGCCGCAAACCCGCTGCGAAGAACGGAGACGACGGCGAGGACAGTGAGGAGGAGGCGCGTAAGAAGAAAGAGGCCAGCTTTGAGGAACGCAAGAAGAGAGCTGCCATTGAGCGCGAAGAGAAAGTAAAGAAGTACGCCGAGGCCAGAGAGCGCATTATGGGATCTTCGAACCCGGCCTCGCCCGCGCATAACTCTCGAGAGAGTTCGCAGGGACGCGACAATAGGAAGCCTCGAGGAAAACAACCGCACAGCAACATGAACAGCCAGCCTACGTCGGCTGCTCATTCACCAGCACGCCAGGCTTTTGGTGGAGGTGGTTCTCAAGTCTTCGATCCCGAGGATATGGGCAGAAGATTGGGACCTCGACGCGAGATGACGAGCATGCCCAAAGAAGGCGAGCCTACGAGACAGCCTCGCGGACCTGACAGCAGTGGTCGTGGTGGTTTCGGATTCGCCGGACGAGGCGGCCCTTTCAGTGCTTGAGCGACGGTGCACAAACGAGGAGCAGATTGTTGAGATGACGTCCATCGAATCAGGGCGAATCATTAAGACACCACACGCCTTTGTGGCGGTCCTGCGGCGCGCTGACTTCAGCACACTTTCGAACGACTCGTTCTGTATGAGCGTCTACGCGTCAAAGCTACACGATATTCCTGTTCACAGCCAAAGGGCTCGGAAATGATCAGAACAAGGTGGAAACCCGTGATTGACGCAGCGGAGTTGCGAGTGTACACAAACCATCTACTCGGGATGGCCGCCCTGACGACCGATCAGCTGGACTTGGACCAGCCACAATAGCGCGCCAGGTACGCCCCCCGTCGGTCACAGACGCACAAGTGGCTGTTATTACGGCCATCCACCAGGGATCAACACGACGAGCGTTGCGTACGGTCTTGCACGATTACGCCATTCGGACCACCATGTCTTGCTCAGATGATCCCTGAGGTGTCTGTTCTTACGTTGCTACCACCGGTTGCATCGAGATAAACGATCGTCGATGTAGCGAAGTGTCTGAGGACGATCGACTTTGTGCTCAACCAATGCGACGATGGTGGGCCACAGACGGCGCACACATTTCAAACCTGGAACACGCATTCTACATATAGGGTTACACCACGACACCATCTGATCGCCCATTCAGTCGCAAGAGGTAAACGCAACATACCACACTTGCCAATGGATCCCCCAGCACGATGCAGTAACTCTGAGGTTGCATTGCGATGGTCTCCACCGAGCTTCGTACATCTTGCAACGCAAAATGTGTGGGTGTTCGCCCAATTATCCGTGGGTCACACCAGACACGACGCAAACAGGACCGTCTTCGCCTTGCAATACAAATATCGAACTCGATGTTTTATCAAATTACCAAACACTCCAGTCGATTCAGCCCAACTTGAAAGATGTTCGCCCCCTTCATCATCATCTGCTTGGCAGTCTCTACCTTCGCCTTCCCACAAGAGAGGGCTGAGAATTGCAATGGCTACTCGAAGATCTGCGATCGAAAATACAGCAATGTGTCTCTGGTTGGAGCCAACAACTCGCCTATCCAAGGCAGCAAATTTATGAACGTGGAATTCCACTGGGATTCTGTTCTGAAACAGCTTGGCTCAGGCGTCCGATTCTTGAGTGCGGAGATTTACGAGAACGAGGGCGAAATATCCGTATGCCACAAATTTTGCACTGGAGGCAGTCAACAAGCACAAGCACCACGTTGCGAAGGGAAGTTGTCCAGCTTTTTAAAAGACATTTCGACCTTTCTGGGAGTGAACACTAGAGAGGTCGTGACTTTGAGACTTATCAACGGCGACAAACGGGCCCTCAAGGATATAGACTTGGGACTCGCTCGGTCGGGACTCAGGAATCGCGCCTTTGTCTCGAGTGCGCGACCGCTGCCCATCGATGCCTGGCCCACCTATGGCGAGCTCATAGAGCGTAAGAAGCGTTTTATCATATTCTTGGACGCCGGCGCGGACTCACCAAACAAATACTCTTACATCCTCCCACAAAAGGATTACTTCTTCGAAACCGCCAAAAACGAGTTCAAGAAGTGTGATGCTGTACCGTCAGATGCAGACGCCCAGGGCAAGATGTACATGCTGAACCACAACAACGAATTCCAGTCCCGCCAGAACAGGTCTTGTCGAGAACCGGAGACTAATGCTGCGCTGCTGAGCGCCACCAACTCCGCGAATGCAGTGGTGGGCGGCCTTTCTGCTGGCATCATGCAGCATGCGAACACATGCAAGGGAAAATTCAACAAACATCCAACCGTCTTCTGGCTCAATTCGATCAATCTGCCGCTTGTCAACGGTCCACTCGTGGCGCAGAGGGAATTGAATGGACTACCTGGCGCAATTTTGGGAGTCTCGACATGAACGGTGCTTCGGTTGGTGGCTGTCGCTTTATTTGAAATGATGATCTTGTGCTTTTGGGAAGCATCTTTCTGTCATTCACGCAGTGATTTGATCTCTTGCGGCATGATTGCTGCTGTCGAACTTGACCTTATCTGAGGTCATGATCTGACGGCCCCGGGTTCGTGTCTGTGAACCGACGAGGCTATTAGCCTTTCACACTCCTTTTGGCTACCTAGTAGGTAGTATAAAGCACTCAATGCAAACGTCGACCCCAAAAACCCACATCGATAAAGCCTCACTGCAGTACGTTGCAAGAACTTGTATAAAACTTTCGTACACGCCCGCCTGCCATTGTTATAATCAACGTAGTCTAAGCTATACGCACCCATGCCTTGCTTCAACAATTCAATTTACGAACTACCAGCCTTCGCACCATCCGCAACCCACATTCCAAAAGCCTTCCTCGCGCCTCTGGGGTCCCAGAACCCAGGCCTGTCCTCCAACTGCGCATACGGGTTTCCAGGAGCGACACCGGCTTCGACAAGAACTCTAGCTTCCTTGCTGCGCTCCAGATTCCCGGCCCATGCGCTCCATTGGATTGGTTTGAGGTCGGGGCTCGAGAGCACGACTCCGACGCAGAGGAGGAGCACCGAGAAGAGGGTTTCGAGTGCGATGTCGATTGGGAGGTTGAATTTGGGCTCGGATTCGGTGGGGAGGCGCAGGGTGGGCGAGGAGGAGGCGGAGGCGAGGAGAGAGTGTTCGTAGGCGCTGTAGACGCTGTGAGGTGTTGGTTAGTGTTTAGTTGAGTTGAGGTTTGGGATTGGTGGGCTTACGCATGTGACAGGAAGATGATGCCGACAAGGTTGAGGAGGCTGACGAGGAAAGCCATTTTGAGTGGTGTCGTGTTTCTTGATTTTCTTGTTTGCTGGCAATTTATTGAGATGTCGTGCATGCTATTTGGTGATGTTGGCCTTCCAGAAGTCGAGCGGGAGACTTCCGCGTGGGATGCGATTGCGATTTCACATGCCACTGTCGTCTTTCAAGATAACCTACATACATACCTACTCTCAGACTCAATCAAGCACTGCAGATTATCTTCAAGATGGTCTTTTACTTCACCAGCGCTGTTGTCAAGCCTGCCGCGTACATCTACGTCGGCAAGGACAAAGTAGAGAGTGCGACACCCGCCTCAATCGAACTCCACAAGCCAGTCCATGCTAACTTCTTGAGAGAGATGAGGACCTGATCGCCCACGGCTGGCCAGAGGATGTCTGGTTCCACGTCGACAACCTCAGTTCCGCCCATATCTACCTGCGCATGCGCGACAACGAGACCTGGGATGCGATCCCCGAGGAGCTGCTCACAGACTGCGCGCAGCTCACCAAGGCCAACTCGATCGAGGGCAACAAGAAGGACAACATCACCGTCATCTACACGCCTTGGTCAAACTTGAAGAAGGATGGCTCCATGGCGACGGGTCAAGTGGGCTTCAAGGACAACAAGAAGGTCAAACGGGTTTATGTCAGCCAGCGCGAGAACGCTATTGTCAACCGCTTGAACAAGACCAAGGTCGAGAAGCATCCGGATTTGAGGCAAGAGAAGGAAGACCGGGAGAGGGAGTTGAGGAAGGTTGAGCGTATTGCGCAACAGGAGAAGGTAGGTCGATATTCCATGGGGAAGCACATGGTCATTCGAATGGCGTGAGTATGGATCGTGATACTGACCACGATCGCTTTCAACAGAAAAAGGCAGACGCCAAACTGGCCGAGGAACGACAGGAGCTCAAGTGGCGGAAGGAGCACATGTACGACGACATGCTCACCGAGGACCAGATGCAAATGTCTAGCAACCAGGATCGAGACGAAGACTTCTTGGACGACTTCATGTAGAGGGCGACACCTAGGATGCGATTCGCACGAAGACGCTCCTCGTTTGCCTGTCATTTGGCTAGTTGGGAGATATAATGGCTACCGTGCTATTCACCTGGTATCATCGTCACTTGAACTGCAACACACAGTCTACCAAGGTACAAGCTAGGCTGCATTTGATGCGGAATCTTGTCTTGACCTCGGGATAGTGTTTTGATTCTCCGCAAGAGTCTTGACACGATGACTCGCGACAACTCGATCAAAGCCAAGAAATACATGAAGCTAGACGGAAGACGGAAGACCTAGCAATCATTCCACCAATGAGAAAGTCGCTTTTCCCTACACCTCGAACGGCATCTTAACATCACTTTCATCCAATATGGATTGACCCCTCTTCTCCTGTCGTGGCCAACGGATTAATTCACTTAGCTTTACAGGTTATTTTGCAATGTTCGATCAAAGTATAAGAGCGTTACCAACCGGCAATCCCACGCATCAACCCCAAGCATCGTTGAAGAAATCAATTCGCAAACAGCCAAAATGAAAATACTCACTCTCTGCCTCACTCTCGTTTCCCTAGCTCTAGCGGCAAGCCGTACAAAAGCTCCTCCAGGAGCTCTCACAGTTGGCAAGCGACAAAAGTACACGACAATCTCTCAAGCCGTCGCAGCCCTCTCAAACACCACCACCAGCGAACAAGTCATCTTCATCCAACCCGGCACCTACTCAGAGCAAGTTTACATCCCCAAACTCAGTGGGCCATTGACAGTCTTCGGCTACACAA
>Ga0265797_10009472_pt1 | contig 12673 bp, 20 predicted proteins | sample P2T30metagenome_FD_192433 | JGI IMG/M metagenome (GOLD analysis project Ga0265797, IMG submission 192433) | Plant litter microbial communities from East Loma Ridge, Irvine, California - P2 T30 | ecosystem: Environmental > Terrestrial > Plant litter > Unclassified | place: USA: California... | reverse complement strand
TTGTCCACTGTGGGTCCCACTGATCTCCGAAGATTTGTGCCTGGGTCGCGACGGGCATGAGGATGCCTTGTTTCTCGGCAGCGAGGAGTTGTTCGACCTTCTGGTCGACGCTCTGGAGGTGGAGGATCGTTAGCGCCAGCTCGCGTCGGCGACGTTCAAGCTCGTCTCTTCGCTCGGCGGCCCCGGAATGTATCAAGGTGGGGATCCGTCGTAGCGGGACCCCAAGGTCTCTGAACAACAAGACTCTCCGCAGTCGGGCCACATCAGCCGCCGAATAGGTTCTATGCCATCCACTGGTGCGCCCGGACGGCTCGGCGACCCCGCTCTGGTGCCAGTGGTGCAGTGTGCGCACGCTCACTCCCAGCTGCCGAGCCACAGATCCCACTCCATAAGTACTCACGGCACCAGGATTCCAGAACGTCTACAAGTCATCACAGTTCGTCCGGTAGACCATCCGCTATCGGTCAGCTGAATGAGCTCGACGCAGTCGACGGAAGTGGCCCCTAGGGCTACTGAGACCAGGTGCGTCACAAGTTTTTGAAGTAGTAGATTGTTCCGTCGATTCTGTGGTGCTGCTGAAAGCCAGCTCTCTCATAGAGTCGACGTGCAGCGTCTTGGCGGTCCGTCGTATCAAGCTTGATCCCTTGGCAACCCTCTGCTGTTGCGCGCTCGATCATTGCCTCGAGGAGGTGTAGCCCCCACCCCTGACCGCGGAGTGCGGGACGCAAGTACATTCTCTTCAACGTCGTTATTTTGTCGCGGGGCTCGGTGAGTGCTGCGCTTCCAACCACGGTGTCCTGGGTCTTGACCAGAAGAATGAATCGGTAATGAGCCCCTGGGTCATCTAGGTCCGCGTCAAGGTCTGGATCGTAGGCGAATCCGAACTCAGAGTGAACGTCCATGACTAGGTCCGCGAATCCCTGCTGGTCCCTCGGCTCGTAGGGGCTAAGGCGAACCGAGTTCATCCGAACATCCTGGCACAGCGCAGCGGCCACGAAAGATGAGCCAGCACCGAGCATCGATGAGAGGCAGCACGTTCCTAGGTACCTTCCACTGAGATGAAGCGGTGTTCGTCTCTGCGCTCCACTCTCCGGCCAATTAGGGCGGCGCCGAGCAGTAATACGGGGACGGCCACCCATGCCGCCAGGGCTGGTATGACCTGCCCAACCAGGTGGAGAAGAAGTACGGCTGCGATACAGGCAAAAGCGATGGCGAAAGATAATTGAACCGGACGGGACAAGGTGATCTCTCCTTTCGAGTACTTTCTGTCATGGAATGACAGGCGCCCAGGGTAGGGAAGTGGTTCACGGGGATCCCTGGGCTGAGTGGGAGGTGTTCGCAGTGGGATCGGTCTACGAGCGTCCACGATGCACGTAGGAATGAGTTGGTGCGAAGACTCGACAGCACTTCGAAGTTGGCGAATTGTCTTCACAGCAGTCCGAGGCTTCCCCTAGGCTCTTTGCATGAATAAATCTCGCGAGTACCTCGCCGCCTTCTTCATCTTGGGTGTCGCTGCGCTCAGCGCGGTAGCGATCATACTGGTACCGGGATTGGTCGAGGAGTTTCAGGCTGGTCGACTGGTCATCATTGCGGGCTTGCTGGGAGCCGCCGGAGGTTGTGCAGTGGTAGCGAAGCGGAACCGGAGGCTCATCACGGAGTAGGCGCATCGCTGCCGACCGAGATTAAAAGAAGGAACGGTAGGGGATCGGCGGATTCTGGCGGTCATTGCAACAGGAGGTCTTCGATCAATTCGATCGGCTTCTGAAACCCTAGTCTTTTCCGCGGTCGATCATTGAGTTCCTGAGCCACCCAGTCCAGGTCCGCTTCGCTATGGACGCTGAGGTCCGTGCCCTTCGGGAAATACTGCCTCAAGAGCCCATTGGTGTTCTCGTTGATCCCTCGCTGCCAGGGCGAGTGCGGATCGCAGAAGAAGATCTCAATCCCGGCATCGATCTTCACGGTCTTCCAGTCGCGCATCTCGGTGCCCTGGTCCCAGGTCAGTGAATGCCGCAGGGCTTCAGGCAGAGTTTTGATCTTCGCGGTCAACGCGTCGGGCATCTGCTCGGCTTTATAGCCGTCGGGTAGATGGATGAGCATCGTGTAGTTGGTGTTGCGCTCGACCAAGGTCCCGATCGCGGAGCCGTTGCCCTTCCCGATGATGAGATCACCCTCCCAATCCCCAGGCACGGCACGGTCCTCGACCTCTTTGGGGCGTTCGGAGATGTTGATCATGTCCGGGACCCGATTTTTGCGCTGCCCGGCCTTCCTGCACGGTCTCCGGACAGCCCTGCCGGTGCGCAGACACGCGGCCAGATCCCGCTTCAGCGCACCACGCGATTGCACGTAGAGGGACTGGTAAATGGTCTCCGGGGACACCTGCATCTTGCATTGGTCGGGGAACTGACGTCGTAATCGCCCACTGATCTGTTCGGGCGAGTACTTCTTCCTCAGGTCAGCCTCCACTTTGGCACGCAGCACCGGATTCGTGTGAAGCTTCGCAGGCTTGGGCCGAGAGGCACGTTGATAGGCCATCACTTGGGCTGAGGTTGCGCGGTACTGAGTGCCGGGCAGGGTGTTGCGTCGTAGTTCCCTCGACACTGTCGAGGCGGCCACTCCAATTGCTGCTGCGATCTGACGCAGCGACTGGCCTTGAGCGCGCAGGACGGCGATCTCCTCGCGCTGGGTGAAAGACAGACATCGACCTTTGAGATCACGGCCGCGTCGGGGTCTGACGCCCCCGGCTTCGAGGAGCACCCGGCGCCCCGTCCTTCTGCTTGTTTCGATCGGGAGAACGGCGTCAGTGATGAACTCACCGGCCTGCATCCCAGTCCAAAACACCTGGAGAAGATCCGGTCTCACAAAGATCGAGTAGCCCGTCATATCAACACCCATCTGCTAAGTGTTGCAATCACCGCAAGAACCCAAGCAACATTATTCGGGCGGAGATCACCCGGCGGCAGAAAGAGCAAGACAGCAAGGAGAAGGGCGCGTCGACACCGGGGGGTGGGTTGAGTGGGGAAGAGCGTGCTGCGCAGCTGCGCGAGATCGCTCGCCGCGGTCAAGAACAAGCCCGCGTCGCGGCCCGGGACGCCAGGGCCCACGAGGCCGAGGCCACGAAAAAGGTCGCTCCGGCCCAACACCGGCTGAATTCTGCTGCCGCCGAGGCGGATCAAGCGGTGCGGGAACATCAGAAGTTATTGACCACGGCGAAGAACAAGTTGGAGGGCCAAGTCCGTCAGGACGCCAGCCGGGGACGGGAAGCCGATCTGAAAGTCCTGGAGACTGGCCCGTTGACCCGGGGCAGGGCCGTGCAAGTGGCAGAGACGATTCGGCGCGATGTGGCCTCCCGGTGGGGTGTTCAGGCCGCAGAACGGGTCATGCCTGGGAAACAGAAGCAGCAATCAAAGAACCCTTTCACGGGGGTACAAGCGCAGGTGAGCGGGCTGTGGTCTACCTGGGCTGAAGCGGTGATTGATCGGCATTCACCTGAGCGGTTGAACACCCCGAGGATCACCGACGCGCAGACTGTACGCGTAGCGGCAGAAGAACGCCGTAAACAAGCCGCCGCACGGTTATCCCAGGCCGAGCAGGAACAAGATCAAGCACACCTCAACGCTGTGATGCTCAACGGGAGTGTTAATCGGTCGATTCTGCGTAGTTATCTGACCGATAAGCAGCAAAAAGAGCTGGAGACACTCGAGGGACCCCAGCCGGTGCAGGCATACCGGGCGCCTGAAGAAGCCCAGACACGAGGCCCTGGTATGGGGTCCACCCGTGATCGAGAATCCGGGCACGAACGGTATCCACAAAGGACCTGTTGTCCCACGTATCCGGGCGGTTCTTCTGGGCAATGTTTCCATCGGGCGTATCTGACTTCGTTCGGCTGGACATGTGTGAAGAGGCCATAAGCCCGACTGTTGACCTGTGGCGTTTCACAGGATGGGTGGCGACAAGGGCTTGTCTCTCGTCGGGTCGGGTATTTCGTACTACACTATGAAGTACGAAAATCTTTGCGAGGAGTTAGTGAGTGCGGGTTCATTCCAGGGTTTCTGCGAAGCGTCCTGAGATCACAGACGCAGACGTGGAGGCCGCATTCGAAGCAGCGTTGCGTTCCCGCGGACGAGACACCAACCCGATCCAGTGGGTCGGTGTAGGTGTCGACAAACAGGGCCGGTTGTTGGAGTTCATCGCAGTTGAAGATGAGCCTGATGGGTGGCTGGTCTTCCACGCGATGCTCGCCACGCAGAAAGTCCTCAACGAAGTTGGTTTAGGAAGGTGATCCAGATGGGCAAGTACACCGCAGTCAACGGTAAGACCTTCACGGACGACGACATCGAGGCCTGGGCTGCCGAGGCGGAGTCCGAGCAGGGCTACACCGGAGCTCACATCGGTCCCTCTACTCCGGGGCGGCCGGTCAGTGTCGGAGCGGACGCTCGGCCCTTCACGCTGCGGCTAGACGCGCATCGTCGGGCCAAGCTCACTCGAGAAGCTGAGGAACGGCATACCACGGTGTCTCAGCTCATGCGTGGCCTCATAGATTCCCTGTAAACGTGTAAACGAGGTGCGCAGGACCGGCGAGGCGCCTCTTTCAGGAAACCGTGGATTCCTAAGACCCGACGCTGCTGTGGGGTTCCCGGGGCTCACGCGGAGGTAAGCGGTGAGGGAAACCCAAACCGCCAGTAGAACCGGAAGCCCTCGACCACCCCGACGAACAGAACTGAGCCAAGGAGACAGAAATGCAGATGGATACTTACTCGAATCATGACGCGTTTGAAGCAGCGACCGGGACCTACGTTCCCCGAGCAACTCGGACACCGCAGAAGATCGTCGGTGCAGAGCAAGAGATGAGCGATTGGGGACACTTCTTTGAGGTTTGGGGACCTTCGAGCACCCTGACGACCGGGACCTCATGCGAGGCCGCTGGATTGTGGGATTCATCTATGACACCGCAGAACGTGCCGAGGATGAAGCCACCGGAAGCCTCATCGCCTTCGAGCGCATCGACGACAAAGACGTTAGAGACTGTCGAGTGGTAGTGATCCGAGACCACTGGACGAAGACTCTAGAGGACGAACTCAGTGGCAACTTTCGGGAACGGGAACACACGTTGGAAGACATTGACGCCGCGCTTCCATAACAGCACAGAGACCAGTGTGTGGCCCCAGGAGGAAATCTCCTGGGGCCACACACTTGTCTGGACTTTTATATGGCCTGGCGGTTGTACTCCCGTAGCCCCTCGTAATGCTCCTGGGACTCCTTCAACGCTCTTCGCGCAAAGTGGGCCACTGGGGCTGTGGTGGCAGTCGTCTTCGCTAAACAACCGCGGATCTCCGTTGGTTGCTGAGGCTGCGAGCAAAGCGGGTCGGGCCTGGCCAACATTTGCCACCACGGTGTAGGACGTTTATGGAGATCGGGCCAACAAACCAGATGCCAGTCGTGTCTAGAGCTGGGCCTGGATGTCTTGGCTGTAGGAGCTGACTCGGGTGTAGACCCCGTAGTAGCGTTCCAAGGCGCATCCGTTGCCGAAGGATGCTAAACCTACGACCCGGTTTCCAGCGACAAGTGGTCCGCCGGAGTCGCCCTGGCAGGTGTCTTTGCCGCCTTCGTGGTAGCCGGCGCAGAGCATCGAATCGGGGTTGTAGTTTGCGTACGACGCTGTGCACTCGTTGTCCCCTACTGTGGGAAGTGCCACCTTCCTGAGGTCGTTGACCGGGGAACCTGTCTCGGTCTCTCCCCATCCCAGAGCGATGCCGTGGTCTCCCGTTGCGGGGAAGTCTGGGACTTCGTTGATTTCTGCCGTAGGCGCATCAACTTCACGATCAAGGGTTAACACGGCCACATCGTGGCCTTCCCCTGGCGACACATAGTCGGGATGGACCCATGTCTCGGAGATCTGAGCTTCGGTGCCGCCCAGTCGTTCGGTGCTTCCGATGTTGAGGGTGAAGATCCGCTCGGGATATCCGTCCACGCAATGGGCTGCTGTGAGGACCTTCGTGCTGGAGATGAGTGCGCCACCGCACCAGTTATCGGGTGTTCCATCGACGCTTCCGCCGTACCCGTCGGGTGCGTTGATCGCGACCATATAGGGCGCATCCGCAGGATCGGCTTCTTCGCCGTTGATGATTCGGCTTTCATATGGAGGCGGCCCCGCCTGGAGCTCAGGTGATGGTTCCGAGGCCGCCGTAAGAAAGGGAAGTGCAGCGATGCCAACGAATGCCGCGAACTGTTGCCCGAATCCGGTCGACCTCAGCACTGGCTAGACCCGCAGAGGGTGGAACCGGCTGCACCAGCACCGACTCCCTTAAGGGCGCGACCGATCGTTGCGCGGTTATTAAGGATCACAGTGACAAGTTTCGCCTGGGAAGCGGCGGGGATGCAGGAAGCGAGAGCACCAGCGAGCGTCCAGGCAACGTTATTGGCAGAGGACCAATCCGTGGCGAACATCGCTGAACCGCCAGCGATGGCACAACCGATGCCGTACACGATCAGAGGAACTGGCACTCGCGCCGTCACGTCGTCAGAAGCCTGCCCGGTTTCGATCATCTGCGCCAGCTCTTCTTCAGAGAGGTCATTCAGAGCCTGCAGCTCTGCCTCGATCTGTTCGATCGTTGCGAGCTCTTCTGCTGAGGTGGTTTCAGCCGACGTGCTTTGACTCTCGACGGGTGAGGTGGTTTCTGTGCCTTGTGCAGCGGGAGCCATGGTGACTCCGGCGAGAGTAAATGTCAGCAGTGTTGCGAGTGTCGAAATGGGCTTGGGGGCAAATTTATTCTTGACCATGACTCAACCCTAGGCAGTAGTCTTGAAGGCATGTCAAGAGGTCAGAAAGCAAATGTATACTTTTGGATACTGTCGATCTGTATCGCCTGCTGGGGTGGCGCTGCCGTGAACATTCTGACGGGAGGTGCCGTGCTGACGTCCATCATTCTTGTCGTCGGAAGCCTTCTGACAAGCATTTATGCCTGGACAAACAGGCGGATACGGACACGCTTCGAAGAACGAGACTTTCTTAGATATGTCTTCATCGCAGTTGCAGCACTAGCCCTGTTGGGCGGTATCTTGGCAGTCTCGACTGATTACGTGAATATAGCGAACTACGTCATGTTGGGATGTTTCATCGTGGCCATCGTTCCTACAATAATAATCATATTTAGTGGAGAATTGGATAGCAAAAAAGATTACAATAAATAGCTTTATAGATCTTATATAAGATATATTCCGCCTGGCGGCCCCGCCGCGCCTGGTGTTCAACTCGGTCCAACCCTGAGGTGCTGTCCGTTCATGTTTAGCTGCCAAGGCTCGGGAATCTCGGTTCCCTTCCTAGTGGCGAGGTGGTCGCGCATGGCAACACGCAGGGTCGAGGAGCTATGAGACGGCACAATGATCAAAGCTCTGGCGTCGGCATCCTTGTGGAATCAAGACCCGGGCCGAATGCCGTCTTCCCTGCGGGGTCGCAGCCGGTGGGGATGGCTCGCTGTTTCCACTACCGCACTACGGACCGCTACGACGTCCTGCGCTCAAAGCCGTTCGTCCTGGCCGATGCGCGGCGCGGCGATGCTGGCGACGTGGATGCCATGCACCAGGTCACCAGCAGGTTCTACCGACTGATCTTCATTGACTCCGGCAATGACGAGTCTGATCCGCTGTGGAAGCGCATGATCGACCTCAGCAACCAACTCGTGGTGGCCACCACCAAGGACGAACACGCCGAGGCCGGCGCCCTTCTCATGGAAGCTCTCGCAGACCGCGATGAGCGATCCGCAGCACTGGCCGATGATGCCGTGGTGATCGTCTCGGAATCCAACGATTCCGCCAAGGCCACCGAAGCGGACGAGGTTCGCAACGGATTCAGCAAACTCGCTCGAGAAGCAGTCTCGATCCCCTACGACCCGGCAATGGTCGATGGGGTGCTGCACTACGACGCGCTGAGAAGTGGCACACAGCGCGCACGGCTGCGCGCTGCTGCCGCTGTCGCGCGAGGACTCTGAGTCATGACCGCAATGGGTATCAGTCTCGTCTTCATGCTTGCGCTGTTCGGGGTCACGGCAGGTGCCGCCTATTGGGCAGCAGAGAAATTCCACGACTTCTCGCTGATTATCTACAACGCAGTCGCTGTGGTGTGCCTCGCGGTTCTTACCGGCTGGGTCTATTCGTCCTTTCAAGGGCTCTCTCTTGGGCTCGCACTCGACCTGACGAACTCTGCGAAAGGACTGTAACGATGGATCTCACGCTACTTCCCGGAATCACGCTCATTGTCGGATTCGTCGTCCTCCTCATAGGGCTGGTGCTAGTCCACAGAGACCGCGCCGGTGGCCACGCCGCACGCAAAAGTATCGGCGCCACAGCAATCACGCTCTATGCGATTTCCGGGATCTGCTTCGGCACAGTTCTAGTCCTGCTGCTCGCCTGACCAGCCTCGCTGGCCCCGGCCGGCGGCTCGCAATGACACCACAGAATCAGTACAAGGAGAAAGGAATCTAAACATGGACCCCGTCATACTCGCGTTGATGATCTCAATGGTGCTTGCCAGTGGTGTGGGAATCTACCTTTTTCGCAGGTCTCAGCAATCCCAGTCGGAAAGAAGCCCAGTACGGAACGCAGTCTCCATTTTCGTAGCTCTAGCCGTAGCTCCTATCGCTATCACCATGATCTTGCTCTTCGTCCTATAGGGGGGGAGCTTAGGATTACGTGTCAGCTCAGTGCCGGTGGACGAATATGGGCCAGTTCCCACGGCGCTTAAAAGTGCTCTGGAGGCAGGGGCCCCAGCATTTGTACACGCACCTGCTGGGGCGTTCTCCCCTCGCCATATCCTCTCGGTCTCCCGAGCGGAGGAGCTGGCCAAAATACTGCATCGCTGGCCTGAGACGACAGGAATCGAGTGAGACCCGTTAGGGCCCGTCTCAGAGGTAGATCCTTTTGTCCACTCATTGGACTTGACCTGTCCCCAACAGACGGTTCGGGTACTCGGGTTCGAGCGCGCGTACGGCACTGACCTTCGGACAGCAGTGCTGGTAGGTCCCAAACAGTCCATTGATCGGGCCATCGTTGAGCGATCAGGCGGAGTCAGTTCTAACAGTCGAATTCTGCAGCACACCCTTGCATTCCTCTTGCGCGATGCGACCACTGGCCGCAGGATCAGCAAAGCGCGGAGGGCCTACGCTGCCAGGCGCAAGCTGGCACTGGAGGCGTTTACCAGCGCGGGGCTGGTTGCTAGTGCGGGCCCCAATAGTTGGGCGATCTGGGTTGAGGTGTCCGATGAACGGGCAGCAGCTTTGAACTTGATCGCGCAAGGCTTGATCGTCGACGTTGGTAGCAACTCTCATGTCGACGAAGACGGGGCCGGGGGCCTACTGAGGATTTCTGCGGCGCAGCTACCGGACGATAGAGCGCTTCTTGATGGGCTTGCGCGTCTAGTGCTTCAGGCCACCGAAGGCAGCTTGAACTCCACCTTCACCTAAGTGCGAGTGATTCAGTCAACCCCGCGTCCGGAAGCAGTGTCCCCTCGCACTCCGGCCGCGCGGTTTACGCGTTCCTGAAGCAAGCAGGCGATCTCATCGCTGCTTCGTGCAGGTGTCTCGCAACCGACGATGCGTGCACAAAGCTACCGAGACACTGTTGCGAGGCGCTGGGGGGAATCGTTCTCTGCGGGATTCTGCGGATCTTGAGCAGGGTAGACGTGTTTCGTCCGCTGCCTCGTAACCTAAGGGTTAAGAGGCACTTTCAACGAGTGGTCCCTTAGTTCAGGATTAAAAAATGCCGCTGACACCGTGCTGATCTGTAGTCCGCCACCGAGTGTTGCGGGAGTTCGTCGACTCTACCGCGCTCTGAAGGAATGCTCCGCCTGATCGGTGCTCGATCATCAGTCCGAAATAGGGGGAGTGAGGCCAAGATTACGGCTCCCTCCGACCGAACGTTGGTGCGCCTCGCATCCGCTTTGGGGCTCAAGCCCGGGTTTTTGCGGGACGTTGATCGAGGTCGCGCTGCAGACCTGCTTGCCGAGGCTGACCAAGTCGGGGTACGGCCTGTCTTCGCTGTAGAGCAAGATGCTCAGGCAGCTGTTGCCGCTAGGTCGGCGCTGACCAAGCAGATATTGGCCGTCTTCAGTACAGAGGAGCTACGTTCCGAGCTAGAACGCCGAGACCGTCTGGAGGAAGAAGGCGAGCGTCGAGAGAACAACAAAGACCTCTGGGACACTCTCCAACCGATCGGCACCCACGGTGACAGTCCATGATCTCTGGAGGGGCCTTAGTAAGGCTGAGATCGCCGAGCGCCGCAAATCTGGTCGGGATCGGTATCAGCGTCGCTGGCGTGAGGGAAAGGGTCGGGAGGCCAGGCAGCGGAAGCAGTCCTACCCGGAGCACCAAAAAGTGCAAGCGGATCTAGATGACGCTAATCAGAGGGCAAATCCGAGAGCACGGCACATCCGGAGAAGCTCAGTCACGGTCGGGACCTTGCTGGATCGACACCGTGCTGCCAAGGCCGATCGAGCTCCCAAGACGGTTTCGACTGACCTCCACCACTCTCAAGCAGTGCGCGAGGCCTTCGGGGATCGGCACGTCTCCACTTTGGATGCGACCGAGATTGAGCAATGGTCCCAGCGAACGGAAATAGCTCGGTCATCCCGAAAGAAGCAGTTAGAGCTCTTGCGTGCCGCGGTGAAAAGAGCGGTGCGCGATCAGCTTGTGGAGGTTGATCCCACGGACGGCCTCGTGGTGTCTCTAGGGCATGGTGAGGTGCCGCACTGGTCGTCGGAGGAATTGATGGCCGTCATCAATGCGGCGTCAACGGATATGGACAAGACGCTGCTCCTGGTGCTCGGGCTCATGGGGTTGCGCTCCGGTGAAGTGCGGTCCTTGCTCATCCGTGATCTCGCCGGTGAGCATCTCACCGTGAAGAACTCTGGGTCCGGGTCCGACACAACCAAGACCCGGGCGTCCCGACGGGTGTTACCTGTGCCCATCACGGTCATGCCGGCGTTGCAGGGCCAGATCCGCGACCGACGGAAGTCCGAATCCGTTTTCGCTTCACCTCGAGATCCACATATTCCGCGAAGTGAAAAATACGTATCGAGTGCACTCAGACGCGCCGTCGGAAGGGCTAACCAAAATCGTCGTGATCAGATCCGGAGACTCAATGTCCATGGGCTGCGTCATACGTTTGCCGCGATCTCGCTGTCCGAGGCTGGTGCGGATACCCTATCAGTGTCTCGGGCGATGGGTCATGCCAAACCATCGGTCACTCTGGGCAAGTACGGACATCTGGCGCCGGCAGGTTTGGCGCCGTTGATGGCGAAGATAGACGAGCTCGTCGCACCCCAAAGATCTGGAAACTGATTATGTGCGCCTCAAGTGCGCCCCGAACCTCCGCAAGACCCCATCTGACTAGGGGTTATGCGTCATCTGGACCTGCTTCCCAAGCAGACGACGCGGGTTCGATTCCCGTCGCCCGCTCTGTGAACACCAGGGCGAACACCGCAGTGATCGGCGCCGGCGTGATCGGGCTCTTGACCGCCTGGCAGCTGCGTCTGACTGGCCATGACGTCACCGTCATCGCCCCGCATATCGCCCAGGACGCCTCCTACGCGGCGGCCGGAATGCTTGCCCCCATCAGCGAGGTCCAGTACGGCCAAGACGATCTCTGGCCGATCATGACGGCCTCTCGGTCCGAATACCCCGAATTCCTCGCCACCCTCTCGCGCGCCACCTCCGTTCCCACCGGATACCGAGAGAACGGCACGCTGCTCATCGCCGCAGACCGTTCCGACCGCGACGGGGTCGCCGAGCTCGCAGTGCTCCAGCGGGAGCACGGCATGGAGGTGACCGCGCTGACCAGCTCCACCCTGCGGCGTCGTGAGCCTGGCCTCGCCCCTGGGCTCTCCAAAGGCTGGGATGTCCCCAGTGATCACCAGATCGATCCACGTCAGCTCGTCGCGGCCACCCGTGCAGCGCTGGATGCAGACCTGGACCGGCAGCAATTTCCCGGCGCCGGCGCCCCCGTCCGCTGGCACACCGCCACGGTCACAGCCGTGGAAGAAACCCGCCCAGAACAGCCGTCCTCCACACAGGAGATATCACCTCCCCGCTTCACCGTCACCACGGACGACGGCGCCGCGCACCTCTTTGCCTCGGTGCTGCTGGTGCCCGGACTGGGCTACTCAGAGATCCGCGGCCTCCCCGAGACCTGCCCGTTGGACCTGCGACCGATCCACGGTGATGTGCTGCGGCTGCAGGTCAATCCGGCTCAGCTGATGCGCGGGGAGACCCATATCCTCGAGGCCACTGTCCGGGCCAAGGTCAATGGTCGCTCCGTCTACCTGGTGCCACGGGCTGACGGTGGACTCGTGATCGGAGCCTCCTCCCGCGAGGACAGCCTGATTGGCACCCATGCGGGTTCCGTCCAGGAGCTGCTCACCGACGCCGTTGCTGTCCTGCCCGGGGTCAAGGATATGGAGCTGACCGAGATCACCACGCGAGCCAGGCCGGGCACTCCCGACGAGCGCCCATTCCTCGGTGAACTGCGACCCGGCCTTGTGGTCTCCACCGGTTACTCCCGCCACGGGATTCTGCTGGCCCCGCTCGCGGCCAGGCTGGGTGCGGCGCTTCTTGCCCCTGCTGGTGCGGAATCGCTGCCGCGTTTCAGTGCAGAAGACCAGCAGCTGCTTGCCAGCATGGGGCTC
>Ga0265797_10009469_pt1 | contig 12675 bp, 7 predicted proteins | sample P2T30metagenome_FD_192433 | JGI IMG/M metagenome (GOLD analysis project Ga0265797, IMG submission 192433) | Plant litter microbial communities from East Loma Ridge, Irvine, California - P2 T30 | ecosystem: Environmental > Terrestrial > Plant litter > Unclassified | place: USA: California... | reverse complement strand
ACGGCGCGGGCGCCGAGCACTACGAGGTGCGCGTGGTGATGTAAAAATGTAGCGCGGACTTTTAGTCAGCGAGTGGGAATACTTGCACTCGCGGACTAAAAGTCCGCGCTACTCTCCTAATGCCCCGCGTCCCAGTCGTAGCCCATCTCGGCCCAGTAGTCGGCGGGGCGGGTATCGGCAAAAGCGATGGTGCCGATGCGCTTGAGGTGCTTGATGCCGTACTTGAGGGGCGTGACGAGGCGCAGCGGCGCGCCGTGGGCTAGGGTCAGCGGCTGGTCGTTTATCTCGTAACAGAGCAGGGTTTGGGGGTGAATGGCGCTGTGCATGTCGAGGCCCACGTAGTACTCCTCGTCGGGCGTGACGAGGCTGACGTAGGGTGCCAGGTCGGCGGGCGGGCTAGCGATGTCCTTGATAGGCTGGCCGCTGCGGCTGGCCAGGGGGTACTTGGCCAGGAAGTCGGCAAAGCGGGCGCCGGCCCAGTTCACTTTTATACTCCAGCCCTCGATGCACTTGAGCTCGGTCGTCATCTCGACGCGCGGCAGGGCTTTAATATCAGCCAGGGTAAATTCCTGAGCCTTACCGCCGCCGTAGGGCTGCACCACCAGGCGCCAGGCCGCAAGGTCGATATCCGATTGCAGGCCAGCGCTGCCGTTGGTGCGCACTTGGCGCACACCCTGGCTTTTGGCAAATTCGGGGGCTAGCCGGGTTTCGCGGAAGTAGGCGGCCGAGAGACGGCCATTAGCATCGAGCACGCGGCGGAAGGGCGCGGGCGTACCATCGGCATCGGGGGCGTTGAGCAGGTAGCGCCAGCCCAGCACCCCGGCCACGCCCGCCAACCCCAGCCCGATAAACGAGCGCCGGGTGCGGCGCGTGGCCTCCTGGGCTAGGGCCGAGTCGGGCGGCAGCGTCAGGCTTTCGCCATCGGGCGAGGGGTGCGGCGGGATAACTTTTTCGGGGGCAGAAGTGGGTTCCAGAGCCATAAGTGCGGGTAAGCTAGCGAGACAACAATCAGGCGCGGGGTTCGGGTTCGCGCGGGGCTAGCCGGGGGCTGGCGGCGCTGGCGGGCACATCGGCAATCTCAAACCCGGCCACCATCGAGCGGAAATTATTCCAGCCCGCGCGGCCCACCTGCGCCACGTGCACCACAAAAAACAGCACGTAGCCGATGGTCAACACGAAGTGCTGCACCCGCGCCGCCTCGTAGCCACCCAGCCCCTGCGCGAGCCAGCCAAACTGCACGGGCTTATAAATGGCCAGCCCCGTGAGCAGCGACCCTAGCCCCATAAGCACCACGGCGGTGTAGGCAATGCGCTGGGCGCCGTTGTATTTCTGCACCAGCGGGGCAGTTTTGCGCAAACCCAGGTCGTGCAGAATCACCTGCCCAGCCTCGCGGAACGAATGGCGGTTGGGCAGTAGGTAGCGCCACTCGCCCGATACCAGCGTGTAACCCACGTACAGCAAGCCGTTTATGAAAAACACCCACATCAGCAGAAAGTGCCAGGCCATGCCCTGCGCCAACTTGTGGTCGAGGTGCACGGCATCGTAGAAGGACTGCGGGAAGAAATTATAGAGCGTAGTATTGCCCCAGCCGATGCGGTAAATATCGTTGGCCCAGTATATCCAGAGTCCGCTCCAAATCATGAGCATGAGCACCGGAAAATTGACCCAGTGAAACCAGCGAATGGCTAGCGGGTGCTTCTCAACAAGTTTTTTCATTCCGTGTGGTGGTAAGCTTTAGCTTGCCGTGAAAATACGACTGCCGCGCTGGGCAAGCGGAAGTTTATCCCACATTGCTAGGGCTGCCGATAGAGTACACCGCCCTTCATCACGAAGCGCACCTGGCGCAGGGCCTGCACCTGCTGGCTAGGGTCGCCGGCCACGGCCACGAGGTCGGCGAGCAGGCCGGGGGCGATGCGGCCGCGGTCGGGAAGGTGAAAAACGCGGGCGTTGCCGCTGGTTGCCTGCCGCAATACCTCAAGCGGGGTAAAGCCGTAGTCCTGCACCAGCAGCTCCATTTCGAGGGCATTATCGCCGTGCGCGAACACGCCCACGTCGCCGCCCATCGCTAGGGTTACGCCGGCCTGGCGGGCCGCCTGCACGGCGCGGTGCTTGTCAGCGATGCGCTGCGGGTCGGGGCCTTGGCCTTTTTTCCAGCCTTTGTAGCGCGAAATGGCATCGGAGGCGGCCACCGTGGGGCAGTAGGCCACGCCGCGCGCTTTCATCAGCCTGAAGACTTCGGGCGTGCCGCCGTCGCCGTGTTCGATAGTTTCGACGCCGGCCAGCGTGGCGCGGCGCATGCCTTCAGCGGTGCTGGCGTGGGCTACCACGCCGCGCCCGGCCGCGCGGGCCGTTTGCACAATCAGGGTCAGCTCATGGAGCGAATACGTGGGCTCGGCCGCGCCGCCCAGGCCCCAGCGATAGTCGGCGTACACCTTAATAATATCGGCCCCGCGGCTGATTTGCTCGCGCACGGCCCGCACCAGATTGTCGACGCCGTCGGCCTCCTGGGCGCCCTGGGGCAGGTCTTCCACGGCGGCCAGGTGGGGGCCGTAGCTGCCGGTAGCCACCAGGGCGCGGGTAGCCACCAGCAGGCGCGGCCCCGGAATAATCCCCTCATTAATAGCTTGTTTCAACCCCACATCGGCATAGCCGGCACCCTCGGTGCCGAGGTCGCGGGCAGTGGTGAAGCCGGCCAGCAGCGTGTTGCGGGCGTGCACGGTAGCGCGGGCCACGCGCAAAGCCAGCGGCTCTTGCAGCACCTGGTCGTTCCAGGTGGTTTCGTTGTAAGGGTGCAGCAGCAGGTGCGAATGGCCCTCAATGAGGCCGGGCAGCAGCGTAAGGCCGGGCAGCTCCAGGGTGCGCGCCCCTGCCGGCACCGCAAGGCTAGCGGCGGGGCCAGCGGCCGTTATCTGCTGGCCTTCAACCAGCACAACCCAGCCGGGGTGCAGCGCCTGGCCATCGAACACGGCGGCGGGGCGCAGGAGCGTGGCGACGGGCGCCTGGGCAAAACAAAAAACGGGCGCGGCCCACAGGCAGCAAATAATAGTTCGGAGCAGCATAGGCGGGCACAGTCTTGGGGCAAGATACGCTGGCCCGGCAGCCTACTGCCGCAATCTTTAAACTATACCTTGAATAACTTGAAAAAATTTAATAAATTGTTTTTGATTCAAACCTGATTTTTCAGGTTGTCTTTACGCACTTCCCTAGAAGTGGCGGCTCGCTTACCAAGGCTGGCAATTTTTCGTAAATAGGGCAAGCGGCGGGCTTACCTTTACCCAAAATCCTACTTTATAGCTACTCTGCCTGTGAAACTACTATCTACCCTATTGTGGCTGAGCAGCTGGCTGCTGGCTAGCCCGGCTTTTGCGGCGCCCCCCACTATTGCGGGCCGGCTGGTGCTAAAGCTGCGCGCCGATGCGCCCCCGGCCACCGCCAGCCTGCGCGCGCTAGGGCCCGCTCTGGCCGCGCTACACGCCACGGCCATCACGCAGAAGTTTCCTCTCAGCCAGCTACCTAGCTACGAGGTGCCGGGCGGCGTGAACCTGCGCCTGGTGTATGAGCTACAAGTGCCAGCCGGCCTCGCGCTGGCCAAAGCCCGGGCGCAGCTGCTGGCCACCGGCGTAGTCGAGTATGTGGAGCCGCTCTACATCCGGGAGGCGCAGTACCAGCCCAACGACCCGCTGGCCGACTCGACGGCCGCCCTCACGCAATACCATTTGCGCCTCACGCAGGCCTACCGCGCCTGGGACTTCACGAAGGGCGATACCAGCCTCGTGATTGGGCTCACGGATACGGGCATCCGCTACACCCACGAAGATTTGCGGCGGCAGGTAAAATACAATTACGCCGACCCCATCAACGGCTTGGACGACGACGGCGACGGCTACGTGGATAATTTCCGAGGCTGGGACTTCTCGAATAACACCAACGACCCGATGTACAAGGCCTTTACCGGCCACGCTACGCAGGTGGCCAGTATTATGTCGGCGCAGGCTGATAATGGCAAGGGGCTGGCCGGGGTGGGCTTTCGGTGCAAATTTTTACCGTTGCAGATATTTCCGGGCACTTCTACCGGCTCTTTTGCGGGTTTCGAGGCCATTGTATACGCCGCCGACCACGGCTGCCGGGTTATTAATATGTCGTGGGGCGGGGCCGGCGGCTACTCACGCTTCGAGCAGGATGTGTGCACCTACGCGGCCGTGAACCGCGACGCGGTGCTGGTAGCCGCGGCCGGCAACACGCCCATCAACGTGCAGTTTTACCCCGCTTCCTACGACCACGTGCTATCGGTATCGGCCACCAATGAGGCCGATGGCAAGGCCGATTTTGCCACCTACAACCGCCGGGTAGACCTAGTGGCACCGGGCGTTAATATCCGCATCGCCTACGGGCGCCCCGATACCACGGCCGCCGGCCCGCCCGATACCGACTACTGGTACGGCAACGGCACCTCGTTTGCCGCGCCGCAGGTGGCTAGCGCGGCGGCGCTGGTGCGGGTGCGCTTCCCGCAACTCACCGCCGAGCAGGTGCAGGCCCAGCTGCGCCGCACCACCGATGCCAGCCTCTACGACCTGCCGGCCAACATGGCCTACCAGGGCTACCTGGGCACGGGCCGCCTCAATATTGCGCGGGCCGTGGCCGCGCTGGCCCAGCGCGAGGCCCGGGTTATCAGCAGCACGTTTAGCCCGGCCCAGCCGGCCGGCTACGCCCCCGGCGATACGCTGCGGCTAACCGCGACGGTGCGCAACCTGCTGCTGCCCGTGGCGGGCCTCACGCTCACGGTGCGCTCGCTGTCGCCCTACCTGCTGGTGCGCCAGGGCACGTTTGCGCTGGGCAACCTGAACACACTGAGCCAGGCCAGCAACGCCGCCGCGCCGTTCCGGCTGGCGGTGGCCGGCGAAGTTCCGCTCAATACCACGGCTACGCTCCACTACCATTTTACGGGTGATAACGGCTATGAGTCAGACCAGTACGTGGACGTACTGCTCAACCCCGATTTTGTGCAGCTCGACGCCGGCGACATCAGCATGAGCCTCACCAGCCGGGGCAATTTTGCCTATGACGATATTACCGGGGCGGGGGGCCGGGGCCTCAGCTACCGCGGCAGCACGCCGCTGCTGAGCGAGGGCGGCCTGCTGCTGGCCACCTCGGCCACGCGGGTTTCGGACCACCTGCGGGCTAGCCCCGGCGCGGTACGGCAATCGTTTTTTACCCTGAACCCGGTGCGGCGGCTAGCCCCCGGCCCCCGCGCCGACCAGGAGGCCCGTGGTGCGTTTCGCGACTCGCTGCCCACGGCTGCGGCGCCGCGTTCGGTGGGCGTGCGGGTGCAGCAGCGGGGCCAGAGCTGGGCGGCACCCGCCGCCCGGCGCAACGTTATTCTGCTCGATTACTCGCTGCGCAACCTCACGGCCGACACGCTAAAACCGCTCTACGCCGGCGTATTCACCGACTGGGACCTGCCCGGCGAAACCGGCCGCAACGTGGCCCGCTGGGATTCGGTAAACCGCGTGAGCTACACCTACGACCCCGTGGCGCCGCGCTACTACGCCGGTATTCAGGTGCTGGGGCCGCGCCCGGCCGGCGTGTACGCCATCGATAACGCCGCGCCGGCCGGCACGCCCGTTTACCTCGGCGATGGCTTCAGCCCGGCCGAGAAATTCCTGGCGCTCAGCGGTGGCTTTACCCGCGCGCACCGCGAGGCCGGCACCCTAGCCCGCGGCACCGATGTGGCGCAGGTGGTGAGCACCCTGGTGCCGCGCCTGGCCCCCGGCGACTCGGCCACCGTGACATTTGCTGTGCTGGTGGCCCCCACGCTGCCCGAGTTGCAGGCCGCCGCCCAAGCCGCAGCGGCTAGCTACCAGCAGGCGCTGGCCGCCCGGCCCACGGCGGCGGGCACCAGCTGGCAGCTCTTCCCCAACCCCACCGCCGGCCGCGTGCGCATTGAGCTACCCGCCAGCCTGGGCCCGGCCACGGCGCAGGTGCTCGATGCCCTGGGTCGCCCGGTGGCTACGGCCCGCCTGGCGGCCGGCGGCGGCGAGCTCAGCCTGGCTAGCCTCGCCCCCGGCCTGTACGTGGTGCGCATTTTGGGCACCAGCCTGGTGCAGCGCGTGGTGCGCGAGTAAGTACTGACGCCCCTTGCCTGATAAATGAGGCTAGTCCCCTGGGGTTTTCGGAAGACTTATCCCCATAAAAAAGGCCGGCTACTCGCATGAGTAGCCGGCCTTTTTTACTGGAAATGTCGTGGATTATTCCACCACCAGGCGGCCCACAAACTGGCCTTCGATGGTGCTCACGCGCACGGCGTAGATGCCGGCCGGCAGGCCTGCCAGCTCCAGCGAGGCGGCGGTGGCATCGCCCACCACGGCCGCAAAGCGGCGCACCGGGCGGCCCAGCGCATCAAGCAGCTCGATGGTGGCCGGGCGGGTAGCCGAGCCGCTGGGCAGGCGCAAACTCACGCGGCCGGTGGCAGGGTTGGGATACACCTCCAGGCCGGTGCGGGCGCTGGGACCGCGCGTGGCCAGAACCGTGGAGCAGGCCGTGGAAGTGTAGCTGCCGATGCCGGCAAAATTGTCGGGGCCCTGCGCCTGCCACGTGGTGGCCGCGCCGCCCGCGCCAAACCAACGGCTGTTGCCGCGCCCGGTAGTGGGCAGGCGCACCAGCGAGTTGTCGCGGGTGGTGCCGCCGCTGGCCACGGCCCAGCCGGTGGCGCCGTTGGCCGGCGTACGGCCCACCACCCCGATAACGTCCAGGGTATCGGTGCCATCAAACAGCACCAACGTTTGCGCACCGCTGAAGAAGCCGACGTTCGACTGCACGTTGGCTGCCGCGCGCACCGTGGCGTCGGTTACGCCGGTGTTGGCCAGCACGAAGACTTTGCCGGGGGCTAGCGAGCCGGTGAGGTTTTCGGTGGCCGTGGGCGTGGTAGCGCCGGCCGCGTACAGCGCCACCCGTAGCGTGGAGAGGTCGAGGGCCGCGCTGGTGGGGTTGAAAATCTCCACCGCCTTGGTGTTGCCGGTGCTCGATTCGAAGTACTTGGTGAAGAAGGCGTCGGTGCAGCTGCCGCCCACGGGGGCCGCGTCGTCGTTGGTGATGGTAAGGGTATGGCGGCTAGGGGTACCCAGCACCACGGCCGCGTTGCTGGGCGTGCCCAGGCGCAAGAGCACGGTTTCGCTGGGCTCGGGCAGCAGGTCGCCCACGATGGTCAGGCTAACCGGCTGGCTTAGGGCGGTGGCGGTGGCGAAGGTTACCTGCGTGGTGGTCAGGGTGTAGTCGCTGGGGCTGGTGGCGGTGCTGGCGGCCTCCACCGTCACGGGCACCGTGAGGGGGAAGGTGAGGCTGCCGGGGTCGCTCAGCGTAACGGTGGCGGTGTAGGTGCTGGTGCCGCTGTTGCCCTCGGCCTGGCTGCCAGCGGCGGCGCTGAAGCGCACCGTGGGCACTGCCCCATCGTCGTTGGTGATGGTGAGCGTGTGGGTGGCCGGGCCGCCAATGCTGGCGCCGGTGCCCACGTTTTGCAGGGCTAGCACCACCGTTTCGTCGGCCTCGGGCTGGGTATCGCCGGTCACGGTCAGCGTCACCGTCTGGCTAGCCTGGCCGGCGGCGAAGGTGACGGTAGTGGGCGAGGTAAAGCTGAAATCGGTGCCGCTGGTAGCCGTCGAGTTGGCGGCATCCAGCGCCACCTGCACCGTGAGGGCCGCCGTGGGGGCCGGGCTCACGCTCAGCGTGGCGGTGTAGGTAGTGGTGCCGCTGTTGCCTTCGGCCTGGCTGCCCGTGGCCGCCGCAAACGACACCACTGGCCCGCTGGCCGCAAAGCCCCAGGCCCGCGCCACCAGCGAAGGCTCTTCAATGTAGGGGTTGTAGTTGCCCTGGCTGGCGGCCACGCGGCGGTTGCGCTCGCGCTCGTGCTCATCTACCGGGTCGGCCATATGCCACTGGTACAGCGTGTTGAGGTCGGCCAGGCTGCTGATATTGCCGTGGCCGGTGGCTACCAGGTCGGGCTGGCCGGCGTGCATGGTGTAGAAGTAAAACGCCGTGCGGGCCAGGTTGCCCTTGTGGTCTTCGCGGGGCTCAAACTCCGAGTTGGTGTCCTCGCTGTACTCGTCGATGTTGGTGGTTGGGATGCCCGTCTGGCTCTGGGTCAGGCGCATCCACAGCCGGGTCTGGTTGTCCGGAATCTCGGCAAACGGGTCCGAGCCCCGGTTGCTGTTCCACTGAATGTAGGTGGGGTACAGATGGTGCATATCGGAGCGCATCCGCACCGTTTCCTTGAACCACGACTGCGGAATGGTGTGCTCGCAATTGATATTGCTGACCACGCCCGTGCTGGTATTGCTGTAGTTATAGGGCACCGTTTCGGAGTAGCCCGAGTACACGCACACCACCGTATTAGCGTAGTTATCAGCGTAGTTATACATACGGCCGCGGGCTTCGGAGTAGCTCAGCTCGCGGCGGTAGGGGTCGTACCAGTTCTGGCGCAGCCAGTCGCGCAGGGCCGTGCCGCTGAGGCTAGCCGGGGCCGCCGCCGGCACTGCCGGAATGGTTTGGGCACGGCCCGCCAGCGGAGCCAGGCTCAGCGCTAACAGGAGCAAGCGTAGGATTTTTTTCATCGAAGTGGAATAAAGAGAAGGGTAAGCGGAATGACAAAAATCGGGGGCAGACCAGCTCAATCAAGGGTTTAGCCTAATCCTTAATCAAAAATTCACACTGCATGCTGCCCGGCAGGGGCTAGCCCGCGCACAAAAAACACAAAAAAGCCGGACTCTTGCGAGGCCGGCTTTTTGGGCGTGGGCTAGCCCACCTGCTTGTTTTATTACCTACATGGTCGACGAGGAGCGCATGGTGCTGTCCTTGCGCATGCCTTTTTTGTGCATACCCTTGTGCATGCCTTTGCGGTGCATTTTCATGTCGCCGCTCTGCATGCTCATGTCGCCATCCTTCATATCGCCCTTGCGGGGTTTGGTGGTGGCTTTCATGCGGTTGCCTTGGTCGTCTTTGCCCTTTACCTTCATTTTACCATCGTCGGCCACCTTGGTTTTTACGGTCATGCCGTCGGTGGTCGTCTTTATTTTATCGCCGCCGTCTTCCGTTTGCACGGTTTGGGCGAAAGCGGTGGTGGTAGCAAACAAGGCAATGGCCAAGGCGGCCGCGGAAAAAAGGTTCTTTTTCATGGGGAGGGGTGAAAGAATTTGTGGGAGCTATACGGCGGGAGCCGGCCGCGGGGTTTGCCAACGGACTATTTTTCAGCTAATTCATTTATCCTCAACAAAAAACGCCCGGCTACCTTGCGGCAACCGGGCGGTGGGCTAGCCTAAACCAGGCCGCTGGCTAGGGCCGGCGGTTCACAGCGTTCAGGTCTTCGAAAGCCGATTTGAGGCGCGCGATGAACGTTTCTTCGCCTTTGCGCAGCCACACGCGGGGGTCGTAGTACTTTTTATTGGGCGAGTCGGGGCCGTTGGGGTTGCCAATCTGGCCTTGCAGGTAGCCTTCGTTTTTCACGTAGTAGTCCTTGATGCCTTCCCAGAACGCCCACTGCAAGTCGGTGTCAATGTTCATCTTGATGGCGCCGTACCCGATGGCCTCGCGGATTTCCTCCTGCGAGGAGCCCGAGCCGCCATGAAATACGAAGTCGATGGGCAGCGCCTCCTCAATGTTGTGCTTCTGGCGCAGAAACTCCTGCGAGTTGTGCAAAATTTTGGGCTGAAGCTTCACATTGCCAGGCTTGTACACGCCGTGCACGTTGCCGAAGGCCGCCGCGATAGTAAAGCGCGGGCTGATTTCGCTGAGCTGCTCGTAGGCGTAGGCCACTTCCTCGGGCTGGGTGTAGAGCTTCGACGAGTCGACGTCGGAGTTGTCGACGCCGTCCTCTTCGCCGCCGGTTACCCCTAGCTCGATTTCGAGCGTCATGCCGATTTTGGCCATACGCTTGAGGTACTCCTTGCAAATTTCGATGTTCTCCTCAATCGGCTCCTCCGACAAGTCGAGCATGTGCGAGCTGAACAGCGGCTGGCCGTGCTCGGCAAAGAATTTTTCGCCGGCGTCGAGCAGGCCGTCAATCCAGGGCAACAGCTTTTTGGCGGAGTGGTCGGTGTGCAAAATCACGGGCACGCCGTAGGCTTCGGCCATCAGGTGCACGTGGTGCGCCCCCGAGATGCCGCCCGCGATGCTGGCCTGCTGCTTATCGTTTGCTAGCCCTTTGCCCGCAAAAAACTGCGCGCCACCATTCGAGAACTGAATAATAACCGGCGAGTTGAGGTCGCGGGCGGCTTCGAGCACGCCGTTCACGGTATCGGTACCGGTTACGTTAACAGCGGGTAGCGCGTAGCCGTGGGTTTTGGCGTGTTGAAAGAGGGCCTGCACTTCGTCGCCGTGCAGCACGCCGGCGCGCAGGCCGGTCAGGGTGGAATTTGCCATAGTGTAGAATAGGCGGGGCAACGGGCTCCGCATCCGCAAAGAAAACAGCTGGCCCGCCGTTATCGTTACCAACCGCCAATAAACTACCCCGCTAGCCCCCCCCAACCCCACAAAGCGCCGCTAGGCGCCAGGCATTACGCCACTAATTTACCCTAGCCACCCAATAGCCCACAAAAAAGGGCTACCCCAAAGAGTAGCCCTTTCACACTTGTCAAGAAAGTCAGCCGGCGCAGCCGGCGTATCCCCGAAATCAGTTAAATCCGTTAAATCTGCGGTCTAGACGTCGAGCTTGGCGTACTTGGCGTTCTGCTCGATAAAGTCGCGGCGCGGGGCTACCTCATCACCCATCAGCATCGAGAACAAGTGGTCGGCCTCGGCGGCCGAGTCCACGCTCACTTGCTTCAGCGAGCGCGTGGACGGCTGCATGGTAGTCGTCCACAACTGCTCGGCGTTCATCTCGCCCAGCCCTTTGTAGCGCTGCACGTTCACGGTTTCGGGCTTGCCCCGGCCAATTTCATCTTGCGCAGCTACCCGCTCCTCCTCGCTCCAGCAATAGCGCTCTTCCTTGCCGCGCTTCACGAGGTAAAGCGGCGGCAGGGCAATGTAAATGTGCCCCTGGTCAACCAGCTGGCGCATGTAGCGGAAGAAGAACGTGAGAATCAGCGTGCGAATGTGCGAGCCGTCGATATCAGCGTCGGTCATGATGATGACCTTGTGGTAGCGCAGCTTGTCGAAGTTCAGCGGGCCGGTTTCGTTGCCGTCGTCATCGGTGCCGAAGGCCAGCGACTTGCGCTCGTTGAACGTGACGCCGAGGGCGGTAATCATGTTCTTGATTTCCTCGTTCTCCAGAATTTTGTGCTCCTGGGCCTTCTCCACGTTCAGGATTTTACCGCGCAGCGGTAAAATGGCCTGAAACGCCCGGTTGCGGCCCATTTTGGCGGTGCCGCCGGCCGAGTCACCTTCGACGAGGTACAGCTCGCACACCTCGGGGTTCGAGTCGGAGCAGTCGGCTAGCTTGCCGGGCAAGGAGTTGGAGCCCAGCACGTTTTTGCGCTGCACCATATCCTTGGCCTTGCGGGCGGCGATGCGGGCCTTGGCGGCCAGTATCACCTTGTCCATGATGCGGTTGGCCTGGCCGGGGTTTTCCTCCAGGTACTGCGTCAGGATTTCGCCCACCACGGTGTTTACCGCGCCGCTCACTTCCGAGTTGCCGAGCTTGGTTTTGGTCTGGCCCTCAAACTGGGGTTCCATCACCTTAACCGAGATAACGGCCGTGAGGCCCTCGCGGAAGTCGTCGCCGGTGATGTCCACCTTGGCTTTCTCAAACAGCTGCTTCTTATCGCCGTACGACTTCAGCACCCGCGTTACGGCCGAGCGGAAGCCCGCCACGTGCGTGCCCCCCTCGATGGTGTTGATGTTGTTGACGTACGAATAGACGTTTTCCTGATACGAAGTGTTGTACTGCAACGCCACTTCTACGGGCGTGCCGCCCTTCTCGCTCTCCACATAAATGGGCTCCGAAAGCAGCGAAGGCCGCTCGGCGCCATCCAGGTATTGTACAAAATCGCGCAGGCCGCCCGTGGAGTAAAACTCCTCGTAGCGGAAGCCTTCGGCGTTGGCGTGGCCAATGGCCGCGTCGCCGGTCAGCACCTCGCGGCGGTCGGTGAGGGTGATGCGAATACCCTTGTTGAGAAACGACAGGTCGCGCAGGCGGCTAGCCACAGTGGCGTAGCGGTACTCGGTTTCCGTAAAAATGCTAGGGTCGGGCAAGAACTGCACTTCGGTGCCGTGCTCCTCCGTATCGCCGATTTCCTTTACCGGGTACAGCGGATGCCCGATGGTGTACTCCTGCTCGTACACGTGGCCCTTGCGGCGCACAGTTACTTTAAGCTCGGTGCTGAGCGCGTTTACGCAGCTTACGCCCACGCCGTGCAGGCCACCCGATACCTTGTAGGAGTCCTTGTCAAACTTGCCGCCGGCGTGCAGCACGGTCAGCACTACTTCGAGGGCTGAGCGGCCTTCCTTGGCGTGCCAGTCAACGGGAATACCCCGGCCGTTGTCGCGGACGGTAACCGAATTATTTTCGTTAATCGTGACCTGAATCAGGTCGCAGTGCCCGGCCAGGGCCTCATCAATGGAGTTATCGACTACTTCCCACACCAGGTGGTGGAGGCCCTTGATACCCGTGTCGCCGATGTACATGCTGGGGCGCTTGCGCACCGCCTCAAGCCCTTCCAGCACCTGAATGCTATCGGCCGAGTAATCGGC
>Ga0265797_10009468_pt1 | contig 12675 bp, 13 predicted proteins | sample P2T30metagenome_FD_192433 | JGI IMG/M metagenome (GOLD analysis project Ga0265797, IMG submission 192433) | Plant litter microbial communities from East Loma Ridge, Irvine, California - P2 T30 | ecosystem: Environmental > Terrestrial > Plant litter > Unclassified | place: USA: California... | reverse complement strand
CAACTTTCTTTGTTAACCCCCGTCACAACTTTGCCAAACCAGTCTCTCCATGATATCCGTCTCGACATCCACAAACGACACGAAAAAAAAACCCCTACTCTGGTCGCGATTCCAGGCCTGGTTGAACCTGATCAACCTGTCGGCCCAACTATTCAGACCACCATCCGCGAGTCATGTAAGCCAGGAAGACCCACGCGTGCCACTGCATCGCGCCGACGTTAGCTGCCGAGGATAACCCCATCTGCCTGAGCTTAACTGAGTTGTTGTTGTTGATGTAAACATTGAGCTTATGTCGAGATGGGGTCTGTTCTTTGGACGCGCTGCTCCCGACTTACTTTTGCCGGAACGTGGTATCAAGACGCCTATGGCATTCTTCTACCTGTCAATTGTCTGCACATGCGCATACATAGCCAGACAATCTCGTGTACTCTTCTGCTAGCTCCCGGCGTCTTAAACCAGATATCATAATATCTTTGTATCTTATCCTGCATCTCCACTCCGTCACCCATTCCAAAGGTGTCAAGGAGCGACTACCAGACGATGCGCTGGTTTCAACAAGCCAAGCCAGGAATGCGTGCTGATCTGCTTCACCACAGGGTAGTGTTTCTTGACCATGAGGCTAAACTACAGTATGGCCTTGCTGCTCAAGGAACACTACAGTGTGGTATATAATTTTTTAACAACTTTGAGAAACAGCTGCTTCAGCGAAACCGTTCTTGTAATGTGTTTCTAATGGGTTTGGGGTCTGCGCGCTGATGGTTCACTACGGACAACAATATTTTTGCCCATGTTAACAAATACACTACGAACTTGCAAAAGATTCATTCAACTACTTACACAGCAGTCTTGAGATTCATAACTGTAGCAAACATCAATGCTCTTATGCCACCCATTCCTCTTTCATCAAGCCACTGCAGCACCATGACCTTGAACCCACCAGGGCCCTCCCAGTCTACACTTACGCCACCCTTGCGCTTCAGAGATTCCAGGCTCTTCTCACTGATAGGACCTTGTTGATATCGAACTTCACTCTTGTCAAGGCCTTCTTCGTTAATCTTCCGTTCCTCAACCTCGCGCCAAGCTGCAGCAGTGAGCGACACCAACCAAGCGTTATTACACAGCGTGAACACATTTCCAATGGAGTATTCGCGACTCAAATTAGCCAGATAGCTGTTGAGTTCTAACCGAAGTTCAGGCGCGCAGTAGAGCCCTTTGGATTTTTGGTCCTGGGCAACAAGTCCGCGAGAGACCCAGACGAGGTTGTACATGTCGCGCAGACAGTGATTGAATGCATCTGTGACTGCTGTTGGGTAGTAGTTCTTAACTGGTTTCGGATGTACGTCAAAAGCAGACTTGTAGGCGCCGATGATGCCGCATATGCGGGAGAGGGTAACCGGAGACGTATCTTGGGCGAGGAGATACACAAGATGCATAGGTGGAAGTATGATTGGAATAACGTGGGGTTTCGAAGAGGTGCTTAATAGTTCGTAAAAGGACAGAATCGCCGAAGTCAGACTGTTGCTCGAGCCTTGCGGTACTGACAAAAGTGCTGAGGTGAACAACGTAGCTACATGTCTTACCAAATCTCTCATGACTTGCTGAGCGGTATCGACGTGGCCCGTAGACTTTGCGTATGCCTTCGATATCTGGTGCTGCAGCAGGGCCGTGTAGAAGTTGATGAGATCTGTGTATGCTGAGATACCCTGAGTCGAGAGAGCTCGTTCGACAGGGGAAAGGTAGATGGTACGGATGTCTTCAAATGCTTCAATGTCGAGATAAGACAACAGCCCCAGAATGGTCGCCAGATGCTCTTGTCCGTTCCATGCTGGTAGGAATTCTCGTAGAAATGCCAGTATGGTCGGATGTAATGACTTGTGCAGTTAGCCATCTGATGAGCCGACAGGACCGATGCACCCACCTTGGTGTAGTGAGCCCACATCAGCAGTCCATAAAGAACCTCGGAGAGATATCGGTTATCCCCGCTCCCTTGTCGATAGGCTTCATACTGCTCCTCTAGACACGTGGAGAGCCAGATGCCAATCCTTGCATTTGCAACAGACGATGGCTTGAGATGGATGAACTTTTGCAGCAATGGATCCGCAAGCAGTGACACTAGCTGACCGGGGGGCTCGATCCTGTCGAGCTTCTCCACAAAGTCGTCCACGTTATCGATACCCTCTAGGGTTATGGACGCCTGTGACACCATGTCAACGCTTATCGAGATTTTGCTAGCCATTCAACATACCTCGGTGGCATGGTAGGTGTGAACATCCGGGATGGCCGATCCTCTACTGCCTCTAGGTCCCTTTCGTCGCACCTTGAAGCCATTCTGCACATCTGCCGTGGAGTCGTCTGCTGCTGCGCTAGTCGTGTGAACGGCGGTGATCCTGGCCCGCCATTCATCATCCGGTTGCTATTCAATTAGTGTTTATTCAGCAGTGCGACAATGAGCTGCGGGGAAGGCATGACAAAGATCTACGGTTGCATTTGTGGTAGTACAGCGGACGGAAGCTTACCGGAGCGAACGACTTCCGGCTCGTCGAGGTAGTTCCGAGGATTATATCAGGGTAGTAGTCTTTGTACACGCGGAGGAGCCCCTGAAGCGCAGGTTCATTGCCTAGTCCGCAGGACAGCTCAAGTCTGCATCGGTTAGTGGCCGGCGCCATATAGCTCGTATCGAGAAACATATCCGTACGTACAGCTGCTGGATCCGGAATGGCTTGACATGCTTCCTGCGGGTAATCAAAGACAACAGATGACACAAGGAGGTCCTTCTCAACTTAGCACCTATGTGGTCGAAATCCGACTTGGCCGACGCACCTAATACTGATCATATCCAACATGCCGAATAGTACCCCGTACAGACGAGACAAGACATTAGGGTCCTCGATGATCTCGTGCACCGTCATAAGCCACTTTACAAGACTGTCTTGCGTACCAGGCGAAGGCTTGCCCTTGCCTTGCCCCAGAGCGCCCACGACGGTGATGACAACATCGGCTGGTATCCGTTGGGCGGGGTACAGGTTTTTGATGAGCGTAGTGATTGTCGTCTGGTCCAACAACGTCTTCACTGATGCGAGCTGTACAACCTCACGAAGCGCATCTTGGCCAAGCCCATCTTCCAAGGCGTACCGGCAGATGACATCGACTATGCTGGAGACTTTGATAGTCCGTTGCTTTGCCGATGTTCTAGATGCTATCAACCACGGTCAGTACTGTCCGTGACTGGACGGACTGGGCAGCCGCATCGCAACACTTGCCTTCATGCAACAAGTTTAGCGTCTCCTGCAGCGTGGGCCGCTCATCTGGGGCGTCGGTCAGTAGCTGGCACAGGGCGAGATTGAAGTGGGTTTACCGGCAACAGATGGCATCACGCTGTCAATGCAATATGCACACAGTAAGACCCAAGTCAGCCGTTGATTGTGGCTTCAGTGTCGGCGGGCGCGTCGCAGTCGTCGTCGTCGTCGTGATGGTTGTTGACATCTGACGCGCCTTGCCGTTTTGGACGGGAGGGAAACAAGCGAGGAAGCCCCGCGACCGCCAGCCAGGCTCGCACATGCCACACCCTCCTTCACTCGTCCGACTCGGCACCCAATCTTTGTCACGCATCATCGCCAGCTCGTCGTCGCTGGCCGTCAATTCTGTGGCGTATGTGTGCACGGCATTGCGGCTGCCGGTCTGGCTATCCGCGGCTCGTTCACGCTACCTGGCTACCGTAGACTCGATTCGACCAGTCGTGCAGATGTCACCCGCATGTCCTTGCCGTCACTGGAACATGCACCGCAGCTCTCGACCGTCGCCACATTAAGCTCAACCCCCCTTGAAGTCACACAAAAAGCATTGAACGGTCGTATTTTCGGCCTGCACGGTCTTGATCGGTCTCGAGTGGCTGGCCGCCTTGCAGGTCAGCGATCATCTCGAGCACGCCTGCTGCACCTCCACTCGAAATGTACTGACCCCCGCGTGTTGTGCTCCTTGACCGATGGCGCTCATGCAGCGGGAACCTACCTGAGCTACCACCCCGGTCAGTCGCTGGTCCGTTGAACTCGAGTAGTCATAGGCTCATAGCATCCGTCTTCGGCCAAGGATCGCCCTCGATTTTCACTTGTGCCAATACAAGAGCGTCTCGGTCGATCATTTTGATAATTCGCTACTATTGCGATTTTTACCTCATCTGTGGCGTTTTATTGGTCTGCATTCATCTGCCCATACACGATTCTGCTGCTACCCGATGCAACCGTTGCCATGCGGTTAAACGCTTTTTGAACTACTTGCCCACCTGCACCGCCGCAGTACTTCAGTCGTAGCTGTGAACTAACATCATGTCCAGTCGGAACCAACTCCGTCTGGCACAGCTTGGTTTAATGCACGCCGTAACTGCATCGTAACTGCATGGCCAAGGTCTTGTACTACTTTCTTCTTCTTCTTTGATCTCGTGCCACCCTGGACATTCTTTTCAATAACTTACAGTAAAGCTAGAGGTTGCGGTGAGCCGACTCGGATGTCTTGAATTGTCCAAGCATCATCAGTACCATCATCATTCCAGCGATACACCAGCACTCTATATCAATAGATCTTCCAACAGCCTCTGGATTGGGCACGAACACCATCCCGTAGCTATCCTGTCACTCTCTCGGGCTTTTTAACAACCGGAAAAAATCTCACCACAGGACCTCTTACTTTGTCCTCGTTGCCTGTAACGGTTTCATCCGATTTACAGGTAGCTTCCCATTGTATATCTCGCATTCAGGCTCCCTACTGGGCTGGAAGGAGAATATCAATTCAGGGCAGGAATCATCAAAAGTTGGACGTTGGACATCAATGCTCTTGCGATTTCCCGTGCCTTCCACCCCTTGGTTCGAGATATTACCCGCATTGACCAGTATACAACAATGGTCGGAAGAAAGAGCCAATCATTTTTCAAATCTCCAAATCACTGCTTCCAAATGACATCACAAGCATCGAGCAAGTCTGCATTGACGGCACAACTCGAAAATGCCCCATCCGCCGGTAATGCCAAGCTCCTGCGCTGCCCAACGGACAGTCTTCAGCGGTTACGATACCTCAATGAAGCCGAGATTATCACATTGTTCACTCCCTTCATACCTCATCCGCCCTCCACAACACTGGCCAAGGACATGGACCCATTCGAGCCTTTAGGCCGAGCACTCCCGCGTCAAGTGCGGCACGTTCCGTACCGTCTGGACCACGGCATGACTGAGACGCATGGAGACTTCCTTCCGGCATGTGGAGCGGTTGTCATTGTCATCTGTACCACTGCCAACGTTCTCGGTCACGACAGTCAAGCTTTTGAGCGACAGTTGCAGTTCGCCCGCGATGTAATGACAAACATCAAGGAAAACAACATGACAGCGGGCATCCCAATCATTCTACTTCTCGTCGTCGATGACGCTAATGCGCAAGCTTACGTTAATGCCACGGACGACTTTCCAACTCTAGTTACCATCAACGACTATACCACTGCGGCGTTGACGAATGCGGTGCGAGTTTTATTTGGATAGATCCTGTTTCATCTCATATGTCTCTTCTATTAGCCTCCCACATCCCTACATATCTTTTCCTCTGGTGGTGCGGCTGGCATCCTTACGTTGGCGGAACTCGTCCTTGGCGCAGTCATGCAAGCATTGGGTAGCTTGGATCAATAGATGTCCTCGGGGATATAGTTTCGGTTCCTCACTTACGCCCGGCTTAGTGTTGTAATGTATCGTGGATATTGATATGCAGGGTAGCTGCTAGAGGTGCCACCCAAAGAATGAACTGAAACATGGTAATGGGACGTCGCAACGTGGTATTTACATTAGTATGGTATTTCCGCCGCCTAAGGCTCCGGCCTAATCATGATGCTTGCATGTACGCTCCAGTAACGCCAGTGCCGTTCTATAAAGATGGACCAAATCTTGGTAACAACGCTAAATATACAACATATGCGAGCCAGCATGATGCATCTCTCATCCAACCACAAGCTCTCTCTCTGATGACTAGTCATGGAAGAAGAATAACCGAACATTCATAGATCCGTACTTCCATTCCATCTCGTCAGTGGCCTTATAGTTCTCCTAATCCCTGTGCTCCCAGGGGCGCATTTGTTGCGATGCCCGAGTCGGCCATTAGCGGTTGTCCCATCTTTTGCGCACTACTCGCGAGCGTCTCCTGGTGTCCGGACAAGTAGTAGAACATGCGATTCGCAATGATGGTAAGATGTTCCGGGAGGTACAGCGACGCGGCGATTATGAGGAGGGAGAGAAGAAGGAAAAGGACAGAGTCTGTTACACCAAGTTAGTCTTTGTTGCATGCGAAAGCAAAAGGGGCTATCTGCATTGCGGAAGCGCAGGTAAAGGCCAAAAGCCAAGATGCAACATACTGAAGATAAACTTCTCCGTAGACGTCAACATGTAGAGAGAGAAGGTGACTTCGTATTGGTAGCGCTTGCGCTGGAACCAGCGGAGCAGTGCTGACGGGTAGAGCATGGCGGCGAGGAGGAGCGCGGATGCAGAGGCGAGAAGGATGACGGTTGCAAGGACTGTGGAGTCAATCATGTAAACCGAGGATATATGGCTGAGTCTATGAGGATTGCGTGGTGTTTTGCGGCGCAGGAATGAGGAGGGAACTAAGGAGGCGTAGTCGGAAGTGCTATGTATGGCGCGCGCTGCATCCGGGTGCTTGCTGTGTTGCTGATGCGGGAGATTGAGGGTTCAGGGACCGGGTGGATTGGGAGCAGGGATCACGTTTGTTGCTCCCGAGTAAAAGCAGTTTGTTCGAGAAAAAGCCCGCATGCACTAACAGAACAGAACAGCAACCTGCAAGCTGCCAAAAGCTACAACGACAAGGTGCTGCTCCAACGCATTGATGCTATCACGATGCATTCGTTGTTTCGCCTCCCCCCTTGAAAATACCTGCACCATGCCCGTCCTCGCACGCCTCCTCCACCCCACGCGCATCCACCACGCGCCCCTCCACACGACCCGCGCCCTCCTCTCCAAATCGCTGCCCCCGCGCGTCCCCCTCCTCGACTCTGACCTGATTGAAAACTTCCTCAAGGGCTCCGGGCCCGGCGGTCAGAAAATCAACAAGACGTCGTCTGCAGTCCAGCTCAAGCATATCCCCACGGGCATCGTAGTCAAATACCAAGACACGCGGTCGCGGGAGATTAATCGCAAGATGGCGAGGCGCATATTGCAGGATCGCATTGAGGAGCTGCAGTTGGGAGAAGAGGCGCGGACGAGAGTCAAGGCGAGGGAGAAGAGTAAGAAGAAGGCTAGTGCGGCGAAGAAGACGAGGAGGAAGTATCGAGCTTTGGAGGAGGCGAAGCAGGCAAGTGGAGAGGGTAGTGAGGGCGGTGAGGAGGGTGTAGAGAGAGGGGAAGGACAGGTTGGAGAGAGTGGGCTGGGAAAGGATGAGGATACAGGCAAGGTGGGTGGTTGAAGATGGCGAGCGACGAGATTCAGGGCACATCACACACACATTACGAGTATATCAGGCTGCGCTCCAAGGTCCAAGACTCAACGCGACTTCGGTGACGGAATCTGCGGCCTTGAGGAAACGAGCTGCGACATGCGTCGGATTGTAGCGATGCGCACACGGCAACACTACCAGAGACAGCAGAGACGAGTAGACTAGCACAAACAGTTCAACGCACTTTAGCCCTGATCGTCGCACACGAAGAGCTCAACACGCGCAGGTCCAGCAAGGCAGACGGGGACATCGTATGCGCAGCCTTTACGTGCGACGCGCCAGACCAGCCTCCAAAACCCATCGTCTTCCTCAAGCAACCAGACCAGCAATAGCAGTCAGGAAGTACTCAATGAAAACTCAAAAACGCATAGCATGCGAACCAGCAAAAATTGCCCCGCCGAGATTCCCGAAGGAAGCTCGTGACTTATCCACACCGCGCTGTGCAATGCAGGCGAACGAGTCAGACCACTGAATACATGAGCTCAGTGAGTCGCAAGAAGGTAAGTATGAAGTCGCTCGAAGGGGCCCGGGGGCACAGCGGTTTATATAGGCAGACGGGCGGCGTGCGCTAGCGGAATAGTGGGTCGTTGTTATGCGGGTAAATTTCGGCGGTGAAGTGGAGGTGAGGTGAGATGAGGTGGTTGGGAGGTTGGGTGGAGATGGTGAGTGGAGACTCGAGGGAGGAAGTGGAGGAGGCTAGTGGGTCACGTGGATACAGGGGCTACCCTGATCGGATAAGGGTGAGGATGGCTATATGGCAGAGCATTGCGTCGTCATATGCGTAACTGGCGTAGCTTGAAGTCTCCAACACACTCAAAATCGATCTATATAATTACGAACGGAGCCAAGCACCTGGATCTGGGCTTGTGGTAGGTATTCAAGAATATAAGTTACCTGGTGTGGTTTTCACCAGACAACATGCAAAATATTCGCAAATACAAGGTCGGTTCGCTCGGTGGATGGATACATTCCAGGGCCAGAAAAAGTCGTTCTCAGTACTATCACGTAAGAATGCCACACTCGTCTCGTAATCGTTTGGGTTATTCGTTACTCCTTACCCACTGTGGGCTCGCTACCAAACATGTAGGCGAAGACCACGGCATATAAGGTTGACCATTCTTTTCACTACCACGTCTTTCTATTCCGCCACGCACATTAGAAACAGCGACGCTATGGAGGACTCTCCCTGCATATCGACAAGACTGCAGCGCATCACGCTTGCGCGCTACATGGTGTACCTCCTTTGTTCATACACCGCAGCTGTACCGTATCACCTGTTCGCCATGGGAAGACTTCATCCGCTACTCGCTGTTCTTGCACCTTTTGCCCTCGGAGGCTACCTGACCTTCTCCATGAGAGACAAGTTCAAGGTATCATGGTCATATGCTCTAACCCTGTCGCTGTTGGCCACGTTGCTAGGACCCTTTGCACATTGGCTGCCAAAATACCTTTTCTCTAGGCCCGTCGATATGACTGAGTGGCAGCCTCTAGTGCTACACTTCTGCCTCGTCTTCGTTGTCATATCCGACGTCGAATGGATTCGGCTGCGCTTCGATCAACGAGACCCACAGGCCATGTATCCAGAACTTTACAGTTTTGTATCTGGCGTCCATCTCCATGCCTGGCTCGAGACAACGCCAGAAGAGCTGTCTATGTACGGGGGATCGTCTTTTAAATATTTTATCGGGGTCTTACGGCACGGTTGGAAGCAGATACTGAAAGACTTTGTGTGCACAGTCGGGCACGTGGCAACATACTGCAGCATAAACACTCTTATACAGCACGCGATCAAGCCTCGACACCCTTATCTCGAGTGGCTCTCAGCCATGGTCGGCGACGATGTCATTTATGCAACTACCTCTGTGTGGTCCAAAGTCGTCGGTCTGATCCTCATACGACCTGTTCGACTTGGCAATGGGTATTTGTGGGATTGGATTTTGGAGTCTTGGGCATTTGAGAAAAAGGGTGAGAGTGTAATGAAGCGCGCTACTACTCAGTCGCTTGGGTAGTAGAAGAAGGCCAAGCTGGTGGCGCTTGTTCGAAAACATCTGCATAATTCGATTAAAGAAGACGGTACTCTACCTACTTCCAAGACTAGGCCACGATTACCAGTACATTCGCCGCATTTGCCTCAACTACTGCCACTGTCCTTCACAACGAGAGTAATTCTAGAGTGGGCGAAGAGGGTTGACCCTGCAGTCTTTTGGGCTGCATAAAAACGCACAACATGGATGATACCAAGTATCGTGAAGCGGGAGAGACACGGGACAAAGCTGATATCGTTGACGAATTCCGCATCGTCCGCCTAGATGAGTTTGGTATGATTGATGTAAGCCGAATCCTCTCATACGACGACGTCAATAAAATGATCAGCAATGGGATCACATTTATCGCTGCGTACTTTACATCCTACCCACGGTTGATGAAGCCGAATACTGAAAGGGAGGTGGCTGATGACCGTTACAAACGGATGATGGAACGTTAATTGAAGAGTTTTGTACAGTTACTATGCATGGCTTTGGAACAGTGAAATTGATTGAATCCAAGACCTAGACATAGTTTCCAGTCTTGACACATCACTGTCGAGCTCGCAGTGTCTTGGAAAGTAATTCTTGGAGTTTAGAGTTTGAAAGAAGCTTTCAAACATGATTGTATCCGAATTTCCATGGCAGTACCACGTACGTATCCGCCAAAACCATAAAGATGGTGTGGTGTGAGATCTACCTAAGCCTCACATGCAGCAAGTGGGGGTATGCTTAGTCAATGCTATGTGTAACCTGAGCTCTTTCTCTTTCAGGCAACATGCATCATTACACCTCTTTGCATCATCATACATATGCAAGTGCTTCCCCAACTACTCCGCACTCTTGGACACGCATGATAGTCATTATTGCTTCACTCAAGTGCTGGTACGTTGGCCCGGCGCTTACTGCCAGTTTTTGACAACTACGGGATGCGACAAGCCAATCTTCCGTATTTGAATCGGGACTAGGGACAACGGTTATCAAGATCTACTGAGAAGGGTTGTCTATGCTGCGTCGCATGCATGCCAATAAGCGCTAACACACAGGCGAACCTCGAATAACACAGAATTGGTAATATAATTGCGCATGTAACCGTCTCTGGAAGCGGGGTCGAAGGATGAGTGATCACTGAGCCGATGCTGATTGTACAAAGCGCAAAGCGGCGGAAGCATCTGACGACAGCATGAAGGGACTAGTGGTTACCACTATATAGTACAGGCTAGGGACGCTCAGTATACTGCAAACATTACCGCTTGTTCTTGTATTTGAATAAAACCCTTTAATCCATCCTATTTAATGTCGAAGTACTTCCACCTGATCAACGAGGAGGTATGCTGTGGCCATATTTAGTCAGCAACACAACTAACCGTAACAGCTTATCGAAGGCTCCTCCTCAGAAAAGTACTCAGTCTACAATCCTGCAACGGACGAACTAGTTGGTGAAGTCAATCTGGCCGGTACCGCCGAAGTCGATGCCGCCGTCGCTGCCGCCCGCGAAGCTTATGAGAATGGACCATGGAGCAAGTTCAATGGTGCCCAGCGCGCCAAAGTCATGCATAAGCTCGCGGACCTCATCGAAGCAAACGGTGCCGAGATCACCAGAGCTGAAGTCACTGCAATGGGACAGCCTACGGCCATCATGGGTGGTTGGATAGTACCTGCAGTTGCTTCAGCTTGGAGATATTATGCTGGTATGTGCTGGAGGAAGAGGCAACAGATTTCACCTCTAGTTTAATAACTTCACACAGGCTGGACAGACAAGATCGAAGGACAGACGTTTCCTCTGGAAGATGGCACTTTCAGGATGACCCAATACGAGCCCTACGGCGTTTGTGCGGGGATTGGTCCTTGGAATGTTAGCACCATGTATGTGTGGGATCGAGAAGTTTTATGAATACGCATTAACGAATCCAGGACTATGGCATGGAAGATGGCACCCGCTCTGGCAGCAGGCAACACTTTCGTGTTCAAAGGATCCGAGAAATCGCCATTCAGCATCTTGATCATCGCTCGTCTTTTTCAAGGAGCTGGATTCCCTCCTGGTGTTGTCAATATCTTGACTGGCGCTGGAAAAACCGGGGCCTTGCTGGCTGCGCACATGGATGTCGACAAAATCAGTTTCACCGGATCGGGTCCGTCCGGGCAAAAGGTCGTTGATGCGGCGAACAAGAGTAACATGAAGCGTGTCACACTGGAGCTTGGAGGGAAATCACCATCTCTCGTGTTTGATGACGCAAATTTCGATGTGGCTATAACAGCGTGCGCAGTGTTCATTGTGAATTTTGAACGCAGCTGATAGATACCAGAAACTCGCAAGGTTTCCTCTTCAACTCAGGACAAGCCTGTATCGCGACCTCTCGTCTGTTCGTCCAATCAAACATCGCCGACAAGTTCATTGCAACCCTGAAAGTGCACTTTGAGGGTGCGGCCGCCATGATGGGTGACCCCAGCGACACCAAGACGATGCTTGGCCCACTCGCCGACACCAAGCAGCTCGAGCGTGTACTCGGTTACATTGAAGCGGGCAAGTCAGAAGCGAAGTTGCTTGTTGGCGGTGAACGCAAGGGAGACAAGGGTGCCTTTGTCACTCCAACCATATTCCTGAATCCCAGCAAAGACAGCACAATTTACAGGGAAGAGATATTTGGCCCAGTATTGTCGGTCATGACCTTTGAGACTGAAGAAGAGGCTATTAAGCTGGCCAACGACACAAGCTACGGTGAGCGGTGACTCTGAATGCGGGCGGAAACACGCATGCTAACTTGTTGACTTCTTTTACTAGGGCTGTCAGCAGGAATATACACCGAAAACCTCTCACGCGCGCTTCGTGTTTCTTCCAAAATCAAGGCTGGTACCATTGGTATCAACTCTGGATATGCACCCGATAACACCATGCCTTTTGGCGGCTACAAGCAGAGTGGGATGGGCCGGGAGTTGGGCAAGGAGGGCTTGCTGGCATATATGCAGTCAAAGTCAATCAGGATCAAGCTCTAACTGTAGTACATATACCTGAGGGGCATAAAATGTTCAATGAGATTTAGTGAGAATTCTCTGTCAATTTGCTGGTTGGTTTCAACTGGTTCAACATACCATCTTTCTATTTCATAACACTCACTCTGCTTCGCTCTCTTTTTGTCTTTCTTCAATGACTATATTAACAGCAATTCTTGTTTCATAT
>Ga0265797_10009465_pt1 | contig 12679 bp, 7 predicted proteins | sample P2T30metagenome_FD_192433 | JGI IMG/M metagenome (GOLD analysis project Ga0265797, IMG submission 192433) | Plant litter microbial communities from East Loma Ridge, Irvine, California - P2 T30 | ecosystem: Environmental > Terrestrial > Plant litter > Unclassified | place: USA: California... | reverse complement strand
GCGTCGACGATGCGGTCGACCTCGTCCTGCTGAGCCATGCGCCCATCATGGCAGCCGGCCCGCGAGCCCTCCGGCGGACGCGACGGGGGACGAGACCTGGGATACTCGTCGGGCGCCTCCGGGCGCGGTCCGCCTTGGTGTAACGGCAGCACTCCGGCCTTTGGTGCCGTGTGGTCCGGGTTCGAATCCTGGAGGCGGAGCGGGGGGTCTTAAGTTTTTGGTGACCGAGCGGTCATAACATAGGAGGCGAAGGTGGATTTTTCGCGGTTCGGAAGCGGGAAGAACGCCGTGCCGTCTCGAGCGCGCTCGGCAGGCTTGGCTAGTTAATGTGTCTCGCCCGGCGTAGGAACGACAGATGCCCCTGGCCCGTTTCCAGGCAGCGGGGCACTCACTCGTCTAGACGAGGAGGTAGTACGTGCTGTTCAGTCCGGGTGCCCTGCGGCGTCTATTCCTGAAGTAGCTCCACACAGGCCGGAGGTAGCAGTCCGGCGAGCCGTCATCCGAATTGACGTCTGCATCATGAACGCGCGGGTTGGCAGTTGCAATCGCATAAGTCATCGAGTGGTTGCGGTCCTTCGCGGTGATGTTTTCAATGCGATACGATCTGCAAGAAGTGCACGAGTCGGCGAAGTTCTGCGACGCAGCCGCGAGAGCAGCCGCGAGCCTGGCAAACCGCGGGCCGCGGCCGTAACGGTTGAAGGGCTCGTGTAAACCCCTCCCGTTGGGGGTCCTTGACGCGCGAGTTGACAGCCTCGACCGTGATGCGGAGGCCATACCAGCCACGCCAGGTCTTCGACTTGTACTCGTATTTCTTGGCCTTGCTACTTGATGTGCTTACGGTTGTCGAGGCCGAGAACGCCGAGAATCTTCACGGTCTTGCTCGGAATCATTCGACGCCAGCGGCGATCGACGCGACCCAGTCAGCCTGTTCGATTGGACGTGCCGTGCACTGATCGACGCGAGCGCAGAAAGGTTTTCAGCCGAGCAGCCCTGCGAGGTGCCGTCCAATTGCGGCGCCCAGCGGAATCGGCACAGCGTTTCCAATCTGGCGCGCGATTTCGATCTTCGAACCCATGAAGAGGTAGTCGTCGGGGAACCCTTGGAGCGTCGCGGCCTCGTAGTGGGTGAGTGCTCGGTCCTCGACGGGATGCAGGTATCGTCCCTTCTCCGGCTTGAAGAACTCCGTGCGCACGGTGACCGCCGGTTTGTCCCAGTGCAGTCGCCCCATGACGTCAGCCGACCCTGATGTGTGCTTCTTCCAGCAGTCAGGCAAGAGCTCGTACGGGATGTCGAAACGGTTGCCTTTCTCGGGGATGTAGGCGAACCGCTCGCGCGAGAGCTCGGTGTAGTAGCGGGTGACGTGGAGCTCGGCGGCGCGATAGGGCCCAGACACCGCGCTCCCGTGGACAACGCGAGCGCGATTGGCGGGGAGCTCGACCGTGCTGACGGCGGCAGTCATTCCACGCTGTTCAAAGGCCTGTCCGACGGTGACATGCTGTTGCGCGCGCCTAGGGCCGTGTGTCGGCTCTGGGAAGCCGGGCGCGGCCTGATCGTCGCGCCACCCAATGATCACGGTGCGTTTCCGCGCCTGCGCAGCTCCGTAGTCAGCAGAGTTGAGGACGCGCCAGTCGAAGGAGTAGTTGAATAGCATTCCCGATTTGGAGGTTTCGCGGCGGAAGTCCTCGAACTGGGGAGATTTGGTGAACGCGGCGACGTTCTCCACCACGAAGTACTTGGGTTGGGCTCGCTTGACTGTCTCCGCGTATTGCTTCCAGAGCAAGTTGCGCACGTCCTCGGCGTCCTGCTTCCCGAGTGTGGAAAAGCCCTGACACGGCGGGCCCCCGAGGACAACCTCGACGGAGGGGACGTCCTCCTGCGCGAGCCAGTCCTCGATGGCGCCAGCGAAGACGAGGTCGTCGCCGTGATTGGACGCGTACGTGGCTGCCGCTGCGGTGTCCATCTCGACCGCGCGGACCGTTGAGAACCGGTCCGAACCTTCGCGGAAGCCTTCGCTGAGGCCTCCGGCTCCTGCGAAGAGGTCGAGCGTGCGGATGGGGGCGAGCTGCGTCGTGGCCATGTCGGATCAAACCTACGGTACGAACGCGCCGTTCAGGCGGGCGCGGCCGGCGCGCCAGCGGGACCAGGGGACATCTCTGCGCGCTCCTCTGCGGGGCGCGGCTGGCGCCTCCGGAAGGCGTCCGCATGGCGCGGCTCCATCAGGACCCGGCAGGCGACACCAAACGGAGTCTGCTCAAGCCGGAGCGCGAGGTCGTGGATCGAGGCACCGGTCTTGAGCGCTGAATCGATGAGCTGTGCGTCCAAGTCCGAGTCTTCGGCACCGTGACGGGCGGGACGGCCAGAAGTCGGCGTTGACGGTTCGACGCCGAAGAGTGTCTGGCTGAGCGAGGCCAGGACAGTGCCACGAGCGACGTTCAAGCGGCGAGCGATGTCATCCGGGTGCTGGCCACTCAGGAAGGCGGCCGCCGTGTCCGGGGGACTAGGAACGAGATCGATTGTTGGCTGCACCGATCTCTTGGCGGCGGAGTCCGCGATGGTTGAGTGCGCGGCTGGCCGAGTCCGGCGCTTTTTCCGGCCATACTGCAGAATCCGCTCCTCGACGGTCAGAGACCTAGCTCTTGGGCCCGAAGTAACAGGCCTATCTTCACGGACAGTGGTGTCGTCGATGATGTGATGATCCGTGAGCATCGCCTGCCTGCGCGAACTACGCATCTTCTCCAGCGCCTTCTTTTCCAGTTGTCGGATTCGCTCTCGAGTGACCCCGAACTCGACACCAATCGCATCAAGTGTCTGACGGTCGCCTCCATCGAGTCCGAAGCGAAGCACGAGGACCCGTGCCTCCTTCCAATCAAGGGTGTTGAGGACCCGAAGGAGGCCCCGTCGGAGCAACAATGCCTCGAAGACGTCGCTTGCGGAATCAACGGCGTCGTCCACGAGGTGGTCACCGAAGGGCTCGTCCCTTCGCAGTTCTGGGTTGTACCAAGGTGCGTCAAGTGACCACACATGTGTCAGCCGGTCCGCAGCGTCGAGCCGTTCGATGTCGCAGACGTCGAGTTCGGACTGCCGGGCGAGCTCGTCGAGCGGTGCGCCACCCGGGTAGAGCGGTTCAAGCGCGGCGCGCGCGCCGGACAGTCTCCGCAATGACTCCATCAAATGTACCGGCAAGCGTATTGCGCGTGCCTTGTCGTCAAGCGCCCTCGAGACAGCCTGCCGGATCCACCAGGTGGCGTACGTTGAGAATTTCGTCCCCTGCGCGTAGTCGAACTTCTCGACCGCGTGGATGAGGCCCATGTTGCCCTCCTGGATCAGGTCGAGTAACTCCATGCTCTGACCTGCGTAGCGCCTCGCGACGGACACGACCAGGCGCAAGTTCGCGTTGACGAATCGTGCTTTGGCGTGCTGACCAGCGTGGGCAATCTCTCGAAGTTCGCGTAGAAGCGACCTGCGCTGTTCCTGAGCGCTATCGGTGGCGAGACGCTCTTCGGCGAGCAACCCGGCCTCGATACGACGCGCGAGCTCAACCTCTTCGGCGGCGCTGAGCAACTGCGCTCTCCCGATTTCCCAGAGGTACTGCTTCATCGGGTCTGCGGAGTGTGGAATGTCTCGATTGCGCTCGCCGAACCGAGAGGTGGGGCGCTCAATCGAGAAGCCCCCCTCGTCGACTCGCGCGGGTATTGGAACCTCGTCGCCGACCTGCCACCCGTCGAGATCGAGTTCGTCGTCGGCAGCCGGTCGGGCTGCGCGGGTCGCGGTCTCGCGGGTTGCGTCGTAAGCGTGTTCGTCGATTTGCTGGAACGTGGCGGCGGCGAGAACCGCATGGATACGCTCGATCTGCTCGATCGTGCTCTGCTGCAAATGACCGCGCTCCAGCTTGTCTTGCAGCTGCAACACGATCGAGGTTTTGAAGAACGCGGCGTCGCCGCCGTGGACACCCTGGATCCGCTCCCGGTAGCCCTCGTTTAACCAGACCGTCGCTGCCGCGTGCTCCAGTTCGAAGAGCCGGCCGCGGCCCAGAGGCTTCCATAAGACGCGGAGGTTGTTGCCGTCGTCACGGAACCCGAACTCCTCGTCCATCGCGCCGATGACGGCCTGGGGGAGTCCCTCCGCGATGCGCGCGACCGGCTTCGGGCCGCGCTCGCGCTTGCTGCCGAGCCGGAACACCTCCTTCGCCGCGATCAGGAAGGATCGGAAACCTCGTCCGTCTTCCGTGACAGCTCGTTCTACCGCGTGGACACCGTCTGCCGTGAGCACGACGCCGTGCTTTTCGGGGTTGATGCGAACGGCGCCAAGCGCCTCGACGGTCACATCGACGGCGACCCGCGCAAGCTGCAGTTCGGCCAAGTTGCCGGGCAGCAAGTTCAACCAGCCGCCAGCTTGCTGTAGCCGATCGTTCCGGTAGACATACAAACCCTGCCACTCCGCTCGCGGGCGCCCCAACATTTTGGCGCTCGGACCCTGATTCGCGGGCTGCATGATGTGGCAGGTGAAGCGCAGCTCCGCACCGCCCGGGGTCGTTCCGGTCAGATTGAGCGGGTAACCGGCGGCACCAGACGTGAAATCGAAAGGGTCAACAGGAGTTACTTTGACGGGGACGCCGTCGCCCGTTCGTGTGTCGAACTGCTGCAGGACGATCGTGATGTCACCGCGCGAGATGATTCTGTGGAACGTCAGCCCGAGGTCGTGTCCCAGGCTTGTGAACACCTCGTCTAGCCAGCGCCGCCGATCGATCTCCACATCGCCGGTGAAGACCGAATGCAGGTGGTCCCATTCCACCACAGTGCCGCTTTTGACACGTGCGAAGCTGCCAGCTCCCTTCGTGAAACCGCGCTGGGCGTCAGGGTCGCTCAGGACTTCGCCCTCGAATCGTCCACGCGCGAGACGTATCGCTCGCGTCGGCTCATAGCCACACCTAGAGTAAACAGTCAATCGGTCGGCCTGACTGAATGACGCCGCTTTCAAGCCGACGCCGAAATGACCGTGCTCGGCCGCTCCGTACTTGCGACGGACGCCGAGGCGCATCGCTGACGCGAGCTGCGTTCCTGACATCCCTGCGCCATCGTCATGCATCCGGATCCCGATGAGCTCCTCGTTGCGTGTGATGAACCGCGCGAGGAACTTGGTCGCGCCCTTGTCGATGGAGTTGTCGATCAAGTCGGCCATCGCAGTAGCCAGAGAATGCCCGGCTCCGATCGCGCTGAGGATCGAAGGATCGGGGGCGAGGTCGACGACTTGCGCGGCCTCGGCGTGTTCTTCGGTCGACTCCATGACTGGGGACGCTACAACCCTCTTCGGACACTCGACGACTGGGATCCCCGGAATCAAGTACCGACGTTCTCCCCAGAATGGGGGAGCAGGCAGTCCCCTTCACCCAGTTAAGCTCGGCGGGTACGCTGCCACGGTGTGCTCGCTAATTGCGCGAACCATCGGGACGCAGAAGTCGCACGGCGGACGAACAAGGGGGATGTATGGTCGGCGGGGCTACCGTAGAAATTGTTCAGCATCTGACGCCGGAGACAGTGGATGTGTACTTCCGGGCGGCAGCGCCAGCTCGTTTCCGATTGAGCGCGAAGATCGACGCCTTCCTCGACATCGACCCCCAAGCTCAGCGAATCAGCCTGCACGTGCCAGCGCGAGGCGAGGCGCCTGACGTGTCTGCTTTTGAGCGGATTACTGTCGCCAGGACGATCTTGCCCGGCCACTCGAGGGAGTGGTTTCGCATCGACATCGACGCGGCAGGCATGCGGTATGAGGCGTACACGCTCGCGGAATCCGTCGTCGACCAGATGCAGTATGGGGCGACGCCGCGCCACGCGTTGTCCGAGACCCTCGAGGCGCTGAAAGACCTCCTCACCAGGCGCCGCCGCCTGACGGACGAGAAGGAGGCTGGCCTCCTCGGCGAACTGCTCCTGCTGCGGCACGTGATCGACGTGCTCAACGAGGACGTCGCTATCGCCACCTGGTTGGGGCCCGAGTCCGGGGAGCACGACTTCGGCTTCGAGGACTTCGAGGCGGAGGTGAAAACCACCAGGTCCGAGGCGCGTGTGCATGTGATCGGGTCCGAGACCCAGTTGATGCCCTCGCCTGGCCGCCCGCTTTACCTCATCTCCATCCAGCTCACCCTCGCGGGGCGCGGCCAGGACGGCTTCACCCTTCCGCAGCTCGTCGACGAGGTGCGTTCGCGCGTTGCCCGTAGCGCCCGTGCCTTTGACGACCGCCTCGAATCGGCTGGCTGGCAGGACGAGGCGCGCGACCTCTACACCCTGCGTTTCCAGTACCGCAGCCACCCGAAGGCCTTTATGGTCGACGAACTCTTCCCTGCGATCACGCGCCCGCGCCTGGACGAAGTTGTGCCTCAGCCGGTTCATGTGGGTGGCGTCTCGTATCGTCTTAACGTCACCGATTTTCCCTTCACCGATGCGCCCGCACCGCTGAACGCCTTCTGCGAGGGAGAAGCATGAGCACCGTCCAAATGGTCACGCTCGCGAGCGCGATTCAGTCCGCATTCAACGCAATGGAGAAGACGGGGCCGAAGGCGCTGCTCCCACGCGTGAATCTAGACGTCGAGGAAGCCGGCCACGACGCGGTCGATGAGGCCACGGTCATCTCCTTCGTAGTCGAGGCTGGCGTGAACGACCCCGCGCGGTACGCGGTACACATCGCGCTGGCTCAATGGGACGTGGCAGAGGGGGTCGAGTGGACGGACGGCGCCGCGGTCGGCTCCTCCGCCCGACGCCAGCGGGTCTACGACCTGCTCAAGTTGGGCGGTGCCGCCCGCACCCGCGTCGATGAGGTGTTCCCGAGCCAGGCGCTTGTCGACTCCGTCATCACGAGCGACCGGTGGGACCCCTGGTACACGAAGGCTCGCCAGGAACGTGACTTCTACTGGAAGGCGTACAAGGGCGTCCTCGAGGGCAAGAAGTGGAAGCCCGAGGCGATTGCCGAGGTCGACGCGTCTGCTTCGAAGATCGTCAGTCGGCTCGCAGACCCCGCCGCCCAAGAGGCCTATTCTTCGCGCGGCCTCGTCGTCGGCTACGTGCAGAGCGGCAAGACTGCGAACTTCACCGGCATGATCGCGAAGTCCATCGATGCCGGCTACCGGCTCGTCATCGTTCTGACCGGCACGATCGAGCTCCTGCGCGGCCAGACCCAACGGCGCCTGGACATGGAGCTGATCGGCGAGGAGAACATCCTCGGCGGCCACGACAAGAACGACGTCAATGCCGTCCGCGACGTCGACTACGCCGGCAACGGCGACACGGACTGGCTCGCCGGCAAGTTCCTCCGGCACGGCATCGACGTTAATGCGCGCCGGGACGTCCCCTCGATCAAACGTTTGACCACGGCCAGCGGCGACTACAAGGCGTTGAAGCAAGGTCTGGACACACTCGACTTCCGCTCGGCGGCCGAGCTCGCCGACATGAGCAAGCCTGTGAACCACCCCGACAACCTGTTCGGCACCAATGTGCGCATCGCCGTGGTGAAGAAGAACAAGGCCGTGCTTACCAAGCTCCTCACCGATCTGAAGAACGTCAGGACGCGCCTCGACGAGATCCCCGTGCTCCTGATCGACGACGAGGCGGATCAGGCCTCGGTCAACACCAAGAACAACACGAAGAAGGCCCGGCGCACTGACGAGGAGAAGGACAGGACCGCGATCAATAAGCTGATCTCGGACATTCTGGACACCATGCCGCGGGCGCAGTACGTCGGCTACACGGCGACCCCGTTCGCCAACGTGTTCGTCGAGCCGGATGACGAGATCGACATCTTCCCACGCGATTTCATCGTGAGGCTCAAGGCCTCGGCCGACTACATGGGCGGCACGAGGTTCCACGACCTCGAACCCCTGCAGCCGGATGAGGAGGCGACCGCTGCTAACTCGAACGAGGAGGCGCACGTGCGTGATCTCGTCGCCGCACCGGGAACAGCGGCCGAGGTCACCGAGATTCGGCAGGCTCTCGACGCCTTCGTTCTCACTGGCGCGATCAAACTGTGGCGGCAGACGCGGGATCCGGACCTCAAATTCCGGCACCACACGATGCTCGTGCACGAGGACGTGACGCAGGCCGCGCACAGCACTCTGGCGACGCTCATCCGACAAGTGTGGGCGGAAGCTGGCTATCGCTCGCCCGAGGCAAAGGCCCGCCTGCGCGAGCTGTACGAGACAGACTTCGCCCCAGTGCACCGGGCGCGCGGTGGCTGGGGCCTCCGGCTCCCTCTGGCGTTCGACGACCTTGCCGAATACATCGGTGAAGCGGTAGCCAAGGTCATGTCGGACAACAATCCCGTCGTCGTTGTCAACGGTTCCAAGGAGAGCGACTACAACGAGATGGACTTCACGACCAAGGACTACTGGCGTGTCATGGTCGGCGGCACCAAGCTCAGTCGCGGCTTCACAGTCGAGGGCCTCACCATCACCTACTTCAAGCGCCGCGCCATGGCCGCGGATACCTTCATGCAGATGGGTCGCTGGTTCGGCTACCGGCCCGGCTATCGTGACCTCGTTCGGCTTTACATCGCGCGTGACGTCACGGACTCTCGGGGCAAGAGCTACGACCTCTATGACGCCTTCACCGCGATGGTGCAGGACGAAGAAGCATTCCGCGAGCAGCTCGACGAGTTCTCAGAGGTGGACCCTGAGACCGGGCGACCGGCGATGCGACCGATCGACGTCCCGCCTCTCGTGTTCCAGCAGCTCCCGTGGCTCCGGCCGACCTCTGGGAACAAGATGTACAACGCCGAACTCGCTATCGAGGGAAGTCCTGGCAAGACCCGGGACTTCCCCATTCAGGCCAAGAGAGGAACCGGAGCAGCCAACGCGCGCCACTTCGAACTGGTCATTCCGTGGCTCGATGAGCGGGGCCAAGCGGTGGACCTCCTGACGGACCTGGGGCACAGCTACAAGGCCCGGGTGGCAATCGTCCCCGCGGCCAAAGTCGCAGACGTCCTCGACAGGTTCACCTGGGCGGACGGGTACTCCTTCAAGCCCACCGTCCTTTTCATCGAACGAGCCGTCGAGGCCGGACAGCTCGACGATTTTGCCCTCGTCTTTCCGGAGCTGTCGATTGATGGTGAGCAGCTTCACGACGTCACGGGACGAGACGTCCAGATCCTCCAGCGCGCGAGGCGTGATGACCGCCGCGGATTCTCCGGAAGCTCCCCTCGCCAGCGTCACGCCGCCGAGTTCATTTCCGGAGCATCTAAGGAAGGGCCCGCCGGACCGGAAGCCAACACGCTGCGACGAGAGGAGGGGCGCGGAGCGATCCTTTTCACTTTCGCTCACGACGTGATCGGACCTGACGCCTCGGCACTCAGTCGGAAGACATCCGAAATTACTGGGGCTGTCGACCCGACGGATGTGGCAACTCTCTTCTCGATGGTCATGCCGACATCGACACAGTCGCTGAGCCGGGTCGGGTTCCGTGCAAAGCGGTCCGATGTCGACTACGGGCAAATCATCGAAGCAGATTGACCTCGGAGAGATCCACGAGTGACGAGTGGAGAAAAGCTGTCTTGAGCGACGACGGACGGCACGTGCCGTTCCATGCAGCCGCCAGAGGCCGAGACACCAACCGGAACTCGCCGTCCGGCGACTCCTGCATGCGGCGGGCTTGCGCTATCGGGTTAACTATCCCGTCGATGCCGCCGGTAATTGCACGGAGGATGTCGATGCCGATCCGGATGCTAGGGATGACCAATGACAAGCAAGCCTGATGCCTTCGTGCTCTACCGAGCAAGAGTTCCTGCCTGGGACGATTTCGAGCAAGGGCGCAATACTGGCGGGAACGACTCGGACTACGACTGGCGTAGCTGGGGTTGGGGCATTCCGGGGTGTTTCCGTGCTCTCAACGCGCCTCGAGCCGGGGCGACAATCCCTGCGCTGCCCCGTCCGGGAGATGCCCACGAGCAAACCCTCGCGTATTGGGGGGCCTTGCATTACTTGCTCCTCTACCGGCTCGGGTGGACTGAACCGCATCGAGGCCTTCATGCTTGGGCGGGCGGCCACCTCGATGAGGAGGACGACACGATCAGCCTCATCCGTCGCATCTGGATCGCCGAGCACACGCTGGAGGTCTACCAGTGCTGGTCGCTGCTGGCGCAGAGACGGTTCGACATCGCAGCAGGTACGTCGACCGCAGATCTCGATGACGCTCGACCTGACGCGCGGATGTTCCGCCGCGCGGGAGAGATCACGCTGCAGAAGCCGGAGACTTCCCGATTTCCCTGGTTCATCCCGAACACCGGCGATCCGTTGCACCTGCAGTTGCATCTTTTGCACGATCCAGAACAGCTGATCGTCGCGAGGCTGATCAAACATCAGCCAGCCGAGGAGCGCGCAACTCTATTGGTCCCTGATAGCCGGTGGTATGCGGCGCTTCTGCAACACCAGGATCAGCTGCCGATGCGTGGTACACATTCGTGGAAGGTGGACGTGTACGTCGACAGCCTTGGCAAGGTCGGCACGTTCCGTCGCTCTGCAGTAACCGGACTGTGGTTCACCGGCAAGCACAGCACGCACATGCAGGGAAATCCGTGATCCTCGCCGACCGCTATCTCGCTGTCCAGGCGGGGTGGGTCGCCCAACCGACTGGCTCGCCGTAGCCGGCACGTTCGTGATGCGGGGACGCAGGACGCAAACGCCACGCCACGCCGCAACGACGAGCCAGTGACACGGGTCGCTGCCGCAGAGAGGCGGCAGCCGGCAGCGATATAACGCGCGGAATGCGACCGCATCAGTTCTTTCCTAGGCACGGTCGTCGAACAGCAGCCCGCCGGCGCTGTCGAATTCGCCGAAGACGCTGATCGTCTCATCCGCCTCGGTCGGCGAGGACTGCGCGTCTTCGAACGTCTCGGGCTCGAGGGTGGCTTCGAGCTGCGGGTACTTCTCCAAGAGGAACCGCCGCCGGTAGGCGACGTTGGCTGCGTCGACGACGCCTTCGATCGTCGCCCAGTTGAAGGCGCTCCCCAACGCGATGCCAGCTGCAGGAACGGCTTTTCCCAGCGACTTCTTCGTGAGTCGTTTCCCGATCAAGGTCGCGACCTGCTTAGACACCTTTGACACGACTGATTTGTCCAATATCTCCCACGTCTTTCCGCGGACGAGCGCCTGCGTGAGTCTCGAGATGTCCGCGAACGCGGCGGACTTCGCCGCTTGCGAGGAAGCCGTTCCTACGTTCACGACGGACATCACGAAGATCTTTTCCGCGGGATCTTCTGGGTCGTACCCGTACTGGAGCGCGATATGCCCGACGCTCCGCGAGGACAGTCCGAGTACGAAGGCGGCATCACCAGCGAACGCACCGACAATGACTGCTCCGGACGGGGCAGCTGCAGCTCCGGCAGAGGCCGGGACGGCAAGTTCACCGCCGGAGATGACCAATCCGGCTCCCGCGCCGGACAGCGCCGCGACCGCCGGGTAGTACCAAGCTGCGGCTCGACCTCGGACCGCGTCCACTTCCTCAAGGTCCAGTTGTCGCACGTCGATGAGGCGGGCAACGTCGTGCCCCCGTCGCTGATGCTGCTTGACAACCTGCTTCGACGAGAGACCTGCTCTCGAGAGACGGCCGACAGTGGTTCGAAGGGAGGCGAACGCGGCAACGCTCCAATCCGCGACCCCGTCGGGCACCGCGTCGGTGACCTTCCGAGCACCGCTGCTCGCCAAGATTGTCCCCTTCGCAACAACGTGCTGCCCACGCGCCACCGCCGACTGGGCCTTCGGGTGGCCCGCGAGGTACCGCGACGTCTGCTTGCCCAAGGCAGCGGCGGCACCCACCATCTGCTCATTCGCGCCGTCCAGCATCCGCGAGAACGGGCGCGCGCGGAATCGTTGCACGCTCTTCCACGCGTCCAGCTCGTACTCGGAAGGATCCGTCATGTTCGGATCGTATCGGGTTCCAATTCGTCTCCTGCTTAAGCATTCACGTTTGTTCCGCGATACCGTGCTCGGGCCGCACCGTGTCAACGAGTCGAGCGGGTTTTGCTCAATCGAGCCGCTCACTACTCACCGCTTCGGGGAACGTGACAAGTCGCGTCGCCTCCACGAAGCCTTTGGAACAGAATCCCTATACCCGTGGAACGCCCGTCAGTCCTGAGATGCACGATCCGCGCCGCCACTGGCAATACGCGAATAGACCGAACACCTCGCGAGCTCCCGACCCAGGACGTGACGGGGGCTCACTAGGCTCGTGCCATGGGGGAACCAGGTCGCGGGGGCCGAGGCCGGACGCAGCAGCAGCGTGCCGGGCGACGGCGCGCCGCCCGACGTCGGCTGCTCGTCGCCCCCGCCATGGCCGCCGGGCTCGCCGTCGCCCTCACCGGATGCCTGCTCGGGCCGGTCGTGGGGCCCGTCACCCGACCGGACACGGGGCGGGACGACCGCGGCGTCAGCCACCACGGGCCGACGCCCACCGCACTCAGCGTCGAGGACGGCGTCGAGGTCTGGGACCTCACCGTGCCGCCGACCGTCGAGGCGTTCGGCATGGACGCCGGGCCCGTCACGCCGCAGCTGTTCGTCGGGGCCTACAGCTCGACCGCGAGGGCGCCCCGCCCGGCGCGCTTCCTCCTCCCCGGCGGGGCGAGCGTCGACCTGGCCGTGCACGAGGTCATCTTCACGGGCGACACGGTCTCACCGGACGAGCCGGCCTCCCCGGGCGACAGCGAG
>Ga0265797_10009464_pt1 | contig 12679 bp, 9 predicted proteins | sample P2T30metagenome_FD_192433 | JGI IMG/M metagenome (GOLD analysis project Ga0265797, IMG submission 192433) | Plant litter microbial communities from East Loma Ridge, Irvine, California - P2 T30 | ecosystem: Environmental > Terrestrial > Plant litter > Unclassified | place: USA: California... | reverse complement strand
ACGTCACTCGCATGCACGGCATCCACCAGGGCAGCCTGGCGCGTCAGGAGGATGGCAGCTGGCAGATCCGCGCGCTCGACGGTTTGCGTACGGTGCGCCTCGATCCTCGACTGGGCTGGCCCGACCTGACCCGTTCGAGCGGCGTAGCCGGCGTACGTGATTTGCCGCAAGGGCGTTATGTGCATCTCGCGGGCGACAGGGCGGTGCTGGCACTTCGTGACAGCCGTGACCCGCGGCCGGCATTGGAGGAGGCCAATCTGCCCCTTCTCGACTGGCACTACCTGGATGATCACAGGGTGCGCTTCTCCTTCCAGGGCAACATGCCGTTGACGTTTGCCGTGCGCGCGCAAGGCACCTGTGCAGTGGAGATCGCTGGCAAACAGTACGCCGGTACTCGTGAAAGTGATTTGTGGCGATTCAAACTGCCTATGGAGCGGGTGCTAGATGCGCAACTCTTCTGCCGTTAAGCCTGCGCAGCTGCTAAGCCGCTGGACATTGTTGCTGGTAACGCTGCTGACGATTGCGTTGCTGGTGCTTACCTACAAGAGTGAGGATGTATTCCTGCCCGACAGCGGCAAAAAGCCGGATGCGGTTTCCATTAGCTACGCGGAGCTCCTGTTAGAAGCCCACCCGGAAAATCAGGAACTACGCCTGACGCTCATCGAGCAGCTTCTCGAGCTTCAGGATTACCCGCGTGCGCGTCGCCATGTACGTGAACTCGACGCCTCGAATGCCCGCAGCTTGCCGTTCTACCTGGCCGAACTCGACGTGCTGGAGGCGCTAGCCAATCCGCAGGGAATAGACGCCGAGCTGCGCACTGCACTGGTCGAGCGGCTGGCCGGCCTGAACGCGCATGATCTATCCGACGCGCAGTTAATACGCCTCGCAAAATATGCACTCTCGCTGTCTGCCCCGAGTATCGCGGCGCCGATATACGTCGAGTTGGCTGGCCGCGATCAGGAAAAGCGCTCCGAGTGGCTCGCTGAGGCGGCTAAATGGTACATGGCGAGTGGCTCGGCAAAGCGTGCAAGCGAGCTGTATCTGGAGTTGATGGAGCTGACCCCCGATCCTCAACAACGGGTCGAGTTTCTGGAACGGGCATTTTTCAGTCTGCTGGCTGCTGCGCAAAGTGGACAGGCAGCCGAGCTGATGGCCGGTCACCTCCAAGAATTGCGTGCAGTTGATTCCGGCATGTTGAAGGCCGGGGTTCAGGCTGCTTTGGGTGGCCAGCGGTTCGATCTCGCAGAGCAGCTTGTGACTCGCTGGCGCCAGTGGCGGCCCGATGACCAGGATGCACTGGAGATGGAGTTCCAAATGCGTCTGGCATTTGGCGATACCGAGCACGCCTGGGCGACCGGGCAAGCGCTGTTGAACGCCAGGCCTGAGGACGCCGCGCTGCTGGAAAAAATGGCCAAACTGGCAGAGTGGACGGGCCACCCTCGTGAAGCGCTCGACTACTGGATTCGTCTGCTGGCCATCGACGAGGACAATACCGAGAACCGCGACCATGCCTGGCGCCTGGCTGCACAGCTATTCGATTTCGATCATGCCATTCCGCTGCTGGCACGGCTGGCGGACAAAAGGCGCTTGTCGGACGAAGAGCTGAACACCATTGTCTACAGCCATCAGTCCCGGGGCACGCCCGAGCAGGGCGAAAGCTGGCTGCGCGAGTACGTACGCCATTACCCCGACCACAGCCTGGCCTGGCAGCGGCTGCAGCAGATTCTTGAGAACACTCAGCAGTTTCGCAAGGAAGCCGAAATCTGGGCAGAGATGGATAGTCGCTTTGGGCTGACCAATGCTCAGCGCCTGAGCTGGGCAGAGGCCTACTGGCAGCTGTTTGATGTGGCTTCGGCTTACGCGGTGCTCGAGGCCGTTGATGATCCGCAGGCAGCTGGCCCCGAGTACTGGCTGCTGCGCGGTGACCTTGCCTGGGAGCTGGAGCGCGACGATGAGGCTCTTGATGCCTATGAACATCTTCAGGCTTTCGATCGGCCGCTAAGCAGCACCGCCGAGGAACGCCTGATCACGCTGTACTCCACCCGGTCGCCGGATAAAGCGCTGAAACTGCTGACTGCCAGCTGGCAGCGTAGCCATGATCCGCAGCGCTTGAGTAGTGCCCTTTACCTGGCCGAGCAACTGCAGGACTGGGCCGCATTGCAGGCGTTGGTCGAGCAGGCGCAGACCACGCCAGGCAGCGAGCGCATCGCTCCACTGCTCAGTGCCCGCGCTCTGTTAGCCACCCGGGCCGGTGACAATGCCGAGGCAGAGCGCCTTTATAAACAAGGCCTGAAGCAATTTCCGTCGCAGGGCGTATTTCGCCAGGGCTTGCTCTGGCTGTACGTAGAGCTTGGCCGCCGTGAGGAGCTGCCTGCGCTCTTGCAGCGCTGGCAGAGTATCGCTCAGCAGGACAGCGGGTTGTGGCTGCCGTTTGCCGCCGCCAATCAGCAGCTCAATCGTTCCGGGCAGGCATTGGCCTGGTTCCGACTGTATCTCGACTCGAACCCACGTGACTGGCTGGTGCGGGCCGCCTATGCCGATGCCTTGGAAAACGCCGGCTATGCAGACAAGGCAATGCGGCTGCGTAACGACCTGCTCAAACATGCCAAACCGCAACCAGGCGCAGTAGTCGAGCGCTACAGCATGTACCTGCGCCTGATCAGCAGCGCGCAGTCACCGCTTAAAGCAGGCCGTCAGGCAGTGCGCTGGCAGGATGGCTCGCAGCCGATGCTGCAGGTTTGGTTCGAGCAGTTCATGGGGCAACTCGATAGCAACAACCAGCAGGCTGTGAAAGACCAGTGGCTGGCATGGGCGCGCAAGAAGGGGCTCCAGATCAGCGAGTATGAGCAGTTGCAGGAGGCCTTGCGTAACCAGAACCGCGGTGAGCTGGAAAAGCTTCTGGCCGGTGGCGGTCTTGACGACGCCCAGCATGTAGAAACGCTGACTCGTCTGGGGCGCAGCGGTGAGGCGCTGGGCCTGGGGCTGGCGAGCCTGTCAGACGAGCAGCCCGCCGTGGTGCGTCAGCAGTTACTTAGACAGACAGTCGAACTGCACGAGCGGATGCCTCAGGGCATTCAGGTTGGCTGGCAGAACCGTGACTTTGGCGGTCTCGACGTTAAGGGTTCGGAAATAGAAGTTGCCAGACATCTGGGCAACGACTGGTACGCCAATCTGCACCTGAGCCAGGTTCGTTATGACGCGCAGACGCTCGACGACAAGGTTCTCGGGTCTGAGCGCAATGCACGTCTGACCCTGCAGCGTGAGGTTGCTGATGGCGCTTACGGCCTCACGCTCGATAGCAGCTGGCGTGACGACAAGGACCGGCTGGGCTTCGGCCTGTCTCGCACAGTGCAGCTTTCCTCCCGAGATGAGGTGCAGCTGGCGCTCGACTGGCACCGCGAAGCTGACACGACCGGACTGATGCGTGCGTTGGGTATGCGCGATGGCCTGTCCATCGCGGGCCGGCACAACCTGACGGCACGTGATCAAGTCATCTGGTCGGCGGCGCATAACCGATACGCAACCCGCCAGGGCGATGCGCTTGGCAGCGGGCAGCAGGTCAATGTCGAGCTTAACCATACCTTGCAGTTTGAAGGGCCAACCTGGCAGCTGCGCAGCGGCCTCAGCTATCAGCGCAATAGCGTGAACGCTCGTCTGGACGAGAGCCTGCTTTCTTCGCGCTTTGAGGCGGATGCCGATGGTGACGAGGTGATCACCCCGTTGGGCGGGGCGCTGCGTGTGCAGGATGGAACACCGGCCACGCTGCTCCAGGATCGCTATGGCGAACTGTATGTCGGCAGTAGCTGGCGGCGCGGTCTGCCGGGAGCCCTCAACCGAGGGAAGCCCCAGTACACCTGGTTGGTCGATACGCTGGCCGGCTGGCAGTGGCAGGAAAAGACGTTCAACTACGCGATCAACACAGGCCTCGGTATCGAGGTGCTTGGCAACGATGAATTGGCGTTCACCGTGGGGTATCAGTCGGCACCACAGAGTGGTGATGGCGAACCTGGCGGAACACTAGGCGTGACATACAGCACCCGTTTCGGGCGCTGATCGGGAATCAACAGAAGGAGCGGACGATGTTAGCCATACGATGTGTGACTCTGGTAGTCATTGGCCTGCTGGTCGCAGGCTGTTCCAGTTTTACCCAGGAAAATTCCACGGCCTTGCCGCGTGGTGCCCAGTGGGGGCTATTGCCGCTGGTGAACTATTCGCAGGCGCCGCAAGCCGGAGAACGCAGCGAGCAGATTCTGCTCAGTGTGCTGTCAGAAGAAGGGTTGCGACCACGCGTCTATCCGGTAGTCGCGTCCGTGGACGTGGCATTGCTCGATGACCGCGAGCGCTTCAATCAGGCGCTCTCGTGGGCGCGTGAGCAGAAGCTGGATTACGTCGTCAGCGGTAGCGTCGAAGAGTGGCAATACAAAAGCGGGCTGGACGGTGAGCCCGCGGTAGGTATCAGCCTGCAGATCATCGAGCCGGCTACCGGTCGTGTTCTCTGGAGCAAAAGTGGCGCGCGCGCCGGTTGGTCTCGTGAAAGCCTGGCGGGCACTGCGCAGAAAGTTCTGCGCACGCTTGTTGGCGATTTGTCTCTCGAGTAATGGCCATGGATTCTGCGCACAAGGATTTTACCCTTGCACCCCGTGCCACGGGGCCTGTGTCCTGGCTGGAAACCTTGGGGCTCAGCGGCCTGGCGCTTGGCCTGGGCTACTGGCTGTCGCCGCAGGATCCGCTGCTGGTCAACGAGACGTTCCCCTGGCTGGTTCTGGCGCCGCTGCTATTGGGCATGCGCTACGGTTTTCTGCGTGGTTTGATCAGTGCTGTATTGCTGGTGCTGGCGCTGTTCATCTACCGCAGCAGCGGCCTCGAGGCGTACCAGGAGGTTCCGGCGTCATTCATCGTCGGCATGCTGATCGCTGGCATGTTGGTCGGCGAGTATCGTGACATCTGGGTGCGCCGCCTGGAGCGCCTGGACATGGCCAATGACTACCGTCAGCTGCGTCTCGATGAGTTCACCCGCGCTCACTACATTTTGCGTATATCCCACGATCGGCTGGAAAAGCGCGTAGCGGGCAACGACCAGAGTCTGCGCAGTTCGCTGCTTGATCTGCGCAGTAAACTGCGGGGGTTGCATCAGGGCGACGACGCTCTCGCGGCGCTGTCTGAGCCGATACTCAACCTGCTGTCGCAATACGGGTCATTTCGAGTCGCAGGCCTTTACCCGGTTTCTCCAGGTGCGAAAGTGGGAGTAGCACCGCTCAGCGCGCTGGGTGCGTGTAAGCCGATGCAGGTCGATGATCTGCTGGTGCGCCTGTGCCTGGAGCGTGGCGAACTGGTTAGTGTTCGGGAAACTCTGCTGGAGCGTGATGAGCATCGCGAGCACACGCAATTCCAGGCCTGCATCCCGCTGATCGATACCGAAGGGCGTGCACTGGCAGTAGTGGGCGTGGAGCAAATGCCGTTCTTCTCGTTCAATGAGCGTACGTTAAGCTTGCTGACCATTCTTGCAGGCCATATCGCCGATCTGCTGTCCAGTGAGCACCACGTGCTGCGTCTCGATGACAGCGATGCTCAGCATTTCAGCCAGCATGTGAAACGCTGCCTGATCGACGCCCGTAGCCATACGCTGGATGCCGTGCTGTTCGCTTTCGAAATTAGCCCGTCCGCCCATGCCAATGAGTTGCAGCGGCTTATCGAGGACAGCCAACGCGGCCTCGATTTGCAGCTCAAGGTGACCAGCGCACGAGGCGCCAGCGTGCTGGTGCTGCTGCCCCTGACATCCCCGGACGGAGCCCAAGGTTATCTGCAGCGCCTGCACGGGCTGGTGAGTGAGCGCTTCGGGCTGGAACAGAGCCTCGAACTCCTTGGCGTACGAACCCGCAGCTACGACATCGGAGCGAGCAGCGATAGCGCTGCGTTGCGCCATTTTCTATTCAACGAGTGCGCGTTAAATGATCAGCAAGTGGCTATTTAGCGGCGCGTTCCTCTTTGAAATTGGCAGCTGGGCGGCGCTTTTCAATCAAGTGCCCGATAGCCAGTCGACGCTTCTGTTTGTATTAGCTCATACGCTCAGCAGCGTAATGCTCACTGCTGGCGTGTGGCTGCTGCTGCCCAAGCGCTACAAGTATCCGCTGCCATGGAGTGCCGTATTCGTTTTCAGCATCGCCTTCTTCATACCGATGCTGGGTGCGATCGGCGTTGCGGCAGCCGTATTTCCTGCGCTCTACATGCCGAGAAAACAGCATGAGCAGGTGTGGAACTCGATGGGTATACCGGACCTGCCGTTTCAGCCGCAGGAAAAAAATCACAGCCTGATGTTTCATGACGGCGGATTGCAGGACGTGCTGCGCCATGCGCCTAGCGCCGAAATGCGTGCCACTGCGCTCTTCGCGACGCGCCGCATGGTCAGCAAAGATGCTGTACCGATACTCAAATTGGCCCTGCGCGATCCCGTGGACGATGTACGGCTGCTCGCCTACTCGATGCTCGATCAGAAGGAAAGCCGGATCAATCAGCGTATCGAGATCGCCCTGCACCGGCTTTCCACGGCAATGGATGCGGAGAGGCCCGCCCTGCACACCACCTTGGCCCGCTGGTACTGGGAACTTGCCTATCTGGGGCTGGCCCAGGGCAGCGTTCTCGATCACGTACTCGAGCAGGCCCGCAGCCACGCCGACACGGCACTGGAGCTCGGAGCGGGCGACGGTACCTTCATATTGGCCGGACGCATTGCCATGGAACTCGGCAGCCTTGATCGCGCCTTGGCTCATTTCAACAGCGCACAGGCTGCGGGTATCGATGAGGAAAAACTGATCCCCTACCGTGCCGAGATAGCCTTTTTGCAGGGGCGTTACGAGGCCATTGCGGAGCAGCTGAACCAGCTCTCCGCGGACACATTGCAGCGGCCGCCATTCGCGGCGCTGGCGAGATACTGGTTATGAATACGCATTCCTCCGAACCTGTCGCCGACATTTGTCTTCTGCTCGAAGGCACCTGGCCTTATGTGCGAGGCGGGGTATCCAGCTGGGTCAACCAGTTGATCCTTGGTCTGCCTGAGCTGACCTTTTCAGTGTTTTTCATTGGTGGCCAGCGCGAAAGCTACGGCAGCCGGCATTACGCGATCCCGGCCAATGTCGTGCATCTTGAAGAGCATTTCCTGGAGAGCGCCTGGCGTCCCGGCGATGGCGTGGTGGCAGCCAAACGGGAGGGGCCGCGGCAAGTGATGCGTGAGCTGCACGCGTTTCTCCATCACCCGGAAGAGCCGATGGCAGAGCAGGGCGAGAGGGTGCTCAAGCATCTGGTGAGCGGTGCGGCCAGCCTGGATGACGTTCTGCACAGTCGGGCGAACTGGGAAGCCATCACCGAGGGTTACGGCAGCCATTGCAGCGATCCGTCCTTCATCAACTATTTCTGGACACTGCGCACCATGCAGGCGCCGCTGTTGATGCTCGCCGAGGCCGCCCGAAAGATGCCCAGAGCACGGGTTTTGCACTCGATATCCACCGGGTATGCAGGGCTACTCGGGAGCATGCTGCAGCAACACTGGCAGTGCGCCTATCTCATTAGCGAACACGGTATCTACACCAAAGAGCGCAAGATCGACCTGGCCCAAGCCAGCTGGATTTCGGAAAGCCCGGATGAGGCGTTGCGTACCGGCCTGGACGCCGAAGTCAGTTATATCCGCCGCTTGTGGATCCGTTTTTTCGAGCGTATCGGGCTGCTCGCCTATCGCTCTGCCGATCCGATCATCTCGCTGTATAGCGGTAACCGTGATCGCCAGATCGCCGATGGCGCCGACGCCAGTCGTACCCGAGTGATTCCCAACGGTATTCCCCTGCAGGCCTGGTCTGACGCACTGAATCAGCGGCCCGAGGGGATTCCCAAGGTCGTAGGTCTGATTGGCCGCGTGGTGCCGATCAAGGACGTGAAAACCTTTATCCGGGCCATGCGCAGCGTTGTGACGGCCGTGCCGGATGCCGAGGGGTGGATCGTGGGTCCCGAGGATGAGGACCCGGATTACGCAGCCGAGTGCCATCACCTGGTTGTGAGCTTGGGGCTCGAGGGACGGGTCAAGTTTCTCGGCTTCCGAAAAATCGATGAGGTACTGCCACAGCTCGGGGTGACTGTACTCACCTCGATCAGCGAGGCACAGCCGCTGGTCATACTCGAGGCTTGGGCGGCAGGAACGCCAGTCGTCAGCAGTGACGTCGGTTCTTGCCGCGAACTGATTGAGGGCGCACCGGGCGAAGATCGCTTGCTCGGCAATGCCGGCGAGGTGGTCGCGATCGCCGATCCGCAGGCGACTGCACGGGCGATCATCGGCCTGCTGAGCAGTCCGCAACGCTGGCAGTCTGCCCAAGCCGTTGGGCTTGAGCGGGTCAGCCGGTTCTATACCGAAACATTGATGCTGGAGCGCTACCGCAACTTGTACCGCGAAGCCATGAGGAGCATTTGATATGGCCGGTATTGGCTTCGAATTACGCAAGATACTGGCGCATGATTCCTACACGGCGACGCTGCGTGCCTATGTGTACGCAGGGCTTATCAGCTCGGGGCCCTGGGTGTTGTCGATCATCAGCGTGATGCTGATTGGGGTGATGAGCCTGGGTGTGGTGGTGCCGGATATCATCGTGAGGCAGTTTCTGGTCACCGTGACCTACCTGATGGCCTGCTCGTTGATCTTTACCGGCGGCGCTCAACTGTTCTTCACGCGATTCATTTCCGATCGTTTGTTTGAAAAGAAGAGCGATCGTATTTTGCCCAACCTGGTAGGCATCCTGACGATCGTTACCATCTCCTCGGGCATTCTCGGGGCGCTGGTAATGGCCCTGCTGTTTGATGAGCCGTTTGCCTACCGCGTCTTGGTGCTGGCCAATTTTGTAGTGCTGTGCAATCTGTGGCTGGTAATCATCTTTCTCTCCGGGATGAAGGCCTACAACCGCATTCTGCTGGTGATGCTCATTGGCTACAGCGTGATGGTTGGCAGCGCGCTGGCGCTACGGTTTATGAAAATGGATGGCCTGCTGCTGGCGCTGCTGATTGGCCATGCCAGCCTGTTGTTCATATTCCTGTTCGATATTCTGCGCGAGTACCCTGCCAAGCAGCTGGTCGCGTTCGACTTTCTCAAGCGCCGAGACGTGTTCATCAGCTTGCTGGCGACTGGCTTCTGCTACAACCTGGGAATCTGGATCGACAAGTTCATTTTCTGGTTCAACCCCGTCACGTCCAGCCAAGTTATCGGCCCATTGCGTGCCTCGATCCTTTATGACCTACCGATCTTCCTCGCCTATCTGGCAATCATCCCGGGCATGGCGGTTTTTCTGGTCCGCATCGAAACGGATTTTGCCGACTGGTACGAGCGGCTCTACGCGGCCATTCGTGGCGGGGAGACGTTGCAACACATTGGGCAACTGAAAATGCAGATGATCCTGGCGATTCGTCAGGGGCTCTTGGAAATCTGCAAGGTGCAGGGCCTGACAGTGGTGCTGTTGTTTCTGTTGGCGCCGCAGTTGCTGGCCTGGCTGGGGATTTCGTCCTACTACTTGCCGCTGTTCTACGTCGACCTGATTGGTGTCAGCATCCAAGTGGTGTTCATGGCCCTGCTCAACGTGTTTTTCTACCTCGACAAGCGCGCAATCGTATTGGCGCTGTGCTTGCAATTTGTGGCGCTCAACGCGGGGCTGACATTGCTTAGTCAGTACATGGGGCCAAGCTTCTACGGGTATGGCTTCACCTTGTCGTTGTTGATTTGCGTCCTTGTGGGGCTGAAACGACTTACCCGGTCTTTGGACGACCTGGAGTATGAAACCTTCATGCTGGGCCGCTGAGCCAGTGCTCGGTGCCGGGCTTTGCATTGCAGTCCGTTCGCGTAGTGTTAGAGCGTCTTTGGCGCACGCAGCCAGCTTGGAATGCGCCGCTCCAGGTAATAACCAGGCTGGCGCGGCGTGCCGTCGACGAAGCCGACATGGCCGCCTCTGGCATGCAATTCGAAGGTGATGCAGGGCGCCAGTTCGTCGGCTTCCGGCAGGCTGTGCGGGTATACGAACGGGTCGTCGCTGGACTGGATCAGTAGCGTCGGCGTTTCGATGCGCCCCAGGTAATAGCGGCTCGATGAGCGCCGGTAGTAGTCGTCGGCATTCTCGAAGCCGTGCAGCGGCGCGGTGATACGGCCGTCGAAATCCCAGAAGGTACGCATGCCATCCAGCGGACCGAGCTTCTCCAGGATCGACAGGCGATCGGCCTGGCCCTGGTGAGCGAACAGGCGCTGCTTGTCCTTCACGTAAGCGACCATGGCGCGCATGAAGTGGGCCTGGTAGACCCGCGAGAAACCGACGCCAATGCGGTCCGCACACTGATCGAGCCGAAACGGCACCGACGCCGCCGCAGCACCCTGCAGCCCGCTGTCGGCGCCGCTCTCGCCGAGGTACTTGAGCAGCACATTGCCGCCCAGCGAGTAACCCACCGCATACAGCGGCGCCATCGGCCGTTTGGCGCGCAGGTGGCGGACGGTTTCGGCGAGGTCTTCGCTGGCGCCGGAGTGGTAGCCGCGCGGCAGCAGGTTGGGCTCGCCCGAGCACCCCCGCCAATTGAGCGCCACGCTGGCCCAGCCCTGGAGGCCGAGCTGGCGTTGCAGGCCGAGTACGTAGTGGGAGTTCGACGAGCCGGTCAGGCCATGCAGCACCAGCACGACCGGCGCGTGCGCTTCATGAGGGCCGTACCAGTCGAGGTCGAGAAAGTCGCCGTCCTCCAGCCACAGGCGCTCGCGTTGGCGATCGAGGCTGAACGGGCGGCGACACAGCGAGCCCCAGAGCGTTTGCAGGTGCGGGCCTGGCAGCCACCAGGCGGCTGTGAAGTGCGGCGTGCTGGTCATCGGCAGGCCCCGGTTGTGCTCATTACCAACCGAACTCTTCGGCCAGCGACTGCGCCGTGCCGCGCTCACCCAGTATCGGCAGCAGGGCATCGATCAAACGGTCTCGGTGCACCGGGTTGACGCTGAAGTCGTCGAGAAAGATGTCTTCGCCAGCGCTGCGCCAGGTGGCGTCGAAGCAGGCAAGACAGGCGATCATCTGTTCGAGGTCGCTGAACAGCGGTGCCGGCTGCCAGGTGCCGCCGCCGTGGCGGTCATGCAGCACCCTGCCGCTGCTGATTTCGAAGATGAACGGATCACCGCCCTGGTCGGCCACCACCAGCCAGTCGTCGTGCCAGTCCGTCAGCCGCTCGCCGCTGATGCCATGCCAGCGGTAGCCGGCCTGCAGCCGCCACAGGCGGCTCAGCGAAGGAATGAAGAACGGGTTGCCCGCGGTCTCCAGGTTGCAGTTGTCCGGGCCGATCTCACGGTAGAACCGCGCGATATCGGCAGGCAGAGGCATATCGCCTTGCCACTCCCCGACATCCTGCGTGCGCAGGCTCAGGCCCTGGTCGACGAGGAACTGGCGCAGCGCCTGCGTGGCCTCATGCATGGCTGCGTTGCCACAGCGCGTAATGCACCTGGCCGGCTTTCTGCTCGCGGTGCAGGCGCCAGTTGCCGGGCATGCCCAGGCTCGACGGCGGCTGTTCACTCTCGGTGTAAACCCACGCGTCATCGGCCAGCCAGCCGCGTTGTTCGAGCAGCTCGCAGGCCGGCAGCAGCAGGTTTTGGCTGAACGGCGGATCGAGAAACACCAGGTCAAACGGCGTGGCGGGTTGGCTTTGCAGGTAGGTGAGCGCGTCGCTCTGCAGCACCTGGCCGTTGTCGCAGCGCAGGGTCGTCAGGTGGCCGCGCAGGCTTGTCACGGCGGCTGGGTTGAGGTCCAGCGCCAGGGCGCTGCCGGCGCCGCGCGACAGGGCTTCGAGAAACAGCGCACCGCTGCCAGAGAACGGGTCGAACACCTTCGCAGCTTCGACGTAAGGCGCCAGCCAGTTGAACAGGGTTTCCCGCACGCGGTTAGGCGTGGGGCGTAGGCCGTGGGCCATGGGGAAGCCAAACTGGCGGCTGCGCCATTGCCCGGCGATGATGCGCAATTGCCCGTCGCCACTGTGGGCGGCTGGGATCTTGGCAGAAACGGGTCGCTTGGCCATTAGTGCTCCGGGACGCCGGTCGGTTGTTCGGCGGGTTTGTCGGTGGGCGGTGGCAGCTCTTTCTGCTCGACTTTCGGCCCGGCGGTGACGATCACCAGCGCCTCGGGGTCGAGGTGCTTGGCCATGGCGGTTTTAACCTGCTCGACGCTCTGCGCCTGCACCTGAGCCATGAAGTCTTCCAGGTAAGTCAGCGGCAGGTCATAGAAGCCGATAGCGCCCAGCTGGCCGACGATCGCCGAGTTGCTGGCGGTGGACAGCGGGAAGCTACCGGCCATTTCGCGTTTGGCCGCGTCCAGTTCTTCCTGGGTCGGGCCGTTGGCGATGAATTCCCCGAGCAGGTCTTTGACCAGCTGCAAGGTGCCGTCGCTGAGTTCGGCGCGGGTCTGCAGGTTGATCAGGAATGGGCCGCGCGCCTGCATGGCGGTGAAGCCCGAGTAGACGCCGTAGGTCAGGCCGCGTTTCTCGCGCACCTCGGTCATCAGGCGGGTGCCGAAGCCGCCACCACCGAATACCTGGTTACCCAGGTAAAGCGCCGCGTAATCGGGGTCGCGACGGTCGATGCCGAGCTGAGCGATCAGCAGGTGAGTCTGATTGGACGGGAAGTCGATGTGGGTCAGGCCAGCCT
>Ga0265797_10009463_pt1 | contig 12680 bp, 16 predicted proteins | sample P2T30metagenome_FD_192433 | JGI IMG/M metagenome (GOLD analysis project Ga0265797, IMG submission 192433) | Plant litter microbial communities from East Loma Ridge, Irvine, California - P2 T30 | ecosystem: Environmental > Terrestrial > Plant litter > Unclassified | place: USA: California... | reverse complement strand
ACTCTCTCACATGGACATGTGTGAAATATGCAGTGAGGAGCTCGTCGACCATTGGCCTTGGTAGACCCAAAAGTGGAGCATCGCGGTTCATTGAGGACCTGGGACCTGCTTGCATTTCGTGCAGGGTGTAGTCTGGCGTTGGAAATCGACTTGAGCTGGCAGTCAGATGCTCCCGGGATTGTATCGGGGTGGTATCTCTGGGCCGTGAGCTAGTTACAGCCCGAGGCGGCGGGGAAGACAATGAGTGCGTCTCGTGCGCAGGACCAACCGAGAAGCCGGATCGTCTTTTTCTCTTGAAACCGATTGCTGGGCCCCTGTTGCAATGATGAGCATTGAGTGCGATAGGATAACCTCTAACTCAACTAGGCTGATGCCCAGTGAGGACGCACCTTCTACGGACGGGAGCTTCAAACAAGCAGTGTTGTCCAATTTCCTGACATCCCTTGCAGCTCTGCTGGTCCTCTCGATGAGCTAATACACTCTCACATTTGACTCGTTTTCTGTCAAGGATGTGTCAGGCAGTCGTCTCCCACTCTATGGTGATCACTCACACTTTGCATGCCTGCGTTGGTTAGTCTGCCTCTGTGAGGGTGCAGGAGCGTAACTCACATCGCACGCCCTTGAGGCTCTCTTTTGGGGGTCTTCAGCCATATTGCGTAAGTGCGCTTGATTTCTGGCGGATTACATCTGTCTCGGTCGCACTCTTGCCATAGATGTGTTGAGTCGCGGTATCAACAGGCTGAACTGTGGGCGGGGTTTGGGAAAAACTCATGTCGTTTAGCGCGTCGGAGATCTGGCTAAACTATATTCCCGCGCCGGAAAAACTCGGACGACTGTAGCCGAGGGAGGACTGATAACGATGCAACGCTAGTCTCAGGAAAGATATAGCTGAAGGAATATAGGAGCTTGAGCACTGTCTCTGCCTACTCCTTAAGCATACATTCATCAGACATCCTTCTCTTTACTGCAACATGACAACACACACCAAAGTGCAAGTACCCGGGTACGGCGAACTGGACCTGCCAGTCGGACTATTCATGTACGTCCTGCCCATTCTTGCTCAGTGGGATCTGACACGTGACTATGGATGCTCATCTTCCCATAGTGACAACGAGTGGGTAGCCTCGTCATCAAAGGAGACATTTTCGACTGTCAATCCTGCTTCGGGGGAACATCTTGTCGATGTCGCGCATGCTACAAAGGACGACGTCGACTCTGCCGTCAAAGCTGCCCGCAAAGCCTTCAAAACGACCTGGGGCTTAAGAATAGGTGGTCACGAACGAGGGGCGCTGTTGTTAAAGCTCGCCGATCTGATGGAGAGGGATCAGGACAAGCTAGCGGCTGTGGAAAGTCTAAACGGGGGAAAAGGCATTCGCGTTGCCAAGTGAGTTCCACGAGTACCGGCGCCCTCTCATCTGTTCTAACTGACGATTGAAGAGAGGCCGATGTCGCCGACTCGATTGCTTGTCTCAGATATTATGCTGGCCTGGCTGACAAATTTTATGGTCAAACCATACCCCATTTTGGGGGCGAAAAGTTTGTGTACACCATTCATCAACCTATTGGTGTGTGTGGACAGATGTGGGTTTGACGCCGATTATTTGGCCCATACTAATTGACGCAGTATTCCATGGAACTATCCACTGCTCATGTGGGCCTGGAAAGTCGGTCCCGCCTTGGCCGCCGGCTGCTGCGTCATTATGAAACCCTCCGAGCTCACACCTTTGACGGCACTCATGCTGTGCGATCTAGCCAAAGAGGCGGGTATCCCCGCCGGAGTCGTGAACACCCTTCCAGGCTTAGGAGCAACGACGGGCGACGCTATCTCGCGACACATGGACATTGACAAAATCGCCTTTACAGGCTCAGTGGCGACCGGCAGACGGATCTCCATCGCGGCTGCCGAGTCAAATCTGAAAAAGGTGACTCTGGAGCTTGGGGGTAAAAGTCCCATGCTCGTCTTTGACTCGGCAGATGTAGAAGAGGCAGCTACTTGGACGGCTCTAGGCATCTGGTTCAACTCCGGTCAAGATTGTTGCGCGAGTAGTCGGGTCTTGGTCCAAGAGACGATCTACGACAGATTCTTGGAGGCTCTCAAACAAAAGGCCGAGACTTGTGCTATCGGGCAGGTGAGTGACTCTCGAAACAGTAAGCATAGTGCTGATCGAACAAGCCTCACGAAGAAAAGACATCTTTTGGTCCTCTGATCTCACAGGCCCAGCGAGACAAAGTGCTTGCTTATATCGAGTCAGGCAAAGAGCAGGGCGCTCGGGTCGTGACGGGCGGGCAAAAATGGGCACAAAGTAACGGTGGTTATTGGGTCGAGCCTACTATTCTCGCCGACACAAGTCCCGACATGAAGGTTGTTCAGGAAGAAGTGAGAGGCCCGCGCTGTCTGCGAGACATGGCTGACGCAGGCAAAGATCTTTGGCCCAGTCATCGTCGCCTCCAAGTTCGGTTCAGAAGAAGAGGCGCTTGAACTAGCAAACAATACTACATATGGGCTTGCCGCCGCTGTTTTCACCAACGACAGCCGTCAAGCTACGCGTCTGGCGGCTGAGCTAGACGCCGGGACCGTTTGGGTCAACCAATACGCTCTTTTGCACGCCGGTGTGCCTTTTGGGGGGTTCAAGCAGAGCGGTATCGGACGAGAGCTGGGGACTTATGGTTTAGAGGCGTACACCCAAATCAAAGCTGTTCATCACAATTTGACGCAGACGATGGACTGGCCGGTCTAGACTTCATACAGAACACCTTAACAATGTGAAGCATGTACAGGTGTAGGCTCTTGGAGACACACGGGGTGCGATTCATGGATACAGCAGTGTACATAGCCGAGTCACGCGGGCAATCCCCAACGCTCGCAGTCCTTCAAGCCTCTGACACCGTTTCTGGGACCACTCTCGACATTGTTCGAAGCTTTGTGGTGTGGCTCGGGCTTCAGATCATAACCCTGCACAAAATCAAGCTATGCGCATCTCCTGACCCACGCGAAGGTGTGCAGTCATATTCTCGGCGGCGAGAAACCGATCAAAATTGCCAAACACCTGTCCATCAGCTGCGTGGTCGACCTGCTGGATCGTCCAGAAGTCGTTCGTATAACATGTCAAGGGTGTGGAATGGCTCCTCCGCTTCCCAGGTGGCAGGGTAGTCACACGTCAGAAATACCTCCCGATATCATTGATCTCTCATGCCTTTTCCAGATGTATTCCCTCGTATACGTGAATGTGGAATGCATCCAGACTTCCCACTGATTGCTTGCTACTATATTCCAGACCTTACTGCTCAACCCCCAGCGTTATCTTCAATGTCCTAATCTCAAAGCATCGCATGTCCAGCTTCACTCGCACCACTCCTTTATCTGAGGTTTCCCTGACCTTCGAGTCCTCCTGAGGCGATTCGTCCTCCAGCAAGTTAGTCCATAGCAACGATCGGACATTCATATTGGATCTGGATTGTGTTAGCTCAAGAGTCGACGAGAGCCGAGAGGTCTCACAGCTCTAAGGTCCCTTGTACACGAGAGCCTAGTGTCTCCAAGATCCTCAAGATTATCGTTCGATGACCGCTGGTCGCGTCGGAGTCACCACGCTTGACAGTCTCGATTCGCACGCTCGGTGCATCAAGCACAGTCCATCGCTGAGTGCGGAGGACCGTGTCAGGATTCTTACCTCGCAAGACTGACGGTCAGCTTTGTCACCAGGCTTCTCGCTCACCTCTGACGGGATTGGTAAACTTCAAGGCTTCGAGTACCACTCCACTCTCTTGCATTCGGCCGAGATGAGGAATGATAGCGAAAGAGAATTGGTGGACGCCCATATCCATATCTGCGTCCGGCGCCTTGGCAGAACGAAGAAGAGAAATGCTGAGAGGTAAGTGATCGACTTCTCGTGAAGCGATATGCTGTACTCACCGCATGGTGTTGTTCTCCACCGCGTAGCCGTGTTTATAGTCTGAGGCTATGGCGACACCATAACCAACTTCACTTAGATCGGCAAGCATGTGAGCGCAAACCTCGAACTTCGCTTGCTCTAGACGGGTGTTACGATGTGTCGGACGCTCGATAAGACCAAACTGTGTGCCGTACGTGGCAGACGGGAAATGTACGTCAATTGGCAGTGCGACTGAAGGTCAGCAAAGTGAAGAGTGTTTCCGCCTCACATTTCAAGAAGCGATGACTCTCTCGCCATTCAGCGTCTACGTCCACGCGTATTGGACACCGCTTTGTCGTTTCCGGATGTACAGCGTCCAACGAGAACTATAGCAGATTAGCGGATGTAGCGTGAAAATAGGGGTTTTGGGTTTGACGACTTACTGTCAGTGTGACACTGCTGTTTCCGAACACGGCAGTGGCAGCAATCGAAGCTCGTAAAGCGTGAGTTGTGGTGACTTCCACACTGGTGAACTTCAGCTGTCGACATTGATTCAAGTGATAAATCTCCGTATCCCAGGCATCGTAAGCTAGCGGGTAGTCATCGTACAGCATCAACCCGGCATCATCGGCGCCGGGGCCCGGGACAATCAGCTCCCGCTGAAGTGGGATATCGAAGAGACTTGTCAAGCGCCCTCCCTTGATCTCCAAGCGGAAATGAGCATTTTCCAGCATAGCGTATTCGCCGTTGGACGCAGCGGTGGGCGGGGTTCGTTGAGAAGAAAATCTGGCAGCGGTTCCAACACCGGAGTCGTCAGTATCAATGACGTGGTACGTTTTGGGCGTGGTGTCTGTCGTGGTGTCAGGGGGGGACACGGCTGGCAGCTCGATGATCTCACTGCGGGCCAAGCGAAGTGAGTCAATGATAGTAATAAGCTCCTCCGAATCGGTAGCCGAGGTCCCGGAAGATTGCACGAGCGTATCGAGGGCTTCGCCAATCAGCTCTTCCGTCTGCTTTGACCTGGTATCGTATATAGCCCAAGCGTCCTCATTTGCAAGCCGAATGCTAGTCCCGGGAATGACATCATGAAATTGATTCAGCATGACATCCTTCCAGATAGCATCTAGTTCAGCTCTACGAATATAAGCCAATCATCTTCAGCCATACTTTGGGACTCACTTGGGATACGCGTAGTTTGGAGATGTTATCGAGGCGATTGTGGCGAAATATTCCAGCTCCCTGAGCAATCTCTCCATCGTACGGTTGCCCTCTTTGATGCGGGCTTGAGAAGTGTAGGTCTACCTGTCAGTGATGAGTTGACCGTCGTTTTGATCACTCACACCTCTATGTAGCTCAAAGTAGAGCTCTCCCCTCCAGGTCGGCAGAGTTCGCCCTCCAAGGGTCTCCTGACGGATCGTGTCGAAGAAATCTATAGGGAGTCCTACTTTCACAGCCGGGACTTCAGGGCTGACTTGAGCCACCGCACATAATCTTTGCAGCTTCCAAGGTGAGTCTACATTCCTAGTATCAAACGGCTGTCACCTACCTTCTCTAACATTCGTGGAGTCGGCCCACCACCACCGTCACCATTGCCATACAGCAGCAGACTTTTATCCGTCACGGCCAGGTTCTTATGGCCACGCATCCCTTTCATGAGCTCGGAATAGTCGCACTGAGCGTTATATGTGTCTGTTGGGGTCATGTGCGCGAGCACTTGGGAGCCATCTATACCGCACCAATTGAATGTCGAGTGAGGAAAGGTGTTGATGTTGTTCCAGGAAAGCTATCGTCAGATATCGATCATAATCATGACTCACCTTTTGGGTGAAGAAGTAATCAATTCCGCAGAGACGCAAGATCTGGGGGAGTTGGCTGGCATACCCAAAGGTGTCTGGTAGCCACGCTTCTCGGCAACGAGCTCCAAATGTATCTTCGAAGTAACGTTGACCGTACAGGTACTGGCGGGCGATCGATTCCCCAGACGGTATCATACAGTCATGTTCGAGCCAGGCTCCTCCTACCGGGGCGAATCGACCTCGGAACACATACTTGGCAACGCGCTCAAAGGTCTCAGGATAAAATTCCTTCAGCCAGACGTAGTGCTGGGCCGATGAAGCAGCGAATCGGTAGCTTGGATATCGATCCATGAGATCACACTGGGTACTCCAGCTCCGGGCGATCTTTTGATGCGTTTGTGTGTATCTCCATAGCCAGGCCGTATCGATGTGGCTGTGTTGATAAGCGAGTACAATGTACAGAGCACTTACCAGTGACCTATCGCCCAAAGCTTTGCCTCGGGAGCACAATCAGCGTTATATATTGTCAAATCTCCGATCGCCTCTTTGTCGAGCCTGCCCAGAACGGATTGAGATATTTGCCGGCATTCCAATATCGCTTTATCTAACGAGCCATCTTCTGCGTCGCCGCGCCACCTGGTAAAGTGATTCATGATATCACTACATGCTTTCAAGGCTCGCTGGGATATCCCCGAGGTGCTCGCCTGTGTATCATGAGCGATCTGACAAAGCGATTGGAAATCCAGTTCAAGAGCTCGACCTTCGGTATTGACGAGGACCAGATCAGCCGAGACTAGCGGATAGTACTTGTTCATCTGATAGTTAGCATGACTCTTGAGATATCATCTTACGTTCGGAGGATGATGCCTATAGCCATTGGAGCCCTCCCCGAATACTGAATTGGCCCTGACAATTAGGAGATGACCGTCGGCGACCACTCCGGCACTTACGATACTTCTATAAAGCACTCGTATGTGCCCGTCTGCTTGACCTGATCAGGGAGGAGATGATCGACTCGACGATCCTCTTGTGTTCCTGGAACGCCGTCTTTAGTTGAGTTGGGTCCCCCAGTGATACCTAATGATGAGTGTCAATCTTGGTTTGCGGCTTACCATGAAGAACCTCGCCTTGAGCGTTGAAAATGAGGGCTTCACATCCCGGATCAAATTCAACTGGTTAAGCTGATCAGTCCAGCCAGCAATACATTAGAGCTACTCACAGATAATAGGCTCAGGAGAGCATTTAAAAGATTCGGGGATTTGTAGCTTGACGTGGATCCAATGATTCGTGAAACTCGGTCCCAACTTGGTCCCCTTTTCGTATTTCCGGCTTGATTTGGAGAGTTCCCATCTCGCCTGGGAGAATGTAATCTTCTCATCGAGTGGCGCTGACCATACCCGCATCCACACATGCTCTTCATCATGGACTCTTCTCACCTCAAGCGCCGACGATAGGTTTTCTGCCCCAAACGGTCCATTCAGAAATCGTCCAAGTCGACGCGTTGTCTACAGCCGATTAGCGGCGCGAGTGTTAGCACTCGAGTACTCACAATGCCTTCCAGGAGCGAATGGTTGACGCTTTCGGTCAGACGGGGATAGTCGGCTTTGGACATGATTGAATGGAACAAGACGACTTAGCTAGCAGGCTGCCGAGGGCAAGGCGAGATGTCGACTTGCTGAGGGTAATCGTGACTTTTTCATCTCGACCTCACCGGACCGACTACCGGCTTCTCTGCATGTCCGAACATCAAATGCGTGATATCGCATTGCACATTCGGAGACCGACACTAGTGACCGCCGGGCGATTTGAAAAGCTGTTTGTGCTTCCAATTACAATCGGGATAGAAATTAGCCGGTCAATGTTGTGCCAAGCTTTATCAGACTTCGATGCCAAATGGGCCAGTCAGCTTGCCGTAACATATTTCTACTACCGCGGGCAATGTGCTGATGATTCTGCGCTGCCGTCTCTTTGTCTTACACATTGTGATACAGACACTGAAAGCCATCAGAGTTGCTGCTGATACAGCACAGGGTGTATGTGTTCCCAAATCTCGGCCCATTACGACGTCCGAATCTGCATTTTGCATTGTACAGTTCGGTCTGTCAAGCGACCAATTGCAGACCTTTGTCACCTATAAGCCCGCCTTGGCAAGGTATACGCCATGGCCCCCGGAAATGCTGCCTATTCGTCTGCCCCAACTGAAATCGCCAATCGACGATCGACCACCGGAGGATCGGGTTGATCATCCGACTTTTTGCAATCAATCAGGCCGCTCGACGGGGCTCTGGGGGCTATATATTCAGCTGTGGGGCCTTCCCGAATCTCCTCAACCACTTCACGACTACTGGCCAATCCAGAAGACTCCCTCAACATGAACCGAGCCAACGAACTGGTTCAACAGAACCCTGGAGATACCAAGGAGACCGAAATCTACCTAGAAGATCAAAAGCAGCTCGTGCATGATGATTCCCATCACGAGCAGGACCTCAAGGCCACCGAGTTCAGCGAGAACCAGTTGAAGTCGGAACTCGACACTCTGCCGTTCATGAAAGCCATATGGACTTTCCGTCGAGTCTTCCTTCTATGCACTATTGCTGGGTTCACAGCCAGTACAGATGGTGAGCCTCTCAACTGCTTTTATGCGATCTCCCTGCTTGGAAACTCACATGCATCACAGGCTTTCAGAACCAGATCTCCGGCTCAATTCTAGCCAACAAAGGTTTTATCAGACACATTTCCAATGGTCAATACATCAACCCGAAAACAGGGGCTTGGGCTCTCGATCCAACCTGGGTGTCTGTCTTCAACGGTATCTTCAGGTAAGTCTACCTGGCTATGCAAGCTGATTGACCTAGTGCTGGACAAGTACTCGGCCAATTTGGTGCTCAGTACGTGTCCGAGGCGATCGGTCGACGATACGCCATGTTTGTCATCACTACCATCCTCCTCGTTGTACGTGGAGACAGATGCCAGGTGATTTGAGAAAGATTGACGCTCTAGGCGGTCATAATCGAGTCGGTAACCCCCGTGGGTGTCTGGGGTGTCTGGGCCTTGGGCAAGGTGATCTGCGGTATGGGTATCGGATCTGTCCAAGCTACCCTGCCTGTGGTGAGTGATTTGACTAAATGTGAAGTGTAATTGATGACGCAGTACATCAACGAGCACTCGCCAGTGCAGATGCGTGGATTTCTTATTGTTGCCTATTCTCTCTGGTTCAGCCTGGGTGGGCTCTTCGCCAACATTGTACTGAAGGTCCGAAACGATCAAGCTCCTTTGGACTGGAGGACGACCATTTTCACTCAATTCGCCATGATCGGCATAAGCTACATTGTCTACTGGTTTATGCCAGAGTCCCCGCAATGGGCGGTGCGACATGGCAAAGTCGATCTGGCCCGCCGTATCTTGACGACTAGCTATAAAGGAGTGGACAAGTTCGACGTGGACAAAGAGCTCAACATCATGTTATACACTGTCGAGGTGCAAAAGCAGCATGATAACGACGCTAATTTGCTGGGTCCTCTCGCCATATTCAAAGGGTTGAACGGAAAGCGATTCCTGATCGGCGCATGGCCAAAAATCCTACAACAATTCGTTGGACTTGCTATCTTTTCAACAAATGCGGCATACTTCTTTCAAATCGCTGGTGAGCCTTCTTTGTACATGAGGGTATAGACGACCTTGCTAACGATTAAGGGAATCGTGACCCTTTCCTTGTCACGCTCATCATTGCCATCGTCGGGCTCGTTGCCGTGATCTTGGATGCGCTTTTGATCGACAAAATCGGTCGAAGACCGATGACTATCATCGGATTTGGAGGAGCCTGCGCTGGTGTGCTGATCATCGCGATCACCAGCTTGTTTCCCTACCAGACAAACTCCTCGCTGGGGGCGGTCCTCGTGTTCGGAGGAGTCATGGCTTCTTTCTTCAACACCTTTCAATCGTCTACGAGCTATGCCTACTTGACAGAGATGCACGAACAGCGGTTCAAGGCAAGAGGTTGTGGATGGGGTCTAGCGTTCTGCAACCTGTAAGCAAATTTCCCGCGGCCGATACTCCGGCTGACCCACACAGTTTCGCGGTTTTGATCAACTTTACTCTACCACTCATGCTCAAAGTTTGGAGTGTCCGGGCTGCCTGGTTCTTCGTCTGCCTTGGTATCCCAGGTACTGTCCTTGCCTTCTTCATTATGCCCGAAAGCAAGAATCGTTCGTCTTCCGAGATCCAGGAGATGTTTGTGGATCGTGTGCCACTTCGTAGATGGAGAGGATACAAGACGGCTGTAGAGAGGGACATGGAGGTTCGGATGCAGCAGAGCGGCCAGTAGAGGGGGGTGAAGCTCGATAGCGATAAGAAGAACCTTGGCTCTCGATGTCGGCTCTTTCTGAGTATCAGTATTCTTTTAGAAGTGTTTCGGTTGTCTGGCTATATGGGATGTTTGTGTAAAACATGCAGCACACTGGCAATTCCAGGAGTTGATATGCGACGATACGCGGAGTTGGGGGCAGGCTCAATACCGGTGCCGATCAGCATGACCAGATTCCTGCAGCCTGATTCGGGCTTGGGAGGCGAAGGTACCGTGGATCTCGCTCCCTTGAGTCCAAATTACGTCCTCACCCGTTCCGTTACGATGATCTTGATGACGGCAGGGTGAGGGCAACGTCACTTCAACGGCAGCGGCGAGTGACTGGACAGCTGTCACACCGATGTCCAGCCGATGCCCCCGTTAGTATATCCCGCTGTATGCATGCATGGATTCGAGGCGACGTCCCTTAAGAGATTGCTATATGACACTCGCCGTCGTCCTCGTGATAGGTGGTTCAAGCTGCGGGCGACATGGTGGCAGACCGACGCGGTGCAGATGAAACAGGGGGAAGTTCAAAGGACGCGTCGAAAACGGAGGGTGGTGCTGCAATTGATAGTTGCATGAGAAAGATCAAGTAGATGCAGAATTTGATAGATAGACGGGCAGGCGAGCGAGCGGTAACCTCCACTTCAACAGGTGGGATGTGGAGTGTGAAAGTAACCGCCAGAGGGCGTTTTGGCCTGCGCCTTGCAGGTCACTAGTTAGCCAAGGTCAAAGCATGCATCATCCCGTAATTACTCTGACCATCAATTCCTCGTTGTTAGGCGCTCTATCTGATCATCTACGAGAGATCGGCGAGCAAAAGCTCCTCTACCATCGCTAGAATCGCTTCGTCGGCGCCGACCGCTTTAATTCGGCTGATGACTTTGACCACCCCCTCTTCGTCCAGCCGCTTGACCGCGTCCCAGATTGCGCCCTTGATGTCAATTGACATTTGTGCTCCTGCCAAGCGGTCGAAGATCCGCGGCTGAAGGTCAGATTTACGCAGGACGAGCGTCGACCGGTCCCCGGTACACGACGCCAAGGTAAGCGTAATGGTCGAGCTCGAGCTATGCGTGCCGAGATTTACCAGCCCCACGTTGACGCTGGGCGGAGGCACGATGACCGCACCGTCGACCTCGACGGTGATATCTGTGGGGGCGCAGGCGAGAAGACGCACGGCATACGTCCGTTTCTCGAGCAAGGGGTGTTCGGTCGGACCGATCGACAGGGTCGCCTCAGCCAGCGAGTAGCAGATAGGCGTGGTCGAGAACTTGACAGACGATACATCCGCGCCCTTGCCGTCATCTTCCAAGAGGACAAACTTGCCGTCCTTGCCGACGACGAGCAGGATCTCGATGGTCTCTGGGATCGGGCAGCCGTTCTCGATTGCCCCCCCTGTCTTTCCGTCCAGCGGCACTATCGCGCCCTCTTTCGCCAGCACAGGGTATCCGTCCAGCGCGCGATGGAAAGACAGAACGCGGTCTCCGTCATAGACGGTCTCGTCAAACACATCCACCCAGCGTCCCGGGGGGAGCCACCCCATCGCCTTGCCCAGCGCGACGCTCTTTGTTATGGGTGCCACAATGGGGAACACAATCAGTTCGGTACCGAATGAGAATTGCGTCTTGTAAGCGTACGCCTCGGATGAAGCTGGGTAGTCGTAGTAGATTGGCTCGACCAGGGATTTGTACGTTGTGGTGGCGTGCGCGGCCTCTGAATACAAGTAGGGCACGAGGCGGTGCCGCAATTGCAAAAAGGCGCGGCTGACATCCTGGCATTCGCGCGAGAAATCCCAGGGCTCACGGGTGTTGAAGGGGCTGATAGACGAGTGTAGGCGGAGAATAGGCGAGAAACAGCGGAGCTGAACCCAGCGTGCCATGAGCTCGTCGTCCTGGGAATCAGTCGCACCCTTTGACGGCTTCCTTGAGACCCACCTTGATCCCGTGATAGTGCCCGCCAATATCATGGCTCCACTGGCCGTAGCCAATATTGCTCGCGGTCGTGGTAAACTCCGGCTGAAACTCAAGACTCGCCCATGAAATGACCGTGTCCTGCCATTCAGCTCAGCCGCGGACTGTCGCGCGCCTCGACTCACTGCAGAGAACCCCACAGGGTACCGATGCGATCCCGGCCCGGCATACCGCGAGAAAGTAAAACGTCTTTCGCCTTTTCTACCAGAGTCGATGAAGTGATAGTGATTCAGCATCGACAGCGGGTCCACCGTCTCGACCTCTGAATGCGGTCCCTGCTGCCAGTCGATCCACCAAAAGTCGACGCCCTCGTCCTCGAGAGGGTGGTGCAGCTGCTTGAAATACTCTGCAAAGAACTTCTTGTCGGCGCACTCAAACGGCACCGGAACGCCCTTTGAAGCGTCCCGGCTCATCGCCTTGCACATAGCAGCGTATGGCTTTTCGTACGCGCGGACTCCGTCGGCGGGGTGCACGTTGAGCGTCGTCTTGAGTTTGCGCTTGCGCAGTTCCTCAAGGAACGTGACGTGATCTGGAAAGAGCTCCTTGTCCCACGTATACCCAGTCCACGCCGTGCCATATTCTTCGGGAATTTTCATCAAGTGCCAGTCAATGTCGAGGACGGCGACAGACATGGGCATGTCGTTCGATCGGAATCGGTCCATGAGGGCGAGAAACTCTTCGCCAGAATACGCATCTAATT
>Ga0265797_10009462_pt1 | contig 12680 bp, 12 predicted proteins | sample P2T30metagenome_FD_192433 | JGI IMG/M metagenome (GOLD analysis project Ga0265797, IMG submission 192433) | Plant litter microbial communities from East Loma Ridge, Irvine, California - P2 T30 | ecosystem: Environmental > Terrestrial > Plant litter > Unclassified | place: USA: California... | reverse complement strand
GTAGGGTAGTGCAGATAGTGGTGAACCGTAGTTGTTGTCCATAATACATGCATGTCCACTCTCTTTTCATCAAGCAGACTCGAGACAGGTCTCGGCCCGGATCTGAAGAAGTCCACATGCCCCCTGCCTTCGCATGTTCTGCTTCCCGAGATTATCGTGGCTTGCCTCCCAAGTGGCCGTATCCTTGGGTATATCCTCCTCTATGCTCATCGTTTCGTATCTTACAGTCTCGCTTCCCCAATCCGATGTGTCGCTCCTGACAAGATCTTGGGCTGGCTCGCATTTCTATCCATCTCGGTCCTATGCCACTCGAATTCTCGTGTACTGATTGCTGCTCTGCGCGCGGATGATGCTCCTATGTTTTGCGCTTCCTTATTTTCCACCGCGCTTCGCTTCAAGGAAGAGCACCTTCTTCTTGACTGTTCATTCACTCCCGTCAGCTCTAGCACTGAGTTGCAATCGTCCGAATTTTTTCCCAGGTCTACTCACCAACGGGATCGTACTTGAGCATGCTGAGCGGGCGGTGGGTGCGAGGGCGGCGGAAGGTCATGAAGAAGCCCGTCAGGGCCATCGACATGAGGCGCACCGCGACGGTTCTTGACTTCGCTGTGAGTGCATTTTAGCTGGCTTGTTGCATTCCGGTTAGTCGGGCGCTTGTGCCGTACCTTTCTTCGCCATTATGTGGATGTGGATTGACGATGCGATCACCAGAGAAGGCCTGGACTTTGGTGGCTGCGGCAGGTAGGGTGGACGTCAGGCTGCCGGAGGTGTTGCGGGCATTTCCGCTTTGGGAATGGATGTTCTACAGTCTCTCGTTTCGTCTGCGTCTTGACTTTATTTTCCTTCCACGACATGCACAATTATCTTGGTGTCTACTGGTTACTATGAACCAGCCTCCGCAGCATTTCCATGGCAGTTTGAAACCCGAAACCCCAACGCGCAATTGCGTAAAAATCGTCTTTCATAACGCCGAATCCGAGTCCGCCTTCCGCAACATACAGGTCAAGCAGTATTCTCCTCCAAAGAATATGTTTCCAAGGCTCTCGAACCCGGCGTTCCGATACAGCTTCATTCCGACAGGCGTTGATTCCAGGTAGAAATCCTGGCTCGATTTATCCGCCAAGTGGCAAACCTCAGCGAGCAACTTGCTTCCAATGCCTTGGGCTTGGTAAGCAGGATGCACCGCCATAGACGCCATGTCTACAGCATACCAGTCAGTCACGGACTCGGATGGATCTTCCAGAGAGGGTCTGATAACTCACACCACACGTCTTCTGTGTCTCCGATCAGCTCTTGCCTCTTCTGTGCGATCATTCGAGCGCACTTCTCAAACGACTGCTTGTCAACCGCCTCCGATGGCTCGTTGGTCTAGTCGCTCTTATCGCAGTGCGGTGCGATGACACCTGCGACTCCAACAGCGTCGCCCGTCTTCACGTCAATTGCTCTGAACCAGTACGTTCCGGCTGATTGCATGCGGTTCCGGATCCTTTCCGTCCGCCAGCGTAGATGTTCGGCCTGCTGCGCAGGTGTGGCGTTTCTCTCTGGCGGGCAGATGTAAGTGAACATTTTGTCTTGTGCGTTGGCCAAGATGGTCAGGTAGGCAAACTCCTGCGCATTGTGTTCTGTGGCAGACAGGATCTTTGTTTGGATTGACATGTCTGTGGTAAGGGAGGTTGTCTCGACTTGACTTGATTGGACTGATCTCGTAGGAGACGATGTTCTACGTCTTGCCGAAGCGCTCTGATATCTCCAAGTAATGTTGAAAATTGCATCAGCTATGCCTGACTACGCCTAACTTCCATGCTGCAAACATGCCGGACCAGGAGGGTGTTGCAAGATCGCCGGCAATAGGCTACACTCCTTTACATTGGTAGAATGTCAAGACAGACTTCGGAGGGAATTCGACTATGCAAGAGCTGAGTCGCAGCACACTTCAAGCGCTAACTACCGAGGGTGTGCCTGGCTGACTGACTTCAGCCGTAAGACAGTCGTCGGAGAGTTTCAGCTTGCATTGTCGGACATCGAATCCATCCCGAAGCCGAGACCGAGCTTAAAGCTGTTGTCTGGCTCGGCTTTTACTCCAATCTACGGTGTGTGCAGTCTTGAGAGTCTTGGATAAACCACTGCGATCTTCTATCAGGTGACATTGAACAGCGAAATTAAGATCATGCCGAAATTGACGCTGTTGTTCGTCCTCGGAACACTACTGGAGTTCCCAAGTCACGTAACGCGAAGCCAAGAAGACATGAAGATGCAACCTGCTTCACCATTGCTAGATTTGTTGTTGGAAAGAACAATAGTTTACCCATGGAACATTCCTGATTTCAACCTCCAGTATCATCTCCATCAGCCCCGGGCCACTGTGATGACACCAACAGCAGCAAAGCACGCACTCAACAAAGCAATATTCGCCCGCGTCTTGCTCATACCAACCCATTTGTAAATCAACCCAAGCGTCCTCTGCCCATCGATTTCCTTCGTAGAAACAGCACGTTCGTGCAGCTCGTCATTAGTCGAGAGCATGACCAAGAGGGTGTAAGGCACAATCGCAATCGACGTCGCTGCAGCAGCTCCAAAGAACCACTTCACAGCCGTCTCTTTGGCAAAGTACGCAGCGCAGCCATGGGCAAGTCCTGCTCCGAGTGCCAATCCGGGACCGACTTTGTGTCCACCGAAGTAGACTTCTTGCCACTGTCGGTTGAGATGGGGGATGGTTGGCGGACCGGGTTGTTTGGAGCCTGCAGCTTTGCTCGTGCTGTGTTGGGGGTGTTCTAAGAGGAGTGCTGGCATGGTGATGTAGTTGATTGTGGTGTTCATGCAGAAGAAGGCGAAGTTTGCAAGGACGCCGGTGGTGCTGCAGATGATTGTGGTGGCAGCTGGGCCAATGTCGTAGCTGCTGGGTGATGCCATGGTCTCGGAGTTGATGGAAATGGTGACTTCCGGAAAGAATGTAGGATGAGACGTGAGCGCGAGGAATCGTGGTTGGGAGAACCAGTTCAATAGGTTTTGTGCTTGTGCGAGTGTTGATCTGCGTCAATGTGAGATGGCAGTTTTTAGGCTTCAGCGACGCCCAACCGGGCTTCCGGGTATTTATATATCACCGAGAAGCGAATGCGTACGCCAACGTGCACGCTTACATAAGGGCTTTGGACGACGACGAGGAGCCGAATGTCTCGCAAAATGTTGGTTCTGACAAGAGGCCAAGACAGTGAGACCGAAATGCAAGATCCTTCAGGATGCAGATGACAAATTGTAAATGTCTACAAGGGTGAATTTGCGGCTGAACAGATATCGTTTGAGGCCAAGAAAAGACCAAGACTCTGACACGGGCCTTGCAGTGAAGCAGAGAGTCATGGTTTTGACTCAAGCGTTATTTCTTGTCAAATGGCGCCTTGCTGACAATGTCGAGGTAACATCACTGTTGTCATGATCCTCAAGAACGGTCGACATATGCGGGTCCAACGCAGCATTGGAGCGTGTTCTGTAAAATGTCGTATCTCTAATGGGGATATCATAAGATATTTACATTCGTTGTTGCAAAAGATGGTGGAAAAGCACAGCCAGCCAAAACGAACTCCAGGACACATCAGCGACTCCTGTTCATGCGCGGTTCCTAGGATCTCAAGAACCATGTTCCAAGCGAAGTGCCAACTAAGTCTGGTCGGATGTAATGCGACGATCGACCCAAAGCGTGCAACTTGAACATAACGCCATTAGCAAGTCGTTATGGGAATAGCACTGCCAACTCGTTCGTTGTGGTGAACAGGTCTAGACCAAACGCCTCCAACCGTCAAGACCAAGACCATCAACGCGCTCGGCAGGAACTGGAGCCCGCCAATGTATGCAGCGTTTCCACGAATCGATGAGCTCGTGTCTGACAGCGTTGCGACGGTCTGATAAATGACACGAACGCCGATGAGCGCGGTGCTGCCAAGAATGGTGTACAGAAGCGTGTGGAGCTTGTTTGTCCCGTTCGATGCATTAGACTTCAAAGCCCAGGAATAATGCCAGACAGTGGCCACTGCTAGAAGTAGCCAGAGGAGGAGTAGAAGGCAGATACCAGCTTTGGACAGCGATGCTGAGTTCTCCTTGGGCGGACTCTGGCTCATGCCGCTTTGGCCTACGGCATATATAGGTACCGCTGTTACCACGCCAATGTGGTAGATTGTAAGAGCAATCTTGAGGTGCTTGGTGGCATTCTTGTATTTTAAGAATCCCGAAAGGTGGGCGCTTTCGTGTAAGACACCCAGAACACCGAGAAGCTGCGGAGAGAGTCCGACGCCTGTGATAATGGCCCCAGTGATGGGTAGCGGGCCAGTTGTGCCAGCATGAAGAGTAATGGCTGACCCCGTGATTTGGAGGACAAGGAACAGAAAGATAAAAATCCAGCCCAAGGTCTGTGGTCGTCGGTGCACCCAGGCGACGTACAGGACTGGTGGGACCATCAGAGAGAAGAAGACCACCTCTACAATGGCGAGACTGAAAGCTGGTGTAGGCATGTTGGTCGAGTATGGGTAGGACTGTAGGTTTGATGAAATAGTTTGATGGAGATCCGATGGGGGTTGAGCATGAAGGACTGCAGGTATTAGTAGTAATTCATTATGTTCGCCATAGCCATGATTGCGTCAGAGGATGAAGTATATAATCTTTCTGCGACGATCAATTGACCGCAGGCGACTCTTTGACCAGTCGCTGTCGTATAGTAGTGCCGATACGTATGCCTACATGTTGGTCACTGGAAAGAATCTTGCGCCCGGTCTCAAGGCATCCAGTCGTGGATATTGTTTGTTAGCGCCAAAGTGAGGAGCGATCTACGCATCTTTGGTTTTGCGGCGGCTGAAAGTAGTACGAGATGTGTTCCTGTTTGTTATCAAGTCAAGAGTCTACATGTAAGGAGGTGTGCAAGACCTGCGGTGTCGGTATCCCGAAACCGAATCCGAGAAATCCGAAACCGGTGCCGAGACTTCCAAAATCCTTCTGAAAGACGAGCAGCTGAGTGACACACTCTCCACTTGTGGTACGATGGAACTCAAAGGCGGCTGATACCTTGAACTACCAGTGTATCAGCTAGGTGATCGGCTCGAAATCCTTCGTTTTCTACATTTGTTGACGCTCCCACGCCCTTCGCATGTACCTGCCAGGCCTCCTTACCAAGATTGCTCAGCACTTCGGCAGGATGACATCTCATGATTCAGAAGCAACGCAGTTCGCAAGCGCCCAACAGGATTCTCGACATTTTTCGGGGGTCTCACGGGAAGAGCTAAAGCTTGGGCTGCGATGCCGAGAGGAGGAGCTCCAGGGCGAGCATACAAGACGGACCTAGGGGCACAAGAGCGTTCTTCGAAGTTTCTGGGGGATGGCGAACACAAAGAAGCTTCTCAGGTATTTGGTTGGTACAAAGTGCTTCCCAAGATATTGAGTCACCAATAAAGCGAGGGTGGACACTCCGAACAGATCTTCGACATGACCGCACACCTCCATCGAGAACAAATGATACGCGTTGACACATTACATCTTCTCGCGGATCGACACCAATCCCGACAATTGCCTCCCGTTCTCATCGAAATTGCTGTCGTCCATCCATGCCCGAACAGCTCGCTCCACACGAGGCCATTCGCCGTCCAAAATCGAATACCACGCCGTGTCCCGGTTCTTGCCCTTGACGATCATATGCTGGCGGAAGACACCCTCAAACTCGTGCCCATACCGTAAAGCTGCCCGCCGGGAAGGTTCATTGAGGGCGTTGCACTTCCACTCGAGTCTCCGGAAGCCGCATGAGAACGCACGTTCAGCGAGGATGAACCACGCTTCTGATGACGCCACTGTCTTTTGAAGCGAGGGTGAATACATGATGTTGCCAATCTCAACGGTCGCGTTGGACGAATCGATCCGCAAAAAGGAAGTATGGCCGACAACTTGGTCTGTTTTGCGATCTCTGATGGCCCAGAAGCTGACGTCTTCAGAATTGGCACAGTCTCGGATGTAAGATTGAAAATCGGGGAGGCTGTGGAAAGGCCCACGAGGCATGTAGTCCCATAGGTGTGCGTGTGCTTCGCCGCAAACGTGAGGGAAAAGATTGCCGGCGTGATTTTCTTTCAAAGGCTCGAGACATATGTGCTTTCCAGTAACAATTTCATCCTTGCTTTGAGGCCACAGCTTGAGAACGTTTGCGGATGAGACCGTGTGTTCTGGTGGTGAGGTAGCTAGCGACATCCTGCAACGAGTATGTTGCGTTCGCCTTGGACAGTAATTAGATTGTAAGTGAGGCTGTCGAAGGATGAGCTGATGTAAATTCAATTCACCGGCTCATGATACTTATACAGAAATGTCAACGAGCTATGAGCCATGAGGTTCAGCTGCTGTGAATGACTGTTATCTGGTACCGGGTCTACCTTCTCAATGCAGATTTTAGCTCGAACCAATGATGACTCCAGTATCTAAGCGAGTAAGGTACTGTAAGGTAATGCACGAAGTAGGGTTAATAATAGTGCTATACAGCGAAACCGGAGAAACGAAGCCCCGCCTCCGTCGAGCTTCCAGGTGTTCTGTGCTTCGAGCAAGGAGGTGAACTTGTTCCCTATCGTTCCACCTCACATCATGATTCATAGAGATCAGGTGTGCACGAATACATTCAAAGACGCAGTAGGACCTGCCTCGCACTAAATCGTATATGTATGGCTGCCGCAGGTGAAGCCCCAAGGCTAATATTTCATGTTCATCAAATACCTACAGCAGGTATTAAAAACTAAAGTGCGCCGAATAAAGACTCAAACCGATAACGACTGAATGGAAGACCTTAGAAGCGGCATCACGACTCCGGACAAGACTTGATCGCATCATGTTTCTCGCCCTCGCCCCAATTGCAAGGATCAACATTGGCCGGAGAGCTCCCATCTCCCCATGTCCAGCATGCTGTACACAATGTTTGTCAGCTTCCCAGGTACACGACCAAACTCGATCACTAGTGCTGGACTTACCATCGAGGATCGACGGATCAGCGGCATTCCTCAGGTTGTTGTAAGCCAGGAAGTAGTAGTCGTCGTTTCGAAAATCATCCGAAGCGGGTGAATAAGTGTTCTTCTCCGAATCAGTCCGCGGGTGATCGAATGTCGCGTGCTTCCACTTTCCGAAGTACAATTTCGGATGAGTTTGGTCACGGACTCCATCCTGGTCGAAGTCGGAGTTGCTGTGTATTAACCGTCAGCGCTGGCATCAAACAACAAAAGAGGAACCCCAAGAGGAACCCCAAGAGGCATGCTAGGACTAACCCATTGAATGTGTTAGGGATATCGCTCCAGTCCAGCTTGTGTCTACCGCCGTGTCGGTCCATGTGGACGCTTTCTCTGGTCCACCAATTCCCACCGTCGGCACTTTTCCAGACAACCATTGCACCTTCCCAGTCGCTCTTGTGGGTGGCATCTGATTTGAAGTAAACGGAGTACAGAACTCTCCACGACTGATCGCGCTCGCACTTGGCGACTTTGAAGTAAGTGGGAATTTCGCTGAAAGGCTCTCCTTCGATGTCCTTGTAAGGAGTCCTTGGACCGAGCCATGGAGGCTGAGCTGGACAGCCATCTGCGAGGCCGTCGACCAACAGACCACCAGCAGACACTCCGTGCGTTTGCTGACCCGAGCCATCTTCGGCAGCACTTGGCATACACGTGCCAGAAGGAATGTTCCACATACTACGGCGGTCAGCATATTTTTCGCAAAGCGGGAAAGGTTGGTGGGACGTTACGGCGCAGAAGTTACAACGGCCCATGGATAGCCTCTCGGAGTGATTTGCTCGAACTGCCATGTCTCGATTGCGACATTCTCGGCCAGACTTGTCGCTGCTCCAACGAGCAAAGCCGCGATGTTGAACTTGGTGGGCATTTTGGGTAGCGTGAGAGCAAGTTGGTTTCGTTCGAGTAGTGAAGTGGTGGTTGTGATGAAAAGGTAAGAAATGCTGGGTGATGTCAACCTACTTATACACTCCGAGAAGTGGCTCGAATCTCGTGAAGGGGATGCGCATGAGGCTACACTTTCCCGGTCACAAATAAATCGATGCTGACGGGGCTGAAAGGTTGCCTCGGTGGTGGTGGCTATGTTCTGTTGTCGACATGCGTCAACAGATGCAAAGCCTGATCTGTTTTTAACAGCCAACGTTCTCATGCATGCAAGACCGCCACCAACTACGCCACCAGCGAGGCTGCAATGTGAATTCACCACACAGGAGGAACTGCAGCGCAGCCTGATCCAAAGACTATGTCTCAATATTAAACAACTTCGCGCTGCATTTACGATCAGACACAGGATCGAACGCGCATGCAATACGCTACCTACAGCTAGGTCCAGTCGTATCGAGCGCCTCATCATCCTCTACATAGTCTACCTTACCTACCAGTCCCAAGACTCAAGTTGATCGATGAGCGAGAAACCTGTACTGTTCTTCCGTAGGTCATAGACCGCCTGTTGGTGTTGCCACAGAAGGATTGCCAAGTGGTATTTTCGGGTCATTGGAAGCAGGATAAGGCCCTGGCGCCGAGATGGAGTTGTCAGCTCCATAAATACATGTTACCTTATACAGCACTGGCAAGGAGAAAGCTACATCTCCAATATGCCGGTAAGTTTTTCACGTAGTTTCTTACACTCTCGAGTCGATCGACGTCTCCACCAGAAAGCTTTCAAGAGTTTGGTACATCTCCAACACATAATAGTCGATTGCCGTGATGCCTTGGGACCCTGGTTTTGTCCAGTTGTCACGCGTCACCGTGAGTGCTGCAAGTGCTACAGTATATCTCTATAGTGAATCTTCACGCTGGATACCCCATGTGCTCGAGTCGATCCAATCCTCTGCCACCGCAAGAATCATTCGAATACAGACGTGTTTGGTTTCACAAGGCTTCTTGATTCGGGTTCGCTACCTGCTTGTAGCTGTGAGCATCACTTTCGTCGCTTCCCTAATCTTGGCTCGATCTTTGGCCCTGAGGAAATCGATTTCCTTCTTGTCCTCTTCCGAGATCTCTTTGTTCCTGAAATACTCGAGGATGAATCGATCTTCAACGTCCTCTGAAATCTTACCGGTGTGTGCTCCAGCCACTGTCTCGTTCTCACTTGACTGTGGATGAACAGGATGCGCGCTTGGCGCAACAGTAGTTGAAGTGCGAGACGGCAGCAGAGCACTTGACCAAGGAGGAAGCATCGGCGAGCTCGGAGAGTTGTCACTGGAGTTGTTGTATCCTGGTGGATGCGGCCAAACCCTTGACCACGGACGCACCGGTGAGCTCAGCAAGTTTTCACTTAGGTTTCTGTGCCCTGGTGGCGGAAGAGCAGCGTTTATAGGACGGTAGTTCCTGATCACCTCGCGGTTGCCACGCGACATTCGCCTGTGTTCCTCGTCCAAGATCTTGTCCAGTTCGACGTTATCATTGATCCCCTCCAAATGGCCTAGATGCCGACGCGGTTCACGCCTCGGATACCCATAAGTGCTTGAGATTGGCATGAAGCTCGGCGACTCGAACTTGTAGGTTTTTGAAGTACCAACGTAATTCAGCGAGCTGAAGCAACGCGGCATCTGACGGCCGTCGCGGGACGTCAAACGCATGAGCACATAGTCACGCTTCAGCATGTCGCGCTTGTCTGGCCGTCCGATGTCGGGGTTGTGCATAGTGGTGAGTACTTTGTACACTAACACGTTGGGCTGATCTGTGTTGACAAGCACTGCCGGACTCATCTTGATCATGAAGTCAATGCCTTGAGGGCCGGGGATTATGTTTTTGTTGGCCAACGGCGGTGGCCTTGGGTCGCCACGGAGTAGCAGGACGATTATCAGATCGATGTCACCCACTGTGCCTGGTCGAGTCCTTGTCCATTCTTCGCTTCCAGAGCGTTCTAACTCGTACGACCTCCGAGAGATCTCGTGTGATACGTCGATGATTCTGTTGTGATGGCGGTTGCAGTTCGTCAATCCGTTGTGGATTTTCGAGGGTTTTGAGTAATTTGAGTGTTTCCGCAGCAGAGTTTGGGTTCTCATGGCGATTGTAAGAGCCATTTGCGGTATTTTTGAGCGGCTGTGTACAGCGGAAATCCTGAACACTGTGGCGCTGAGCGGGTTCGACATTCGAATGCATGTATGGCCCGAGTGGTGGACGTATTGCCGAGTGGTTGTTGCCTCGATTGTCCTCATCATTCTCCGCGGTGTGTGCTCTTTGATTGCCTGCTCCTGTGGCTCGCCTCCTCTTGACTGGATGGTCATCCTCCAGATCGGGGCCTTCGTATCTCGTTCTCTTGTGCGAAAGACTAGCACCAGTCCCACTAAGAGTAGGAGCAGAGTGGCGTGGATCATGGGTGATACGGTTGATGCTCGGATTTGTCTCACCGCGAGCGGATCCAGTCAAAGCATGAGACATTGTAGACTCGTGGGCATCGCGGTTGTCTTGACCTATAGCGGTTTATCGCGCGTATTGAGAGGAACGCCCTTGCCGTTCACGACCGGCCATGACCGACCGCTATAGTGGGATTCCTTCATCGATCAGCCCCCATTGTCACTCGGCTGAACATTCGTGTGTGGCAATACAAACTGTTGTTGAAACGAGCGTGCATTTACGTATCGGAGCGAAGAGCAAGGTCCTTCTCTACCTTAAAAGCCCTTTTTGCAGAGCAGACGCCAACAGACGAGCGAGCGAGAATGCGAGACGTGAACTGCTTGTTGGTCGAGTGGACCTCAGGTCTCGAAGGCTAGGTGGTCTGTATTCTGCAACTTGTGCAGGACTCGTAGAAAGCCGCGGGCGAGTGTGTGAGGTTACTGGTAGATATCAGTACTCTTATTGGCCTGCATTCGCTCTTTGCTTGTTGGTTCTCAGTTTGGCTAAATGATAATAAGAAGTGGCATGTCAGTGATGCATGTTTGTAAACTCACGCGCGTTGCACTTGCAACCCACGCGCGCATCTTTCTCGTTGCCTTAACGACTAACTTTGCCCCACAAGTGTAAGTGAATGCAGAAGAAGGTCCGCGGCAAATTTGAGTAGAGCTTGCTATTGTCAACAAAGAACAAGTACTTAGCGAGATGTGCCACAACAATAGAAACGCAAACAAATCAAACAAAGGGCTAGTCACCGATGACAACTAGCCCATTTCCCTCGTTCACTGAACATCGACAAATTAGCACACTGCGTCCAGAATTGATACTCAGCTGGATCTTCTTCGCTACAGTATAGCAATCGTTACCATGGCGCGCAAGACAGCTGGCGAGCGTAGGAACGAATCCACGGCTAACGTGGCGACGCGTAGATCCACACGCAACGCTGCTGCTGATACGCAGCCCGAGCGCATCGCCAAGGCGACGGCAAAAGCGGAAACCACTAAAGCTCAGCATAATCAACAAACAGAGGTGCTCCAAAGTGGCGAAGGGGTAGCCGCAGCTCGAGTGGAAGACAAGGAGGTCTCGCCAATCATCAGAGGAAAGTTGCTCCGAAAGAAGACGATTGATGCGGAGTCTCCAGCAGAAGAAGTTTCCATTGCACCTGAAAATTCCAGACAGAGGAAGAGTAAAACACCACAGCCGACGAGCAAAGCTCACCCTGGAGTTGGGTCTGTCTCACGGTCAGCCAAAGGCACAAAGAAAAGATCCCGAGACGAAGAGGGTGATGACTCGCCACAGGCGGCAAGCAAGAAAGGCCGGGTTGATGAAGGTAGTCATGTAGTGGAGGACAACCTCGGAGATCCAGGTCAAGCACGCTCAGAAAATCAGGCCGAGGCGCCTCCGGCTGAGCATGCATCGGGAGCCGGCATGGACAGAAGATCCCAGGAATTGCATGACGACCATCCCTCAATTGGACCAAGCAAGGGAACGATCGGTAATCCACGCCCAGCAGGAGTTAGCCGTACCCCAAATCGAGCGCGCTCTGAAGACTCTGAGCATGAATCACCGCCTCCAGAGCCGAGCCACGGACAGAAGTTCGGCGACCTTCTACTTCGAGGTGTTGTTACACAACGGGCGCTGCGCGAGAGACAATACCACCATAACAAGTGTTCCAACCTGCTCCGCGAGACCCAACTCGAGATCTCGAATCATGAAATGAGATTGTCACACCAGTACATGTATGGGGAACCTGATACAAACGAAAGGGATGAGATCAATCAGAAAATCAAATATTGTGAGGCCCTGGTGATGCCCAGGCGAAGACATGATGAAGCAATCGCCGCTCGCAAAAGACATTACCTCGAGCATCAACAGAACCTCTGCACCGACCAGATTCTTCAGAGATATCCCCATGTGATTCGAGAGAGCGATGGCCTGAAGTTTCTGGCTGAGAACATTGGTTTCTGGCAGAGCTTCGATCGATTGCGAGAGGCACATCAGAATTTGGATGACCATGATGTCTTAATTGGAGAAGCCAAGCAAGAGTTGAGGGCTCTGGACAACGAGACAGGACGGTTGTACCGACGAGTTTTCGAGTTTGGTGACTATTCTTCAGTCCCAGCCATAGTAGAAGCGAACGTGTTCGGAGATTTGGACGGTTTGCCCGATGTGATGGACAGATTTAGACCTCTGGAGAAGAAAAAACAAGGACTCAGAACATCTCTGACCAAAGCAGCGGTTAACCTCTTGTTGTGGGCGGAAGATGCGTTCATCCGCTCAGGAGTCCTCGTGCAGGAGAATGTTATCCTACACGGGTGGGGTAGCTCTGAGCAAGAG
>Ga0265797_10009461_pt1 | contig 12680 bp, 8 predicted proteins | sample P2T30metagenome_FD_192433 | JGI IMG/M metagenome (GOLD analysis project Ga0265797, IMG submission 192433) | Plant litter microbial communities from East Loma Ridge, Irvine, California - P2 T30 | ecosystem: Environmental > Terrestrial > Plant litter > Unclassified | place: USA: California... | reverse complement strand
TCTGGCATGTGCAGGGGGGCGAGACGGACATCATGGCGATCCTGGCGCCCGCGCGCGCCGGCATCTGGAATACCTTCCAGCCGGCCCAGGCCCCGGTCGGCCTGTGGCTGCAGCGCGATACGGCGCCGCGCACCGCGGACCTGCCCGGCCTGCTGCGCGCGCTGCCCGGCCCCGGCCTGATGCTCGGCCTGACCCAATGCGACCCGATGCTCGTGGCGCGTCCGCCGGATACCGGCGGCGTGCGCAGCATGGACTATATCGAGACCGCGCGCGTGACCCTGCCGGCCAGCTTCGAGGCCTACTGGGACACGCGCGGCAAGAACCTGCGTTCCAACCTGCGCAAGCAGCGCAAGCGACTGGCCGACGATGGCGTCATCACGCGCCTGCAAGCCAGCCGCGCGGTCGACGACATGGCGGCCGCGGTCGCGGATTACGGGCGCCTGGAAAGCGCCGGCTGGAAGGCCAGGGACGGCACCGCCGTTGCTGCCGGCAACGCCCAGGGACGCTTCTACCGCGCCCTGCTCGAAGCCTTCGCCGACACCGGCGCGGCCTGCGTGTTCCGCTACTGGATCGGCAAGCGGCTGGCGGCGATGGATCTGTGCATCGAAGGCGGCGGCTGCGTCGTGGTGCTCAAGACCGCCTATGACGAAAGCATCGGCGGCGCCCTGTCGCCGGCGCTGCTGATGCGCGAGGACGCCACCCGCGCGATCATCGAGGCCGGCCGCTTCGAGCGCATCGAATTCTATGGCCGGGTGATGGAGTGGCATCTGCGCTGGACCGACGAGGTGCGCACCATGTACCACCTGAACGCCTACCGCTGGCCGTGGCTGGGCCGGCTGCACGCGCGCGCAGCCGGGCGCTGACAAGCGGCTCCAACTAGCCGGCTTTTTCCAGCGTGCGGGGCGCCGGGGCGGCGTGCGGCGCCAGCGCCGCGCCGACCTGCGACAGGGCCATGAAGCGCCCGCCGAGCTCGTCGCGGAACCAGGTGCAGTAATCGTGTACCGCCGCAATCAGGCGCTCGCGGTCGGCGGCGTCGCGCACATAGGGCGTGTGTCCCGGCACCAGGGAAGGGCTGTGGTAAGTCAGCGAAAACACTTCGCAGCCGTTGCCGCGCAGGGCGCGCGTCAGGCGGCGCATTTCGGCCTGGTTCGCCACTTCAGGACTCAGGCGGATGCGCTCGAGCGCGCCGCTGCGCGCCAGCATGCCGCCCATGCGCAGTGAACGCGCCAGCGGCTGTTCGGCCAGGTCGAACAGCTGCGGGCCGAGCGCGCGCAGCCAGCCGGCATAGCCGGTCGTCACCGGCAGCTCGAGCAGGCGCCGTCCACCCGCCTCGAACCAGTAGGGGTGTTCATCGAAGGCGCGGAAATCGGGCGCGCCGTCGTCGATGAAACGGGTGTAGGGCACCACGCTGGCATCGATCTGGTAGCCCAGCGCGGCCACCGCCTCGGCGCTGTGCGGGCCCAGGCCGTAGCGCCCCGCCTTGAACGCGGTTGGCGCCCGCCCGAAAGCGTCGCCGATGGCCGTGGTCAGCATGCGCAGCTTGGCCAGTTCGAGTTCGCGCGGCAGGTTGCCGGCATAGGAATTGAAGCGCGTGACCTGTTCTTCGAAAGGCGGCGAGACCCAGGGATGCAGCTGGGTGCCGATGTCGCAGCGCCCTTCCTCCATCAGGCGGCGCAGTACGGCGCTGGCGGCGGGCGCGGTCGCGACCGGCCAGTCCACCATATAGGCCGGGACGATGCCGAGCCGGTCGAACACGCGTTCGTGCATCAGCGGCTGGGCTGCCACCGACGCGGTGCCGACATTGGCGCGGTCGAACGGCTGGTCCCAGGCGAACTCTTCCTCGGTATCGACAATCACGATCAAGACCGGCGCCTGCCCGGCCGCCAGCCGGGCCGCTACATGATTGGTTGTACTTAGCATTGCATCATTCCGGGGAAGCCCGAGCGCGCCGCCGCTGGCGCACAGCGGCTGGCACTATTGTCCTTTGGTAACAGGGATCGATGGGTGTACAGCCACGAGCGGTGTTGCTGGTCCATTGATGTTGTCATCCTAGCATATTAAAGAATTATCGGATGACAACTTCATCTGGCGTGTGCATGCGCCTGGTCTCTCACTCCGCCGAACTCCTACCTGCAAACAAATCGGTAAATCCGGCAATACACAATAACGATAAAATTAACATTTCCTCCGTGGATTATCGATTCATGTGACTTTCCATATCTGAAAACCAATTTAGTTGTGGCTTACTCACGTTTTTATCAAAAATAATCTTGACTTTTGCAACGTAAATACTTTCAACTTCGATATTTTCGTTGTTTTTGCGCAGGAAATCAGTAAAATCCGCGAGAAATTGAACCACAGAAATAGTTGATCGGGGTAAAGTTCAGTTCCACACAGAAATTAATTTCTTAGGCGAATTGACTCCTACTCTTATGCATCCCGACCAAACCATCCCGAGCCGCACGGCACGCAGCGGCCAATCTGCCCCCCACGCAGTCCAGCGTCCGTTGCGTCCCGCGTCCATCCTCGCCACCGTATTGAGCGCCGCCCTGTTGAGCGCCTGCGGCGGCGGCGGTAGCGGCGATGGCGGTGACGGCCTCGCGGCGGGTGTGACTTACTCCACCGATTCGAACACTTCCCTGGCCAAGGTCACCTCGCTCACCCCGAGGGCAGAGAGTACGGCGCTCAACGCGACCACCGTGGCGCCGATCGTCGCCGGCGCCATCATCACCGACGTCGAGATCCAGAACCAGGGCGCGGCTCAGACCAATGTGCCGTTCACTTTCGGCCAGATCGTTGCGCAAGGCCAGTTCTCCAAGGCCGATGGCCTGGCCGCGCGCCTGTCCAACGGCACTCTGCTGCGCCTGCAAGCCGACGTCAAGGCCACCCATCCCGACGGTTCGGTACGTCACATGATCGTCTCCGGCGTGCTGCCCTCCCTGTCCATCGGCCAGATCGAGAAGATCGAGCTGGTCAAGGCCAATGCGGTCGACGCGACCGCCCCCTCGATCACGGAGCTGGCTGCCAGCGGCGTGAGCGGTAGCGTCGGCCTGACCCTCGACGGCGTCCAGTACGGCGCCACCCTGGCCGATGCCCTGGCCAATCCCAAGGCGACCACCTGGCTGGCTGGCCCGATCGCCAACGAATGGATCGTCGCAGCGCCATTGAAGAACGCCGCTGGCGCCGCCCACCCGCTGCTCACCGCCACCTTTGCCGTGCGCTGGTATCCGCGCCTGGCCAATCAGGCGCGCGTCGATGTGGCGGTCGAGAACACCAAGACCTTCACCGCCGGTGCACGCAACCTGACCTACGACGTGAACATCAACGTCGGCGGCCGTTCAATCTATGCGAAAACCGCGCTGACCCACTATCATCACGCACGCTGGCACCAGGTCGCGTGGTCGGACGCCGCAAGCGCGCCGCAGATCCACGTGCGCCACAACACCGCCTACCTGATCGCATCGAAGGCCGTGTCCAACTACGACCAGGGCGCCAAGCCGGCCGAAAGCCTGCTGGCCAACTTCGTCAAGGAACTCCCTGCCAGCAAGACCGGCCCGATGACGGCCGGTCCGATCCTGGCGTCGATGGGCACCACCGGCGGGCGCGGCGACATCGGCCCGCTGCCGGTGTGGACCGTGGCCTACCTGCTGTCGAAGGACCAGCGCGCCCTGAACTCGATGATGGCTGCGGCTGAAGGCTCGGGCACCTGGTCGATCCACATGCGCGACGAAAAGACCGGCATGCCGGTGCGGGTCGACAACGACGCTTACAAGAACGCGTCGACCCACATGAACCTGGCGAAGAAGGGTCCGCTGCCGGTGCCGCGCTGCGCCAACAACAACAACAGCCTGTGCGCCTCGCCGTTCAAGGACGACACCGCGCACCAGCCGTCGATGGTCTACCTGCCTTATCTGCTGACCGGCGACTACTACTACCTGGAGGAACTGCAGTTCTGGGCGGCCTGGAATCCGCTGGGCACCGATCCGGCCAACTCCGGCTACGGCAAAGGCCTGGTGCGCTGGCAGCAGGTCCGCGGCCAGGGCTGGTCGCTGCGCACCCTGGGCCACGCGGCCTACATCACCCCTGACGCCCACCCGCTGAAGGATTATTTCGTCAAGCAGGTCGACAACAACCTGGACTACTACCACGCGACCTACGTCACCGGTAACCCGAACCAGCTGGGCATGTACGACGGCTCGGGCGCCGGCTCCAACAAGATGGACACGTCGGCGCCGTGGCAGGACGACTTCTTCACCTGGAGCTTCGGCTACCTGGCCGAACTGGGCTTTAACAAGGCGACCCCGATCCTGCAATGGAAGTCGAAGTACTCGGTCGGCCGCATGACCGACCCGGGCTTCTGCTGGATCGAGGCCAGCGCCTACCACCTGAAGACGCGGGTGGACAGCAAGTCGCCGGTCTACGCCAGCTTCGCCGACCTGTACGCAGCCAACTTCAGCGGCGCCACCGTGCCGCATGACGCCAAGACCATCACCCACCCGCAAGGGCTGGACTTCCGCGCCCAGGAATGCGGCAGCCAGGCGCAGGCGACCTGGATCACGCAGGCCATGAAGCGCAACTGGACCCTGGGACGCATGAGCGGCTATTCGGACTCCCCGCTCGGCTACCCGGCCAATATGCAGCCGGCGCTGGCGGTGGCGGCTTCCTCGGGCATCCCGAACGCCACGCTGGCCTGGACCAAGTTTGCCGGCCGTGCCGACAAGCAGAACTACGGCATGGGTCCGCAGTGGAACATCGTCCCGCGCTGATTCCGTCACCTGCACGCTGATGAATGCAACAAGGGCTTCCTGCCAGCAGGAAGCCCTTGTCGTTTCTGGCGCCGGCACACCGCACCATCTGTTGCGCCTCCAGTGTCAAAAAGTCCCTACGCTACTGCCCACCACGACCACCATGCTCGACGGATCGGTCTGCACTGATAAGGATTAATTGCTTAACAGACAATAATTGGTTTCGCGATGACAAAAGTGCATGTAAGGAACACGCGTGCGCGAGTGTTGCAGCATATAATAATTGTGGATCAAGCAAGGAAGGTAGGCGTTCGCAGAACGTCCTGCCGATGCTTCAGCCCGGGCCGGCGATGCGGTCTGGATGAAAAATCGATACAGGAGTCAACCGCAATGTCTATCGTAAACAGAATCATTCAACGCCTGAAACGGGATTATTTCCGCAGCCGGCACAGCAAGGCGATCCAGGAAGTCCTGGCCACGCCGCCCGTCGCCCGCGGCAGCCTGCCATTCCTGCTGCTGTCGATGGTCCACACGCGCGACATCCATTCCTACCTGGTGGCGCTGAAATCGTTCGTGCATTTCACCAATCCCGAGCGGATCGTGGTGGTGTGCGATCCTTCGGTGACCGACGCCGACCAGGCGCTGCTGCGCCAGCAAGTGCCGCATATCGAGCTGCGCCATGCCGACGAGTTCGTCCACCCCGACATTCCGCGCGGCGGCGTATGGGAAAGGCTGTATGCGATCTCGGGCTTCGTGCGCGATCACTATGTGGTCCAGCTCGATGCCGACACCGTCACGGTCCAGCCGATCGCCGAAGTCCTGGAGGGCATCAAGAGCGGCACCGGCTTCGTGCTGGCCGACCTGCCGGATACCCCATTGCGCCAGCTGCCGGCGGTGCGCGAGCATGCGCTGGGCTGGCTCAAGCCGGGCGCCCACATCCAGACCATCGCCGAAAGCGAGATGGCCAATATCGGCCTGCCGCAGGACGTCCTGTACGTGCGCGGCTGCGCCGGCTTCACGGGTTTTCCGCGTTCGGAGACGATGCGCGACACCATGGTCGACTTTTCGCGCCGCATGACCGCCAAGCTGGGCGACGACTGGAAGCGCTGGGGCACCGAACAGGTCACCTCGAACTTCCTGGTCGCCAATGCCAACGGCACCCGCGCCCTGCCCTTCCCCAAGTACGGCACGCCCGATGCGGCGACCGGCGAGACAGCCTTCTATCACTTCATCGGCTCGATGCGTTTCATTAACGGCAAGTACGAGGCCACCTCGCGCACCGCGATCCGCATGCTCGGCGCGGCGCCGCCGGCGCCGGTATCGGTCGCCCAGCCGACCTGAGCGGCCAGCGCCATGCTACGCCAGTTGGCCTGGACCACCGTCTTCGCTGCCGCCGTCATGGGCGGCGCGCCAGTCCTGGCCGCTCCCGCGGCAGCGGCCGCCAGCGCGGCAAGTACGGTCACCGCCGTGCGCATCCAGAACCTGGGCGCGGCCCAGGCCGACGTGCCGTTCACCTTCGGCCAGGTATTCGCGCCCGGCGACGTCGCCAAGGGCGACAGCCTGGCGGCGCGCACGGCCGACGGCAAGCTGCTGCGCCTGCAGACCGACGTCAAGGCCACCCATGCGGACGGCTCGGTGCGCCACGCAGTGATCTCCGGCGTGCTGCCGCAGCTGGGCGCGGCCCGTACCGACACCCTGTCGCTGGTCAAGGGCGGCGCGCCGTCCGCCGCTGGCGCCGAGGGCGCGCGCCCGCCGGCCGGCCTGGACGCCAGCGTCAGCGTGACGGAAGGCGGCGCGACCTACCGCGCCACCCTGAAGGACGCCCTGGCCGCCGGCCGCCCGCAGATCTGGCTCGATGGCCCGGTCGCCCGCGAGTGGCGCGTCGCCGCGCCCTTCAAGAGCGCGGCCGGCGCGCCCCATCCGCTGCTGGAGGCGCGCTTCGCCGTGCGCTGGTATGCGGGCCTCGAGAAACAGGCGCGGGTCGAGGTCGTGGTCGAGAACATGAAGACCTTCCAGGCCGGCGCGCGCAATCTGGACTACGACGTCGAGGTCGAGGTGGGCGGGCGCAGCGTCTATGCGAAGACCGGCCTGCGCCACTACCAGCATGCGCGCTGGCGCCAGCTGGCTTGGTGGGACGGCGCGCACGCGCCGGCCATCGATGTCCGCCCCGATAGCGCCTACCTGATCGCCGCGCAAGCGCTGCCCAACTACGACCTGGCCATCAAGCCGGACGAACGCACGCTGGCCGACCTGGCCACCCAGCTCAAGCCGGAAAAGACCGGACCGATGAAGATCGGACCGGTGATGGGATCGATGCACGCTTCGGGCGGGCGCGGCGATATCGGCCCGTTGCCCTCGTGGTCGGTGCTCTACCTGCTGTCGGGCGACCAGCGCGCGCGCGCGGCGATGCTGGCCGCCGCCGAAGGCTCGGGCAGCTGGTCGATCCACCTGCGCGACGAACGCACCGGCTATCCGCTGCGGGTCGATACGCCGGCCAACCGCGACGTCTCGACCCACATGAACATGGCCAAGCGCGGTCCGCTGCCGGTGCCGCGCTGCGCCGGCGGCAACGATCGCGAGGTGTGCGGCACGCCGTACGCCCACGACACCGCCCACCAGCCCTCGCTGGCCTACCTGCCTTATCTCCTGAGCGGCGACTATTATTATCTCGAAGAGCTACAGTTCTGGGCCGCGAGCAATCCGCTGGCCACGGCGCCGGAAAATTCCGGCCGCGGCCTGGGACTGGTGCGCTGGCAGCAGGTGCGCGGCCAGGCCTGGTCGCTGCGCACACTCGGCCATGCGGCCTACATCACGCCCGACGCCCATCCGCTCAAGGGCTATTTCACCAAGCAGCTCGACAACAATCTGGCCTACTATCACGCCGCCTACGTGGTCAAGAATCCGAACCGGCTGGGGGTCTACGACGCCTCCGGCGCCAATGCGCCGGAACTGGAACGCTCGGCGCCGTGGCAGGACGATTTCCTGACCTGGAGCTTCGGCCACCTGGCGGAACTGGGCTTCGACAAGGCATTGCCGATCCTGCGCTGGAAGGCGCGCTATGCGGTCGGCCGCATGACCGCGCCGGGCTACTGCTGGACCGAAGGCGCCGCCTATTCGCTGGCGATGCGCAACGGCAAAGGTGCGCGGGCCCCGGTGGTCGACAGCTTCGCCGAACTGTACCGGCTCAATTTCGGCGGCGACACCTATCGCCTCGACAGCGGCAAGCGCGCCGCCCATCCGGACGGCAGCCGCTTCATCGACCAGCCCTGCGCCAGCCAGGCCCAGGCCGACTGGCTGACCGCCGCCGCCAAGCGCAACTGGACGCGCGGGCGCATGTCGGGCCACGCGACCTCGGTGATTGGCTTCCCGGCCAATATGCAGCCGGCGCTGGCCGTCGCCGCCACCTCGGGCATTCCCAACGCAGCGCGGGCCTGGGAAGTGTTCGAGGGCCGCGCCGACAAACCGGACTACCGCAAGGGGCCGCAGTGGGCGATCGTGCCCCGCAGCATGCCGTCCGGCGGTGACCGCAAGAATTGACAAAAATGTATCGTGCGCAACGTGTTTACGCGGCGATGCAGCATATAATGTCATGCGTTACAGCAAAGGTTTCGCGCGGCAATGCGCGGCCGGCTGCGACATCGTCTGGACCGCCTTCGCGGTCCGCCCCGAACAACAAGGTCTGCAGCATGTCGTCATCGAACAGTGTGATCCAGAGGCCAGGCGCGGCCTGGCTCCCGCGCCGTCCCGGCACTGGCGCGCCGCTGCCGCGCGCCTGAACCGCGCAACCGCGCCCGACTCCCGATCGCCATGGCAAATCTGCGACGCTCGCTGATCATCAATTTCTTTTCCTCGTCCGGCGCGACGATGCTGAAGTTCCTCGTCAGCATCCTGCTGGCGCGCATCCTCAGCCCGAGCGAGATCGGCATCTACTCGATGACGGCGGTGTTCGTGAACTTCGCGGGCGTGTTCCGCGATTTCGGCGTCTCCGGCTACCTCCAGCGCGAACCCAACCTGACCCCGGACAAGATGCGCTCGGCCAGCGGCGTGGTGCTCACCACTTCCTGGCTGATCGCCGTGGTCCTGTACCTGGCCAGCGGCGCGCTCGGCGCCTGGTTCGACGAGCCCGGGATCGTGCCGGTGATGCAGGTGCTGGCGCTCGGCTTCGTGTTCATTCCCTTCGGCTCCGTGACCAATGCCCTGCTGGCGCGCGAATTCGCAGCCGAGAAGCAGGCCTGGGTCAGCGCCGCCGGCACCATCAGTTTCTGCGTCAGCTGCCTGGTGCTGGCCAATCTGGGCTTCGGCAGCATGAGCCTGGCCTGGGCCAATCTGATCAATATCCTGGTCTGCATGTTCGCACTGATGCCGATGCGTCCACGCAACGTGCCCTGGCTGCCATCGTTCTCGCACTGGCGCAGCGTCGCCAATTACGGCGCCGGCTCGCTGCTGACGAATATGACGGTGGCGGTCAATAACGCGATTCCCGACATCCTGCTCGGCAAACTCGGCTCGGCGGCCCAGGTTGGCCTGCTCAGCCGCGCCAACTCGACCGTCCAGATCTTCATCCATGTGGCCGGCTCCACCATGAATTACGGCGCGATTTCCTATATGTCGCAGGTCTATCACCGCGGCGAACCGCTGGCCCCGGTGATCACGCGCGCCACCGTGCTGCTCACGGGAATCGGCTGGGCCGCCCTGGGCCTGACCGCGGTGCTCGGGCACGACATCGTGCTGGCCCTGTACGGTCCTACCTGGCTCGAGGCGGTGCCGGCGATCCTGCCGCTGACGCTGGCTGCGGCCGCCGTGATGACGTTCAACTACAACTCGAGCGCGATGGCCGCCATCGGGCGCCCTTACCTGAGCTCGGTCCCGGTGCTGGGCATGCTGCTGGCGCGCATCGCTCTGGGCGTGCTGCTGTATGACGGTTCGCTGGCGGGATTCGCCTGGGCGCTGTGCCTGGCCACCGTCCTGAGCCTGCCGCTGCGCATCATGCTGCAGAAACGCTATTTCGCCATGCGCCTGCGGTCCCTGCTGCGCGCGCTGGTGCCGAGCGCCGTGGTGACCCTGGGCAGCGTGGGTGCTGGTATGCTGCTGGCGATGCTGCTGCCGGCGACGCTGGCGCCGATGGTGCGCCTGCTCGTCATGGCGCCGATCCTGGCCGTGACCTGGTACCTGCTGCTGCGCCTGACCCGCCACGAGCTGGTGGGCGAAGTGCACCGGCTGGCGGCCCCGATCAAGAACCGGCTGGCGCTGCTGCGCCGCACTCCATGAATGGAAACTGCATGTATCTCGACGACACCAAGACCCTCCTGATCGACGTCCTCAGCCTGGGCGACGCCGGCCACCTTCTCACTGCCGATTCTCCGTTGCTGGGCGCGCTGCCGGAACTCGATTCGATGGCGGTGGTCAGCCTGATCGCCGCGCTCGAGGAACACTTCGACATCGCCATCGACGACGACGACATCAGCGCCAGCACCTTCTCCACCCTGGGCAGCCTGGCTGCCTTCGTGGCCGACAAGCGCGGCGCATGAACGCCGGCACTGGCGCCGCGCCGGCCGAAGCCTTCTTCCTGAAGGCTGGCGCCGGGCAGCGCTTTTGTCTCTACCACCCTGCCGCCGGCCCGGCGCGCAGCGCCATTCTCTACGTGCATCCGTTCGCCGAAGAGATGAACCGTGCGCGCCGCATGGCGGCGCTGCAGGCGCGCGCCTTTGCCAGCGCCGGCCATGCGGTGCTGCAGATCGACCTGGCCGGCTGCGGCGACAGCAGCGGCGACTTCGGCGATGCGCGCTGGGAACTGTGGCAGGATGACCTGGCGCTGGGCGCGGCGTGGCTGCGCGCGCGCGTCGATGCGCCGCTACGGCTGTGGGGCCTGCGCCTGGGCGCCCTGCTGGCGCTCGATTACGCGCGCGGCGCGCAGCCGCCGCCGGCCGGCATGCTGCTGTGGCAGCCGGTGCTCAAGAGTGCCACCTACCTGACCCAGTTCCTGCGCCTGCGCCTGGCCGGCGCCCTGCTGGCCGACGGCGAAGTGGCCCAGGGCGGCACCGCCGGCCTGCGCGCCGCGCTGCAGGCCGGCGAAGCGCTCGAGATCGCGGGCTACGACCTCGATCCGCAGCTGGCGCGCGCGCTCGACGCGCTCGATACGCTGGAGGCGTTTCAACCTGCGTGCCCGGTCGACTGGATCGAGGCGGTGTCGCAACCCGGCGCCGAACCTTCGCCCGGCGCGGCCCGCGCCGCCGGCGCCTGGCTGGCGCGCGGGATCGACCTGCGCCTGCACCCGGTGCACAGCGCGCCGTTCTGGACCACCACCGAGGTCACCGAAAGCGGGGCCTGGCTGGATGCGAGTTCACACGCACTGGAGGCGCGACTGCATGGGAATTGAAGGCGTGGAGACAAGTCATATGGCAGCCGGCGGCACGATCGGCGTGGAGGCCGAAGAGCGCGCGTTGACGTTTGCGTGCGACGGCGCGCGCATGGTCGGCATCCTGAGCCTGCCGGCGCAGGCCACGGCCACGCGCGGCGTGCTGGTGGTGGTCGGCGGGCCGCAATACCGGGCCGGCAGCCACCGCCAGTTCACCCTCCTGGCGCGCGACCTGGCGCGCGAAGGCGTGCCGGTCCTGCGCTTCGACTACCGCGGCATGGGCGACAGCGAAGGCGCGGCGCGCCCGTTCGACGCGGTCGAGGACGACCTGCGCGCCGCCATCGACGCCTTCATGGCGGCCGCACCAGGCCTGCGCGAAGTGGTGTTGTGGGGCTTGTGCGACGCTGCGTCGGCGATCGGCATGTATGCTGCGCGTGATGCACGCGTTGCCGGCCTGGTGCTGCTCAATCCCTGGGTGCGCACCGAAAACGGCCTGGCGCGCGCCACCCTGCGCCATTACTACAGCGCGCGCCTGCGCGACCCGGCATTCTGGCGCCAGCTGCTGGGCGGCGGCCTGAACTGGCGCAAGTCGCTGGGCTCCATGCTGGCGCTGCTGCGCAAGGCGCGCCGCAGTTCCCGCCCCGCCGCCGGCGCCGCCATGTCGCTGCCGGAACGCATGCGCAGCGGCCTGGCCGGCTTCCAGGGCCGGGTCCTCCTGGTGATCGCGGGGGCCGACCTGACCGCGCGCGAATTCTGCGACCTGGCCGATACCGACGCCGCCTGGCGCGGCGTGCTGGCGCCGCCGCGCGTGACGCGCTTCCAGATCGAGGATGCCGACCATACCTTCTCGCGCCGTGCCTGGCGCGACCAGGTCGCGCGCTGGACTGCCGAGTGGCTGCGCTCCTGGTAAGCCAGGCTGCCGTTCAAGGGCGCCGGCAGGCGCCGAAATCCTCGAACGCGCCATAAGCGCGCACGCTGGTGCGGGCGGCGGCGCACAGGTCGGCCCCAGCGCGCCGCACCGCGTCGCGCGCCGGCGCAGCGCCGGCCCAGCCGAAGTCGCCCCGCGCGGCATCGGCGAACAGCGACCGCACCGGATGCCGGCCCAGGTACGACTGCCATAGCGCCGTGGCGCGATTGTCCCCGGGGCGCAGCAGGCCGCCATCGCGGCTGCGGATCGCGCCGTCGACCAGGTTGCCGTCCAGGCGCGCGCTGCTGGTGGCGAAGCGCACCTCGATGCCGCCGGTGTCGACCAGGGTATTGTCCTCGACCACGCTGCCCGCCGCGCTATTGAGATAGATGCCGGCGTCGGAACAGCCGACGATCAGGTTCGCGCGCAACACGCCGCCTTCCTGCTCGGTGATGCAGCGGCCGTCGCGGCAGAATGCCCTGCCGGTGCCGCCCCCGCCCAGCGACAGTCCGACGCGCTGGCCCGGCAGGCCGGCCTGCTCGCGCTCGCACCACACCAGGTTGCGCTCGAAGACATTGCCGCTGCCGCCGCCCTTGGCGAAGGCGCCGTAGCTGACCCGGTTCCCCTCCAGCTTGACGAAGTCGCGGATGATATTGCCGCGCACGGTCCAACC
>Ga0265797_10009460_pt1 | contig 12681 bp, 10 predicted proteins | sample P2T30metagenome_FD_192433 | JGI IMG/M metagenome (GOLD analysis project Ga0265797, IMG submission 192433) | Plant litter microbial communities from East Loma Ridge, Irvine, California - P2 T30 | ecosystem: Environmental > Terrestrial > Plant litter > Unclassified | place: USA: California... | reverse complement strand
CATGGTGAAGTCGATGTTCTTGTAGACCTCCTTCTCCTCCTCGGTGACGGGAGCGACGAGCTCCTTGATGCCGTCGATGAGGATGTTTCCTGACTCGTCGACAAGGCCGGCCATCACGCGGACGAGATCGGTCATGGGCTCGTGAGCAGTGCCACCGTACACACCAGAGTGGAGATCCTGGCCAGGGCCGCTGATCTCAATGCTATAGTAGCTGCAGCCACGGAGACCGTAGGTGAGGCAGGGCTTCTTGGTGCCGAGCCAGTAGTTGTCGCTGATGCACACGACATCGGTGTCCTCGAAGAACTTGCCAGGCTTGCACTCCTCAATGATAAAGTCGTCCAGACCCTCGGAGCCGTACTCCTCCATGCCCTCGAAGCACATCAACAAGTTGACGGGGAAGTCGACGCCGGCCTTCTTGTGTGCCTCGATCGCGTTGACCCATCCGAGCACGGGGCCCTTGTCGTCGGTGCTGCCACGTCCGAACATCCTTCCCTTGTCGTCGACGGTGAGCTCGAAGGGCTCGGTGTTCCAGCCGTCCGAGAGGTTTGCGGGCTGCACATCGTAGTGTCCGTAGACCAGGACGGTGCGCTTGGTCTCGTCCTTCTTCGCTGGGTAGCGGCCGATGATCGCGGGCGGCAGAGTGAGGTACTCCTTGTGAGGCTGGGGACCAAGCTCGCGCGCCTCCATGTGTGCTCCCAGGTCCTCGAGCTGTTTCTTGAGGTAATGGCCCATCTTGATCACGTCGGGCCTCCTCTCATCCTCGGCGGAGATGGAAGGGATGGCGACAGCGTCGCTGAGACGAGTCACGAAGGCATCGGACAGGTCGTCGACGCTCTTGAAGTAGGAGTCGAGTTGGGGAGCCATTTTCGCAGAAGATTCGGCGCGGTAGATGTAAGGCCAGGCGCGAGTGTTTGTTGTGAGGAAGCGCGGGGCTGAGGAGAATGCCCTAGAGGTAAGCTTGGTGGGTGAGAAAGAGGTCTGAAGCTTGCACTGTCGTCGTCCTGCAGCTCTGGATATGAGAGAAACAGAAGCAAAAAGAGCGGACATATGTGAAGAACACACAAGGTGGTTATCTCTGGAGATGTACCCACTCCCTCCGTCGGCGGCTTAGGCTTAAATTGAACAAGACACCGAAGACAACGGCCACTGGCGGGGCAGACCCTGCATCAAAACTGATGTGAGGTCTTCTACCGAGCGTGGGCGGTGTGGTCTAAAGAAGTAGTGGTAGCGTGTCCTCTCCCCAGCTTCAATTGGCCGAAAGTGTCCCATCCCCAGCTTCGGGAGGCCTTGCGAAAGCACACTATAGACAACACTTGTCCTCAGGGCATGCCGCGGTAGCAGGGAGAACCCACTGTTTCTTCGACCGAGTAATCTGATCGCTTCGATCTTTATTCGTCAACGAGACCTCACTTGTACAGTATCCTGCTGCATGAGCAAACAAACAAAGCAATATAAAACTCTTTTCTATGCAGCTCCATTGAGAGGAATCTGGAGACAACCTCGCGGGTTGAGGAGGTCAAACAGTGTACTTTGGAATGCTTGTGCTACATCCAGTACAAGAATAGGACACTTTACCACTACGCGCCCGCATAAATAGGAGCCGTGATCCAATGACACTGGTCTTTCATTCCGAAGGGTACCTACTCCGTTGACATCCGCTAATCACGGGTATACTACATCTAGAGCTCGAGCCTGCGCGTCCATCGGAACCGGATGAAAGCAGACCCAGCTCGGGATGCCTTTACAAGCAGTGTGAACGGTTGTGCTTTGCTCATAATCTCCCCAGGAAAGCGAAGTACTTTCAATGCGGCGATGCTTTGAGTAAGGTACCTTGGGATTTCGCCCGTTGGCTGTGGCCTTCACCAATCTGCATCCAGCAGCCCAGCCCTGATATACACATGTACCATTGAGAACATCTCGCTACCATACCACAAAGTACCTTTCCACTAATTGGAACAAAAGGCTATGCGAGCTGACATCCATCCTGTCCTGACCGAGCTATTCGAGTGTGATCAGGCGATCGATCGCCATGGGCTTTCCCCGCCTCGTTGCTGACTTCGCAGCACCACGACACCCCAATGCACGAGAATGCCATGCTGTGCCGCAGCTGCCGAGACCACGTCGAAGCCTTTCAGAACCATGGCTGTCGTGTAGCTCTCCTCTCAAATATCCAATGTTGGCCATACATCGTGACTTTGGCCTCGTCACCCCGCCGTGGCGCTTGCCCTCGTCCCTTGCTTCCGTCCAAAAATGCCATGGTGGAACGAATGGAAAGCGCCCACCGACACACTGGCAAACGCTGCACAAGGAGTCTCCTGACCAGTTTGCCGTTGTGGCTCGAAGCCACGCTGGAGCTTTCCAGAAGCTCCTCGATATCTTCAGCCTGCTCGTGTTCATTGAGTGCTGAGAACCATTCCATCACCACAAAGCTCAAACTACCACATCACGAGCAGACATGGCTAGGGTCCCATCCACTACATTGGCCGCATCTATCTCCAATGCTGTCAGCCGTCGCTACGTCCATCAATTGGTGTGGCCAGCAACTTGGACTGCTGGCACAAGCGCTAGAAAATATGATACAACGGCACCTGGCAGCTCCCATGCTCTCGACAAGACCGGATTGAAGGCTCCGGAGCCTGTTTCGTCTTCTTCAGCGAGCCTGCCCAACCACACATCTGCCAGGAGCATTTCTGCCATTGCGCAAAGGCTTCCGTCTGAAGCCGAAACGAAGACGTCGCACCGCTTCCGCGAGTTCGAGGTATGTATTATGGCATCTGGTTCTTACATTGACGGGAGCTAAAATTCGGTCTAGCTGGACAACCGCGTCTTCATAGTCACCGGCGGAGCTCGAGGTCTCGGATTGACACTCGCTGAGGCGCTCGTTGAGGCGGGTGGACATGGTGAGTGCTGGGATTATCTGAAGCTGGCGGAAACAGCACGCTAAAAGTCCGTTAGTGTATTGCGTCGATCGACTACCAGAACCAGCACCTGAATACTACGAGACCCAAAAACGCGTTGGACAGTTCGGAGGTTCGATTCATTACCGCCAGGTAGACGTTCAAGATGCCGCCGGACTCGACGCTTCTGTGGCAGAAATCGCAAACCAGCACCAGCGACTTGATGGCCTCATTGCCGCTGCGGGAGTGCAGCATGTTTCTTCCGCGCTGGAATACCCATCCGAGAAGATTGGAGAGGTTCGTCTTGCATTGGCTGCTGAAGCAGAACACAGGCAAAGCTGACACCCACAGATGATGGACATCAACTTTGGTGGTGTCTACCGATCAGCCGTAAGCTGTTGTCGCCAGATGGAGAAGTACGGCTGCGTTGGATCGATCGTCCTCGTCGGATCAATGAGCGCATTCATCGCGAACAAAGGCCTGCGCACGAGCGTGTACAACTGCTCCAAGGCGGCTGTCGTTCAGCTGGGCCGCAGTCTGGCGATGGAATGGAGCAGCAAAGGCATTAGGGTGAATGTCCTGTGTCCTGGCAATATCGTTACACCAGTGAGTTGTCCCGTTGCATTGCTTCCATCAGAACCAACACTGATCCCCATGTCTAGATGGTCAAGAAGAATTTCGAGGACGAGCCGCATCTGAAAGAGCTTTGGGAGAGTGAGAACATGATGAAGAGACTGTCCACTCCGGAAGAGTATCGCGGCGCCGCGCTCTTCATGCTCAGCGATGCATCCTCTTTCATGACAGGATCTTCTCTGATCATCGACGGGGGTTACACAGCGTGGTAGAGACCCGGAGATGAGCCCTTGTTTGGCAACCAACAACAGTGGCCTGGAGGCATCTGGTGCTGATTCGATATTGTTATTAGCGAGACCGCGGGTCAACAGGGTCAACATGACAATAGCGTTCGGTTCAACGAAGCGAGGGCTTAGTATCAATGAGGTGATTGTAGGCGGTCCCCGATCTGACCACACAAGCCACAAGTAACAAAGCGGCTCATCCTGTCAGTGTCAAACGCCAATAACATCTCAACGTGGTTACCAAAAACCTCGCAGGTCCCCTATACTTTCAACGAGTCAAGTCCAACAAAATCCCCAGCTGCAGCGATTTTGATGGGGCCAGGTGCGCAATTCACATACCAACAAGCGCACACGCCATACCGCCACCGAATTCCTTCGAGAAAAAAATCAGTTATTGCGTGCTTTGCGTATCCACTGACGTCTCCCAACACCAAGCCTTAGCACCTCCCACACATGGTCCGGCCGGCACCAAGCGACCACCCACTATACCACATCTGACTCATCTGGGCGCTCGCACCATATGTCGTGTGTCGTTGTGCTCTCGTAAAGCCGCGCTGACGCGATTGCTTAGCCCGCCTCTGAATGAAACCTTCTTCCCCTTCACATGCTGCGAGAGTTCTAGGCACAGGTGTACGGGTGATCCTTACTTGGCGCGTATTATTGTTCCTTGTTACATTGATACCTTTTTTTGATTATTACGGTCAGGCCGAGCATTTCGGATTTGCCCTATAAGTATCCTGTGGACTCTCGCCGTTCGGTGTGGGTCTGCTCTCTTCTCTATTGTAGATGACATACGGGACTTTCGCTGGGTCTTCTTCATCATCGAGAATGGCTGCTCAGAAGGAATCTAAGGTGTTTAACACTGGTGTTGTGGAGGGTGGTGCTTATGAGGATGGCCACAAGGGAGACGGCGTTGCTGGTCAGTCGGTTCGGAAGAAGCTTCACTTGTACGGTTTGACTAACGGATCGACATGTAGGCGAAGGTCAGCATGCCAAAGCCGCTGCGGACAAACGCCAGATCGGCGTCTTGAGCGCTGCGTTCTTGGTCTTCAACAGAATGGTCGGAACCGGTATCTTTGCTACTCCCAGTGGTATCTTGCAGCTTTCTGGCAGTGTTGGTCTTGCTCTCTTCCTTTGGGTCGCGGGTATGATCATTGCTGCTGCTGGTATGGCTGTTTACCTTGAGTTCGGCACTGGTATTCCCAAGAACGGAGGCGAGAAGAACTACTTGGAGTATGTCTTCAAGAAGCCTCGATTCCTTGCTACTGGTCTTTACACTGGATATGTGTTGCTGCTGGGTAAGTTTCCTCGATGAAATTTAGTTTGCGTTCGACTTTCTAACCTCACTCCAGGTTGGGCCGGTTCAAATTCCGTCGTCTTTGGAGAGTACATCCTTCACGCCGCCAACGTTGAGGTTAACCGTTGGAACCAGAGAGGTGTGGGACTCGCATGCATCACTTCAGCGTTTTTGATTCACGGCCTGGCACTCAAGTGGGGTCTTCGCCTGCAAAACGCCCTCGGATTCATCAAGCTTGCCATTCTCTTGATCATCATCATCTCTGGCTTCGCCGCTCTTGGAGGTGCTCTCAAGGTTCCTAACCCGCACAACTTCGACAACGCCTTCGCTGGAACGACCGGAAGCTCGTACGGCGTTGTCACTGCGTTGTACAACGTTATTTGGTCGTACATCGGCTACAGCAACGCCAACTACGCCTTGGCCGAGACGAAGAACCCCGTCAAGACCCTCAAGCTTGCAGCTCCCCTGGCTCTCGGAGGCATTGCCATTCTCTACATGCTTGCCAACATCGCTTACTTCGCTGCGGTGCCCAAGGATGAGATTCTCTCATCGGGTCGCATTCTCGCTGCCTCTTTCTTCCGCAACGTCATGGGACCCAAGGCCGAGCGCGCCCTTTCCGTTTTCGTCGCCCTGTCTGCATTCGGAAACGTCCTCTCCGTGATCTTCTCGCAGGGCAGAATCGTGCAAGAACTCGGCCGCGAGGGTATCCTGCCCTTCTCCCGCTTCTTCGCCAGCAACAGGCCCTTCAACGCTCCTCTCGCCGGTCTCTTCGAGCACTGGCTCGTCTCCGTCATCATCATGCTGGCCCCTCCTCCCGGCGATGCTTACAACTTCATCCTCAACGTCATCTCCTACCCTCTCGCCATCGTCAACGCCTTTGTCGCCCTCGGCCTCATCTGGCTCTACACACACCGCGAGCAGTACAACTGGAACCCGCCCTTCCGCGCCACCCTGCCCGTCGCCATCTTCTTCTTCGCCAGCAACGTCTACCTCGTGATTGCGCCTTTCGTGCCGCCGTCAGACGGCGTGTCGGTGTACGAGACCCTGCCGTACTGGCTGCACTGCGTTGTCGGCTGGGCCATTATCGCCGGCGGTGGCGTTTACTGGGTGGTCTGGGCGATCATTCTGCCGAAGATCGGACGCTATGAGTTGGTCAGGGAGACGAGCTACGATGAGATCGATGGCTGGGAGAGGAGTCATTTCGTCAAGAGGCCGATTGGAACGAGTTCGGGTGTTGACGCGGGGAGGTTCTAGATTGATGATTTGATGAGCATTCAACATGATGAGGATTTGTATGTCCTTGATAATTAATACTTTTTCACCAATTCTTTGCTGCAGTGTTCTTCTGGTGCCCATTTTATGTGTAGAGCACAACACAACATTCAGCCGCAGCAGTTCTGCTCTTCTTTCGGAGGCCAAAGTCTCCTCACATAAGTCCAACGTCCTTCAACTGACCCGCTGCCTGGTCGACCTTTTCCCCATCCTCTTTGGCAGCGATCTCTTGCTTTGCAGCTTCCACCTCCAGCTCCTCATCAAACACGAACTCCTCCTTGACTTCGTCGTAACGGCGACCGTGAACCTGATCAAGGTCACCCTGAGCCTCGCTGTAAATGACATAGTCGCACTTGCACGCCTTCACCCACTCCGCCACCGCCCTGTCACCAAGATCCTCCTTCAGCGTCCGATGGCCCGGTCCGACCTCCTGCTTCACAATCCACAAGGTGTACACATTCTCTGTGTTGGGCACCTGGAAATGGTAGCCCCAGTGGTTGCTGTCGTCGGCACGAAGCGGGCCGATCTTGTTGCGGTATGGGAAAGCGTCTCGTTCGGATGCGGTGTTGGGGACGATGAAGCTGCCGCCGTCGTAGTGGTCCGCGCGTAAGGTCTTGAGGAAGTCGAGGGCTTCCTTGGGCCCTTTGAAGACCACCATTTTTATTTTGGGGGCGTCATTGTCTTTGGTGTAGACGGCGTAGGTGCTGGGTTTGTTCATGGTTCTTGGGTGTTGTGTGGATGGTGGATGATGGATGGTTGAGGAGAGGCATCTGACCATTTATCTGATTCTATCTTTTTGCTCTTGAGTATGAGGACAAAGAGAGGTGTGAGTTTTCTGCTACATTGTCTGTCGCGCAGGTAGAGTTTGCTCCATCTTTGTAGAGCTCTTAACGAACATAGTCAGACAACAAACAAGTCTTTGAAGCCACTATCCGTCAAACATGCAAGTCTTGAGGCAAATGCTATCACAAATCGATGTCATCGGCACAGTGGTGACTGGTGATGATGCGCAGGTTGAGCAATGAAGAAAGCGATCGATCGTGTCCTGTTCTCTTCTTCTCCGGCAGTCTCCAACTCTGGCACTCTTCAATTTTAGAACTACAGCTTGAGTGTGAAGTTCATTGAGAATTACTATATATGAAAACATCGGACATATGTCCAACAACATCTTTCTCGTTTCAAATCTGAACCGTCTTCATCCATTTCTAGGAACCGACTAAATCGCTCTCTCCCTATCTCTCATTCGGTCTTCAATCTTCACTTGAAACCTCCAGCTTCGCTCTTCAGGGCCTACTGACCAACACACAGCTCGCCTACTCGCCTTTGGCTACGGAAGCGGACAATTTGAAACGATTCAGCCGACAGTGGTTCTCTGCACTGCCCACGCCACCCTGGGATCCGCAAGATCGGCTTGCAAAGAGCCCTCAACTGGGCCAGAGGGTATGATAGGCATCTTCTGGATCCAAACGCTCACGTCCCTGCCGCCGTGGGCGAAGCGGTAGCCCCAGTGGATTCGCGGGTCGCTACGAAGCTGGCCGATCCGGTTGCAGAACGGATACGCTGGATCGGTGGGAAGGATGCGGTCGACCGCGAAGGTGTCGCCGGCGTAGGGGTTGATGATGTGGTTTCGCACGACCCTCACGTTTTCGAGCGCAAGGAACAGGCCCTGCGAACAGTTCCACATGCGTGGAGACCTGTTGGGGGTGTTGTCGTCGTAGACGGCGTAGAAGGGAGTGGGTGGCATGATCGTTGATCGCTTGGTTGGATGGCTTGGTGATAGTGATGGAGGAAATGGCATAGATATCGTCGATAGGAAGCTCTTGTATATGGGTATGAAACAAAGACAGCCATAAGTTTGCTGTCATGTTATGTTGGCAGCAATGGGTTTGCTGCATCATTGAATCTGCCTTATCAAGTCTAAGCTCATTTACAAACAGTGAATGCTCGTGTGTGCAGGCGACGCTAAAATGTGTGTTCTAGGGTATCATCGTTTGCTCGTCGATTGGAATAATGAACTCATTGAAGGAATTGTCGCCTTGTGGCCATCACCTCAGTTTCCCAGTGCCCAAAGGCTGCTTGCGAGGGGAGATGTACTGAACGCAGCAATATGATAGGTCTTATTGTGCAAGTCGTCTATCGCTCGGCTATCCACTTCTTCAGCTGAACCAATCATCACACCTCCCAATTATTCTTCCTCTCACGTCCGTCAAACTGGAAGTCTAACCCTTGGTCTTCGGCGCTTGACTGCTCTTGTGACAAGTTGTACATTGAAGTAGTCGTGGTCTTTTGGATTCCTCCATTGTTGCTCATATTTTTCTCCGGACGCTGTACCAGCTCCACATCTCCAATATCACTTCCTCTGCTAGGCAGTCGTGCGATGCTCTTATCTCCCGTGACGCGAGAGCTCATCCGAGAGTGGGATCCAGACTTGCCGTCGCTCGAATATAATTTGCTACCGACTGTTTTCCGGAAGAAGTGCAGAATTGGGCCCGCGATGGATGGCATGCAGGCGCAGATGACACCGACATCGGCTTCCACGCCGCTCCAGAGTCCGACTTCGTTGTAGTGGTATGTCGCATTGGCGTACTGTCCAACCTGGGCGATAAATTGTAAACGGATGATGCTGCAGACCGTGACGAACAAGCCAACGAGAAAGATGAAAACAACGCCTGCAGAACGAGATGTCAGTATAGCGTCTCGTATCTGATATTGGGTTGCACCGTTCGATTACTTACCAACTTTACGTCGAGTGTCTTCTACTTGTAGCTTGATCAGTCTAGGAACGGGAAGGAAGAAGACAACAAGATCGAAGAAGATGTTGACTCCGCTGCCGATGTATATTCCCAGCGGGAAATTGATGCATTTTCCTTCATGTTCTCCGTCCCACTGTGTCCACATGAAGCTGACGGGTCGACACTCCATGCAAAAGAAGATGAACATGGCCACAAGATAAGCGGCCAGCATTCCGATGACAGCGTAGCAAATATTCGTGAAATTGCGAGATACTTGCGCAGGAAAGATGCGAAGGTATAAGAGAACGATCGAGATTTTGGTGATGACGACGATAGCCTGGTAGATGAACTGCTCGATCCAGAAGATCTAAATGCCAAAGTCAGTTGGTGTACCTCCAAAATGATGCCTCTTGGAAATACAGACCCGCAACATCTCAGTTATGTCGTCGAATTCAACAGTCCAGATATCATGGCCCATGCCTTTCTGCTCCACTGTTGAGAAGACATCAGCACGGGCAATGGACGCCCAATAGAAAAGAGCAACGAACTGTTGTGGAGGAGGATCGTCGAAGGAATTAGTAAGATCAGGGATACGAGAATCGTCCAGTCATCCCATCCAACATGACTGTCCTGGATAAGCCATCGTGACAGAAAGCGAAGTACAACGCATACTCCTGCGATGATGACTAGAGCTCTGCCAACTCTCGAGGTCAGAAGTCCAGTATTACGGACGGGTGCCTGGCAGGCTGCTTTTTGCCATCTCTGAGTGACTGGATCGGGAGTTAGTGAGTGAAATTGGCGGATGTCGGTATCTAGCTTTCGAAGTTGGAACTTACGCAAAGCCTCTCTGATTGTACAGGTCGATACAATACAAGTCTCGGTACCTGTGATATAACTCTTGTCACTGCAGAGACAGGCGAGATCACCAAGTGCGCATGGCGAAGCCGGGAGTGACTTAGCCACACATGCTTGCTATCGGGGCTGTTAGTTACGCTCATCGATGCTACACCGATCCAATGGCAACACATACGGCACATGGAGGTAATTTAGCGACCTCCGCCAGAAGTTGGTTCAAGGAGGCAGTCGGCTCGGTCGTTTGGGCGGAGACGAAAAGTGCCGAGAGGAACAGACCGGCTATGGTTGAGAGACGCATGATGAAGCGGTACGATCAAAGCCTCAAGGCTTCGGATGAGTACAAGAGGTTTACTTTGGGAGAGCTGAGCAGGAAGGTATACTTAGGGCTTGTATATGAGAGCTCACACCATGGTACGGGACGAACAGTAGGCTATCGTTCCAGTCCGGTCTGGTATCGAATCTATGCTACAAGCAGAAAGGCGCAGTGTTGTAAGCTTCAACGTCCGAATCTTTAGACAGTTCCGAGTACGCAATGCGAGTTTAAGGTTACTCTCAAACGACGGGCTCGTGGCTTTCGCTCCACCTGGATCGTGGGTGCCCCTGGTTGCGAAGGACAGTAGGGAACGGGGAGAGGTCTGTGATGTCCAGCATTCGCCAGGTAGCTGGAAGGATTCTAGGACGGACTAGCTGTCAGCTGAAGAGAACGGGTCTCTTCCAGGGACCAGGGTATAATAGCGGAAGAGTCCCAATGGCGAGCTTGCAAGTCGAATCTAGGTTCTAGTGTCTCATTCAGAACTATACACTTTCGGGAAAGGAAAATGCACCTGGGTTTTCACAACAAGTTAGCTGCCTGCTCCCTGTGTGCCATACAGTTCACCCGCTGCTACCTCGCGTCCCGTGGACCGGAGTCAGGCCATTGACCGTGTCGATTTTCGTGCCTGCCAAAGGCTCGGAGCTGAGCAACTATCACGACCCAGGCCCAATTCATAGGTGTGATGGTGAATCATGCGACTCCATGAGAGCAGCTTTCGACATCCTTGGCTCCGAGATTTGTCCCTGATAGTCACAGCTTCGTGAGGCGTAGGCTACAGTAGTCGGCTAACGACAACGCCACAATATGTTTGTCTGTACTCCTAGCGTCGCCACTCCTTCCCAAAGAACAGGCACTGGAGAGATTCCAGTGAACTCGTCAGCTGGGCAAGACAGTGCAGTGATCCGCACTGGTCTGAAGTCGGGCGTTGACGTTGTGTTGGGATTTGGGAGACGTGACGAACCGTGTCTCCTTGGGGTCTGTCCTTGGTCCTTGCTCTCCCATTCTCGCATCCCAGATTAATCAGCTTTGTGGGGTTGGGGAAACGCTTAGATCATGAATCGCTGGCCATCAACGTTTCCGGATCTAGCTTATCGGAGGGCAGTAGCGATGGATGCCAAGCGTTAGTGGACATGATGTAGTCTTGACCTATCCCATATATTAGCTGTTCGCGCTCGCTTCACTGTCATAAGAATCACCTACGTACCATCTGGGCAGAGCTCGCAGGCCCACTGCTTCATTCTTTCGGGCGATGTTGCGCGCCATGATTCCATATTCTGTCAAGATTTGAAGACTGCAATGGTTGCAGTGTCCCTGAAAAACAACACCATTAATTACCATGCCCGATCATTACATGCCACCCCTGCCAATGGTAATATTCCGAGTGGACTGCCATGTCGCTGGCGGCGCTTAGCGACAGGGAGTTGAAACCTGACCCAACAGCATTATGTGCTCTCTCCTATGTAGGATATCCGGTAACCGAGTCAGCGCCAGATCGGAGTGAACGCCCGGAGAGACCTCGATTTTACCGAGCCGTGGCGTTCAAATTGATTAATTTACGAACTTAATTATAGTGTGTGAAGATGTGGTTGTTCATCATCTTTCTTCTGGTGTGTACTCGGCACAAGGCATACGAGACTTCATTTCGTTCTGCAAAAGAGCGAGTCCAGATTACGCTCGGGGATTGATGAGAAGAAATCCTAATGAAATGATGTACAGTGTCTACTCTTCACTATGGCCTGATCCCACGATGGTTTCTTCCTAGTCCTCCCAGTCGTCCTCCATCACCTCACCAACCTAATCAATTTCTTCGACAAAGCCATGACTGCTCCCGTCTAGATTCGCGTGTCCGTTTGTGTCAATAGTATCACCCGAAACATCAATACGACTCAATTCGACAAAGTCCATCCAATTCACAACTTGTAGCGGCTCCGACGGTCCATCGTGGGTTCTTACGCGAAAGACCAACCCTTGTTGAATCCAAAGAGTTACAACCGTGTCTGTGTCGAGTCTGCGAAATCGGTATCCCCATCCAATCGGACGATTTTCATCAAAATCTTCGGGATCTCGTAGAGGGCCGATTTCGTTGCCGCTGGGAAACTCCATACCCTCCTCGTCGATAGCAGCTACTGGTCCAGGATGAAAGTCTAAGCGTATGTCTCTGAGTGCTGCGACAGCAACCGCTGCTCTCTCGTAGACACCAACGGCTAATAACCGCCTGTTGTCGTCGTCGCGGTCTTCATACAACACTGTGTAGCAGGTAGAGGGTGTCGGTTGCGGTGATGGGGTTACGTTTGGATTCATTTCGATTTTCTGATGCCGAGTTGAGGTTGAGGTTGAGGTTGAGGTTGAGGTGGGTAAAACAACTGCTGTTCAAATGGACCGCGTTGAACGTTATGAAGTTGAATCTGAATGACTGACATCCGCTAGATCGAGATGCGCTCTGTTTGCGTAGCAAACC
>Ga0265797_10009459_pt1 | contig 12682 bp, 9 predicted proteins | sample P2T30metagenome_FD_192433 | JGI IMG/M metagenome (GOLD analysis project Ga0265797, IMG submission 192433) | Plant litter microbial communities from East Loma Ridge, Irvine, California - P2 T30 | ecosystem: Environmental > Terrestrial > Plant litter > Unclassified | place: USA: California... | reverse complement strand
CGGTGCTATTGCAGAAAGACATGCATCTTTTGCAATTGCGTAAACGATTACGCGCAACCACGGTACGAGTACTGGGACATTGGCGCGAATATGTGGTCAAAAATGAGACATTCAGTCCCCTGATTATGTGCCGCTTGTTCAGTTGCCGTGATACTCAATACATTGTCCCCAAGCACCTTTGCTCTGAGTCCTAAATTATACAATGCTACCAGCCATCAGCACAACTCTTGTCGGCTATATCTACAGCTAGCGCTTCCATGAAGATGAGCAAAGCATTCAACCCACAACCCACTGCCCAGCACACCATCTCTGCTTCTCGTCCCAGGGCCGCACGCGCAAAAATAGTGGTATAACGTTTTCGCTCTCACACTGGATGTTATCAACACGAGCGTCAGAGTACTTTTCCGCTCTCGCTAAACATGGAGAAGACGAGAATAATTGGTAATCCAAGATAACAGTGACACGTATAACGCCAATAAGTCCTGTATGGAACGTAGAGTGGCCACTCCCCTTGTGTCATGTCGCTGTCGTAAATGCAGTAGATGAGAAGCAAACGATAACCCCGCAGCCGTTTATCGTGCCTGTAGCGTACGCGCGCGCGCGCGTGCGCGGCGGTGCTGAAAATCTATATAAGACTTCCATCATGATGGATGTCAAACCTTGGATGGCTCAGTACGCTCGCTGTTGTTCACGATAGCGACGATCCTCTTCCATTCGGCGGGCCTTCTTTTCCCGCTCCAGTCGGATCTTGTGGGCTTCGGTTCCGTCGTCCATGAGCGATTCCTTGAACCAAGGGTGTTGTAATGCTTCCTTGGCTGTAATCCGCTTCTTTGGGTCATAGACGAATATCCGCCTCAACAGATCCAGAAACTGCCTATTAAAGTCTGTATGCGCAGGTATAGTTTCCTGACCTTGTTAGTGACCATCGTCAAGCAGTGCAACTGGGGTGTGCGTACAGGTAGCTTCTTCATCGCCTTGACGTATTTCTTGGACGCCTTGTTTGTCTCCGCGTTGGGGTAGTCTAGCTTGTAATTCTTGAAGTATCTCGCGGCGCTGAGAATGTTAGCGATAGTCATCAAATGAGAACAACGTATCGGCTTACGAGCTTGTCGAGTTGCGTGATGAGCCACGGTCTTGCTTGTAAACCGCGCGCACAATGTCCCGATCAATCTTGCCGCTGCAGACAGCCTCCATCATGGCCAGATGTTCGAGGTTGTCGTGTGTCTGGAACAGAGCATCACCGGTGAAAAACTCGACCAGAATGCAGCCTATGCTCCAAATGTCGCATGGGAAACTCCAGCCGAGATTGAGGATAATCTCAGGCGCTCGGTAGTGACGAGTCGACACAACTGAAGAATGATACTCGTCGTTGAACGTCGCTGACCCAAAGTCGATGAGTCGAATCTCCGGGTCGAGAAGGACTTTGCGATGTCTGGCCGTACGGTTGATGGTCGTTGAAGACGAGGGTACAGTTCTATTGTACGTGAACGTTTGGTAGTTGTTGTTCACGAGAAGGATGTTCTCTGGCTTCAGATCGGTGTGGATGAGATTGAGGTCATGCAAAAACGCGACACTGGTGAACAGCTGCTTTGCAAATTTTTGGATGTGGGAGCTGGGAAAAGGAACGAAGCCGTTGGACTTGAGAAAGTCAAACACACTTTGGCCGTAGAGGTCGGTGACAATGCAGATGTGGTTTCGGAAGTCGAAGCAGTCTCGTAGATGTATACATCGGTTGATGTTATGCTTGTCGTTGGATGCCAGTGTTGACAATACCCTCAGCTCGATGCGGCTGGCATCTCGGTACTTGGGTACTGATCGGATGACCTTGATGGCGCAGTTGGTGCCCTTGCGCCTGTCGTAGGCCTGGACGACTTTGCCAAAGGTGCCCTGGCCGAGCAGCTTCGTGATTTGATCTGGTATCGGCGTTAGCAAGGTGCTCGATGGGATGTGGAAGAAGATGCATACATCGCTCTGTGAGATCAGCATCGGGTACTACGATGTAGTGGCCATCTTCGTCATCAACTTTCTGGTCCTTGGTGTAGGATTTCTAGACCACGTTAGCATCAGGTGGTGTCAAAGGGGTGGATGGTCTTACGTCTGGGATGACCTGCACATGCACGTCCTTTGCCTTGATGACTGGGTTGGGAGGCGGCTGGTACAGACTGAAGGGATCGTCGTGGTCGGCCAGCTCTCGTCTCTTGGCCTGCTTGGCTTCGTCCTGTACTACCGCGCGGGTGCGCTTGCGCTTCTGGCCAGCCGCCGAGTTGTCGAGAGGCGAGATGTGATTGTCGTTGCTGGCCTGCGAGCCCAATGAGGTGTGCGCAGTAGTGTGCAGGGCAGATGTCGTCCTGTCGGTGGACAGAGAGTGGTTGGGCGAGTCGTAGTAGGGTGTTTGGGTGGTCGAGTAGGACGTGTGCTGGTTGTAGACCGGATCGTAAGCCGTCGACGCGGCCGTCTTGCGCTTCTTGTCAGTATGGCGGGCGGATGCGCTTTGCGCGGTGCGTGCCGAGCCTGGCTGGCGCGGCGGAGGGGGCTGGGGGTCGTCGTTGCCGTCATCGTCGTCGTCGTCGTCGTCGTCAATAACAATAACCTCCCTCGGAATGCCGTTCTTGTAGAAGTCGGCCCAGTCGGGATTGCGCCGCCGCTGAGCCGAGCCGGAGTCGGTTGCGCTCATGTCGATCGGGGCCGGCTGTGTGATGGGTGGCAGCTGGGGTGGTTGTTGTTGTCGTGCGTGCGTGGTTGTGGTTCGGCGCAGGTCTGAATTCGAGGTGCCGCTAGCGTAGCCGTTGTAGAGCGAATTGCCTATCCGACTAGACCCGTTGGCGATCTGGGCATTGGAGATGTTGGGTTGGTACGTGTGGTGGTGTGAATAAAACTGGTGATGGGGCGGGAGTGTGGCCGTGGCGGTCGAGGGCGTCGACATGGTGTGGTGTCGTGGGCTTGGGGTGCAAGAGCCGACGTCGTGGGTGACGCTGCTTGTCTGCGCAGGCTAGCGGCTCGAGCACGTCGGTGCGGCGAGCAAACGGCGCGACTGGAGACGCAAATGGGTGCGGGTGCGGGTGTGGGTGAGGGTGAGGGTGAGGGTGAGCTCGGTGGATGGTGATGCACTGGGCGTCACTGGCCGTGTCCCGTGACTGGGACTCTTGAGGGGGGGGAGGAGAAGGAGGAGAGGAGACGTTCCTCAGCAGCCGTGTTATCGCAGGCCTGACCAGTCTGGAGCATGCGGACACGGACGTGCAGACGGCGGACGGGATGCGCTCACGACGATGGCTCACAGAGGGCTCTGCGATGGGTGTGGACTCGCGGAAGAATGGCGGGCGTCGAACATGTCAGAGGGAGCAAGAAAAGCGTCGTGGTCGCCGGGTGGAGGCAGGCGAAGTTGAGATCACACTTGGAGTCTGTGGTGAGATGCCGGGGCCTGTGCGGTCCACTTGGTCGTCATTCGTCTTCGTCTTCGTCTTCGCGCGCCACGCCAACGACACGCGCCGAGCCAGTCTACTGTGTCTCCAGCCTCCGCCCGCTGCCTATGGCCTGCGCAGACATCACCCAAGGCATGCCTTTTATCCTCCCTCTCGTAATTGCAACCGACGGGCAGCGTGCGGCGGGCATCCACAAGTCACCTGGACTTGTGTCGGGGCGGCCAGGCCAGCAGCTAGGCTGGTCAATCAGAAAGCCGCCCGAAGCCCGTTAATATCTATTCGGTCGCTTGCGCCAGAGAGGCTGCCCAGCTGCCCCCCCCCCTCTCTCTCCTCGCCGCGCCCGAGTGACGGCAGCAGACGGCCAGGCCGCAGCAGCAAGCTGCAAACACGAGCGATGCTTAGCAGGCTGGAATGGTCATGTCATTTCACCGCAAAAGGCTCGAGTACACAGAGCACGCACGAGTCGGCCCTTGGGGGGTAAGATCGAGCGCGCCCTGGCCACTGCCGTACGTCGCAGACTCGCGAGAGTGAAACCATTGCATGCCGAAATTGGTCTTTGTCCGGGAAAGTGTAGAAGAGAAGAATTAAACAGGTCCCCAACACATTCGCCCACATGCTTCGGCTCTGCAAACCCTTCAGCTACGTCTCCGAGACGACCGTAGACGGCTGTGCCCGCCCAGGCGCATCCAGCATCCTCCCCAAACCCACATGTACTTGTCCGTCCGGCTATTCTTGCAAGTGCGAGACTCGTCCCTGCCGCACATGGAGCACTCACCTCACCAAAAGCTGTTTTCTTTTTCATTCATTCTTAATATGACACACCTCCTCGGTGGCTATCAACGTATATACGACGCACACACCCCCGGCACTATAGCCTAATGTAGGCGGCAACCACCCTCCATCTGCATCGCTCGCTACTCAACTCACCGACACTGGCTTGATGGTCCCTCTTGCTCCGCTTTACAGATAACGTCATCCCGCCACATGTCCACACCAACACCACACTCTGTCCTAGGCTTGCATCACCCAGCTCACGAAACCATAACTATTTCACACTGCCATTAACATGTTACGCCTCCTGCTTGCGTCGACGCGTTTAGCGTTTCCCTAGCCGCCAAGCCTGAGGCCCGTTTCCACCTCGTTGTGATTGCGGCACGGCTCCCTCTTGGCAGCCGCTCAATTCCAGCCTGAAGTGTGGTCGTCTTCCACAAGCACAATGAATCGCCTTTACTACAGATGAGCTTTATTTGGTTTTCATTCTTGACACTATTCGCCCATGTATGTACAACAACAAAAAAAACAGGCTCGAGACACCAAACTTGAGCCAAATAACTATATGAGACTAAGGAGATTGACAAAATAAAAACAAAAGCCAACTTTCTGCCGTACATGTACCGCTTATGATCGATACTCGGACAATCCCTTCAAGTACGAAACATGTTCAGACAGCCGCTCCAATGCATTTCTAGTGTTGAATCTTCGCCAGTTTAGTAACACCGTTTCAAATAGCCTCAGCCGGTGGGAAAAAAAAAAGATTGCAAAACCGTCGCCGCGCATGTATGCTGCTAATCACAAGAGCCGTCCGTGTATTGAGGGAACAAAGGAAATTCGTACGTCGTCATTCGTCATGCTCATCCATCGTATGCTGAGACAGGCGCAGTCCTGGTAACTACAACTTGGAGGAGGCCTGGAGGTCCGCGAAGAAATCAACGACCAGCTTTCCGACGCTTTCCACAATGATGTCGATGTCTAGATTGGTGATGTTGAATGCAGGTGCAACGATGACGTGGTCGCCGCGATCACCGTCAACCGTACCAGAGCCTGGGTATATGAAGATGTTGTATCCATCTTGGAGACCTGCAGCAACTATTAACATCTGAAGCACTCGCCCCATTTCTCAAAACATACCTTGCTCATGAATCCTCCAGGCCACGTTTAGCTTACGGTCGAATGGCGTCTTGGTCTTCTTGTCTTGCACAAATTCAATCTGGTCCAGTCAGCAGCTGTTGCCTGCAAGCAGTACTCTCCGGTACTTACTCCATAGAAAAGGCCCTTGCCTCGAATGTTGCCAACATTGGGATGGTTTTCCAAACGGGCCATCAGCTTCTTCATCAACTTGTCACCCTTGTCTCGAACATTTTCGATCAAACGTTCTTCCTGGACGATATGTTGAACGGCCAAGCCAGTAGCACACGCCATTGGTAGGTTCTGGAATGTATGGCCATGAGCAAAGGCCTCGTCCCCAAGAGTATCGGCTACCTCGATTCCAGCAAGTAGTGCAGAAATTGCGGCGTATCCACCCGCTAGACCTTTGCCTACCAATTGGATATCTGGGACCACACCCTCTTCCTGCCAAGCGTGCATGTACCCGGTACGGCCCATACCGCACATGACTTCATCAAAGATGAGAAGTACGCCGTGCTTCCGACACACGCCTTTCATGGCCTCAAGATAGCCAGGCAATGCCGGAACGCAACCGAGTGCCTAGACAAAGACGTCAGTTCATGCAAAAACAACTGCAGTGTTGTGAACAGAAATGAACAACTTACTGCGCCTACAACTGGCTCCATGACAAATCCAGCCACCGTGCTGGGACCAAGCTCGCAGATCTTGCTATCCAACTCCTCGGCAAGTCGTTGAACATACTGCGTTGCACTTTCTCCCTCCTGCATATCACGATAAGGATAGCACGGGGATATAAAGGTTGTGTTGTTGGGCAGAATTGGCCTGTACATTGCTTTACGGCCTTTATGGCCGCTGACATCGAGAGCACCAAGCGTGGCGCCGTGGTACGATCGATCACGGGCGATGAACCAGTGCCGTTCGTTATGCGTGTTCTTGTTCAAGATTGAGTGATATTGATATGCAAGCTTCTGTGCAGCCTCCATGGCCTCGGAACCTAAGGATTGGGATGAGCCTTGTCACTTTGAGGGTAGGGGCCGCATTACCTGAACTGTAAAAAGCCACCTGGGCCATAAGATCATCCGTTGTGTCAAGCAGAAGATCTGCAAACTCATATGACACTTCCGTATCGAAACTCATAGAAGGAGTATATGAGATACCGGTTGCTTGCTGCTCGTTGATCGCAGCAAACACTCTCGCATCCTTGTGGCCAATGTTGGATACTGCGGCGCCTCCAGATCCATCAAAGACCTTCCAAGTCTTTGTACCATCAGTAACCAGTAGCCAGCTGCCTTCAGCGCCTTTGACAAGTAGTGGTGAGTCTCTAACACTGCGTTTGATCAAAGCGCTTCGATGGCGCTGGCGATTCCGCGAAGTACTGGATACTTGAGAACCATCCTTGTTTGGTACTAGAGCATCGCCGCCAAACGCCAGGGAGGGGCTGCTGCTCTCGTTGATCAACAGTGCTGGTGCCATGTTTTGCTTCACTAGAGTGGTGGTGGGGTAAAGGCTCTGGTGTATTTTGCGTTGGGAAGGATAGGTGGAAATAGGAGACAATAGTTCGGCTGGTGTGAAGGCTGGAGAGGGAGACAAAGGTAGAGTTGGGAATGTGGCAGGATTGATAAGTGGTTTTATACACGCCCGAACTAGTCATGGTACCATCCCGTATTGGACGTTCTCTTGGAACGGACCGTTTACGGTGTAATCAGGACCGAGGTCACTAGGAGAACACTACAGGCAAGCCGTCGGGAAACCGATATCAGCCGTTGTTTTTCGGGTAGCCCGCAAAATCTATTAAGTTTGGGAAAGTGAGGCCAGGAAGGGATGTTGGTGCACGAGTGACTTGGGTCCAAGATAATTATGTGCAGAATGCGGGAAGGATTGTAGGCTTATTCACGTTTGAGGATGTCAACGGTCAACTGCTTACCCTGGCGTATATCCGACCGACCAATCAAACTATACCACCACTCTTTTACCGGCGTCTGGTGTTCCCAAGGTTCTTGAGCAACGGTCAGCCTTGTGTCATAAGAGATACTTCGCCTAAGACCAGGAAACGGCACAGCTGCGTTGATGTCAGGGCAGGAAGCTAAAGTGGTTAGTACACAGGCAACCTTGCACGCATTGCATGTAGCTAGCAAGCTAGTAACCGAATCTCCAGGGGACAGGAACGATGGTTAGCGAGATAATCGCAGGCGCGGATATCGAGGCCATGCTCTGCCGTCAGACTGACAATTCTGACTCATGTTGGCAGGGCGCCGCATATGCAGGCAAACACCCGATTTTAGTGCCTCGCGAACGGCAAAGACATATGCGCCATTGCCACATGGCTCACCCGAGCTTCAAGGGAGCCGGTGTATCGTACGACTGGTGAGGATGTTGCTATGGTCGCCTGGACGCGTACCATGAAAGGATTGGACCGGGTTCAACGACATATCCGGAATCCAAAGGGTCAGACTAAGGCCATGGCCAAAAGCATGAGGGCACGCCCGACATGTGAGATGGTGTTGGCGATAATGGGAGGCTGACGTTGATGCTAGCCACAAGAAAGCAGACCGATGTGCATGCGGCCTTGAGCGCCCTCACATTGGCTATACATTGAAATGGACATGAATGCATGTCCATGACTTGACATGAATTGCTCACGGCCTGGGTATACTCTGGTTAGAGCGCCGAAGCGCTAGTCGTAGCTGGCTGCAAAAGAACAGGCATGCATTAGTGTGGAGGACAGAACCGGCTCATTGACTCGAAGGCTTGTTGTTCGCACAATGGTCTGGGGCGCCGACTTGATGCACCACCAATGTAGCCTGTGACCCTACCGGCAGTGCCGCTGCATGGGCTGGAGAGTCGAAAGCTCGGATGTTGTCGGGGTTTTCTTGGTATAGACTGACTGCCTGCCAATATCGGCCAACTGCCGATCTCCGACGCCCTGGCTGACTAGGTATGCTCGAAAAGCAAGAAGAAAACAAAGGCAGGCTGCCGCAAGGAGCAGCACTGGACCTGCTATGAAGACAATCGTCCTGTTGGAGGGGCTTGCCGAATGAAGCAAACTGTGGCTTGCCGTTGCGGCACGGTATATAGCTACCCTTGCTACAACAATGGGGAAGGTGACACAGGCGAGGTGATGGTTTGAGTTTGCAAGTTGGTAAGTTGCGGTGAGGAAAGATGGGCCAGTTTGTTGGCGGACTGGGTGCTAGACGTGCAATTGTGAAGCCGGGACAAAGGCAGCCAGATCTGTCGCGACCGGGCCGTAGCGCCGGAAGACACGAAAGGCCGACCCGGGCCGGCAGCACTTGCCCTGTGCCCTTTGTGCCTTGTGTGTGTGCCGCCAAGCCCCACCTCTAGCTTCCCCACATCACGTTCACTGCAGCCTGAGAAATCCAGCAGGCCGACGTATGTCAGGCAAGTGAATAGCCCGAGTCGACGAGGCACATCTGACATTTGTGCAGGACAAGAGTGGCTTGACGCCCCGAAACAGACACAATGAATCCCCGTGTAGAGGAAGTCAGCGACTCGGACAGCGAGCCGTCGGAGATGGACATTGACGACGTGCCTTCTCTGATGAATGCGACCAATGTCCCCAGCACTGGGACAGCCTCCATGTCCACGCAGATGCTACAGCCACAGAGTCCCTCGATCAAGACGTCGACAGACCGCGAAAAGTCCAAACACTACCAATGCCTCTACCCAGTATATTTCGACAAATCACGGACGAGGGCCGAGGGCCGCCGTGTAGGCAAGGAGCTTGCAGTGGAAAACCCCCTCGCGCGCGAGATGGCAGACGCTGCTGCAGACCTTGGTCTCCAAACAGTCTTCGAGCCAGACAAGACACATCCTCAAGATTGGAGCAACCCTGGCAGAGTGCGCGTATTGCTCAAGCACGAGGGCAAGATGATGGATCGAGATGTGAAGAACAAGCACCATCTCTACATTCTCATTTCACAGTACCTCAAAGCACACCCGACACAGAAGAACACACCCTTCAGGCTGCCCATTGCAGGCTTGCCCATGCCAAAAGAGATGCCTGAGCCGGCGATACCAAAGGGCTGGAAAATGAACAAGATTCTCCCTCTGCATTCACCAGCCCTGACCGGAGGCGGTGTCAGCGAGAATTTCCTGCAAGACATGATGGCAGAAATGACGGGCGAGACGCCTGGCAGCGGGGCAAGCAGCGGGGCAGAGACCAAGAAAAAGATCAAGGACAAGAAAAAGAAATGAAGCAACACCAATGACAAACGCCATGTAACCTTGTCATGTCCGTATCGAGGCCAGGGGTCTGGTAGCTATCTTACCATTCCGCGCCACACTTGTGCAGCGTCACAAACTGTCACATCCTGGCGCTCAACTCCTCCTATTGCAGGAGCTGACTCCCCATCAACATGACATGGGCAGATCAAGAACACGCAGAATGAATATGCAGCAGTGCCCCACTACAGTATCTTCCGCCATGTTTCTGCAGTATATCCAACCCCACGCTTTGTCATAGCTCAGTTGTTAGCCGTGGGCTTGCCTTCTAAAACTTCCTCTTCGTCCCCCCTTACTCCATCGCAATCTTTGGCTAGTCCATCTGCATGTGTCCCAATTTGCCCTGTCATGTGCCACTAATCACACTGCTGCTTCGAGGTCTTGGCACGTTCTGCAAGAGGAGCCATGTGCGCTAGCATACGCTCACGATGCGTCCATACAGGTTCCCGAGTCATGGACGCCAGAACAGGTCGCGAACTCGCGATTGGCAAGATGACGATGCGCCGTAGTATGAATATGTGATGTGCTTGTACACTGAATTTTCATGTAGTACTTTGCATTTGATCCAAGTGCCTTTCTCTGCGCAAGGTAACTCGTCTCAGTCAATGATCTAAGCATGCGACCAACGACCAGAAAGTCTGTCTAGCACATTACACGCATACATTTGCCGTCACGTGCATGTGCATGCATGTGTAATGTCAAACGCCGGCAATCACCGCCAGCCCCTCGAAGCCTTCAGCCCACAGTGGTCTGACAAGCCCGCGGGCCGACCAACTGCCTTTCGGACAATCACCAATCTGCATTTATTTTCCATTGCCGGTCACTACACATAGCCTGGCCCTTGTTTGTTCAAAGTCGAACCTGTTTGTATTGGCATCCTCCTGCGATGCATGCTTGCAACTTGCATTAAGCCATGTGTGTGTGTGTGCCGCGTGTCATCCCGAGAAGTCCGACTTGGGTTTATTGGGTCAGGGGTACAACTGACCATCCTGATCTCGAACTTGGATGTTCACCGTTAACCACATCGTCCCGATACCAAGACCACTAGATTGACTCGAGAAATGTGCTAGCTGTGGAATGATGATGGTGGTGGTGCTGATCACTTCGGCCAAGTATACAACTGGCTTTCGCTAACGAATCACTACTTGTCGACTTTGGTCATGATATACCCTCCACGCACGCGAAGCCGCAAATTGACAATGCCATGGTTGCAGACATGCATCACACGGTACTGGTACGCGGCACGACAGCCTCGCACGCAATGTTCGAGAAGAAGCTTGCCGCTCGTGCACACACTATCGCCTCCAGCTAGGGCCCATGTGTCCGGGCGCTCCGTGCGTCTAGACGCGATGCGCCTAGCCACAGCCCGTTCATTTCATCATTGGGGTTCAAGCTGCGAGCCCTGCATTTTTTACCCCACTAGCTCATCCGTGACCCTGTCGTGCAACTTACGACTACGGTGTCAATATGCCTACTGTACATACGTCGCCACCGGGTTTTCTGTTGCCGTATTACTGACGTTATGTAATTGACACAAACAGACATTATAAGCGTGTCAGCGCAACACGGCGTGAACACCTTGCGAACTTGATTCTCAACCGACACTGAAGGTGGCTGCCGGAACGCTGGAACTACAGCCAACAACCAATTTCTCCCAAGCTCGTACTGCTTTTTTTTCAACCGCGCGTACGTTGCGAAACCAAGAAATCGACGACCATCTCTCTAGGAGTCGTCGCCAAGTGTCCCCATGGTGAACGGCCCGCTGTCAGTGATTAGTCAGCCGGCTATCGTGGCCCGGCCCTATTCTTTGAAGACGGCGATACTGTTGCCGTCCGAAAATCCGCAATGCCGCCTACGGGACGACACATGTACCAGTGGCTAACGTGGCTAGACGGCGCCCTGGATAGACACCCTCAATCGGATGGTAGTGGCTATTTCACAGCGCCCTAGTGATACCAGAAAGAGCTTACCGGTCCAGAAAGTGGAACAAGTCCGCTGCCAATTGTGTGCCTCGCCTTACTCGCCTGCAAGCCCGCCAAAAGAATGAGAGTGCAAGCCGCTATGCAGCTTTCTGCAGGACCAAAGCATATCGGGCCGACATGCGAGGCGATGGTAGACTGCAGGTTAGTCACACAAGCAAAGAGGCGAGAGTTCAAGAGATAACGGGCGCCAAAGGCGCAGCCGCAAAGAGGGTCACGAAAATCCTGCTAACGGCCTGGACGTAGTCAAGAGCTCCACAGTTTGTTTTCATGACATATGCAACCTCCAATAGATATTGGACGCGGGCCAGATCTTGGACTCAGCACGATGGATTTGGTAGCGATAAACGCCGCTCGGCTGGATCGAAAACAACTGGATTTCGTCACTTCCACCATGGCTTGGCTTGGCTTCACACCACTACGCCCGCAATGCAGACCTTCATCACTTGCGTTAGAACACCCAAACCTTATCTTCATTAGCCTAAAAAAGAATTACAGCGGCGACGCACAGCAGGATTTGCCTGCATGTAAGTAGAGATAATGTATGTACTCACTGGGACCGGTCCCCACATCTTGCTGCCTTGCATACTTCCGCTCGCTGCTCATGCAGCATACCGACTCCTTCTAGTAATTTGAGGCGAGAGAAATCCACGGGCCAAATACCATCAGTCCAATGTAAGTTGTCGGCGAGCATCGTGTCAGGATACAACATACGATTATGCACTCCAAAAGGCTAGTGATGGTCTTGCTGACTACAGTAAGAGTCGGGCTTTTGTCTCATGATAGGAGGGACTCGTATTGCCGCTACGGTACAGACATGGCCGCTTATTCAACGTGACACCTGCATGTCCCCCCGCTCCTTGGCCATGCATGGGAAGTCAGTACCACGAGGGCATACCTTGCGAGCTGGACCCTGAAGTGTGCATCTAAGCACTAGCATCCTATCGTGATCAAGAAAAAAACGTTGATGACGCATTGCGCAAATGGTAACCATTCATATCTCGCATTTTCTCCTTCACATCAAAACCCTAATTTTATACGCTATCATCAGTCAAACCTGCAGCTAGGAAAGAAGTTATCTTTCCATCTTCGGAGCACCTGGATGACTTCAAGTGCGAATCAGATGCAAGGGAAAGTGAC
>Ga0265797_10009458_pt1 | contig 12682 bp, 10 predicted proteins | sample P2T30metagenome_FD_192433 | JGI IMG/M metagenome (GOLD analysis project Ga0265797, IMG submission 192433) | Plant litter microbial communities from East Loma Ridge, Irvine, California - P2 T30 | ecosystem: Environmental > Terrestrial > Plant litter > Unclassified | place: USA: California... | reverse complement strand
CCGCAGGCCTGGTCGAGCGCGAGGGCCTGGCCGAGCTGATGGTGCTGGGCGCGGTGGCCGGCGAACACCTGCTGGTCGTCGGCCCGCCGGGCACCGGGAAAAGCGCCGTGGTGCGCCGCGTCGCCGCCAGCCTGGGCGGCAATTACTTCGAATACCTGCTCGGGCGCTTTACCGAGCCGGCCGAGCTGTTCGGCCCCGTTAACCTGAACAAGCTGCGCGAGGGCCTGGTCGTCACCGACACTGCCGGCATGCTGCCCGAAGCGGAAATCGCCTTCCTCGACGAAGTCTTCCTCGGCTCGACCGCGATCCTGAACACCCTGCTCGGCCTGCTGAACGAACGCCAGTTCCGGCGCGGCCATACGCGCATCGCCTGCCCGCTGCGCATCTGCGTGGGCGCCGCCAACGGTTTGCCGGAAGACGAAGGCCTGGCCGCCTTTGCCGACCGCTTCCTGCTGCACGCCTTTATCGAACCGGTGGCGGACAACCGCCTCGAAGACCTGCTGGCCGGCGGCTGGGAAGTCGGCAGGCGGCCGCCCGCGCCGCAGGCGGGCCTGGCAGGCCTCGATCGGCTGGCCGCCGCCGTCCCCACAGTCGACATGGACGCCGTGCGGCCGGCGCTGGCGCATGCCGTGCGCCAGTTGCGCCAGGCCGGCATTGCATTGTCGGACCGCCGCATCGTGCGCGCGCAGCGCCTGGTGGCCGCCGCCGTCGTGCTGGCCGGGCGCGAGCAGGCCTCCAGCGCCGACTTGTGGCCGCTGCTGTTCGCGATTCCCACCGCGGCCGGCCAGGCCGGCGCGCGCGAGGCGCTGCGCGAGATCCTGGCCGGATCCACCCATCCATTGCTGCACAGCGTTACCGAACAGAGCGCCAGTACGCCGCAGGCGCGCGTCGCCCGCCTGGTCGAAGACAGCGATCGCCTGCTGGCGAACGACAAGCCGGCGCGCGAACAGGTCGAGGCCCTGCTGCGCGAGATCGACGCCAACTTCGACCCGGCCGGGCTGCCCGCCGACCTAGCCGAGCGCCGCGTCAGGCTGGCCGGCAGCCTGAGCTGGGCTTGAGCCTTGCTGTCCTGGCGCACGCGTACCGATAGCGTCGAACCGGCCGGCCTGGTGGCCACCGGTCCGGCCCTGCACGCCGTGCTGCGCGCACTGCGCGGGCGCGAGGCCGCCGGCTTGCAGGGCCTGACGCTGGCCGCGACGCGCGACCTGCTGGTCCTGCTCGGCCCGGCCGCCAGCCTGCCCTGGACCGATGGCGTCGCCTATTGCGCGACGGCGCACGGCGTGCCGGGACTGTGGCTGCCCACGCGCCTGGCGCCCGCCGCGCCGGCCGAGCTGCTGCACGCCGCCCTGCAGCGCCGCAGCGGGCACGCCGCCCTGCTCCTCTGGCCGCAACCGGCCATGGTGCTGGGACTGGACGGCGCACAGCCGGTGCAGCCCGCGCTGCTCGACTGGCTGGAAGGAGCGACGGCATGACGGCGGCGCCGGCGACACCGCAGCTGCCGCTCCAGCTGCCGCCCCAGCTGCAGCCCTGGTCGGCCTGGCTCGCCCTGTTCCCCGACGACCTGGCGGCCACGCTTGGCCAGCTGCTGCTGCGCCTGCAGCCCCTGGTCGGCCCGCTGCGCCGCCACGATGCGCGCACGGCGGTCGAGCCGGCCGGCGTGGGCGACATCGTCCTGCGCGGCAGCTACGACCGCCTGCTGATGAGCGAGTGGGCGCTGGCCGACAGCGTGCCCGACGAATTCCTGCGCCGCGCCGCGAGCGGCGAACTGCTGTTCACCGGGCCGGAACCGGCCAACAGCGAGACCTCGCTGCGCAGCGTCGCGCTGTTCGACGCCGGCCCGGCCCAGCTGGGCGAGGCGCGCCTGGCGCACTTGGCGCTGTTCATCCTGCTGGCGCGCCGTGCCGAACTGGCCGGCGCCGAATTCCGCTGGGGCGTCCTGCAGGAGCCGGGCGTGCTGCACGACGTGCAGGGCGCCAGCGGCGTACGCAAGCTGCTCGATGCGCGCACCCATGCCACGCTCGACGCGGACGGCCTGGCCGAATGGGAAACGGTGCTCGGCCAGGATACGCTCGACTGCTGGCTGGTCGGCGATCCGCTTGCGCCCTGCCCGGCGCAAGCGTCTGCGCGCGTGCTGGTGCGGCGCGCCTGGTTCGAGGATGCGCTCGAGGTCGAACTCGTGCAGCGCCGCCGCACTAGTCAGGTCACCCTGCCCCTGCCCGCGCCGGACAACAGCGTGCGCCTGCTGCGGCGGCCTTTCGACAAGCCCGTGGCCGGAACCAGCTTCCTGGCGCGCGAGGCCCACTCGCTCAAGCGCGCGCCGATGTTCGGCAACCTGCGCGAATGGCTGGCCGTGGGCACGGTGGATGGCGGCGTGACCGTGTACCGCATTCCGGACTCGCAGCGCGCCGGCGCAGGACGTCCGCGCAACCAGGGAAAGCTGCGCCATGCCGAATCGATTGTCGCCGCGGGACTGCACCAGAAATCCTTCGGTACGGTGGCCTTGCGCGACGGCGAGCTGCATTTCTCGAATTTCCCAGGTCCGGCCTTTTCCAAGCTCACGCTGCCGCTGCCCGACCCGGATTTTTTCCGTGCCGTGCCGGGTGCGCTGCGCTGGGCGCAGGCGTTTTTCTGGATGACGCGTGGTGCCGGAGGCTCCGTCGAGGAAGTACTGGTGCTCGACAAGGACGGGCGCCTCGTATGCTGGAACATCAGTGCCGTACCCGGCCGCCCGCCGTCGGATTCCGGCTTCCGCCTGGTGTCGCGCGATGTCATCGGCGCCATCCAGCATGCGGACCGGGTCCTGTTCGCAGTGTCGGAAAAGGGACGGTCCGACGTCTACAGCGTCAGCAAGGGCAAGCCGGTGCGCGAACACCTGTATCCGATCATGCATCCGAGCCGGCATCTCCTGTTCGGCGCGCCGCAGGAGTGGCGCGGCGGGAGTGGCATGTATGCGCTGCGCCTGGACGACAGTAGCTGGCTCGCGGGCGACGCCGGTGGCGCCGAGCAGATCGCGGTGAGCGAGCGCGATATCGTTCTCGGCTGCGCACGCACCCCGCAGACCAGGCGCCCGGCGCTGGTGGTGGTGCATGCCGACCGCCTGCGCATCTTGCTGGTTGGCAAGGACGGCAAGCAGACGCTGGCCGACAGCGCCGAGCCGATTGCCCAGGCCAGCTTCGATCCGGCCTACGGGCGCCTGGCCTGGCTGGGCCAGAAAAGCGGCGCCCTGGTCGTGCGCGCCATCGACCCGGAAGCGGCGCTGCTGCGGGTCGTGCCGAAGGGCGGCAGTCATGCAGAATGAAATCAAGCAGGAAGTCCGGCGCCCCCTGCTGCGCGGCAGCCAGCCCGTGCGCGCGCTCTGGTTCGACCGTGCGCTGCTGGGCGAGGACGAAGCGCGCCGGCGCCTGCTCGGCGCCTGGGAGACCGGCGCCCAGGCCCATGTCCTTGACGGCGGCTACCTGCTGCTGTGGAAGGACGCGCGCCGCCTGCAATGCGAAAGCGCACCCGGCCTGCCGCTCTGCAGCCAGGGCGGCGTGCTCGCCAGCGCACCGCTAACGCCCGCCGAACGCACGGGCCTGGCACCCGGCACGGCGCTGCTGGTGCGCGGCGCCAGCCTGCATGCGCATGTGCTGGACGCCGGGTCGCGCATCGACCCATCCGGCTGGCTGGACGTGTCGACTATTCCGGTCTGCACCACGCTCGCCATGCCGCCGGGTGCGCAGGCGGAATTCGCCAGCGCCCTGGCCGACGCGGCGCCCGACGTGCGCGCCCTGCTCGGCAACGCGGTGCCGCCGCCCAGCGCCAGCCGCGAAGCCTTCCTGCGCGGCGCCGCCCTGCGCAGCGCGCGTGCCGCCGGCGGCGCCTCGCTCGCCGTAAAGGCCGCCGGCGCGGCGGGCCTGCTGGCCGGCGGGGCACTGGGCGGCCTGGCGGGACTGCTGCGAATGGTCCTGTCTTCGTATCCGGGCGCTAGGGGTGCAAGTACCAGCACCGGCGCCGGTGGCCGGCAAGGGGCGCCCTCGCTCCTGGGCGACTGGCTCGCCGCGCAGTTCGCCAGGCTGGCCACGGCAACGCGCCTGGCGCACCTGCTCGGCTGGCGCCAGGCCAGCTATTTGCGAAAGATGCTGCGCCAGTTCGAGGAAGGCGATTTCGCCGAAGCCCTGCGCCATGCGATCCCGCTCGACAGCCCGCATGATGCGACTCGCCAGGCCTTCGGGCGGCCGGGCCGGCGCGACAATCTCGATATCGGCGCTGGCGCCAGTGCGGCCGCCATCGGCCTGGACGGCGGTTCAATCGACGTGCTGCGCGCCGCCTACCAGCGCAGCTTCGACATGCTCGACCGCGCCGGCCGCATCGACGAAGCCGTGTTCGTGCTGGCCGAACTGATGAACCGGCACCAGGAAGCCGTCGACTACCTGGAACGCAAGGAACGCATCGCCCAGGCCGCGCAGCTGGCCGAAACCCTGGGCCTGCCGGCGGCGACTGCCGTGCGCCTGCATGCCAGGGCCGGCAACCTGGGGCGCGCCGTGCTGCTGGCGCGCCTCAGCCTCTGCTTCGAGGAAGCGGTGGCCGAGCTCGAACGCCGGCGCGATGGGGGCGGCGCCGCCCTGCGCCTGGAATGGGCGCAGCACCTGGCGGCGTGCGGCAACCTGCCGCAGGCGGCAATGGCGGTCTGGCCGCTGGCCGACGAGCGCGTCCGCGCACTGGACTGGCTGCGCGCGGCCGAGGCAGGCGGCGGCACGCTCGGGGTGCAGGGCCTGCTGTACACGCTGGTCCTCGATCCGGACGCCTTGCGCGCGCGCCAGGCGGCGTTGCAGGCATTGCTGCATGCGCCGGGCCTTAACGCGGACCTGCAGCGCCTGCGCGCCTGCGAATGCCTGCTGCGCCTCGACACGCACAACCGCGCCACGCGCCGCATCGCCACCGAATTGTGGCGCGTGCTGGCGGCCGGGCGCGCCGGCGCGGCGCATCCGCTGCCGGGCGACACCCTGGGCAAGCTCCTGAAGATCGGCGCCGACCCGGTACTGGCCGACGATGCGCCGCGCAAGCAGCCGCACAACGCGCCTGCCGTCACCGCCCTGGCGGCCCGCAACGACACCCTGCGCGTCGCGTTTGCCGAAGCCGGCCTGTATGCACTGGACGACGTGCGCGCCCTGCCCGACGGCGGCCACCTGCTGGCGCTGGGCGAAGGCGGCGTGGTGCTGGCGCGCGAAGGCGGGCGCGCTCCGCTGCGCTTCCCGGTTCCCGCCACGCACCTGGTGCTGTCGTATAACGGCCGGCGCGCGCTGGCGCTGGCGTGGCGCGAAAAGCAGGTGCGCGTCAGCCGCATCGACCTGGTGAGCGGCAAGGTCGAGGACTGGTTCAGCGCCAGCCTGGACTTCTGGGCGGACGAATTCGACGGCGCCACCTGGAGCGTGGTCGCCAGCGATCGCCTGATGGTGCTCGATGCGACCGCGCCGGGGCAGTCGGTATTGTGGCAGGTAGGCGATCTGCAGGGACGCGTGATCGGCTTCGAGCGGCAGGACCAGAACGAGTCGCTGCTGGTGCGCCAGGGGCCGAGCGTCGAGCAATGGCACTATGTGCTGCCAGCGCGGCGCCTGCTCGCGCGCCGGCACGTGCTCGTACCCGAGCACGCATTCGTTGTCCTGCCCGACTGCCGGGACGATGAACCGCTGATCCTGGGCTTGGCCGGGCCCGACCGCAAGAGCGCGCTGCCGAGCCTGCGCGCGCTGCATCCGCACGACAACCAGGTAATCGCGCCCTGGCCGCACCCGCACGCACCACGCGCGAGCCTGCATGGCGGTCTCCTGATGCTGTGCTTCGACGCCGACGATGGCTGGCACTGCCAGCTGACGACCCTCCAGGGCAAGCTCGTTGCCGACATCGTGCTGCCAGACGCCGTGGAAGCGCGCGCGACCGTGCACGGCGGCCATCTGCTGGCCTGGGACCGGCGCGGGCGCGTGGTCGACGTCGCGCTCGACAGCGCCGCGGTCAGGACCCTGAGCTTCGGCTAGGAACGAAACGCATCGTCCAGTTGGTTTCCCAGGTCGCGCCGCCGTCGTTCGAGAATGCCTGCTCCCAGGTAGGGTGCGTGCCCGGGTGCGCGGTCCAGATGAAGCGCACCTTGATCGGCTGCCCCTCGAATACATCGTCGGCGAAGAACAGGCCGACGTCATCGGCGAAGCTGCCCACCACCGGCACATCGAGCGACGTGGGATGGCGGCCGTCGAGCCACCAGATCGACCAGGTGCCGGCCTCGGCGCAGTAGGAACGCAGGGCCAGGGCGCGCACGCGTCCGTCCGGGAAATCGAGGATATTGTCTTCCAGGTTGCCGAAGCCGCCCAGCGTTTTCCTGGTCGATGAATGGCCGGTGAATTCCGTCCATTCGGTGCAACCGGCAAGCCGCGCATTCAGACGGCGGTGCGCGACGTCCCAGTCGCCGATAATGAAATCAAAGTCGGCGGGAGCGTTGGATTCGGGCGGGAGCGGCATGCGATACCTCGTGGTCATTGGTTCACTGACGAGCAGTGTGCAAGGTGATGGCTGTTTTTTCAATGCGCATCGGGTTGCATGGCCCGGCGTCAGGGCTGCCCAACGGCACGGCGGACTTGCCTGAGCGTGGCGCGGCTTTTGATCAGTTCACCGGAGTGGCCGCAGGCGTTGATCCAGTAAACGTCCTCGCCTTCGTACACGAACAACAGGTAGGACTTGCCAGTATCTCTTTCGTCCAGGCCGAAGCGCGCCGAGGTGTTGGGTTCCACGATATCGATCTGCCCGCGTCTGGGCCGGTTCGGCGCTTTTGCGTACAACACTTCATCGACGCTCAAACGCACGCGGGTGGCGACGTAGCCATCGGGATCGTCGGCCATGTCTCGTATGCGCGTGAAGGCTTGCGGCCGCGCGATCACGACAAGGCGTGCTTCGCTCATTTCCTGGGTCAGTGACAGGTTCGGAGAGCCGTCCTTGCACAGCGCCCAGGCATTGCCGCCCAGCGGAAGCAGGAGGGCCAGCCAGAGCAAGCGTATGCGTGTCATCGCCGCGTCGGATCAGACCCGGGCCAGCACCAGGATGCGGTCGAAGGCGTCGCAGGCGCCGGCCTGGGCGTCGGCGATCTCTTCCTCGCTGCGCACTTCAGCACGCAGCGCGCTCATGAAAGCGCGCCAGCGCGGGCCGGGGCCTGCTTCGCCCGAGCCGCGCAGGTAGCGCAGCGGGTGCGGCGCGAGTTGCTCGGCCAGGCGTTTATACAGCACCGCGCCGCCCAGCTGCGACCCTTCGACCACATAGGCCACGCCCCAGCGATAGGCAGCGCTGGCGGCAGCGGGCCAACTGGATGCCGGCGCAAAATCGGGCGCACCGAAGCCAGCCAGCGCAGGCTCGGCCAGGTCGGCTTCGATCAAGGACAGGTGTGGCGCCTCCGGCAAGCCGCTGGCGCCCTGCGGACCATCGTCGAACCCGGCCAGCCAGGTTTCCATCGGCGCCAGCCAGGCGCGCAGTAGTTGCAGGTGACAGGCATAGTCTGCCAGGGTGGCATCGGGCTTCGACAGGGGCAGGCCGCTGTCGAGACGTTCATGGCGGTCGTTTGTCCCTTGCCGCAGCGCGGCCAGGACGTCGGACTCGCGTGCGGTGTCATGAGCTTGGTTCATGCCTGCATCTTACCAGCCACTAACCAGCCCTGCCGGATTGCAGCGAGGATCAGTCGGCGATCGGTTCCGGATACTCGACGCTGAGGATTTCCAGTTCCTCCACGCCCTGCGGCGTCTGCAGCGTGACGATGTCGCCCTCGCGCGCCTTGGTCAGCGCACGCGCCACCGGCGACACCCAGCTGATGCGGCCGCGCAGCGGATCGAGCTCGTCGACGCCGACGATGGTCACCGTGTGCTCTTCGCCCGCTGTATTCGAATAGGAAACAGTCGCACCAAAAAACACCTGATCGTTTCCATAATGGACACTCGGGTCGACCACGAAGGCCGAGTCCATGCGCTTGGTAAGAAAGCGGATGCGGCGGTCGATTTCGCGCAGGCGGCGCTTGCCGTAGATGTAGTCGCCGTTTTCCGAGCGGTCGCCGTTCGAGGCGGCCCAGTGCACCACGCGCACCACTTCCGGCCGGTCGACGTCGATCAGCTGCAGCAGCTCGTCCTTGATGGCCTTGTAGCCGGCGGGCGTGATGTAGTTCTTGGCGCCGGGCGGAATCGCCTGCGCCAGCGCGACGGCGTCTTCGTCGTCGTCGTTGTCGTTCTCTTTTACGAATGCCTTATTCATAAGCTTATTATAAGGATATGGGGCCGGAAGCGCCGCCGGATTGCTTTATTATCCGAAGGATGAAGCCGACGCCTCGCTCTCCTCCTCCTCTGCGCCACCCGCTGCTCGCACCGCTGCTGACGCTTGCAGCGCTGCTGCTCGTGCTGGAAGAATGGCTGTGGCGCGTCGGCAGCCGCTTTGCGAGCGGCATTGCCGACTGGCCGCCGCTGGCCTGGCTGGAGAACGCGGTGCGGCGCCTGCCGCCCTACCCGGCCCTGCTGGTGTTCGCGCTGCCGGGCCTGCTGCTGTTGCCGGTCAAGCTGCTGGCCCTGCTGGCAATCGCCCACGGCCACCCGCTGTGGGGCGTGGCGACATTTGTTGCCGCCAAGCTGGGCGGCGCGGTGGTGGTAGCGCGCCTGTATGTGCTGACCCTGCCATCCTTGCTGGCGCTGGTCTGGTTTGCGCGGTGGCACAATCGCTTCATTATGTACAAAGACCATTTGATTGCCCGCCTGCGCGCCAGCCCGACCTACGTCCGGGTACGGCGCAGCGTGTCCGCGCTGAGGAGCGGCCTGCGCCGTCACCTGCGTCATTTGCGCCGCCAGCTGCGTCCGTCGGTGCCCTTCGGCAGCCGCCACGCCACGCGCAGCGCGCGCGCCTTGCGCCGCTTCGTGTCGCTCTGGCGCCGGCGCCGGCAATCCACCGACTCCGAAGGCCCATGACTATTTCCGCTCCTACCCTCGCCGCGCCGATGCAGGCGGCCACCTCCGAAATGTTCCTGATCGACGCCGCCAGCCTGGCCCTGGTCGACGTGAATGGCGCCGCGCGCCAGAACCTTGGCTACGACGGCGCCGTCCTGCAAGGCGCCAGCGTGGCCCTGGTCGCGCCCGAGCTCGACGGCAGCGCATTGAACGGGCTGCTGGCCGGCCTGGGCGACGAGATCGGCGAGCAGCGCTGCCTGCGCACGCGCCTGCGCCGCGCCGACGGCAGCCTGTATCCGGCCAAGCTGACCTTCCTGCGCATCCAGCGCGACGGCCGCGCCCTGCTGCTGGCGATCGGCGACGACCTGTCGCCCGAGCAGGCCGCCGCCACGGCCCTGGCGCAATCGCAGGCGCGCTTCAACGCCATCGTCGACCACACGCCGGGCCTGGTCTATCAGTTCGTGCTCGGCGCCGACGGCCGCCACGAATACCCTTATTTGAGCGAAGGCTGCGCCGCCCTGCTCGGCGTGCAGCCGGCGGCGCTGCAGGCCGACCCCGACCTGTTCCTGCGCCTGATCCTGCCGGAAGACCGCAAGGGCTACCTGGAAACGATGGCGGTATCGAAAGTCAGCCTGTCTGGCTGGAACTGGGAAGGCCGCATCTGGATCGATGCCTGGAAAGACGTCAAGTGGGTCAACCTGCGCGCCACTCCCTACCCGGCGGCGCACGGGGCGGTGCAGTGGGACGGCATCATGACGAACATCACCGAGAGCAAGAACGAGCAGCTCGACGTGCTGCGTTCGCGTGCGCGGCTGGCCGAACTCACCGAGCACAGCGAGCAGGTGAAGGAACAGGAACGCGCGCGCATCGCCCGCGAAATCCACGACGACCTGGGCGGCAACCTCAGCGCCATCAAGATGGCTTTGTCGATGCTGAGCGCGCGCCTGCCGCCAGACCCGGTTCTGCAGGAAAAGGCCGCCTACCTCGACAGCCTGGTCGACCGCAGCATCGAGGCCGTGCACCGCATCTCGCTCGATCTGCGGCCGTCGACGCTGGATCTCGGCATCGTCGCCGCCCTCGAATGGCAGGCGCGCGAGTTCGAGAAGACCACCGGCGTCGCCTGCGTCTTCCGCAGCGCCGAGCGCGACATCGAACTCGACCCGGACCATGCCGCGGCCCTGTTCCGCATCTTCCAGGAAGCGCTGACGAACGTCGCCAAGCATGCCGGCGCCAGCCGGGTGACGGTGACGCTGCGCCGCCAGCGCCAGCACCTGACGCTCGCCATTGCCGACAACGGGCGCGGCATGCTGCCCGCCGACCGTCTCAAGCCCCAGTCCTTCGGCCTGCGCGGCATGAGCGAGCGGGCGCGGGCGCTGGGCGGCACCTTGAGCTTGTCGGCGGCGCCTGGAGGTGGCACGATGGTGACCATCAAGATCAGGCTGACACTGGCGCCGCCGCGAGATGTGAACGAAAGCAACACGCAACAATGACCGAAAAAGCAACTATCCGTGTTTTTATCGCCGACGACCACGCCATCGTGCGCGAAGGCCTGAAGCAGATCCTGGCCGAGCAGCGCGACATCGTCGTGGCCGGCGAAGCCGAGAACGGGCTCGATGCCGTCAAGCTGTTCCGCCGCGCGAAACCGCACGTGATGCTGCTGGACATTTCCCTGCCCGACCGCAACGGCATCGAGGTGCTGAAGCAGATCAAGGACGACAAACCTGAGCTGGCAGTGCTGATGCTGTCGATGCACCGCGAAGACCAGTATGCGATCCGCGCGCTGAAGGCCGGCGCCGCGGGTTATCTCACCAAGCAGAGCGCGCCGCGCGAGCTGGTGCAGGCGATCCGCCAGGTGGCGGGCGGCCAGAAATACGTCAGCGCGGCCCTGGCCCAGGCGCTGGCGAACAGCGTCGGCAGCGACCATGAGGCGCCGGTGCACGACAGTTTGTCGGACCGCGAATTCCAGACCCTGACCATGATCGCCTCGGGCAAGACGGTGAGCGAGATCGCGCGCGAACTGTCGCTGTCGGTGAAAACGATCAGCGAATACCGCGCGCGCCTGTTGTCGAAGATGAACCTGAAAACCAGTGCGGAACTGACCACCTACGCGATCCGGAACCAGCTTGTGGAATAAAGGAAACATTAGCGTCAAGTAAGAGGTCTTTTGCCCTCTATTTGCGTAATGACGTAAGGAAAAACTGCTTATCATTACGCCAAACTTAAAAATACTTACGCTGTAACATGTCCAATCCGTCCCCCCCGCCTGTCCAGAGTCCTGTCGAGATCGCCCGCGAGGCCTTCCGCCGCCTCGCCACCCGCCGCATCGCGCCCACCCCCGAAGCCTACGCCGAGATCTACAACGAGATCGCCGGGCTGCCGAAACCGGCTGCGGTATCTGCCCAAGCGGCGCCCCAGGCCCCAGCCCAGGCGGCAGTCCCGGCGCCGGTCCAGGCGCCACGCCAGGCCATCCCGCTGACCGGCCCCGCGCCCGAGGAAGTGCTGGCCGGGTTCGCCACCCAGATCACCGATACGCCGGGCGAACTGGCCGAATACGGCCGCCGCCTGAACCACGCCGTGAAAGGACGCGACTGGGAAGCCTATGCGCGCGCCCTGTCCCAGCTGGTCGAAAAGCACCTGCGGCGCGGCATTCCGCCCGGCGTCACTTATGGCATGGAAAGCCGCGACACGGTCCTGCTGCGCGAACTGCTGAGCCGGACGCTGGCCTTTGCCCTGGCTTCGCTGCTGCCGGCCAAGTCGGCCCTGGCCACCGAAGCCGAGTCGCTCGGCGCGGCGGTCAAGATTGCGCACAGCGAAGCGGCGCTGCAGGAAATCGCGGCGCGCCTGAAGGAACTCTGCTTCCAGATCGAACTGCACAGCGGCGATTCGGGCGAGCAGCAGGAATTGCTGCTGCGCCTGTTCAAGCTGCTGCTGGAAAACGTCAGCGAACTGCTGGACGACGACAGCTGGATGCGCGGCCAGATCGCCGCCGTGCAAGACCTGATCGCCGGCCCGATCGACGCCCGCGCGCTGGAAGACGCCACGCGCAGCCTGAAGGACGTGATCTACAAGCAGGGCCAGCTGAAGCACGGCCTGGCGGACGTGAAGTCGACCGTCAAGAACATGATGATGACCTTCATCGACCGCCTCGGCTCGGTAGCGGCCTCGACCGGCGACTTCAGCGACAAGCTGGGCGGATTCAGTGAGCGCATCCGCCATGCCGGAGACGTCAAGGAACTGAACGACGTGCTCGACGAAGTGCTGCGCGAGACCCGCCACGCCCAGGCCGAGGCGCTGGCCTCGCGCGACCGCATGCTGGCCGCGCACCAGGAAGTGCAGGAAGCCGAAGGACGCATCAAGGAACTCGAGGCCAAGCTCCAGCACCTGAGCGAACTGGTGCGCGAAGACCAGCTCACCGGCACCCTGAACCGGCGCGGCCTGGACGACGTGTTCGAGCGCGAAAGCGCACGCGCCGACCGCCGCGGCACGCCGCTGTGCGTGGCCCTGCTCGACCTCGACAACTTCAAGAAATTGAACGACACCTACGGCCACCTGGCCGGCGACAACGCCCTGCGCCACCTGGCCAAGGTGGTGAAGGGCACGCTGCGCTCGATCGACGTGATCGCGCGTTTCGGGGGCGAGGAGTTCATGATCCTGATGACCGAGACCACGGTCGAGTCGGCAGTGCAGACCATGGTGCGCCTGCAGCGCGAGCTGACCAAGCACTTCTTCCTGCACGATAACGAGAAGCT
>Ga0265797_10009457_pt1 | contig 12682 bp, 12 predicted proteins | sample P2T30metagenome_FD_192433 | JGI IMG/M metagenome (GOLD analysis project Ga0265797, IMG submission 192433) | Plant litter microbial communities from East Loma Ridge, Irvine, California - P2 T30 | ecosystem: Environmental > Terrestrial > Plant litter > Unclassified | place: USA: California... | reverse complement strand
CGGCAGGTCTGGCGGATGGGAGTCGATTCCGTTGCCGTGCTCATCCTTTATGCTCTCGGCGTGGGTGGCTTATTTGCTATATCAAGCGGTCACGGCGGTTAAACACTACTATCGGAAGATACCTTGGAGTGGTCAAAGGCAGACGTTGCAGAAAAAATCTTTAAAATGTGATTGTACGTTTGGCGTGTACAGAAAAAGATAAGCCCTGGGTGGCTCTAGCTTGATCTAAACAGAAACAACTGCCGTACTAGATAATACGACGGGTTCCGATATCTTGGCGAGATACCAAAACGCCATTCTCCTTTGCTAATTGTGAAAGGTGTTCAGCAACGCGGATATGCATTGCTCGTGCGTCTTCCAACGGGGAGGCGACCGCTGCGGCTATATGCTTTGATACTTGCTCATTGGGATCATCGAGAAATGGCGAACGAGGCATGAGATTTCCCTTGTTGGATGCAGAGGAATGTCTAGCTCAAGCAATTGTCTTATAGATTAGCCTGCTCCTCTTCACTTAAGTCGGCATCGGGGCCGTAATAGAGTTCAGCGCACGCTTCGCGCAGGCAGCCACCCTCGATCTAGATATCATCTCGATAGGCGTCCCCGATGAAGCCGAGAGTGTCGACGTGTTTGGCTTCGAAATACATCGGGTGCACATTGCTGCGACCAGCACCGTACACGACGCGGCCAACTTTCGACCAGATCGATGCCATCGTGCACATGCCGCACGGCTGAAGGGTTGAGTATAGCGTTGCCCCGCGCAGCTCCAGTTCGCCGGTTTTCTCGCACGCGCGGCGGATTGCCATCATTTCGGCATGCGCGGTCGCATCTGGCAGCTCTTTGGTCTGATTGCGTTCGGCGGCAATGACCTTCCCGTCTAGGACGATGACGCATCCAAGAGGGGAGGTTGAGGGAACGGATCCTTTCGAGCGCGCAACGTCTATCGCCATTTGCATCCAGTGTTCGTCGGTATCGGTCTGCATTGCGTATCCACCTAATTGCAGTTGCTGTTAGATTTGGTGTGGCGATCCGGATACTGCGTCAGCTCTGAACCACCCTGATGATCGCTTCTGTGGGATCGACCGGATCCATCACAAAAGCCCCGGCATCACGGTTCGCGACAAGCCATGCGACGTGTGCAGCAGTGATGCGCTGGCCCGGCACTAGGCGAGGGACGCCGGGCGGCGCGGGCGCGATCATCTCGGCTGCGATCCTTCCCTCAGCCGCCTCGTAGGCCACCATCTCCGCCGGGCCGTTAAGTGCCGCAGGCCCGGGCATCGCCATTTCCACGGACAGGGTGCCGATCCCGGGCACAGGCGAGATTGCCGGCAAGATGGAGGGATCGGAACCGAGCTGATTCACGAGATCCTGCAAGCCACGGACCAGCTTGCGAAGATCGGACCTGATTGTGCCCAGTGACAGAACAGCCAGGATATGCCGTGCGTCGGACAGCCCCATGCTGATCCGGTGATGCTTGTAGAGCCAATCGTCGATGGCATACCCCGAAACGCCCAGCGCCGAGACGTCGATCAGCACCTTGGTGACGTCTAGATCCGCATCGGGCGGCAAATGGTCGCGACTAAACACGCGTAACGGGGCGATACTGACGATCTTTTTCCGGACCCTCTCCGCTAGACCAATGACAGCGGTCCACAGCTGCTCACCGTGCAACGCGTGGTCGCGCCGGGTAGCGTCGAGCGTCGCGAGGATCGGCACCGACGGGCTGGTGGTTTCGAAAAGCTCATAGGCCATCCAAAGGCGTTGGCGATCGATCAGGTCGCCCTTGGCGACAATCACCGACCCCTGTGCAAGTGCGCCCATCGTCTTATGCGCGCTGTAGACAGCGGCATCCGCCCCCTTGGTCAGCGGATCATCCGGCAGACCTTCACAGAACGCGAAGGCACCACCCCAGGCAGCATCGACGATAAGCGGTATGCCGTGATCGTGACAGATGGCTGCGAGCGCCGCTATGTCGCTGGTAACGCCGTAGTAGGTCGGGCTGACGACGATGAACGCCCTGGCGGTCGGATGAGCCGCCAGAGTGGCGCTCAGCGCCTGCGGATCGACGCCATGCTCGATGTCCCATGCGTCATCAATTTGTACGGGTACGATGACGGCATCGAGGCCCGTTGCCAGCGCATAGGTTCGCTCGGCCTTGTGGGCGTTGGCAGCGATCAGAATAGTGTCACCTGGCCCGGCGACGGACGCCATGACCGTATGAAGACTCTGTGTGGATCCGCCCGTTACAAACCGACAGAAGTCGGCATTCCAGGCCTCTGCCGCAATCTCGTGCGCACGTTGAAGAGCCAGCTTGCCCTCGGTACGGTCGTCAAGCCCCTTCGGCGTCAGCACGTCGGCCTGAAACACGCGCTTGCCGAGCAGTGCCTTCATACCTCCGGGAATGGCCACGCCTTGGTTGTGGCCGGGCGCTCCGAAGCCGATGACCGGCCTCTTCTCGATCGCCGCCAGCGCATCTGCCAACGGCGCACTCTTCTGATCCATGCCGAACCCTCTCCTGATCAAGTGGGTCAAACGCATGAACACCAGCAAGCCCCGCGGGGCACCGTTAACTTTTATTATCAAACAAGCGGTTAGCCGCTAAGACCGTGTTACGATCAAGCCATCCGCCTATCGGTCTTGGGCAATGGCCAACGCATGGCCTTGTCGTTCAACAGCGACCTCGTGCATATCTGCCAATTTCGTGTGTATCTCTGCGTGCGCTTGATGCCGCGCTCGTTCTGCCATTTTACGGTGCTCATTTGCGCGGCGCCGATGATAAGCAGCGATGTCTTCCATGTCTCATCCGTTTATGATTTGTTCCAGATCGCTTCGTCTAAACGTTTGGATATTGGAATGGCAAGGACCCGCGATTGATCGGGCCGTATACCCACGTGGCCCCCTTTTGCTGCTGCCAACGTTTCCCCTGCGAGACTAGGAGCGAGCGTGTCTCCGCATCGAACGAAGCAACATGGAACAGGCAGATTTATGAAAAACGGCGCACCGATCAACGTCAACGCAGCGAGCGCGGCCGAGTTGGATGCTATTCCAGCGTTAGCGGGCCATGGGTTCGAGATCGTCCGCTATCGTGAGGAACGTGGAGGGTTCAGCGACCTCAGGCAACTGGACGAAGTACCAGGTCTTACCGGTAAAGCCGATGGCGCGACTGCGTCACTGACCGTCGGTATCGCTGACCCGGGCGGGGAATGCAAAGACAGACGCCTGTTCAATAAACGGTAGAAGTCTGGAAGCGCCGAAAAGGGTCTTAATGACCGGATTTGGGTCCTCGCGGCCGCAAGTGCCGGGAAAGTCGTGCTGCAGCCTCTCCTCGTTCAGCTCGCCGCCAGCCGCCTCAACGCGGACTGTTCAGCGAGCGACCGTTGGGCGCGAGCCGCTACCGAGAAGGCGAGGTCCCAAACAATCACACCACCTGCAGCGCAATGCTCTTCCTTTAGCCGCTCAACCAGCGTGTCCGGGTCAATATGCTCCACGGTCGCGATGCTTCGCTCGACTATTCGCGGCAGCATCGCCTGCGTGAGTGTCGGCAGGAAGGAGGGCTGGTTAAAATTGAGCAGGATGGCTTCGTCGCGCGCCTCCTCAACCGAAAGCCCCAGTTGTTGCTGCATCAGTTCGGCGAGCCGGAGCGCCAACCCGCGCAGGGCCGGGGGCGGGGACGTCTGCTTCTGACTTAGATCAGCCGCCAGGGACCCTGTCAGTCCTTCTTGGCGGTTAAGTGCCGGCTGAGATGCTTGTTCATCTCAAACATGCTGGCCGACTTCTGGCCAAACACCTTCTCGAGGTTTTCGTCCGCGTTGATCTGACGGCGGTCCTTGGCGTCCTGCAAGTCGTGCTTCTTGATGTATTCCCAGACCTTACTGACGACCTCGCTGCGCGGCAGGTCCTTGTCGCCAACGATTTCAGCCAGTTCCGGCGACGGCGTCACTGGTGCAGTAATGCCGCCTCGCGCCCCGCCCGCCGGCTTGCCGGTCTTCTCGACCTTCTTCTCGGCCGCCTTGGTCTCGTCCTTGCCGCGCTTCGTTGCCGTACGTGCCATTTGCCGGTCTCCCTTAATCGCTGAGCCGCAGTAGCGACTGACATCTTCGCGACAGGTGAACTGCTCCGTCCAGCGTTGTCAATCCGACTGTGAGACGATGCCGGTGACGGAGAGCTGGAGCAACGTTGGCCCCCCCTGGCGCCGCTTCAAGGAAACAGCGGCAGGTCGGCACGTTCTACGCTGGTAGCAGGAGTGGAACGATCGATGACAGACGAAGCAGGCGAGAACATCATCGACGCGCGTGATGCGGCGGAGAGCGCGGGGCTGGTCTACGTCGACGACCAGAGCTTGGGTCTCACCCGTCGCAAGAGCGGCAAGGGCTGGAGCTACCGCGAGGCGACCGGCGCAAAGATCAGCGAAAAGGCGGTGATCGAGCGCATCAACAGGATCGGCATCCCACCAGCTTATACCGACGTGTGGATTTGCAGCGACGAGCGCGGCCACATTCAGGCGACTGGCCGCGATGCCAAGGGCCGCAAGCAGTATCGCTATCATGAGCGCTTCCGCGAGGTGCGCGACAGCACCAAATACGAGCACATGCTGACCTTCGTCGAGGTGCTGCCCGGCATCCGCGAACGCATCGACGCTGACATGGGGCGACGCGGTCTGCCACGCGAAAAGGTGCTGGCGACGGTTGTCCGCTTGCTCGAGACGACCATGATCCGGGTCGGCAACGCCGACTATGCCAAGCAGAACAAGAGCTACGGGCTGACCACGCTAAACGATCGCCACGTCAAGATCGAAGGCGGCGAGCTGCGCTTCCGCTTCAAGGGCAAGAGCGGCAAACAATGGAACCTGAAGCTGGCGGACCGGCGCGTGGCCAAGATCGTCAAGCAAAGCCAGGATCTGCCCGGCCAGCACCTATTCCAGTACCTCGACGAGGATGGCGAGCAGCGCGAGGTCACCTCTAGCGACGTCAACGCCTATCTGCGCGAGATCAGCGGCAGCGACATCACCGCCAAGGATTTTCGCACCTGGACTGGTACGGTGCTGGCTGCGCTCGCGTTGGCGGAGTTTGAGAAGTTCGACAGCGAGGCGGCTGCCAAGAAGAACGTCCGTGCCGCCATCGAGAAGGTTTCCGCCAAGCTCGGCAACACGCCGGCGGTCTGCCGGCGCTGCTACGTGCATCCCGAAGTGATCGACAGCTACATGTCCCAGGCGCTGGTGCTGGAGATCGAGCAGCAGGTCGAGCGTGAGTTGCGCGAAAACGTCTCCGGGCTGCGGCCCGAGGAGGCGTTGGTGCTCGCCTTCCTGCAGCGGCGCCTGTCGGACAAGCTGGCAGCCTAAGGCAGCTTTCATGGCTCTTCCCCGCACGCTGATTGATCCCAAGCTCATCTACCTGGAGCCCGCCGTCCGCGCGTATCCTCGGGGTCGCGAAGTGCTGGCGCGCTTCCCCGACGCCGAGCTCGTGGAGGTGGCCAGCCACTGGAAGATCGCGCAGTTGTCGGACCCTGCGCTTGCAGAGGATTGGCTGAAGGTGAAGCGCGACACGCTGGTGCTGGGCGTCAAGAAGGGCATGACCATGCGCCCGAACGGGCGCTCGGCCGACTTCATCGCACCGTCGTCGTCGAACGGCTTCGCGATGGCATGCGCCTACTGCTATGTCGGCCGACGCAAGGGCTACGCCAATCCGATCAGCATCTTCGTCAACATCGACGACATCACTCGCGCGCTGGCGCGGCACGCTGCCAAGCTTGGGCCGAAGCCGGAGCCGAACACCATTGATCCCGTCGACTGGGTCTATGATCTGGGCGAGAACGGCGACCTATCAGTAGATGCCTCGCTGTCGCCCAACGTCCGGGATCTCGTCGCTGAGTTTCGCAACATTCCCGGTGCCAAGGGCTCGTTCGCGACCAAGTACGTTAACCGCGACCTGCTGGAGTATGACCCACAAGGCCGCACCCGCATCCGCTTCAGCCTCATGCCCGAAACCATCGCCAAGGTAATCGATGTTCGGACTTCGCCGATGACGGAGCGGATCGCCGCGATCAACGACTTCGTGGCAGCCGGCTACGAAGTGCATGTCAACTTCTCGCCCGTTATTGTACATGAGGCTTGGGAAGGGGAGTGGAAGGCACTGTTCGCCGAACTCGATCAGGCGCTGTCGCCCGCTGCCCGCGCGCAGCTCAGGTGTGAGGTCATTTTCCTCACGCACAACGAGGGGCTACACGACCTCAATCTGCAATGGCATCCGCGCGCAGAGGAATGGCTCTGGCGGCCAGACATTCAGGAGCGCAAGCTGAGTGAGTCCGGCATGATGAATCTGCGCTACAAGAGCCGCTGGAAGCGCCAATGGCTTGAACGCTTCCTTGGTTGGCTTGGCGAAGAGCTACCCTATTGCGAGGTGCGCTACGCTTTCTGAACAATGTCGATCGGATCTACTCGGCTGCCGTAAGCTGCCCCTCATCAACATCGGCCTCCTGTTCCGCGTCAACGCCGCGTTCAAGCCTTTCTTCATCTGCCGCGAATGCCGATGCATCCTGATTGGTGATGCCGAATCTAGCAGCGACGTCCGGGGCGAAGCGCAGCAGGTCCGGCCGGAGCCGCAGGAGGCTCAGGTCCTTGCTCTTACCCTCCATCATCACGTCGAACACCAATCCTTCCGCCATCCGCATGAAGGTCGCAAATTCAAATGGGTTGGCGAAGTCGGCATGACCTGTCCAGATTGGTGGACGTAGCACGGTCTTGGTGCGCGCGGTCGCTTTGACCGGTGCTTTCAGCAGCTCGCCCTTCTTGGCTTTCGCTGTTCCTGCCTTTGCCGCCGCCCGCGCCTTGGGTGTGATCTTCTGCTTGATCTCGCGCAACTCCGTGCGGGGCGAGGAGAAGTGGATCTTGGGGCGGCCGCGGCCCTCAGGCCAGCTGGCCAAAAAACGCTCCAGCGTCTCGCGCATGTCGAGCTGCTCGGGGTTAAGGCACCACATATGCTGGTAGTCGAAGATCAGGCGAACGCCCGTGCGCTCATGGATCCACAGCACGTCGGCCGCCGAAAAACGGATGTCGTCATTTTCGAGCACCAGCCGGCGCTGGACGTGCTTGGGGCATTGCTCCCACCCTTCGATCCAGCGTGCTCGGCTTGCTTCATGATCGTCATACACACCGCCGACATGAGTGATCATCACCGCTTCGTCGTCCAACTCCATCCGGTCGAGCATCTCGGCTTGGCTGGAGAGGTCCCAGATGCTCTTCCTGGTCAGCTCAGGATTAGGTGCATTGAGCAGCACATATTGCGACGGGTGAAAAGACAGGCGAATGTCATATTCCTTCGCCTTGGCGCCGAACGCACGTAGCTCGGCGTCGCTGTCCGCCACCATGGAGTGGAACTGCGGCATGTCGGGGTGAGTGGCATAGGGCGCGATGTCCGACGACAGCCGATACATGTCGAGCTTCTCGGACTTTAGATAATCAAGCACCTTATCGAGCAGTTCGAGCGAGCATTTGAGATGCGGGTTCTTCTGCCAGCGGCGTGTGTCCTGCGACTTCAGGTCGGGTTTGCCCATTACCTTGACGGGAAAGCCGAGGCGCAGGGGACGATCGGTGCTGGTCATGCTTCTACCTATGCTTGAGGCAGGCCAAGGCCCGCGATGAATTCGTTCCAGCCCGCAACAGGCAGCGCACCACCGGTCGCCTGCGTATGGCCATTGCCGTACCGCCCGTCGGCCCCGGCGGGGCGGTGCTCGGCTAGGAACGCGATGAGGTCGCGGCCGCTCGCCGATCGGGCTGCGAAGTGCACCCAACCGGGCCGGTACCCGCGATTGGCGGCAATCACGATCTTGTCCTTCAGGCGACCGCGCCATTGCTGCGCAATCAGCGGGTGGATCTGGCACGGAGAGTTGAGCCGGAGCAACGCCACCTCGCCTGTGACGAGCGGTGGCACGCGCTTGGCCTCGTCCATTGCGGCGCGGACCTCGGCTTTCGCCGCATGCAGCGCCAGCGCGTTCGCGTCGTCACCCTTGGTGATGCGCTTTGGACCGTCGGCATCGAGCAGGAGACGCAACGCTGGGCCGGCATCGGCCGCAGCAGTCCGGCGTGGTGCATTGATCAGCGAGGTCGCATCACGCAGCGCCGTTTTCCCCCACCGCGCTTGTGCCTCCTCAAGTTCGGGAAAGCCGAGACCGTCCGCCATGTCGCCAATCAGGCCGATCGCGGCGAGCCACAAGAGGTAGGACTGGTCGCCGAGCGCCCCAACTGCCCACCATGCCAGCAGCGCTGTCGTCGGCTCCGGGTCGAGACCATTGCCGCTTATCGTGACGGCGCCTTTCGGCTCACCCGTTGGCACGTGATGATCGATCACCAGCGTCGGGCAGCCGACCAGTACGGGGTCAGGGCGGGTGCCCAGATCCGCAACGATTAGGCCTGCTGGACTGAGGGCACCAATACGATCACCGATTGCAGCATCCCATGGTGACTCCGTCTTGCCGATGACAACTGGTTCGACGACCCGTCCGACCTGACGAAGTGCGCGCGTCAGGATGGCCGAGGCAGCTAGACCATCCGCGTCGAAGTGGCTGAGTACGACGACCGGCCCAGCCACACGAAACGTGGCAAGCGCGTCCGCCATAGCTGTGCATGCTGCTGCGCGAACATCATCTACCTGAGAAAGCCGACCAATCATCTACATGCAACGAAGAGAGTGGGATCCGGCTCCGTAACTCTGGCAAAGCGGAGCGTCGATCTGCGACGTTGAACATCCAGCGTCAGCGGCGCCGCGGCCACTGCGTTCCTAACGATCAATCCGGCAGGGGGCAGAAACCCTTTGAACGATGCCCGCCCCTTCTATGATCGAGGCCGTAGAAGGGATGCACCATTGAAGAAACGTCAAGTCGGCACCGTACCGACGACTTCTAGTACGATCTGCCACTGTTTTCCAGAAAAGCGGTGGGGTGCCGAAAGACACCTGCGAGCGATCATCGACTGCCCCCATGACATGAACGAACGGCTGAATGTGAGAAGGCAAAGGTGAGCCGCGAACGGCTGAAAGTGGGTCACGGCGTTAATAAAGGTCAGACACGGTCGAGAGCTTAAATCGGTGCTTCGATTGCGAAGCGAACACCCGCCGGTAGATATTGGATTTCCGCCTTACTTCGAATGTGGCGTGACAGGACACGCTCAATCATTCGCGTACCAAATCCAATACGTGTAGGGATGGCAACGGCAGGACCATCCTGTTCTGCCCAGGAGAAGGTAAGTCGACGTTCCGTTGCATTGCCGTTGAGGTCCCAACGTATGGTGACGTGGCCCTCCGGTACCGAAAGCGCACCATATTTGATCGCATTGGTCGCCAGTTCGTGCAGTGCCATCGACAACGCAAGTGTCACTTCCGGGGTCAGCCGTATCGTCGGGCCGACCGCGGAAAACCGTTGACCGTTGCTGTCGATGAACGGCGCTAACACTCGTTCGACGATTTCACCGATCGCCGCGCCTTCAACCTCCTCCTTAAGCAGCAGTTCGTGCGCAGACGCGAGGCTGGCGATGCGACCCGACACCGCATCTCGAGCCTCACCAAGGGACGCGGCATCGCGTAGCGTCTGACTGACAACGGCACTTACCGTCGCAAGCGTGTTCTTCACGCGGTGAGTCAGTTCGTGCGCCAGAACCGACCGATGCTCCTCAGCAAATTTGCGAGCTGAAACATTGCTCGAAAAGCCCGAAACCGCCAACGGTGTGCCATCCGCACGGCGCTGCAGCGAGCCTTGGGAATGGATCCAGCGTTGCTCGCCTTCAGGCGTCAATATGCGGTATTCGACGTTGTAACGCGTGCCATCCTCGATAGCGCTTTTCAGCGAAGATCTGACGAGTTCGCGATCCTCTGGATGCACGCAAGCCAATAAGCCTTCCGCCGATAATATTTCTCCGGTCGGCCTGCCAAAGTTTGCAAGACAGCTTGGCGAATAGCTAAGCCGCCATTCTGGCAGGTCGATAGTCCAAGTGCCCAGCCCGCCAGCATCGAGTGCAAGCGCCAGGCGCGCTTCTCGTTCGGCCAAAGCGACTTCACGCTTCGCAAGCTCGGCAGTCAGCGTGTCGCGGTCTCGTTCCAGCTGCAACAGCCTGTGCCGCTCTAGCGTGACATCAAGTTGGGATGCAACGAAGTAGCGTAGGCTGCCGGTCGCGTCATGCACAGGCGCGACCATGAGGCGGTTCCAAAACGGCGTGCCATCACGACGGTGATTGAGAAGGTCAATATCGATCGGCTCGCGGCTAGCGATCGCATCCTTCATACGTTGGACGTCGGCCTGATCGGTTAACGGTCCCTGCATGAAACGGCAGTTCCGGCCAATGACCTCCACCGCTGAGAACCCCGTCAGAGCCTCGAACGCACGATTGACGTAAACCAGCGGGTTATCCGGAAGCGTCGGGTCGCTGACGACCATCGGCGTGATGCAGTGATCGAACGCCGCAACAAAGGGATCATGCTCGCTAAGACGCGATGCAAACGCGTCAATAGCTTCCTGAACGACACTTGAGGCATCATGCGGTCGAATAGGCGAAGGTGGGAGCGGCTGACGGTCCAAAGCCGGAACGTTCTAGCGGTAAGACGTTGATGGATCAACATAACCTAAATTTGACGGCAATTTTATCATAATCCGTCTCACGGCGTCACCCCATACGACTTCTGTTTATTGCCTAGTATCAGGGATTGGTTTGGGACCATCCAGCAGCGAATGCGGGTGCTGCGATGAAGCTCGCGGGCTGCGGCGATACCGGGGGTGGATCGCAAACACCCTCCTCGATGTAGCGCATCGCCGACATGAGACCGTTCCGCGAGAAAGGCTTGGGGATAACGCCGTGACCGCCGGCAAAGTCGGCTGGGATCTTGAGCGGGTTTGCCGTGACGAAGACGACTATCGCGTCCGCCCACCGCTTCCGGATCAGCGTGCAGACGTCCAAGCCGCTCGTACCCTTCGCAAGCTGTATGTCGACAAAAGCCAGGTCCGGATGGAGGTCGCTTGCCAAATCTTCAACCTCATACAGCGAGGCGGCTTCGCCGACGACACGGTGCCCTGCATCTTCGATCATCGCTTCGATATCCATCGCCAGCAAAGCTTCGTCCTCGACGATCAAAACCCCAAGAGAAGCCTGCGCACGAACAGTCATTGATCATCTGCCGGAAATGCTAGGGAGACGCGGACGCCAGGACCGGCATCCGCCCATGAAACGTTGGCACTTACCTGACGGGCGAGTCGCGAGATGAGCGTCTTCCCGATGCCATCTGGCGTTCCGTCCGCAGCGGATATACCGTGTCCGTCATCGACAATTTCGATGAGGGCGTTGTTGTTCTCGAGATTGGCCCGGATCGAGATCGTTCCGGGTCGACCATCTGCAAATGCATGTTTGATCGCGTTGGTTGCCACCTCATTGAGAATTAGTCCAAGCGAGGTTGCCTTGCTGGAAGAAACTTTGATTGGCGAAACATGAGATACGATCTTTATGTCCTTCCGGCCGGTGGCCCCTACGACATCCGATACCAAGTTTTCTGTAAATGCGCCGACGTCAAACCGGGTCACATCGTCAGATTGATAGAGACGACGATGAACCGTAGCGAGCGCATCAACCCGTTCCAGCATTGTCTCCAACTTCGATGAAATGGCAGGATCAGCAATGCTACGTGCCTGCAAGCGTAGTAGAGATCCAATCATTGTAAGATTGTTTTTGACTCGATGATCCACTTCATGAAGTAACAGGGTTCTTGCCTCAAGAGCGGATTGCAGATCAGCCGTACGCGCTGCGACCTCTTGCTCGACTACAAACTTCTGCTTTGCAATTAGCGTCTGGGCTGTCACACGATCGGTAACATCAAGTTGTGATGCAAAAAAGAACACCACTTTTCCGGCGTCATTGCGGACGGGGCTAAGATACAAAGCGTTCCAGAACGTCGTGCCGTCCTTCCGGTAATTTAGGAGGTCAACGGCAATATCTGTTTCGGCCTCAATCGCCCTGTGGACACTAGCGACCTGGTCACGATCGGTTTCGGGCCCTTGGAGGAACCGGCAGTTCCTCCCAATGATCTCGTTGCGATCGTATCCACTTAGTTGCTGAAAAGCCTCGTTGCAAAATACGATAGGATTATCGTCCTGCGCCGGGTCCGTGATCACCATGGGCATACGTGTGGCCCGAACTGCAGCGGCAAATGGATCCGCTCGACCATGCTCGTAATCGAGAGCTTCAGTCAGATGCCAATCGTCTCGCTGTTTCATCACGCCTCCAAGGAGCGTGCCTAACCGCGAACTCCGTACCACGGCTAAATCGCTCCGGAAGTTTTTCCGTTCCAACCCCGCGGATTTCACTTGTACTAGCCCCTCCAAGCGGGGCCGGGTTCGGTAGCCTTAACGAATGGCCGAAATCGGGCAGACGCCTTGGTGCTGCCAATGTCTGGTTTTGGGTCGTCTTCGTAACCGTTGCGCGTCGATAGCAGCTTGATCAATCCCTGTGACATGCCGCGCTGGCGACAAGGCCAATGCATGCTGCTGGGCGGAGCTAAAAGCTCTCCCGTGTCCTGAGCTCTAAGTTTCGAAAACAACGCCTGTTTGGAAAAGAGGCCGCGACAAACGGCCGGCGGTTTGTCCAACGCGCAGGCCTTCTCGCATAGGTTCTGAGCCGAGATAAAGCGCTTGGCTTATGATGTCAGAGCGGCACCGA
>Ga0265797_10009456_pt1 | contig 12684 bp, 15 predicted proteins | sample P2T30metagenome_FD_192433 | JGI IMG/M metagenome (GOLD analysis project Ga0265797, IMG submission 192433) | Plant litter microbial communities from East Loma Ridge, Irvine, California - P2 T30 | ecosystem: Environmental > Terrestrial > Plant litter > Unclassified | place: USA: California... | reverse complement strand
TGAAGAAGCGCCGCCCTGGCCTGCGCCGCGCAACAGTTGTTCCAGTAGATCGCTGGTATTCATGGGTGTCGCCCTCCTGGGCGCATAGTGGCGTTAATCAACCTTAGTCCGCCCTTGATGGAACACCATGACCGCCGGGCGGGCAAGCTTTATGATGGCCCCACCCTGACACTTAAGGACATACCGGTGAACCGCATCGAGCACATTGCGTTGATGGCCAACTACAACCAGTGGATGAATCGCAAGGTCTACGAAGCCGCCGGCACGCTGACCGACGTGGCGCTGGCCACCGACCGACAAGCGTTTTTCGGCTCGATCCTTGGCACCCTGAATCACCTGGTGTTGGGCGACACAGTCTGGCTCAAGCGCTTTGCCGAGCACCCGACCGCTTTTTCGGCACTGCTACCCCTGAGCGCCATCGCCACACCCACCGACCTGAGGCAGTTGGCGTTCGCAGACATCCGTGAACTCTCGGCCCATCGCGCCTGGCTGGATCAACTGATCCTCAATTGGACCGACAACCTGCAGGAAACCGATCTGGACCAGCCCTTGCGCTATCACAACATGCGCGGTGCAGCCCAAGAGAAACCCTTCTTCGCCCTGCTGCTGCATTTTTTCAATCACCAGACCCACCATCGCGGCCAGGTGACCACGCTGTTGAGTCAGGTCGGGGTGGACGTGGGTGATACCGACTTGCTGGCGCTGATTGACTAACGCGGCAGCGGTTTCCAGCTGGCGCAAAAAAGTGTGGAGGACGCTTGCGCCCTCCCACACTCTCTTTGCTCAATCATCATTGGACACCGGCCCGGCGCGTACCTTATGTGTTGGCAGCGTGGCGGCATAGGCCAGCGCCTGCTCGCGGGAACTGAACGACGCCAACCGGTCCTTATGAGTACACACCCGCCACGGACCGTAATTGACCTGCACGACCTCGTACCCGTTCAGGTGCAGTTTTTTCAGCAGTGAAGCGCTCATAGTCACCTCCGTTTCCTGAGATTTCCAAGCGTTACACACTCCACCTTACACCCGCTGTCAGCGCAGTGATGACCGTGCGTCGCAGCGATTCATCACTTCACCTTGCTGCTCAACGTGTCCACATTGCGCTTCAAATCATCCAGGCTGCGCTTGAGCCCCTCGATCTCGCTTTTCTGCCGATCGATGATGCTTTTCTGCTCGTCCAACGCACGCTTGAGGCTGGCAACCTGACTGTCATTGCTGCTGGTGCTGGAGCCATCCTTGCGTTTGAATTCCTCGAAAGCGCGATCTTGGTCCGCTAATTTACTTTTAAGGCTCTGCAGTTCGCTTGCGCTAAGTTTTTGCGCCACTCTGAGCGCCTCAATATCCTCGATACGGATACTCGACATATTCAACACTAACGTATCACCCCGCCCCAAAGTGGCACCGACCAGCGAGTCTTGCGACCACGCGTTGCGGTCACCCCACTGCACCGCGCCCCCCGCCTGCGCCGGAGCGATTGTCGCAGCACTCAAAAGCCCCACTATGCCTGCAGCTATCATCCAGAACTGCGTACGGACCATGCGCATCAATTGACTCCTTAGCGAACTGCCGGGATGGCATATCGCTATGACTGTCATTTGTAGGACTTGTTCCGGGGCTGGGCCTATATCGTTTGAACAGACGAGAAGGCCGCGTAGATCACTGATCTGACAGGTTTTTTCAGATGAGTGTTTGTGCAGGAAAGCGCGCATCAAGGTTGCGTCGAAGCGCCTTGATCTATATATTCGCACCCCTGCTGCACCGCGCTACCGCCCGAATGGCGAAACTGGTAGACGCATGGGACTTAAAATCCCCCGCTCGTAAGGGCGTCCCGGTTCGATTCCGGGTTCGGGCACCATCTTCTGTTCCACTGACAGCCATCAACGTCCGTGAAACCCTTTAAAACCCGCCTCTTGGTGGGTTTTTTCGTTTATGGCAGTCCATCGGTTTCCAGCTGATTCCAGCGTTTTTAGGGGTAATATTTGGGGTAAAGGTCAGTTCGACAAAGAGGTGTACCCTTATGTCGCGCATTACAACTCCACTCTCTGATGCTGCTTGTCGCACAGCCAAGCCACGAAACCGCGCCTACAAGCTGTTCGATGGTGATGGCCTTTACTGCTCGTTCAGACCAACGGACGCAAAGGCTGGCGGATGCGGTATGTCAAACCCAATGGCAAGGATGCGCTATGGCTGGTGAGCAAAGCCGTTTCGGACAAGTTGCGCGCCCATCTGCTGTCCCAAGGCATAGGCGGTATTCCCGAACGCAATACCACCCTATTCAACATCCTGCAGGAACACGGTCTGGTACTGGACAACCCGGAGGGCAAAGCCATCTGGCGCGCCACCGTGCGCAGCGACAGCGGCTGGACGCAGACCTTTACCCTGCTCAAACTGGCTCCGCATCTGATCTGGGAGCCCGAACAACGTCCGGCGTCGTTTGCCGGAAGCTTACAGGTGGAGTCGGCAGCGACCACTGAAACGTCGAGCACCCCAACCGTCGCAGACGAACCACCACCAGTACCGACAACACCGACGCCGAGCGCAACGACACTCCTGGTCGCCAAAGGCCCCGAACTTGCGGCCGATTCACCTGGTCAGCAGTTCCTGCACTGGCTGCGCGAAGGACTGTATCAAAAACGCCTGGCCCTCAACGCCGCCACGGCGCTGCTGCACACGGTGGACGGCACCCTGTTTCTGGTCAGCCCAGGCATCTTCCGGCGCTACTTGCAGGAACATCCCGAATTGGTCACCACGACCAAATCCGAAGGCGTAGCAGACTGGCAATGTCTGCAAAAACAGTTCGAGCGGCTGGGTCAACACCGCAAAGGCGCCGACGACCTCAACCTATGGACATGCGAGGTGTGCGGCCCACGACCCGGCAAGCGCCTGCACGGCTATCTGTTACGTGACCCGCAGGCAGTGATGCCACCGGCTACATTCGACAACCCTTATCTGCGCCTGGCCAAGCGTTAGTCAAAATACACATGTATGCCACTGGCATCATCCCGACGTTTGCGCGCAGCGTCCCCGGCGCGGGTACTCGCCTCGAAGGCCCGCAGCACTCAGAGCAAGCTGGACAAGCCATGACACGCGACGTGTTGCACGGCCTGCTCGCGCGTCATCAGTTGGTAGGTATCCCAGATCCGCGACAACCCATCACTGCCCAGCAGCACATGGCCGGGCCTGTGCAATGTGTCGCGCTTTACAGTCGCGCCCAGCGCACTCTCAGGATTAAGGGTCAATGCCAGAGCCAGACTTGTTCCTCTGTTGCTGCTCACGGCGCAGCCATAGCCGATCACGCTGCTCACCCGCGAAGCGGAATAGGGTTTCCAGGGGGCATACGCCTGCGCTGGCGGCGCAACCTCATCGGGGCGCAGACCTTCAGCCCCGCCGTGCCAACTGGTGACAAAACAGTCCGCATAGCGATAGCTCAATAGCTGCATTGGCCTCACGGAAAAATCAATCTCCACCACTGTTGCCGCCGCCCCTGGCCATGCCCACAAGGGCTGCGCCTCACCACCGGCTTGTCGATACACCTGACCCAGCTCACGCAACCCAAGACGTAACAGCTGCGTGCTGAAGGGCATGTTCCGAAACCGCGCTTGCAACAGGCTTGAGAGCTGACGGGCAAACCAACCGGCATCGGTGACGTCGGAGAACGTGGTAAACGGCGCCTCGGTCAGGGTGGATGCGCCATCGATGGCCCACGCCAACAACGAGTCCTCACGTACCCTATAGCCCACCACATCCTCGCTGGGTATGCGCTCATAAATACCCTGGCTGACTTGCTCGACCTTAAGCCCTCGCATCACTGCCCCCCCTTGACGCGTCAGCGCGACCTGCAGGGTGCGCAAGCCGCCCGAAATCACTGCCGGGCATTCGTAGTCGCGAGCCAGCGAGGCGGTGATATGCGCAACTTGGGCGGGTTCCAGTATCCCCTGTTCCACCAGGCGCGGCCCGAACGCTTGGAACGACAGGCGAACAACCTCTTTGTGCGCCTGACTCCACACCGTCGGCTGACTGAAACGGGCCTCCTGAATATCCACCTCCAGCCCGGCCGGCATCGGCCATATCGCCTCGGCACAATCGTAATCGAGACCATGCGCTTTGCCATAGGCAAGAACCGCCGCGTTGGCCTGCTCAAACGCGGGCACCGCCGGTATCGAGAACAGGCTGCTCAGTGACGGTTCTTCCATCACCAGGGTGCCGTCAGGACTGAGCCGGTTCAGCATCGTGTTAACGAACGCTCTGCGCGCGTGCACATGCAGCAGCACGAAGCGGCACACAATCAGATCGAAGCGAGCGTCCTCCCACCGGCAGCTCCCACTCATCGCGAGGGTTCCTGACGAACAGTACCCTTTGAAGACTGTGAATGATGGCTTTGACGCTGACAGGTTCCATGCTAACTACCCCTTTTCAGGTAAATGCCCTCTGGCATACGCGGGCTCAACGACCAGCTGGCGGTGCCGTGAAGTCAGGCGATCCACATGGAAGCCATGCGCACCTCGCGCCGCATGATTTGGCGTCGCCGGGAGCGCATGGATGGGCCGTTGACCGGAAGGCTTTCTAAAGTAAGAGTGATTGTTCATGTAACGGGCGAATACGGCACGGCGCATGCCTGACGCGGGTACCACACAAGTCCCGTGGACCAAGGCCTCGGAAGATATAAGCACGTCAACACAGAACATGTGATCCAGGCGGAAGCGGGAACGGAACAGCTCATCCAGGAAGGAAAGCACCGCTTCCAGGTCAATCAGCGCACGCCAATCTTCGCCCCAATCAAAATTCACGTCATGCAAACGGTGCTCGGTGAGGTGTTCAGACGAGTACGCTTGCAGTCGCTGGAGATGGGAAAGGTCAATGGCGGCTGCAAACCACGTAGCCGTTGAGATCGAATTGGTAGATTTTTTCTGTGTTCATAATCCTGCCCCAGGGCCTGACCAGAGCGCCCATGGTTCGCAATACAGCCCTCCTCGCATTGCCTCCTCTTTCTATAACATCACGCCGAGAGAGACAACCTCATCGTCTGCAGCGATAGGTATTTTTCATCTCCAGCTCCGAATTGTTTCGCTTGATCAATCAGAACCTTACACACGCAGGCGTCAGCACAAATTCGCCAGCGCGGCCATTCCCAGGCTGCAGTGGCATTTTCGCTGGATCTATCGGGTATGAGCCCCCGAAAGACACCTAGCCGCACCCGCTAACAAGTTAATTCACAACCTATGGATCTCGGCCACTGCAGGCAATTCTTCGGGGTTGGTAGATCATGAGCAGATGTTCTGGAGCGCTTTCCCGCTCAGGATCGATGGCCGCTCGGAAGGATTGGATAAAAAATTTGGCAATCGGGGGCGGACGTCCAAAACCCTTGAGGCAGTACCCCATATGCGCTCCCCATTGGCAATACAGGCCTGCCCGGCGATACGTCCCCTCGTGGCACCAGACTCCCTGAAACTGTCCAATGCCTTATGCACAATATACGTCTCGATTCAGCCCTGAGAGGTCGGCCTTTTAAGATGTGCTTACCGCCGAAATCCGACCAAGGCTCAGGTCGCAGAATACCTTGGCTTTCTAACAGCACGCCCGGTGGTGCCACCGCGGTCCCGTTTGAATAAGCAGGGCCGGACGAGTTATTCGTTCGTGTGCGTAAGGATTAATCAGGAGCGCGTCACCGTTAAGGCTACCTGTCTATTGTCCTACTTGAATCATTGTAGGGCTGGAAGACGTTGCTCAACCTTGAGCAACTGCATCTGCTGGCGATAGTCATCGGTGACCTGGCGTGACTGGCTGCTGCTGGTGATGACACGCGGGGTAATCAGCACGATGAGTTCGGTGCGCGCCTTGGACTTGCTGGTAGTGCCAAACAACCAGCGCATGCCGGGGATTTTGCCCAGGTAAGGCACTGACGTAGCGCTTTCGGCGTTGTCCTGTTTGATCAGACCACCGAGCAATACCGTCTGGCCGCTTTGCACCGCGACTTGGGTCGATACCGAACGCGTCGAAATACGCGGGTTGGTTTGCGTGTCGGTGATCGAGCTGGTGTCCGCGTCACTGACCTGTTGCTTGATGTCCATATACACCAGGCCGCCCGGGTTGATGCGCGGCACCACGTCGAGAATGACCCCGGTCTGCACGTACTCGACGCTGCTCAGGGTGGTGTCAGAGGTGCCGGTGTTGACGGTGGTCTGGTTGATCGGGATGTTGTCGCCGACCTGGATCTGCGCCTGCTGGTTATTCATCACCACCAGCGACGGCGCCGACAGCACTTGGGTGCGGCCATTGGTTTCAAGCGCGCGCAAGGCAACCTGCAAATTATTGCTGACAAACGAGTAGAACAGCGAACTGCTGCCGACCGCTACCCCGCCACCGCCCAGGGCGCCCTGGCTGCCGGGGGTATTGGCGACCGTGGTGCTGGAAGAATTACCCGCCAGTCGCCCCAGGTACCACTGCACGCCGAGGTCCAGTTCGCCGCTGAGCTTGACCTCGAGGATCCGCGTTTCGATCTGCACTTGCAGCGGTGCATTGTCCAGGCGCTTGATCGCCGATTCGATTTCCTTCCACTGCGCCGGCCGGGTGCGCACCAGCAATTGGTTGCTGCTCTTCTGCGCGGTGATACGCGTGCCGGCGTCGATGCTTTTGGCCGCATCGCCGGTGGTCTCGGCCTGCTCGCCACCGCTGTCGGCTTCGCTGTCGAGGTTCTCGCCGCCCTCCTGCGATTCATCGCTGGCGAGCGGCTGGTTATCGTTCATCCCGCTGCCCATGCTGGCGGTGCTGCTGATGCCGCTGGACGTGCCGCCGCTGCTCAACGAGGACAAGCTGCGCGTTCGCAGGCCCGGCGCGACCTTGGCCGCGGTGTCGTCCTTGATCGCACCGCCGCCGTAGATCTGGCGCAAATATTTGGCCAGGTCGATGGCCTTCATGTTGCGCACGTCGTACACGTACATCTGCGGTTCGTTGCCACCGCCTTCGTCGATGGTACGGATCCAGTCGCCGACTTCACTGAGGTACTGCGGTTGCGACGAAATAGCTACCACTGAATTGGTGCGCTCAATCGGCAGAAAACGCACCATGCCCGCCAAAGGCATGCCGCTGTCGGGGCCAAACATCTTTTGCAATTCGGGCATCAGTTCGGCGACTGACGCGCGTTGCAGGCCGAACACGCCGACAGACATACCCTTGAGCCAATTCACGTCAAAGGTGTCGATAGTGTCCTGATAGTTGGCCAGCTCCTCCGGCGTGCCGGCCAGGCTAAGCACGTTGCGCGCCGGGTCGACCAGCAGGAACGCGTTTTCACGGGCGAACGGCTTTAGCAGCTTCTGCATCTCGGTGGCCGAGATATAGCGCAGCACGAACAGCCGCGCGGACAGCCCGGCCGACGGTTGCGCCACGCTCATCTCCGGCACCAGCTTGCCGGCCACCGCCTGGTTGGCCGGCAGAATTACATAGCGATCACCCTGTTTGATCAGCGCATTATCGGTCCACGACAGCAATGTCTCGAGGATCGACAGCGCCTGTTTTTTATTAACGGGCTTGGACGTGGAGAAACTCACCTCACCCTTCACACCCTGGGCGATGCTGTAGTTCTCGTGCAGCAGGTCGCCCATGATGCTGTTGATCACCGCCGCAATTGGCTGGTTGCTGAAGTTGAACACAATATCGCCGCTGTCCTGTTCACGCGCAGTCGCCGCAGCGGCCGGTGGGCGGACGAACTGCTGATTGCCGCGAATCAGTTGGCGCCGCGGCGGCGTCGCCTGGGCAGTCGGTGTGTCGACCACCGGCTGCTCGCTGCGCGGGTCGACCGGCGGGCGTTGCGAGCCGGTGCCCTGCAGGGCTTCGCGCATCATGTCGCGGTCTTGCTCGAAGGTTTCGGGCGCGGTGGCACAACCCGCCAGCGCAACCGCGGCGACGAGGCAAAGCATAGGGGTGGCGACGGCGGGCGCGCCTTTGGAACTGGCCATTACGGGGTAGACTCATGTGGAAGGAAAATCGGCGGTGTGGTCGAAGGCGGTGGCAGGCGCGGCGCATACAGCGCCAGGCGTTGGCTGCGCCCTTGGGATGAGAACTCAGCGTGTGTGGCAGTCAGGCTGTCGAGCTTCCAGCCATTGAGCAGCGACTGCCCCTGATGCAAGTTGAGCGGCGGCCCGTCACTGCGTTTGAGCATGGCAACGCGCAGCTCGCCATTGATCAGCACCCCGGTCAGGGTCAAGCCACTCAGGCTGGCGGCCTGCGCCTGAACCAAGGCGTGATCCGGGCTGCGATCGGGGCTGAACAGCGGATTTTTCCAAGTCGCAGCCAGGCTGTCCAACGAGGCACTCGGCGCAGTGACTGGCTTGAACTGATCATGGGACTCGCTGCGAGCAGCCTGCTCGGGCAACCAGTTCGGGTCATCGGCGATACCACTGGTGATCGCGGCAATGGCCAGCCCCAAGGCCAGCGCCAGTCCGACCAGCCCGCGTTCGAGACGGCTCATGGCGCGGCCTGCGCTTGCAGATAACCACGCACCAGCAGGTGCACCGTCAACTGCCCGGCCGCGCCATTGGCGGGGGCATTTGGCCCACGCCGCACGCTCAGCTCATCCACAAACAGAAACGGCCGCTGATACTCCAGCGTCTGCAGAATCGCTTCCAGGGGTTCGATGGCGCAGCTAAGGGTCAGGCTGACTTTGACCTGGCGATAAGGCTCGGCTGCATCTTGCTCGGGGGTGATCGGCATCCGTTGACTCAGCGCGCAGCCGGCGCCACTGCCGGCCTGGCGGCTGATCAGGTCAGCCATGTGTTGCATCAAGTCAGCAGCCACCGCGCTGGGGTCGTCGCCGGGCAGCAAGCTGGTGCTGCTGGCGGGATCGCTGCGTGCCTGTTGCAATTGCGCTTGCAGTGTATCGGCCTGGCGCAGCACTCCGGCATAGCGTTGCTGCTGGGTGCGCAGCGCGTCGGCCTGGGCATTGAGATCGCGCAGCGGCGCGGCGAACCAGCTGTCAATCAATAGCCAATAGGCGGCGCCAAGCAGCAGCGCGAGGAGTATCAACGCGACGCCACGGCGCTCGCGGTCAGTCAGTGGACGGGCCATCAGCGGCCTCCTGATGAATGTCGGTACGCAGGGAAAAATGGTCTTTAGCGGTTTGCGCATCCGGCTGGATCACGCCTACGAACCGCGCATTTTCCAGACTGCGGCAACCCTTGATTTGCTTGATGAGGCCGCTGGCCTTGGCGCTTTGCCCGGAAAAGGACAGATCGCCGTCGCGGTTGATTTCCAATTGCTCCACCCATGTGTCAGCCGGCAGGCACGTGGTCAGCTCGTTGAGCAGCGCCGCCACGGTCGGTTGCGCGGCCTTGCGCCGATTCAGGTAATCGGCCGCGCCACGGGTATTGGCCAGTTGCTGGCGCACCTGTTGCAACTGCGCCACCTGGGCTTTTTGCGCCTGCACCGTGGTCTGCATCTGCGCCACCAGCACTTGGCGGCTGTTTAGCCACATCAGCATCGCCGCGAACAGCAAGGCGCCACACAGCCAAAGCAGCCCGTGGCGCAGACGGTGCGTATTGCGCGGTGACGACGGACGCAGTGCGGCGGGCAACAGGTTGATGCCCAGGCGAGAGTCGGCGCTGTCGCCCACATCCACGCGTTGCGGCTGCAGACTCTGCGCGGCGCACTCGGCGAGCAGGCTGTCGAGGCGTTCGCGCAGGATCGCCACCAGCGTGACCTGCAACCACGCGCCGCTGCGCCGCTCCTGGCGCGCGACAAAATACAACTGCGAGGCGTCGAACGGGGTAAGCCGGTCCAGCTCATAGCCGACCACGGCGTGCAGATTGCGCGCGGCTGCCACTGGCAATTGCAGGCGCTGCATCAGTACCGCCGAAGGTGGCAGCAACAGTACCGGTGTGGCTTGCACCGGCGATTCGGGCAACGGCGTGCGTAATGGCCAGGTATAGACCTGCTGCGGGATCGCCGGGCTGCACAGCCATGACGGCAGGCAGGCGCGCAGCTCGTTGAGCCACAACCGCCAGCCCTGTTGCAGCAAGCTGCCACGCCAGCGCTGGGCAAGCGGCGCGGCCAGTGGTTGAAACCAGGCAGTCAGGTATTCGTTCATTCTTGCCACCGGAGGACTCGATACGGTTGTGCGCTGCCGGGCGCGGGGCTTAATAACAACGTGGTTCGCAAACGCGCGTGAGAGCCGGGGCGTTCGACGCGGCTGTCGATCAGCAGCACATCACCCGGGGTGGCGCCCACGGCACTCGGGCTGCCCAAGTGCAGGGCACGGCGCAGCAGCGGGCTGGCGAAGGCCGCGTCAGGCCGGTCGAGGCCACTCCACAAGGTCAAGTCGGGGAGCATCTGGCTGTACAGCGCCTGGCTCATGCCCGGTAGCTGGCGTATTTCTTCGATCACTCGCAGCGGCGTGGCATCGTCCCGTCGGCGTGCTTCCAGGCCCTGCGCCAGGGCCGCCGCTTGTGGCTGGCTGGCGCCACAGGCCTTGGCGAGCCGCGCCAGGTCACTGCCCGGGGCGCTGTTCAAGTCGAGCTTGCCGCGCTCGCTGTAAACGCGGATGTGCACGTGCACACCGTCGAACGGCAACACGGTTTCGCGCCCATCAGCGACCCAGTGCTGTCGTTGCAGCGGGTCGAGCAGCCCTTGCACGGCCAGGTTCAAACCGGCCTCGGCGGCGAATTCGGCGCTGGCGTGCTGGCGATACCACGCGGCCTGGCGACTTTGCAGCTGTACCCAGCCAGCCAGGGCGCCGAGCATCACACTGAGCAACGCCAGTACCCACAACGCCAGCAGCAGCGCAACCCCACGCTGATGCTTCATCGCTCGGGCACTCCGCCGGCCAGGTCCAGACGCAGCGCAACCACTTCGGTCAGCCACTGCACAGGGCCACTGACCTTGGCCCGGATGCGCACTGCACGCGGCAAGCGTTGCGGCCACGGCCACTGGTCGAGCCAATCGGTCAGTTGGCCCTCGGCGCTGAACCCTTGGTAACTGAAATCCAACTGCTGGACGTCGCGCATCAGCACCTGCGGCTCGCCCCACGGCGAGTCAGAGGCGTCGTGGTTGATGTGGGCAAACGTAACCTGCAAGGTGTCGCCCTGCAGGGCAAGGGTGTACCGATTGATGCCGCCGCCCAACTGCCCCGGCAGGCCTGCGACGAACGCCAGGCGCTGTGCCGAGCCGAAGAACAGGCCCGGGGTATCACGGTCGAGCGGCTCAATAGGCAGCGGTAGCGCCTGGGCGAGTGATGTGCGCAGAAACTGCTGCGCGGCGCGCATTTCATCCAGGCTGACGGTGTAGCGCTGCGCCTTGAGCACCGCGCGATTGGCCCCCAACAGCGCGCCGCCGACCAGGGTCAGCAATACACCGAGCAGGCTCAGCACAATCATGATTTCGAGCAGGGTAAAACCCTGCTGACGGCGCTTCACAAACCGGCCCCTGCCGCACGCAGTTTCAAGGTGCTGAAGCTCGCCTGGCGCGGGCCTTCGCTGACCGTCAGGTCGAGGCGAAACAAATGCGGCAGGCCGATGCGTGTCGGCTGCTGGGCGATGCGCAGCTGCCAGGCAATCCCGTCCAAATCGCCTTGGCGCACGCCATTCGCCAAGGGGCCGGCCGCTTCCTGGTCCATCACGCTGACCGCGGCATGGCTCAGCCGATCGCTGTGGGCGACTTGCAACAGCGAGCGCGCGCTCTGGCCGAAGGCGACCAGCAGCACGGTGCTGCAGATGGCCATGAGTGTGAGCGCGGCGAGCATTTCCAACAGGGTAAAACCGGCTTGCCGCTTCATGGCAGCGCCTTGGACTGCACGCTGCCGGTCAGCCAGCCAATATCGATACGCCAGCGCCGGCTGCCATTGGCCAACAACAGGTTACCGCCGGTGGAACTGCCATCGGGGTAGAACTCCACCGCCGAGCCTGCGTGTTCGGCGGTGTGCAGGGTGACTTGCAGGTCGGCCGGCCAGTGCTTTTTCGGCCGGCCCGGGGCCTGGAAGCTGAGCGTGCGCAGGTCGAAGACGGTGGCTTCAGTGCTGCCGTTGACGATTGCTTTGGCCCGCGTGCTGCGAAGCGCCTCGACCATTTGCCCGACCACTTGACGCTCCTTGGCCGAACGCAAGCCTTGTTGCAGGCCAAAACCCACCAAGCCGGCCGCGATGCTGATCAGGACGATCACCACCAGCATTTCCAGCAAGGTAAAACCACGTTGGGCGTTGACCATGGTCAGCAGTTATTCCCAGTTGCCCAGGTCGGCGCTGTAGCCTTCGCCGCCGGGTTGGCCGTCCTGGCCGTAGAAGATCAGGTCGAACGCGCCGTGCTCGCCGGGGAAGCGATAGCCGAAGGCATGGCCGAACGGGTCCTTGAGGTCCGACGGCTTGGCATACGGCCCGGCCCAACCGGCGGTGTTGCCCGGCTTGTCGACCAGTTGCTGCAGGGACTTGGGCGGCGAGCCGACGTCCAGGCCGTAGCTTTCGATTTTCATGCTCAGGCTGGCCAGTTGCGCCTTGCCCGCGCCGTACTTGCCTTTGTCGACATTGCCGCCGACCTGGCGTACCACGATGGTCGCGACGATGCCCAGCAACACGATCACGGCGAGCATTTCCAGCAGGGTAAAACCGCCCTGGCGGCGGGCGGGTTTGAAGTGGGTATGGCGCATGGGTAAGGGTCCTTAAGGGTTCATATATTGCTGGTCAGGCTCATCAGCGGCAGCATGATC
>Ga0265797_10009455_pt1 | contig 12684 bp, 9 predicted proteins | sample P2T30metagenome_FD_192433 | JGI IMG/M metagenome (GOLD analysis project Ga0265797, IMG submission 192433) | Plant litter microbial communities from East Loma Ridge, Irvine, California - P2 T30 | ecosystem: Environmental > Terrestrial > Plant litter > Unclassified | place: USA: California... | reverse complement strand
GGGTGGCCATGCTGCTGACATTGAAGAAGTCCTCGTACTGGCGGATGCGGCGCGCGCGCGCCTCGTCGGATTCGCCGCGCGGTGCGATGCAGTAGATCGTGACCTCGGTCTTGTCGACCGCGATCGGACGCAGCACGCGGATCTGCGATCCGAACTGGTCCATCAGGTAGACGTTCGGGTACAGGCACAGGTTGCGCGAGCGGTTGATCATCCAGTCCGCGGCCGGCTTGCCGAACTTGTCGGCGTACTCGGCGTGGCGTGGATAGTTGGGGCGGTCCTCCGGATTGGCCCACTGGGTCCAGAGCAGCATGTGGCCGTGCTCGAAGGCATAGAAGCCGCCGCCCTGGCGCCCCCACTTGCCGGCGTCCATCGCGCGGATCTTGTCTTCGCGCTGGGCCTCCTGTTCCTTGCGGCGGCTGGTGGTGGCGGCGTAGTTCCAGTGCACCGCCGACACGTGGTAGCCGTCGGCACCGTTCTCCGCCTGCAGCTTCCAGTTACCGGCGAAGGTGTAGGTGGACGCCCCGCGCAGCACTTCCAGCCCGTCCGGCGACTGGTTGACGATCATGTCGATGATCTTGCCGGCCTCGCCCAGGAAGTCTTCCAGCGGCGGCACGTCCGGGTTCAGGCTGCCGAACAGGAAGCCCTTGTAGTTGCCGAAGCGCGCCACCCGGGTGAGGTCGTGCGAGCCTTCCTTGTTGAAGCAGTCCGGATAGCCGGCGTCTTCCGGGTCCTTCACCTTCAGCAGCTTGCCGCTGTTATTGAAAGTCCAGCCGTGGAACGGACAGGTAAAGGTCGACTTGTTGCCGCGCTTGTGGCGGCACAGCTGGGCGCCGCGGTGGCTGCAGGCGTTGATGAAGGCATTCAACTCGCCCTGGCGGTTGCGCGCGATGAACACCGGCTGGCGCCCCATCTGGGTGGTGTAGTAGTCGTTGTTGTTCGGGACCTGGCTCTCGTGGGCGAGATAGATCCAGTTACCTTCGAAGATATGCTTCATCTCGAGTTCGAACAACGCGGGATCGGTGAAGGCGCTGCGGTGCAGGCGATGGTCGCCGCTGGCATGGTCTTCGACCAGCAGCGCGTCGAGGTCGGGGGCGACGGCGCTGCGCACGGGCACGGGTTGGATCGGGATCATATGGCTCTCCTCAGGCGGCGGCGCGCAGGCGCTCGACCTCGGCGCTCGGGGCGGCGGCGATCTCGCGGTGCAGGCGGAAGTCGAAATCGATCGAGGCGAACGGCTGATCGACACCTCTGGCGGCCAGCGCCGCCGGGTCGCTCACGCGCACCACGGGCGGCACCAGGCCCTCGCGGCTGGCAAACGCAAAGTCATCCCACAGGTATTCGTCGCCATCGATATTGATCTGGGTGGTCAGCTTGCGCTGGCCCTCGGCGCTGACAAAAAAGTGGATGTGCGCCGGACGCTGGCCATGACGCCCCAGCAGGTCGAGCAGCGTGGCGGTGCTGCCGCCCGGCGGGCAGCCATAACCCTTGGGCATGATGGTCTGGAAGCCGTAGCGGCCATCGGGGTCGGTGTAGATCGTACGGCGCAGGTTGAAGTGCGACTGGCCAGGATCGAAGAACGAGTAGTTGCCCAGCAGGTTGGCATGCCAGACTTCGACCTTGGCGCGCGCAAGCGGCTGGCCGTCGGCGTCATACACCACGCCCTGCATGAAGACCAGCTCTCCCTGGGCGCTCTCGGTGCCGTCATCCAGGCGCGCGAAGCCGATCGCTTCGGGCGCGCCGGCCACGTACAGCGGGCCCTCGATGGTGCGCGGGGTGCCGCCCGCGAGGCCAGCTTTGGCTTCGGCCTCGTCGGCGCGAATGTCCATGAAGCGCTCCAGGCCCAGGCCCGGAGTCAGCAGGCCCAGTTCATTGGCCTTGCCGGCCTTGGTGAGAAACTCGAGTCCGGCCCAGAATTCGCTCGGCTGGATGTCGAGGTCTTCCATCGCCTTGCACAGGTCGCTGACCAGGCGCAGCACGACTTGCTGCACGCGCGGATTGGCCGGCCGGATCGCCGCGTCGACGATCCAGCTTTTCACGAGTTGGTCGATGTCTTGGTGGGTCATGCTTGTCTCCTTCAGGATGTTGGTTTCTCAGCGGTCGTCGGTGCGGATCGAGGATGGGTGCCGGCACAGCGGCGTGACCTCGATGCGCATATAGGGAAACAGGGGCAAGGAGGTCAGCAGCGCGTGCAGCGCCTCGTTGTCGGCCACGTCGAAGATGCTGACGTTGGCGTAGCGGCCGGCGATGCGCCACAGGTGGCGCCAGGCGCCCTGCTCCTGCAAGCGCTGGGCCAGGGCTTTTTCGTCGAGCTTGAGGCGCTCGGCCTGCTCGAGCGGCATGGAGGATGGAAGCTGGACTTCCATGGTGACGTGGAACAGCATGGGTGGTCTCCTTGATTTCTCAATTACGGCGCATGCGGCGCAGCTTGTCGGCATCGATGCGCACGCCCAGGCCCGGCCCGGTCGGCACTTGCAGCGCGAACTCGCGGTACACCAGCGGCTCTTGCAGCACTTCTTCGGTCAGCAGCAAGGGGCCGAACAGTTCGGTATCCCAGGCCAGCTCCGGCCAGGTCGCGCACAGCTGGGCGCTGGCGGCGGTGCCGATTCCGCCTTCGAGCATGGTGCCGCCATACAGGCCGATGCCGGCCAGCTGGGCCACGGCCGCCACCTGCTGCGCCGGCAACAGGCCGCCGCTCTGGGCGATCTTGACCGCGAACACGTCGGCGCCGTCATGGCGCGCGATGTCGAAGGCGTCGACCGGGCCGTGCAGCGCTTCATCGGCCATCATGGCGACATCGAAGCGGGCCGTCAGGCGACGCAGCGCGGCGCGGTTGTCGGCGCGCACCGGCTGCTCGACCAGGTCGATGCCACCATCCTGCAGGGCGGCGATGCCGCGCACCGCATCGAGTTCGCTCCAGGCCTGGTTGACATCGACCCGCACGCTGGCACGTTCGCCCAATGCGCGCTTGATCGCCAGCACGTGGGCCACGTCGTCGTGCACGCTGCGCGCACCGATCTTGAGTTTGAAGATGTTGTGACGCCGCTTGTCGAGCATGGTCTCGGCTTCGGCGATGTCTTTCGATGTGTCGCCGCTGGCCAGGGTCCAGGCCACCGGCAGCGCGTCGCGCACCCGGCCGCCCAGCAGTTCGCTGACCGCCACCCCGAGGCGCTGGCCATGGGCGTCGAGCAGCGCGGTCTCGAGCGCGCACTTGGCGAAACGGTTGCCCTGGATCGTCTTGCGGATCCTGGCCATGGCGCGCGCCGGGCTGCTCGCATCCATTCCCTTCAGTAAGGGCGCGATGTGGGTGTCGATATTGACCTTGACGCTTTCCGGGCTCTCTTCGCCGTAGTTCAGGCCACCGATGGTGGTCGCCTCGCCCCAGCCCTCGATGCCGTCGTCGCAGCGGATGCGCACCAGCACCAGGGTCTGCGTGTTCATGGTCGCCACGGACAGCTTGTGGGGCCGGATTGTCGGCACATCGACGAGCACGGTTTCGATTTCTTGGATCATATTTTTTGCGTATATAAGGTATGTGCTATCAAGATAATCCGCATTAAAATGGCAGTCCAACACCGTTTTAGTATGGTTTCGATACCTTTGGAGTATGGTCATGGAATTGCGCCACCTGCGCTATTTCGTCGCGGTCGCCGACGAGAAGAATTTCACCCGCGCCGCGGCGCGCCTGAACATCGCCCAGCCGCCGCTGAGCCGGCAGATTCAGCAGCTCGAGGACGAACTCGGCGTGGTGCTGATCGAAAAGGGTTCGCGTCCGTTGCGCCTGACCGAGGCCGGCAAGTTCTTCCATGCCCACGCCCAGGAATTGCTGGACAAGGCGGTCGACCTGAAAGCGATGACCCAGCGCGTGGGCAAGCTCGATCGCAAGTTCGCGATCGGCTTCGTGGCCTCGACCCTGTATGGCCTGTTGCCGGAAATCGTGCGCCGCTTCCGCGGGCGTTACCAGACGCTCGATATCAGCTTCCATGAGCTGACCACGGTCGAGCAGTTGCAGGCGCTGAAGGATGGCCGCATCGACGTCGGTTTCGGCCGTCTGAAAAGCGAGGATCCGGCGATCCGGCGCATCGTGCTGCGCGAGGAGCCGTTGATCGTGGCGCTGCCCGTCGGCCACCGCTTGACGGCTGTGGAACGGCCGCTGACCCTGTCGGAGGTGGCGCAAGAGCCGCTGCTGGTCTACCCGAGGCAGCCGCGGCCCAGCTTCGCCGACCAGGTACTGGCGATCTTCCGCGACCGCATGGTGGCGCCGCACAAGGTCATCGAGGTGCGCGAACTGCAGATCGCGATCGGCCTGGTCGGGGCTGGACAGGGGATAGCCATCGTGCCCAAGAGTTTGCAGGGCATGGTCAGGACCGATGTGGTGTATCGCGCGCTGGACGACCGGCTGGCGGTGTCGCCCATCATCTTCAGCGTGCGCCAGATGGACCGTTCACCGGAGCTGGTGAACATGCTCGATGTGATCTATGAGATCTACGATGAAATGGGGATCGCGCATGACAAGCACACGCTGTAGCGTCTTCCCCGAACGCGGGAATTACAACGTCACGCGCAGCACTGCTTGAACTTGGCGCCGCTGCCGCAAGGACAGGGCTCATTGCGCCCCACCTTGGCCGCCACCTGGCGCTGGGTAAATGCGGGCCGTAGCGCCGGCTTGCGGGTCCGGCCTGCCGCGCCCACCTCTGGCAAGCCGGCAGTCAGAATCTTGTGCAACTTCTTTTCTTCAGCGGTCCCGCTTCCCTTCAGCCTGGACCATGCGGCCAGGGTCTCGAAGAACAGCCTGGCGCGCGCCAGCTTGTCGGGATAGGGCCGGCCGCGCTCATCGAACTGGAAACGGACCATCATCAATTCAGTGGCCAGCGTATCGGGCGCATTCGCCATATGGCGCTCGAGTTTCTCGACCAGCCCCGGCGAACCGGCCAGGCACAGCGCGACCAGCTCGTCATCCTTGTCGTGCAAGGCCCGGGCATAGCAAGCCTGGGCCAGGTAGGCGGCCTGGATCAGCTTGCCGACATCGCCGCTGTCCAGGTAACTGTCGGCCAGGTCCAGGCGCACCTCGTTCAACACGGGAATGACGATCTGCAGCAGTTGCTCGGCGTCGTCGCGGCTGCCGGGGGCGATGCCCTGGAGGATCAGGCGCGCCTTCAGGCGCATGGCCGCCGGCAGGCCGGCATCGACCGCCTGTTCCAGCCAGCGCAAGGCCGCCGCCTGGTCGGGCGCCACGCCGTCGCCCTGCAACAGCGCCGTGGCCGCGTCGTACTGGGCGATGCGAAAGCCGGCCTCGGCGGCCCTCAAGGTCATGGCGAATCCGGCCGCCGGATCGGCCGCCACACCGAGCCCGGAACGGTACATCCGCGACAGCAGCGTCAGGGCGCCGAGCTCATCGTGCGCCGCCGCCTGCTCGAGATACTCGCGCGCCAGGGCGTAGTCGACCGCATGCCCATGCAGGCCATACAGGGCCGCATTGCCGATCCACGCCATCGCCTCGGGATAGCCTTCGCGACCGGCCAGCCAGATGCGCCGGCTGGCTTCCTGTTCCTGGCCCTCGCCGCGCGCGCCTTCGAGCAGGGCCTGCCCGTATTCGTAGTGCGCAGGGGTGTGACCGGCATCGCTGGCATAGAGCAGCAGATCGACCGCGCGGCGGCGCATCGCGTCGACTTCCTGCTGCGCCGTCTGAAGGTCCGGGACGCCGGCATCGGACGCCTGGAGCGCAGCGACCCTGGCCATGACCTGCTGGACCAGGTGGATGGCAAGCAGGTACTGATCCGGGGCGCTGCCTTCGCACATCGCGCGATACGACAGCGCCGGCAGTTCATCCGGGCCTTCATCGGCGATCGCGTAAGGGGGCACTGGCGCGCCGCGCTGCTGCTGGCGAAACACGATTTCGAGCAAGGTGCGCACGTCGGCCAGCGCGCGCGAGGCGATGGCCGGGAACGCTTCCTGGGCCAGCACGCCGCCTTCGGGATGGGCGCCGGCATTGCCCCAGCGGCGCAAGCGCTGCAGCAACTCGCGGGTGTCGGGATTGATCCGGCGGGTGCGCGCCAGCGCCACGATCTGGCCATCCAGGCCACACGGCTGCACATCGCGCAGCGGCGCGCCGAGCAGGTCGCAGCAGAGGCTGGCGAGGGCGCGGGCCTGGACCAGCGCATGCTTGGGAAACGCACTCAGGCTGCGCTTGGCTTCGTGATAGAGCTGGCCGATCGGTGCTGAAACCTGCGTGGCGAATTCGAGATCGTTCATGGAAAAGAGATGGCGGCGGCGTGGATGCCCCCATGGCAGTCTACAGCATACTGGTAGGCAAGGCAGACCCGCTCCCAGGCAGCGGCTTCAGCGGTCGTCGGGCGGATTTTTCGCATTGCTCGCGCTCTTTGCGTATCGCATTCGGTGCGCTAGCGCACCTTACTAGCATAAGCGAACTGAACTGCCAATTGACTTTATTGTCTTTTTGCACTACAATTGACGTCAATTAACAACAATTGTCGTCAATACGACAACTTCTGCTGAACCGTATTTTCCATGCATTGCGTGGGAAATAACTCTTGGCCATGCGCCTATATCCCGTAATCGTTTGACGCAGTTTAATCGTCAACCATCCCGGCTCCGCGTTATGCGCGGCGCCCGTGTCGCTAGAAGTCCTGCATCCAGCCTCTTTTAGCGCGCATACGACACCCATTAACGGCGCCCGTCCGGCCGGGAAACGTGTTTCGCCCCTGTTCGTCGCCCGCGCGCCGCCATGCCGCTGCGCCGCTGCATTGCCGACGAACACAGGTTCACTGATCCCCATGAGCGCCATTGGCTGCAGGGTTTCATTCCATTCGCCAAAAAATCGAGGGAGCATCAACAATATGGCAAAGCAAATCATCATCGACCATGTCTTCAAAGTGTACGGCGACAAGCCCGAAGAGGCACTCGAACTGGTCCGCCAAGGGGCCTCCAAGCAGGACATCCTGGCCCGGACAGAGTGCACGATTGGCGTGTTCGACGCCACCTTCACGATCGAGGCGGGAGAGATCTTCGTCATCATGGGTTTATCCGGCTCCGGCAAGTCGACCCTGGTGCGCATGCTCAATCGCCTGATCGAGCCGACCGCCGGCCGCATCGTGGTGGACGGCAACGATATCAATACCTTGCCCGACGCGGCCCTGCGCGACCTGCGGCGCAAGGACATCAGCATGGTGTTCCAGTCGTTTGCGCTGCTGCCGCATGTCACCGTGCTCGACAACACGGCATTCGGCATGGAGCTGGCCGGCATGCCGAAACCGGAACGCCATGCGCAGGCGCGGCAGGCACTGGAACAGGTCGGGCTGGCGGGCTATGCCGCCAGCTACCCGGATGAACTGTCCGGCGGCATGCAGCAGCGCGTGGGACTGGCGCGCGCCCTGGCCAGCGACCCGTCGATCCTGCTGATGGACGAGGCGTTCTCGGCCCTCGACCCGATCATGCGCACCGAGATGCAGTCGGAGCTGCTGCGCCTGCAGCAGATCAAGCGCCGTACGATTGTCTTCATCTCGCATGACCTGGATGAAGCGATGCGCATTGGCGACCGTATCGCCATCATGAAGGATGGCCACGTGGTGCAAGTAGGCACGCCGGAAGAGATCCTGCGCCAGCCTGCCAACGATTATGTGCGCAACTTCGTGCGCGGCGTGGATGCGGCGGCCGTGTTCAAGGCCAGCGATATCGCCCGCAAGAGCCAGGTGGTGGTCTCGGAATCGCCGGCCCGCGGTTCGCGCGCGGCACTGTCAATGCTGGAAGAGCAGGATCGGGCCTACGCCTATGTGGTGAGCCCGCAGCGCGAATTCCTTGGCCTGGTCTCGGCCGACTCCCTGCGCAGCGCCCTCGAAGGCCACACCGGACCGCTCGGCCTGGCGCATGCCTTCCTGCCAGATGTGCAGACCATCAGGGCCGACGAACCCGTGGCCGGCCTGTTCGGCCAGGTGGCGCAACTGCCGTACGCGGTGCCGGTGGTTGACGACGGCGGCGCTTTCCGCGGCGCCATCAGCAAAACCACCCTGCTCAAGTTCCTCGACCGCGACACGCCTGCCATCCCCGAACAGCAACCCCAGAAAGGACAAGCATGAATTCGACCAGCGCTACCGCAGCCCAAGCGGCCACCGACGCCGCAACCGATATCAACCCCTGGCTTCCGGCGCCGCCGGGCGACACGTCCTGGCTCGACGCCGCGGCGCCGGCCGCCGCCCCCGGACACGCCAGTGGTTTCAGCCTGGCCAATATGGTCGATGGCTCGCTGCCGCTGCAGTCCTGGATCAACGACGGCCTGGGCTGGGTGGTCGCGCATTTCCGGCCTTTTTTCCAGGCCGTGCGCGCGCCGATCGACGCCACCCTGACCGGCGCCAGCGACCTGCTGCTGGCCGCGCCATCGCCGCTGGTGGTCGCCATCATGGGTCTGCTGGCCTGGCAGTTCACCAGCCGCACGCTCGCCATCGGCACCGTGCTGGCGCTGCTGCTGCTGTCCGTGCTGGGCGTCTGGCCGGAAGCGATGGTGACCCTGGCGCTGGTACTGACCTCGCTCGCATTCTGCCTGGCGATCGGTTTGCCGCTGGGGATCTTCTTGGCCAGCAGTGACCGGGCACAGAATATCCTGCGCCCGCTGCTCGACGCCATGCAAACCACGCCGGCCTTCGTGTACCTGGTGCCGGTGGTCATGCTGTTTGGCATCGGCAATGCACCGGGCGTGATCGTTACCATCATCTTCGCCCTGCCGCCGCTGGTGCGCCTTACCAATCTGGGCATCCGCCAGGTGCGTCCGGACCTGATCGAGGCGGCCCGCGCCTACGGCGCCTCGCCCTGGCAGTTGTTGACGCGGGTGCAGCTGCCGCTGGCAATGCCGTCGATCATGGCCGGCATCAACCAGTCGCTGATGCTGTCGCTGTCGATGGTGGTGATCGCTTCGATGATCGCGGTCGGTGGCCTGGGCCAGATGGTGTTGCGCGGTATCGGCCGCCTCGACATGGGACTGGCCACCGTGGGCGGCCTCGGCATCGTGGTGCTGGCCATCACGCTCGACCGCCTGACCCAGGCCATGGGCCAGCCGCGCCGCGGCGTGCGTCACTGGTACCAGACCGGACCGGTCGGTTTCGTCATGCGTCGGGTGGGCAGCCGTCCGGCACACCAGGAATCGGCCGCACCCGTCAGCGCACACTAAATCAAGGACCAAGGATATCAATGCACCATACTGAACATTTCAAGCACACTTATACAACGCGGCGCAGCTTCCGCCGGCTGTCGGCCCTGCTGCTGGCCGCCCTCACCCTGAGCACCGGCCTGGCCATGGCGCAGCCGGCTAACGCCGGACTGCCCGGCAAGGGCGTCAAGGTGCAGGCCCTGCAAGGCCCGCTGGCCGAAGAAACCTTCCAGACCATGCTGGTCAACCGCGCCCTGGAACAGCTGGGCTATGAGCCTCAGCCGATCAAGGAAGTCGCCTATCCGACCGCGCACATCGCGATCGGCAACGGCGATGCGACCTACCTCGCGGTGCACTGGGACCCGTTGCACCACGACTATTACGACAATGCCGGCGGCGACGCCAAGCTGCTGCGCACCGGCCAGTATGCCGGGCCCGCCGCGCAAGGCTACCTGATCGACAAGGCGACCGCCGATAAGTACAGGATCACCAATATCGACCAGTTGCGCGATCCGGCCCTGGCCAAGTTGTTCGACCACGATGGCGACGGCAAGGCCGATTTGACCGGCTGCGATCCGGGCTGGGGCTGCGAGGCGATGATCGAGCACCATATGGACGGCTATAAACTGCGTCCGACGGTCAAGCATGTGCAGGGCAGCTATTCGGCCCTGATCGCCGATACCATCGGCCGCTACCAGCGTGGCGAATCGATCCTGTACTACACCTGGACGCCGTACTGGGTCAGCAGCGTGCTGATCCCGGGCCAGGACGTGGTGTGGCTGCAAGTGCCGTTTTCGTCGACGCCGCGCAATGACAATACCCGGCTCGCCGATGGCAGCGATTATGGGTTCTCGGTCAATACGACGCGCTTCGTGGTCAATCGTGCCTGGGCCGAGAACAATCCGGCGGCGGTCAAGCTGTTCGAGGTGATGCGCTTGCCGATTGCCGATATCAATGCGCAGAACGAACGGGTGCGCAATGGGGAAGGTTCGCAGGATGATATCGCGCGTCATACGGCAGGGTGGATCAAGGGTCACCAGCAGGTGTTCGACGGCTGGATCGCGCAGGCGCGGGCGGCGGCGCAGCCTTGATCCTGGAGTGCCTGTCCTCGGGTGGCGGCAGGCACGGAATCGACGATCAAGCTGCGGACCTGCTCTGGCGGTGGATTTTGCAGCCTGACCAGTGCGATCTCGGCCTTTCGCATCAAGCGGACTGCCGCCTGATGCGTTATGCTGATGTGGATACGATCTTGTAGACCATAGCAATAGCGCTGGCGGATACCATCAAGCCAGGCTTTTGACACGGAGTACATCGACATGATTGCTTCATCAACGTCCGCTTGGAATACGATCATTATCGAGTGGCGCTCGACCGCCGAGTTTCTCTACCTTCTTTCCGGAATCCTGCTGATCGCAGGGGTGGTGCTCGCCTACCGCTCATACCGCTCATCTCTCAAAGCAACACGCCAAAGAAACACGCTCGAGAAGATTGCCGGCTACAGGCAGACTGAAACTGAAGAAAAGTTATCGGCTGGCATACGCTTGATTCGAAGTGGCGTTCTCGCCGGAGATCGCGTTTTCCATACGCTGCCGATTGCAGAGCAAAGAACCCTGGTTTATCTGTTAAACGAGTGGGATGAACTTGCCTTGTATATCAGCTACCAGATTCTCGACGAAGATCTGCTGTATAGCCGCTACTCCCAGTTGGCGATAGAAATATGGACGCAGCTGCGACCGAGCGTCCTGCATCATAGAAAAGAAAAGACAAGTGCCTGGCAGGCATTCGACTGGCTCGCGGTGCGCTGGATGATACGCAAGCACCGCAAAGACGGCTCTCGTCGTCTCAACTTGCTCAGGGAAGTTCAGGTAAAGCTGGATGAGGCGCTCAAGCTTTAGGCGTGTCCAGCGATTCATTTCTCGTGTCACCGACTGGCGGGCCACGCTGGCAACGCGTCCGCAGGTGCGGGTGCTGGAAGCACGCATGTTGACGCACGACGAGGTGGATGCCCGAGGGCATCCGGTTTCGCCAGCGCGTGAACCACAAGAGTCACATGGCTGACCAGCTCGGCGCGCGCAAGGACGGCGAGTTCAAGGCGGTCTCTACAGCGCCATCATGAACCCGCTGTCCTCGCCTACTGAACGCAGGACGGCGACGTCTCAACCCATTGCGGCACCTTCACCGTCTCACCGCGCGGCAGATAGCTGATGTCCATGACCTTGCCCGCGCGCCCGACCTGCAGGCGCAGCAAGGCCTTCTGGTCACCCTGGATCGCGTCCTGCGGGACCGGCTTGAGGATCTCATCGCCATCGCGGATCCCGGCCTGTTCTGCGGCCGAACCGGGCACCAGGCCGCGCACGATGCGCTTCGGCGCGATCAGCACATCCGGCGTAAACCCCAGCTCATAACGCCGCAGCGGCGCCTCGACGCTGCGCAGGCAGGCACCGAAGGCCTGCGAACGCAACACGATTGGCTCGCCGCGCATCATCGCTTCGAACTGGCTGCGCCCCTTGTCCCCGATCTCCTTGACCACCGCGCCGACCCAGGCCTCTTGCGTCGAGGGCTGGCCGCCGCGCCGGGCTTCGAGGAAGGCCAGCAGCAAGTCGTCGAGCGAGCGCTTGCCGTGCGAGGCCAGCACGATCTCGTCGTTCAGCTGGGCGAAATACAGGGCCCCGCGATCATAAGGCAGCACCCGCACCCGGGTGTCGGGCCAGAAGCGCGCCGGGATCTCGGCATTCGGCGTGGTGTTCTTGATGTTGGTGTAATACCTGGCTGCGGTGTCGTTGAGGTCGACCAGGAAGTCCGCGCGACTGATCTTGCCGGCGCGCAGGGCCAGCAAGCGCGCGTAGTACACGGCGATGCCTTCGTTGAACCAGCTGCCTTCCAGCCCGTCGCCGTCGAGCGGCTGCACGAAGGTATGCACCATTTCATGCGCCAGCGTGACCTTGAACGCGTCGACGTCGGTGTGCTGGTCGAAGGTCCCGACGAAGGAGTTGCCGATCTCGACGCCGCCGCCCGGGTTGATCGGATTACTGCGCAAGAAAACGTTATAGGTCGCGCTGGGCGTCTTGAAGAAGCCCAGGTAGTGGTCGTAGAGCTGGTGCGTCCAGCGCATCAGGCCCGCCGCATCGAAGGCCGGCTTGCCCTGCCAGACCGAGAAGAAGCCGTCCGCCGCCGGCCGGCCCGGCTCGCGCCCGACCTGGCCCCCCATCACGAACACCGATTCCCAGCCTTTCGATGGGGCGGCCGCCGGCGCCAGGCGGTCGCCGACGCCCAGGGTCGACACGCCCAGGGCGCCCTCGCCCAGCGCGGCGAGGTCCCATTCGAGCTTGAGGCGGTACGCGCGGTCGTGGTCGGGCAAGACCAGGAAGCTGCCAGAGGCGCCGGAAAACGCCCCGCCCTCGCTGCGCAGTTCGAGCGGTGGCGCCGCCCCCAGCGGATTGCTGGCGTTGCTGATCGGGACCCGGTAACGCAATTGCAGCGGACCTTGCACGGCGCGGCTGGCGACCCAGCGCCGATACGGCGCCGCGCCC
>Ga0265797_10009453_pt1 | contig 12686 bp, 14 predicted proteins | sample P2T30metagenome_FD_192433 | JGI IMG/M metagenome (GOLD analysis project Ga0265797, IMG submission 192433) | Plant litter microbial communities from East Loma Ridge, Irvine, California - P2 T30 | ecosystem: Environmental > Terrestrial > Plant litter > Unclassified | place: USA: California... | reverse complement strand
CACCTCGTGACACCCCTCACCAGCACAGGCCATAACAATTTACAGGCAACACGCCACTAAAGCCGCGTGCCCGCACTGCGATTGACCATCAAAGTGTCTGGCTAGGCCTCAAATAGGACAAAACGGTGCGCTCGCCCTCGGCAGCGAGCTATGGTTCACCCCACAAGGGCGGGGTTCGCCCATGGGGTTGGGTCTAGGTTGTTTACTAGGGTCCTGATGCAGGTGTAGTGCATGGGGATGTATGGAAGTCCATATAGCCTTGTATCGGTCCCTGTCTTGAGACCGATGTTACTCACATCTCCTCCCATTCGTCCCTGAACTTACTCAAACATGACTACACACGTTGAAGGTCGCGAATACGATGTTATCTTTGCTGGGTAAGCATTGGAGTGGGGTATCGATGTGGTAGGGACAACTTCACTAACAACTTACAGTGGTGGAACCGCAGCATGTGTTGCAGCCGGACGTCTTGCTCGAGCAGATCCCAATCTGTCAATCCTTCTCGTAGAAGGAGGACCAAACAACCACAATGACCCGACGATCACCAACCCAGCCATGTATCTGGTGCACCTGCTCCCAGAATCCAAAACCACACTTTTCTACGAGGCAAACGCAGAAGAAGCTCTCAATGGCCGCAAGGCAGTAGTCCCTTGTGGTGGAGTTCTTGGAGGCGGCAGTTCGATCAACTTCATGATGTACACGCGTGCACAAGGGTGTGACTTCGACGATTGGGATACCAAAGGCTGGACAGCAAAGGATCTACTCCCGTTGATGAAGAGGGTATGGAATGATCGATCATGCTGTGGTCGAGAGCCTAGACTGACATATCCAGCTCGAAAACTACCACCTCAAAGACCCAGAGATCGATCAGTCTCTCCACGGACACAGTGGACCGATCAATGTTTCGAACGGCACATACTTCCAGGACGGCCCGGCTGAGGACATCCTCAAAGCATCTATTGCAACCGGGCATGAAGTCACTGCGGATGCACAGGACCTTAATAAGGACATTCGGGGCCTCAAGGGCGTTGGTGTCTTCTCGGTGAGCCCTCAAAAGTCCCCTATATACCAATACCAGCATGCTGACACAGTGACAGAAATGGGCCAAATACATCTCGCCAGATGGTGTTCGTCAGGACGCCGCACACAGATACATCCACCCGCTCATGGAGTCAGGCAGCTACCCTAACCTGCACTTGCTTGTTGAGAGCAAGGTGACCCGTGTATTGTTTGACGACAACAAGCGGGCCAACGGAATCGAATACATTCGCACACCTGGCGTGTCTCCCGCCGGTGGCGTCAACGCCACACCAACGCTCAAAGTCATGGCCAACAGGATGGTGGTCGTGTCTGCTGGTGCCCTCGGCACCCCATCGATCCTCGAACGATCTGGCGTTGGAAACAAGGAGCTCCTCCAGAAGCTCGACATTCCTGTCATCAGCGACATTCCCGATGTCGGCGAAAACTACCAAGATCACCACCTCGTTCTCTACCCCTACAAAACCTCGTTGAAGCCAGAGCACACCATCGACGGCTTCCTCAGCGGCCGCAAGGACTTTGGCGAGTCGATGCAGAACAAGGATCCGATGATGGGTTGGAATGCTATCGATGTTTGCTCCAAGATCCGCCCGACCGACAAGGAGATCGAAGCGATGGGTCCTCAGTTCAAGGAGCACTGGGACAGGGACTTTGCCGATCGTCCGACGAGACCGGTCATGTTGACCGGCGTGGTGCAGTCGTTTTTGGGAGATCACAAATCTTTGCCCCAACGCGAAGACGGACAACCCGAACAATATTGTACCATGGGCGCATACACAGCTTATCCGTACAGCCGAGGATCTATACACATCACGTCGACCGATGTGAGGTCGCCGGCGTCTTTTAATACCGGGTTCTTCAAAGCCGACGCAGATGTGAAGAAACAAATCTGGGCCTACAAGAAGCAGCGCGAGGTCTACCGCCGCACCGAAGCCTACAACGGCGAGCTCGCAATGGGCCACCCCAAGTTCCCCGAAGGCAGCGCCGCCGCCCTCATCGACGGCCCCGCCGCCAAATTCACTTGCCAAGAAGACCGCAACAACCTGCCCGAGATCCAGTACAGCGCCGAGGACGACAAGGCGATCGAGAAGCACGTCCGTGACAACGTCAACACGACGTGGCACTCGCTGGGTACGTGCCGCATGGCGCCGAGGGACAAGGGTGGCGTTGTTGATGAGAACTTGAGCGTCTATGGCGTGACGGGATTGAAGCTTGCGGATCTGTCGATTTGTCCTGGCAATGTTGGCGCGAATACGAACAACACTGCGCTACTTGTTGGTGAGAAGGCTGCGGATATCTTTGCGAAGGAACTCAATCTTCCTGGGTCGATTGGGGAGCCGATTGAGCGGGTTGATTCTGCTATGCAGAACCTCAGGGTTAAGTAATGTGATTTGAATGAGATACCTTTACGAATGCAATGCAATTGACGTTGATTGGATTATCTCAGTGGTAGTAAAGGGTTGTATCCCCCATAGTTTCAAGGTAATACCTTGTGAGAATCACCGAACAATCGAGGTGTGGTCGGCTAAGGACATCACTCTCAGTGGCGACACGCACTTGGTCCGACTCGAGCTCCTAAGTCAATAAATTTAAGATTCACGAGTGTGATAGGAAAGATCTGTGCAATCCATACTCTATGCTGTGTACTTTCTACTCCAAGTCGGTCTTACTACAACAGTCATCTCAAGCCAACGGACGTGCCCGAGCAATACCGAATTTCTGACCCAAAACCACCCACTGCGCGAGAGTGACTGCAATCCTGAAACTCGCAACATCACCCTTCTCGAAAGCCATAGGCACATGTTCCTTCACCAGCTCCCAGTCAACAAAACCCAGCGCCTCAATGTTCTCGCGAGTCACTAGCCTCGCCATCAGCTTATGCAAAGGCCCGTTCGCTGGCCACTTGGGCGGGGCGGAGAAATGGTGTTTGCGACGAGCATAGATCTCCTCAGTGATGAAAGGTTTGGTGGCTTCTCGGAGAATCCACTTCTCGATGAGGCGACCTTCGATCGGATCCCAGCGGACTTTGACACTTGGAGGCAGGCCATTGACGAATTGGGTGAGGTGGTGATCCAAGAACGGCGGACGGGCTTCGAGCGAGTGCGCCATCTCCGCCCTGTCGCCTAGTGCGGTGAGGATCGCGTTTCCGAGGAAGCCCTTCGCCCATATATACTCTGCTGTGTGCAGAGGGTGCCACGTGTCGGCCATCAGGTCCCGCACGCGGCCGTCGACGTTGTTTGCGATGGTCTCCTGGATGTCGCAGTCGCCAAGTTCGGAGACCCACTCTTCAAAGACGTGTGGGTGCTTTGTGCCCATGGCAGAGAGAGTGCCGACGTTGTTGAGCTGGCTGCTTGCGGTATTTCGTTTTCCTCCCTCGCCGTTGGCAGTTGCCACTCCTTTGTAGCTGAAAATGTACGATGCGCTGTTCTGGGTCCACAGGCGATGGCGCTCGTCGTCGGCAAGATTGTAGTCGGGCCAACTGTGATCAGGCTCCGCGAGATAGTCGGACACGAAGCTGGGATAGCCGCCGAAATGCTCATCGGACCCTTCGCCCGTCAACACGACTTTGACAGCATGCTCTTTAGGCGCATCAGAGAGAACATACTTTCCCACGTAGTTCAAGTCGGGCATAGGATATTCGTTGTGCCAGGTGGCCTGCTCGAAGTTATCCGCAAGCACTTGCTCGGAAACCACCGTTTTGTGGAACTGCACTCCCAGGTGCTCAGCCGTCCGTCGGGCAATTTCTGCGAGCCAGAGTCAGTCAAACTTCTACGCAATCCAGCAATACCCTCGATGGCAATGTCTGAGAATTGACCGGGCTAGACTCACCAGACTCGTCATATCCGCTGTCCTCGTCGAAGCCGATACTGTAACAGTGGATGTTCTCCAATTCCTTGCTGTTTCCATACTTGACTCCTTTCTCCCTGACTAAGTGAGCTACCATCCCAGCAATGGCCGAAGAATCGATACCACCGCTCAGGAATATGCCTACTCGCACATCAGCTCGTAGCCGTATCCGGACGGCTTCCAGCAGGCGCTCCCGGACTTCCAGAACGAGATCCTCCTCAGAACGCGTGTTGACAGCATATTTGTCAGGATAATCCAGATCCCAGTAGCTCCGGTGATCAATATAGCCGGACGCATTGCAGGTGAAGTAGCATCCTGGTCTGATCTTTGCAGTGTCAGCATTGAAGTGCAGTGGCTTCACATGGATGGACTTACTTTATGCACGCCTTTGAAGATGGTTCTCTGATCATGCGCATAGCCTTTGTCGGCGATGCTCTGTACATCCCATTCGGGCTCCAGACCAAGCGGACCAAGCGCCTTGATCTCAGCTCCGATGATGAGACTGCCGTCGACTTCGGAAAAGAACAGCGGCTTTATCCCGTAACGATCACGAGCGCAGATGAACGTCTTGCTTCGGGAATCGTAGAGACATAGTGCAAATTCGCCGCGCAGGTGACGAAGGAAAGACACTCCGTAAATCTGGTACAACGCAATGACTATCTCGCAGTCACTCTTCCCCTTGAAGGACCAGCCGGCTTGTTCAGACAGCTTCTGTCTGTGTTCGTCGTCCTGATAGAGTTCTCCATTCACGATGGCGTGTATGTGGCCATCCGGGGAGTGGAAAGGTTGCTCGCCGTCAGGGCTCAAGTCGTTAATGGCGAGACGGACGTGACCCAGTACTGCCATTCATTGTCAGCAAAAGCCTGAGGTGTCACGAGTTGACTGGTGAGGGTGCAAAAGATACCGACTCGGCCATCAGGACTGGTCCATGTACTGCGAGCGTCCGGACCACGATGCTTGATGAGTTCAAGGCTCTGCTCCAATTTCGAGATTATGCAGCCATTCGAATGGTTCTGCGGCGCGCCATTCGTGAGATTCGCATCCAATGGCTTAGGGGACAACGAAACCACAGCTGAGATACCGCACATTTTTACTGGTAGTCCGAAGATAAGGCTACCCACCACAAAGATGCTGAAGTCAGGTGGTTATGCTCGAGAACCCGAAAGTACATATATGAGCTGGCGGTCGCACGTCGATGAAGTAAGCAATACCCCTGATGATGATGAACATCGCAATGTTGCAGTGTCCTAATCTGGTAAACAGACAGTGGTGGATCCCATGTGGACTTAACGGGTATGACGCACAATGTCTCGAAGACTCTCAAATGTAGTCCAATACCTCCTATGTTGCAAGACATCTGAGTACAACATCCTCCTTCGTTGTCCATTCCGTGCCACCGCAACATTACCAACAGTCTAACTCCTGGCAGGTCGCATCAGCAGCAATCACACTTGCTGAGTGCTCTATGACTGTGGTAGCAAATCGACCATGAGAGTTCCCATACCACATAAGCTTACACTACTTGAATGTCGAGACTGATGTGCAATCATGTTGCGACCAGAGCGGGAGATGGGAATGTCGATTCCGTACCTCATGTACGGTCTTGCGTTTGTTGAGGCTGTAAGTCACCGCTCTCCTGGAAGACTTCGGACCTGCAGATCAGCTCCGCTCTTGGAATCCCGCAGCTGCCGCCTCACCCTGTAATTAGACGTCACATCTTTGGCTATAGGGCTGAGACACTTCTGCTTCTTCGGGGAGACATCACTTACATCGTGAAGACAGCCACGTGACAACTTCCGTTTCATCTAAGTCACCAGCATTCCTTCTGGTGACGAACACCATGAAGATTGAGCCTCACCGCCCTAAGTGGGTTCGCCAACCGGTTCACACGCCGGTGACGATAAGTCACGAATAATTGTGGGTGAAACTCGGCCAAGGATGTTCGCAACGTCAGTGCTCAACATTGGCCAACTAGTATAAATCAGGGACGCGTATCACGGCCGACAAGTCCGCGATTCCTTACGCCAGTACTCTAGATCCGGCCAGCTTTAACTGCGTGGACATCGAACGGAACTCCCAAGCCCTCAAAAAGACAGTCAATACACCCTAATCTTCAAGATGTCATTCTTCAGCAAACTCGAGAAGGGATTCGAAGCGGTCAAGGACAAGCTCGAGCACATGGACGACGACAAGAAGTCTCAACAGCAATCCAACTACGACTCAAGCCAGCAGCAGCCTCAGTACGGCCAACAACAGCAATATGGTCAACCTCAACAAAACTACTCCAACCAGAACGTAAACGGCCCCTTCGAGGTCATGCATGAAGGCAAGCCCATCCCGGCCGAGCGTAAGAACTGCAGAGCCGGCTGCAAACCTCTCATGCTATGGACTCACGGAGCCGGCGGTGGCTTAAACGACGACGCAACACAGGGCTTTGCAAACGGCTTTGCCGAGCTGGCCCCCATCGTCGTCCACGAAGCTCAATCAAACCTCGAGCACCGTGTCGCATGCTACAAGGCCATGACCGAGCACGAAGGCTACGCCACATACATTGGTGGACGCAGCATGGGCTCTCGCACTGCCGCTACTCTCGCCACCAGCCACCCTGAGACCAAGGCCGTGGTTCTCGTCAGCTACCCTCTGTTCAACAACGGCGAGTGTCGCGAGCAGATCCTGCTTGACCTGCCTGCAAGACTTGATGTGCTGTTCATTCTTGGTTCAAAGGACCCGATGAACCAGTGCAAGAAGTTCGAGGAGGTGCGTGCTCGCATGAAGGCTCGCAGTTGGGTTTGCATTGTGCAGGGTGCCGCTCACATGATGGATATGGTCCACGACCATGCTACCAAGGACATGAGGAGACAGTCTGGCCGCGTTGCCGCTGAGTGGTTGCAGAACCGCGACCCGAGTAAGACGTTCTCGATTATCAAGATGCAGGAGGGTAAAGCTGTTGTTTTCCCCTGGGAGCACAACGAGCATCCTTCTTGGTAGATCTTGTAACGGATACCGTGTCGGAGTTTAATTATGAGACGGAGGGGGTCTGAAAAAATGTTTATTCGCCATGCTGAAAGTCTGAGTGGCCTGTCAAGGCGCTTCCAATTGCTTAGTATGTAATTTAGCGTAATCCTAGATGTTGCAAGTCTTGTCCTTGTGTGCAGGCACAACACTTCAATCGATGCTCTCATGACCAAGTCTGTAAATCTGCGTTGCAGTAATTTCTGTATTTTCTATAATAACTTTTGTACGCTAAACATGAGACATGAGGAAGTCAACTCCGGATAAGATTTCGTACATACCAACCTTGTGAGATATTCATGTCGTGATGGGCATGTCTGTCTTTGATGTTCCGCCGACTATACACCGTCGAAATGATGCGTTCCGCCCCACTTTTCCGACGTCAATCAGACTTTCACTTCTCCTCCAACCTACATCACATCAAATGACTTCCAACTACAGTCTCTAAAAGAAGGTGTACACACTCAAATCCACCAGCATACTCGATCTGGTCTCAAACATATCGGACGTTCTCGCCACAGTACTCTTTAAAAAAGGAAATCATAATCGAAAAAACGAACAACACCATGGCGTCCCAAACCCAAGAAACAATCTACAAAACGCTCGAATCACTCCTCCCAACAACCACCAACCCATCCCTCAGCAACTCAGTCATCCCCTCTCTCCTACTGAGCATCCAACATGTAGCCGAAGCCCTTCGGTCCAACCAAACAATCTCCGCAGCCGGAACAGCAAACGCCTTCGGCGACGACCAACTAAACGTCGACGTCCAAGCCGAAAACATCATCCGGGAAACCCTTGCCGCCTGCCCAGCGACAGTGACCGCCAGCAGCGAAGAGGACCCTCAAGAAGTCCCGACCCGCACCAACCAAGACCAACCCTCCAGCTCCAGCACCGAAGAAGTCTACACCGTCTCCTTCGACCCCCTCGACGGCAGCTCCATCATCGCCCCCAACTGGACCGTCGGCACCATCATCGGAATCTGGCGCGGAAAATCCGCCCTCCACTCCCCCCCGGCTTCCGAACAAATCGCCTCGATCCTAGGCGTCTTCGGCCCCCGCACCACAGCCATCGTAGCCTGGCGAACCCCCGGCAACAACAACAGCACCACCCCCCCATCCCTCTGCTTCGAAGTAGGCCTCTCGGCCTCGGCCTGCGAAATCGTCCGCCCCTCCGTCACCCTGGCCTCCCCTCCCTTCAAAACCCGCTACTTCGCCCCCGCGAACCTGCGAGCCGCGGCCGAAGACGAACGCTACGCGGCGCTCGTCTCCTCGTACATCTCCGAGAAGTACACGCTAAGGTACTGCGGCGGGTTGGTCCCGGATGTGGTGCACGCGCTCGTCAAGGGCCACGGCGTGTACGTGTCGCCCGTGACGGAGGCGAGCAAAGCGAAGCTGCGCAGGCTGTATGAGCTGGCTCCGTTGGCGTTGATCGTGGAGTGCGCGGGAGGCAGAGCGGTGGATCCTGCGACTGGGAAGGATGTGCTGGCTACTGAGATTGGGGATTGCGATGAGAGGGGCGGGTTGATTTGCGGGACAAGCGAGGAGGTTGAGAGGGTTTGTCGGGCGTTTGGGTTGGAGGGTTGATTGCATTGCGCTCGCCAGTTACATCTGAATGTGGAAAGCCTCGAATGGTAGACTGGAAAGTCTTGAGGGACTTTTCTTTTGTACTTCACTTCATTTCACCCCACCCCACCCCACCCCACCCCACCCCCTACCATATCCCGCCTACCGCCCTCCCCCCTCCCGCGCGCACCGCCTAGTACGTCACGTCACGTCACGTACACCCAACCAATATAATCCCTTGCACACCCCTACCCCTCAACGAAAGCGATCTCCTGTAGTCTAGTTGCAATGACCACAAAAACAATTACAGAGGTTTAGCGCAGTTGTACAATCTCACGGGTCGAGGACGCAAGTTCGATCACCCAACCGGGACGCCGGCGAACTTAAGTGGTAAAACACAAGAAGGCTCGCTCGATTACTGGTGAGGTTGGGGATTAAATCTCGATTAATCTTTTGCTATTTGCTGTGAAAGATCCATTCTTTTTCTCGGCTTAGCGAATGTTAGACAGCACTGACGCAAGCCTTTGTTTGGGCGAGTATGTTAGGTATGTTGACGTATGGTGATGAGGTAGTAGTCCTCGAAGCTCATTCTTGTGATATGTCAAGTGCATGATCAATCCTCGACTCTCAAAACTTACGATCTGCGTTCCGCTTCTTCACAAGTGAACATACCTGTTTGCTGTTATAGAATAAACTTACGCCTATTGTATCCCCAGCTCGAATACTGATCGTGAGGTGAATTGTAAAATATCTGGTATTTCATGCCTGTATGCACCCCTCCTATACGTCGACTGCAACGGCGCCAGGTGCTGCCACGCCGTGCACGATGCCACAACAGCCCGATATCATACACTGCCGGCCTGCATCCCCACTCCCCATATCCGCCAAAAAAAAAGCCAACCCTCTAATCCTTCTTCAACTCTGTGTATTTCTCCTCGATGCCGTCTTTGGTGATGACGAACATCTGCAGGCCGTCGCCAACCTCAATATGCCTCTCCGCCGCGCTAGAGAACGAATCCGATACCAAGGCCTCGACCGTCGATCTGTCCAAGAGCTGGGGCGTCCTCATCACCTTCTCCAGACCAGCGCCAGAGTTGGGGTCGTACTGGTTCTTGTAGTTGACCTGGTTGTCCAAGAAGGGTGTGATCAAACTGCTCGCAGCGCCAGCAGCACGGCACGACTCGCGCTCGTAGCTGCCCACGGGATCGTACGAGTACAGAGCGCCGACGCCGTTCTCGTCCAGGCCGCCGAGGATCGCGTGCACGTAGTAAGGGAAGAAGCGCTTGTTGTAGAGGATGTGGCTGAGGCGCTGCGCGCAGGCGGCGACGCTCATCTCCTTGTTGTGCTGGAACTTGTACATCTTGACGACGGTGTCGAGGCGCTCCTTCAGCGCGTTGCCGTCGGCGGCGAAGCCCACGACCGAGAGCACGATCCGGGCGCCCTCGTTCTCGCTGCCGGTGCCGCCGATGCGGAACAGTTTGGGGGTGTAGCGCGAGTTGATGTTGTAGCCGCTTGTGCTGCGAGTGTCGCCTGCGAGGATGGCGAAGTCGGCGCCGGTGATGCCGAGGGTTGTGCCGCCGTTGTCTGTGTAGCTGTTTTGAATGTGTTAGCGGGAGAAGTCTTGATGATGTTCTTCCCATTGAGTAAACATACGGGTAGAAGCCATGTTGTCTAGGGCCGCCTGATGCGGTGTGCGGTGCTTGGGCGAAAGAGTAACCGGGTTCTGAGGAAGGCATGCCGGAGCGCATGAGTGAAGCCATCTTGGACTAGTGGAGCTGTTTTGAGTGTTGTCGTGGATGGAGTGAAGACGTGCGGTATCTCGGAGCGTGGGTAGCTTTGAGGTGTCGGATTGGTGATGCGAATGAGGTGTTTTGTATGTTGTTGGTGTCTCTGTAATAGAGCTCCAACAGGCGACTATCGAGGTGACGCGCGAGCTGATGTCTAGCGTTGCAGCCTGAGGCAGCTGTAAATCTGTCACATCGCTTTGCTGAATCAATAGAATGTCCGTTTAACGAATGTTTATATGCAAACACAATATGGTGGTCACCCAGACAGTGTAGTATATCACAGTATCACACAATGAGATAGTGGAAACAGATCAGAGACTGAACATCGAGATATGGACAGACAGCAGATCGAGCAACCCCAACGAACACCCATCGTCGTCGAAGCCAACCCAACCCGCCTCAAGAAACGCCATTCATTCGCAATTTATATACCCATCATAACCCATGTCATCTCAGTATACCCTTGTCCTTCCCCTTCTACACATCAAAGCAAGGTCGGCTCTCGGTACAAACACATGCAATGCCAATCGTCAAATGAAAAAAAAAACGCCGTCGTCCCAGTAGTAGTGACCACCCAACCCATCAAATCCATCGTCACCTTGCAGAAACACCCACCAATCAATCATCACCTTCTAGGCGCACTCCTCCTCCCACCCCTCCGACTCTCATAAGCCACAATATCGTCTTCGTCCTCCTCCTGCACCGGCGCCGGCGTCCTCCTCTCCTTCCTCTTCCTGACCCTGCGATTGAAGCTGATTTGGCTGGCGCTATCATCAGGCGCCAGACTCGCCATATCGTCCGGCATGCCATCGTCATCCTCGTCCTCGAAATTCGTGAAACCGCTAGCCGGAGTCCCGAGCCTGACGCCCGGGTCCATGTTGCCCCTTCGCATCTGGGCCTGCATGGACAAGCCGGCGTTACGCTCGCGGACCATCTGGCGCACGAGCTCGGCGCGGCCGTGCAGGAGTTCGAAGGCGTCTTCGAGGCGCTCCATGTCGGTGTAGAGGTTGCGTTCGATTTCGCTGAGGACGGCGATTTCGGTGTCTTCGTCGAGTTGGACGGGGGCGGGGGAGGAGAGGCCCATGCCCATCAAGCCTGGTGTTGAGCCGCGGGAGGGTGGGATGTTGCTACGTTGGCCGGCGGCGCTGTCTGGTGACATTACGTTGCGAAGGGGCGAGAAGGGGGTGGTACCGCGAGAGGGTGGCATGCCGCTCATCCCGCTAAAGGGCGTTCCGTTGCGGCTCAATGGGGTGCCAGCCTGGTTGCGGGATGGACCGCGGGACACGGAGGCGCCGTACTGCGATGCTGAGGGAGGGAAGGATGAGTTCTCTGCGCCAGACCAGAGGAAACCGTCAAAGCGGCCGGAGATGAGAATCTCCCATTCTTGCTCGTTCACTTCGGCCAAAGTGGCAAGCATGCCATGGAGTTCTTGGTTATGAAGGAGGTACATTGCACACTCGCAATCTCTCGGCGGACGCTCCAATCGGTAGAGTCTGTGAAGTGCACGTCGTGCTCGCTTCAAAGCAGTGGAAGGGGTAGCAGGCCGCTCAGCGGGCGTCGGCGCTCGTGAGTTGGATATCGTGGTTTGTCCATGCATAAGGGCAATGAACAAGTTTCGCTGCTGCGTATCAAGTTTCGTCATCATAGCAAACATAAGGGTATCTTCGTCTGCCTCTTCGGGGGGGCCCGAGGGCAGTTCAGGCTGTTGCGAAAGCCAGCTTTGCACAGCTAGTTTGGTCTTTTGGTTTTGTCGTTTGTAGTGGTCGCGGTATTCGTCAGGAACATCAATGTCAATCTTCTGCATGGGTGCCTCGGCAGCACCGGATATGCGTAGCCCTCCATCGTCGGGCTCAATCGCGAATGGCGGCCATGGCGGTAGCTCACGGCGGCCGGAGACAAACTCGAGGATCTCACCCCAGCTCACGCCGGAGTCTTCCTCGTCGGAGAGGTAGGGTTGTGGCACAGCTTTACATGTCACGCAATCACACCGAACTCCAGAGATATCGCGGGCGAAGATTTGGGAGAGCTTGTCCAGTAGTCGGCGAGCGACTGAACGGTAGCCCGTGGCGACAGCAACCGATCCATTCCGACGCATGACGTGGAGGAAATCATCCAATCGCTTGTACAACGGTGAAAAGACCTTTTGGTATTCCTCCAGCGGTGCTGCCTGGTACATCGCAGGGGATTGGTACGTGGCGTACTGTTGTGGCTTGTTGACCTCGCCGACCAGCTTTTTGGAAATCATGTAGGGCAGTCCACCATTCTTGAGTAGATAGTCCACTCTCGGTACTTGGGTAGGCGCCGTCATTGGTGGCGGAGGTGGAGGCGGAGGCATGCCTGCGTATCCTGTGGGCGTCCTTCCAGACTCCATCGATTGTACAGATCCGTAGCCGCTGCCAACCTCGATGATTGGTGTGTGCCTACTTGAACCGTAATG
>Ga0265797_10009451_pt1 | contig 12689 bp, 16 predicted proteins | sample P2T30metagenome_FD_192433 | JGI IMG/M metagenome (GOLD analysis project Ga0265797, IMG submission 192433) | Plant litter microbial communities from East Loma Ridge, Irvine, California - P2 T30 | ecosystem: Environmental > Terrestrial > Plant litter > Unclassified | place: USA: California... | reverse complement strand
AAGTAAGCCCGATGTAATGATCGCTATGGAAATGACTCAGGAAATAGGCATTCTGACCTTTGACGGCTCCATACCGAAACGCATCTACAGCAATGAACAACCCTGGCATAATTTTGTAGAATGGGCAAGTGCGTTGGTATGCAGGCTTGCCGCGAGACTTGTTGTTCTCGGCTGCTGCAGATGCCCACGCAGCATCTTCAGCATGGCCAGCCATAAGCTTTGAAAAGGCTGAACTTGGCTGAGCGCTGGGCTTCGCAAGCTGAAACGGGTTGGCTTGGCCAGGTTTAGCTGGCCTGTCCGGCTTTTTGAAAACTTTCGCTTTACTTGTCATGGTCGGCTTGCTCTCATCCTCAGACTTCACTACAGGTAAAGGGAGTGGATTGCCGTCTAGGCACGCATTGACGTGTACGGATACGTCTTGTTCTGACAGGCCTGGAAGATTGTTGCCGCATATCGGACAGGAAGGTATATCATTGGTACGTGGCTCTTCGTGTTTGAGTTCGGTATCATCGCCTTCAGGGAATAGAGGTGGCGCGTCGAAATCGTCCGGGTCGCCCTCAAAGCCTGCCTCTTCCATCTCGAGCTTCTGTTGTTCCTTCATCCATCGCCTTTCATCGTATTCTTCGCCTTCGAGCAAATCGTCGTCTTCCAGATCTTCGTATTCCTCCAGCTCTTCGCCCCCGTGTTGCGATGTCGATTCGGACTTTATGGGTGTGGTGTCGTGGTGTGTGGAGTGTTCGGCACTATCCGGGGGTAACAGGTCCTCCGTTGGTTTAGTCATTGGCGATTCCTCATCATGGCTTCGTATGGTCATACCTGGAGTTGTAGCAGGCATTTCCACTTCGTCGTCTTCGGAGTCTGAGTCGTCCACGAAGGGTCCAGACTTCTTCCGCATTTTGGGCGCTTGCTTAGAAACGTCGGTTGCCAATGCATCCAGAGCATTACTCTCAACATCAGCCGGCGGGGGTGGTGAACAGGCTGGTACGGGCGCTACCGCCTCCTCGCTGATTTTGCGCCTCTTGTTGCTCCCGCCATTCTCGTTATACCGCTCCTTGCTGTTGTCTGTAGTCATGACGCCATTGCTCTTCTCGTCACTCCAGCCCACATCATCCTCGTCGCCGTCGAGCACTATCGTTGGATTTGACCCTCGTTCTTGTAGGAATATACGGCTGTTGATCTCCTCGGCTTTCTTGAAGAATGCCATGATGTTGCCGTTCGGTGTGCCAGCCGGCTTTTGCTTCTTGCCATTGCCAGCGGGCGACTTCTTAGCAAAGTCGGCTGGCGTCAAAGTGGTCTGAACGCTGGTTTTCTTCGGTGGAGGCGCTTTCGTGCTCGGTTTGGGCGCAGCCTTCTTCGTTGCGGTTTTGGCAGCCATGTCTGCTACTCGAGACGATGAGCGGGGTGGCGATGGAGCCCGGCCGGTAGAGGGTGTTAATCGGGACGATTCGGGCAAAGAGCGGTTTTCTCGAGGATTTCTAAACATTGAAGAAGTAATTGCGCATGGCTGAGTAGGATTGTGGTGCTCGTGTGCTGTGCAATGTGCGAGTGAACCAGTGGCGACCGAACGGCTCAACGCGCGCCAAGACAAACGCGTCGACACGTGCGGAGACGCGATCTCAAAGTGCCAGCTGCTCAATCACGGCATCTTCTTGCGGTCACAAAGTTTCTCGTGTCTTTCACGAGCCATAACACTTATGATGCCCATCGTCATGCATCTGGCATACCCTCTAGTGTATGCGCCCTACAGCCTGTGAACCTGTTAAGGTTGCTGGCGAATTCGGAGAGCGATTACGTCAGCGAACGCGCTTGAGCCCGCCGCAATGTCTTCCAGCAAACCGGCATCCACGAGCAGTTGTCTGCGAGCAACTAAGCTTCTCGATTCTCATGCCGTAAGCATTGAAACCTCATCTCCGATTCGACTCGCACTGTTCAGCGCATTGTACCCTCACTGTCCATGGCCAGTCTGAAATCCTCAGGGGTCTTTTCATCATGTCTGTTCTTCCTGAACGGGCCCCTCGCCTGCATAGCCACTGCTATAAACAGATAGGTAGTAGGATGGCACGCTCATCCGGCCTAGTATTGGCATGAGGACACGCCCTCGTGGGCCAATTGTCGACAAGCTGACGCGGCCACTGCAAGCTGCTGAACGCCATATCACGTGGCTTTGACGCCCCCGCGATGACTGCGCTTCACCTCGTCATAGGCGTTATCAACGACTTGACCGTTGTGGTACGATGCTATTCCCTTCGTGTGCACAATCGCTCGGTTGGCGCGGAATCGCATCCCCACAATTCAATGGCCGTGCTGCCCAGCTAAGATCAGCATCAAACATCACCTCGTATCCCAAAACGGAAGCCCAGCCTCGAGACGATCAAAATAGCAGCACCTCAGAAGTATCATATCTTGAACGCCCTGAGGCATCGAAAGTCGTCTCACTCACACGCGATGAAGCGCAGACCCGACGGCCTCTTCTTACTTTTCTTTCGTGTCATGTACCTCACCATCTTCACAGGGTTCACGTGTTTTACCATTCTGGGCTTTGCGGCTATTGGAACTGGCATTGGCATTGCAGCAACAGTTGTAGTTGCTATTGGGTCTGAGGTTGCCTTTGTGCTGGCTAAGAAAGAGGAGGCAGAGAAGCGGAGACAGGAGCGATATCTGGTATGAAAAGAATGTACGGCATGACAATCTCAAAAGGCTCGGGAAAAGAAGAGGTTCAGGCAGAAGGCCACTCATGGAAGAAAGATTTTGCCGAAAGGGAGGATTCCACAACACATGTTCTCACAGCTTCCGCATCGACATCGCCGGCGCAACCCATCGTTTCCACCAGTTCCGGAGCAGCTCAGTTGCCTTGCCACACAGCAGGTCCAGGCGCAGTGTAGCTCGTAGCGATCGGATAGTACGACCACCTCAGGCCAGGATCATTTGCATTGTATGCTCCAGGGAACGCAACCAGAGGCCCAGGCTGTCCACTACCACCGCCGATAATCTCGACTTGCGCACAAGACAGATACATCTGCGCGCCACCGACTGACTGGGCTTGGTGGAGGGCGATGGATTCTACCCGAACAAGATACTTCCCACTCGGCACGTTCTTAGGGATCTGGAACTGTACTTGCGACTTTCCTGCCCTAGGGTTAGCAACTGAAGACGGAAGGAAGCCACAAGGAGGGGAGATGGGAACTTACCATACGCAGGCCAAGTGCTCTCCCCACTCGTCAACGGACTTCCCACTGCGCTTATACTCGCCGCCTTGAACCAAACGTTACCCGCCGGCTCCCACGTATTGACATTCGCACTGTCTGGTACTTTCGCCATATAGAACTGCACTGGTCCGAAGTGCGTGATCGATGTCTCGGCAACGAAGCCAAGGTTATCACCAGCAGCGACAACGGCAGTACCCGTCCCAGGACGGTTCTGGAAACAGCGCATGTCGGGACTAGTGACGGACGTAACACCCGAGTTGGTTTGGTAGTTCTTCGTTTGTCGGATCGAAGTCCATTCTGCCGATTCGGGCACGCCATTCAGGATGAGCTTGGAGAAGCGGTCTTTAAAGAGTCAGTTCAACTCTTCTAATTACACTGTAATGAACTTGCAATGAGCTTGTGCCGTTGCAGCGAGGGCGGAGAGGGCTAGTAGGAGATGCATTTTGGACTGTCCAGTCGAGAAGCTATTGTGAACACTCACCCAAAGCATCGTAGCAACCCGAATAATATATACAGCAAGTCACTCTGGTCACGCATGGTTTCTTAGATGTGCACTAAGATCTTTATAGTGTTCGGCAACTGAGGATGCACAGGCGGGATGCATATAGATTAATATCATGCACACTTATATTGGGCCAAACATGTAGATGAGGTGCGTACAATGAAAGTACGCGTGATCATATCACACTAGCTTAATCTACTTAACAAATTCTATCTGAAGCTCGTCTCGTCTGCTGAAAAGGGAACGGATCTTATCCGCGAAGCTGACCTTCCAAATGTTTCCACGATTTTGCGTAGACCACATATGTTCGACAGCTGCCACAGACACGTACACTTTCTTGACACCGTGGATCTTTCCAATATGAACAAGGGCGCCTAGGTATGCGCAGGGGAAGATTGCGTAACTGCGCTGCCATTCCTGGTCAAACCACACCGTATTGATAACTCGCTTTTGAGCAGCCGCTCTATTGCGGAACCAATCTTTCATCGTCATCTCGTCCTGGAAGGAGAATTCGTTCAACTCGTACGGAATGAACCGAGTCTCATGATAGATTTGTCGACAGACGGCTTGGAATAGCGCCATGCGATCGTTGGTCGCGGTGATCACTCGTTCGTGTTCACATCGCTGGTGCAGCGGCTGATTCCGCCCATCAAAAGGCACAAGATATGGACGAGATTTGTACGGCTGTGTGCGATAGTAGGCCTGCCAGTCAATTGGAAAGACGCAGTTGTGGAACTGCCGCGCTTGTATCTGGGATATCGCTTCGCTTCTATGAGGCGGACCCACACCAAAACGAGCTGGACCGGGAAGATCCACAGAGATGTTCGTGTCGTAGTCGTCAGTGAGGATGTGTACGTGTTGGTGACCAAGAGCATATTCGAAGATGACGCAACGGACTTCTGCTGGGAGAGATAGCAGAGGAGACTGCAAGCTATTACGTTCCACGCTGCAATATCATTAGCTAAGGAGGAGCTCTTCGTGAATTGGATACATACATCGCACTGCGTAGATCATCTTTCGAAAGTTGTGCGTTGAGCTGACTGCCCCGATAGAGGGCGGGTTTATGGCCGTCTCGAAGCTCATCTGACCCAGCCATAGCTTCCCTGATCATGGTATCCGCCGAAGAGGTGGACTCGCCATACTCCAGTCGCTGCCTCTTTCGCGCATGCGCGGCTTCTTCGAGTTTCTGGCTTTTGGCGCTGACCGCGGCGGTATCTAGATCATGGAAAACTTGGGCCTGGGGTCGGTCTTCGGGTTTCGCAAGGCGAATAGAGCGGCGAACCATGGTGATGTTGGAGATTTGTCTCGCTGACGTGTTGAGTGTGAGAAAGAGCGAGTAACAGCTTGAGCAGGCCTTCAGCTCAAGGCAGGTGCAGTGGACCAGTGTGGGTCACCTGCCCAGGTGGGCAACGGCTGACTTAACCCCTCGCACGTGCTTTAGGCTTCACTGATGCAGCAGTCATCGAGCACCTAGGGTGATGAGATCTAGCAGTAGGGAACCATTAGGTGGTGTAGTACGTACCTACGAGTCCGGCTACATCCGACTACGCCATTGGAACATCGGGCACATTAGTATATGGTATATGTCACCTGCACCCTACGCAATCGCTAATGACTGGAGGTGGAGGACCTTTTTAATACCAACAATTTGGCAACATCTTGTGCTGTTACGACTGTATTGGACAATGGCTTCACTGCAAATAGCTACCCAAATACGAGCGGAGAAAGTACGCCAGAGTGTAAAGGCCTAGCGTGTCGTTAGCGTGCCTTCCGAACACTCACATCTATGGGTCGCTGGCTTCCTACTCGCCTAACCCCGTAGCACTCTCAGCGTCCGACGTACCCTCCTTGCGGAGCTTCTACCTAAGAACACCGCTCTCCCCGTTTTCCGACACAACCACGCCCCTTATGAGTCCACTTCCGCCCGTTATGCGCCTCTGTAAAGAGGGAGACACAGTCGAGAGCCATGTACGGCTGGGTCTCACAGAACATGGTCTCCTCAACACAAGCAAATTGGCTGTCTGCCTTATGTGAGCTACGAACGATGCACCCACGGTGACACAAGCTAACTCACGGAAGTGCTGAGAAAAACAGGAGCGCGTCGCCACTTCTTCGTTTGCCGGCAGAACTGCGAAATGCGGTCTTCACCATGGCCCTGCAGAAGCCATGTCTGCAGATACGCGATTTTCTTGTTCACACCCTGACTGCGGATATCATCTTGAGAACAAAAATTTGCTACGGGGGACTGAACAAGGCGCTTGTAGAAGATAAAGAAGCGGAATCGTACCCGTTGCTATCGCTTGTCTGCAGATAGATGTACGACGAGACTTGTTTGTTACCATACGCCCTGAACTCCTTCGGCTTCACGTCAATGAACGCCCTGAGAATCTGGACATCAAGCCGCCTCCCCATACAGTCACGGCAAATCAAGGTGCTAAAGACTCCAATATTTTTTGAACGAGCATACTTCGAGCAGTCATCCTGCAGATTCACAGACCTATTCCCACACCTTGAAGTGCTTTACGTCGACCTATGGAACGCCCGGTTTTCTAGCGAAATGAATGGTTGGTCGGCCGACCAGATTGAGCAGGACATTCAGGAGAGGACTAAAGTACTGTTGCAAAGGGAGAGGAGTGGCCTGAAGATTATCGTTACTGAGTACACACATGTCGGTGTTGCTGGGACAAATATCCTCCAGGGGGTCTGAAAGAATTGGATACGGCGATGACTGCCGAAAGGGAGTTACAAATGAGATATGGTTACAGCATAACGTATTTGTCGTTACTGTATTTTATGGACATGGCCGGATTCTGCCCAGGTGCGGAGGTGAGAGAAAGTAAGTTCTCTGACGTCATCTTGATACAGAAATGGCTAGACTACATTTGAGGATGCCTCCACCGAAGTCTTTTCAACCGCTCAATTATGGTTCTCCAATCTCAAGCCTTGCATAACATCCCGTTTGGGTACCCCGGGGATTTATTGCAGAGAGTTCCACGGCACGATGGATGAACTGTCTCTCACTGACCTTAGCGCGAAGAGTCGTGGTGTCCATTACATTCATAGGTCGCAGATGAGAATGTCGACACTATACGTACGCAGCATGACTCGCATTATTCCCTGATGTAAAATTGGGTAGTTGTGTCACCGGCAATTACCGTGCCAGATACCTTCGAGATGCCGTGAGGTTCCTGGATAAGCGTTAGTTACCCGCGCCGGCAGCCCTTCGCTCCTCTCACCATCACTTTTCACATGGGTCAGCATACGGGCTTCACCCGTCTCAAAGCAGCTAACCCATCTCGATCAATCTTCGCACATATCTCATCTTTCAACGTTCATTTCATCGCCCATTATGCGGACGTCTCCGGTTTTGCAGTTATCGAGCTCTCTTGAGTTTGTTCTCCTTCAACCACACACTCTCTTTACACCCGACAAGACCATAGAGCCTCAAGTATGGGCTCACCCGAACTGCCCGCTCGCTCTGCGGTGCCGAAAGATCACACGATTTCCTCGAAACGTACAAAGGTCGTCAAGAAGAAAGCTCCCACCGTCCGCAAGCCCAAAGAACCTGGTCGCAGGTACATGAACGGGTTGATGAAAGCCGAGATTCCTGCTCGCTCAGAATTGATGAAGATGTAGATGCGACTCCACAATCTGCCTCCTATGAAAGCTGACGCACAATAGCGCCAAAGCCAACTCCATCCAGTCTCCGCTTCTCAGTCTTCCGGCAGAAATCCGCAACAAGATCTGGCAGTATGCTGTTGGCTACCATCAAGTCGACATCCATGATTACTCCTGCGTTCGAAGATGGGATATCAGGCTCACGCATGTTACGCGCCCTCTGACCAAAGGCCCGAATACTTCGTCCAGCTTTGTCCAACCCACTTTTGCAGTCCCCAAAGTATGTCGCCAAATGTACGTTGAGTCATCGGCAATGGTCTACAGCTTGAACAATTTCGGATTCGATAATCTGGACACATGTGACCGATGGATCTTGGGCCGCCCACTCGGCCAGCGACGTCTCATCGTCTCAGTGGACATGCCATTCGGTTACTACAGCCTTTACAAGGACGGTTTCCGCAAATTGCTCCGACAGACGTTCCCGGGTATTGCGAAAGTAAATCTGCACACCAAGATGGCGGAGCTGAGCCAACGTATTGTTGCAAGCACTTGGTTTCACACAGTACCTACCAAGGAGCCTCTCGAAGACGTCAAGCAGAGGTTCGTTGACCAAGTCAAGAAGAAGGAGGGTGATGGAATTGAGGTCGACTGGTACAGTGGGTCCGCCAACTCTTTGGTCTACCTCCACTATTGAGGACGTTCGGTTGTGGTGCCTTCGAATGCAACCAGCCGCCGTTCAAGAGTTTGTTGGGGATGTTGGGGAACGATGCCTTTGCTAAGACCCGCACAACACTTTGCGGTAAGTGTCCTTGTATAGACTGCCTACGAGATGTACACTGACTACGTAGACCTGCATTTAGTGCACACGACCTTTCACGACCAATGTCCGACAGAACTTGCGCATCGACCACACCGGTTTGGCATTCTGAGACGCATAATTCATCTGGCCATTGTGCGCTCAGGTTCCTGGAGCCAAACACCCATTCGGAAGATGACGATCATCGAGATACGACCAACTGGGTAAGTATCTTCTTCCATTTATCAGCATTTGTTGCAGCTTTTTCTTCAGCGTTTGTTCCAGCGTTTGTTTCATTTGGGCGTTTACCCAATCTAATACGATCCGATCTTGTGTTTTTCGTTGAGCGCGCAAATCTTCGCGCAGAGTAAGTCCCTGGCTATAGAATGGGAGAAAGGTTGTCGAGTGGCGAGAAAGAGGGTAGAACATGATGTCAGGGCTTTGAGGAGGGTAAAGTGGCTACAAGAAATCAGAATCTTCAACACGAAGGTGCCTGCGCTGTCGCACATGATTCACCAGACCTCGACCGGCAGTGAGATCTTAAGCTCCCGATGGCTACGAACGACATGCGCCTAACAGAATCCTGGACTTATCTCTCGTTGTGCCAAGGAATTTCATCAAAAGACATGTACGCGAACAACTTCTGCCATCATACATAAAAAATGTGCTCGAATTGGACCTGCCTCCACAAACCAGACAAGCCGTATATTGAATATGATAAGAAAGACCAGAAGTGGTCAGGTATACTCAAAAACAAAAGGAAAACGACAAGAGTTCATGCACATGCCATCACAACCCAACCGCATATTCCCCATGCGCACCTTCAACTCAATACCAGTGCCGACCAACACCCCGTCTGGCCCATCCAGCTACCCCCCATTATCCGTCTAACAGCACTCCGCCGCACACTCGCAGCAGTCAGCACAGCACTCGCAACCCTCTTCGCACACGAAACAACAGCACAGTGTCGCCAGACTAGTCTTCCGTTAGCCAAAGTTCAACCCTCGAGTATACCCTGCCCACTTACCAAGCCGCCAAGCATCCTCTGTCCTTCTTCTGCTTTGGTTGTGGTGGTGCCTGTTGGTATTGTCCTTGCGGAGGACCGTAGTACATTTGCTGTTGTGGTGGTGGAGCGCCGTACTGTTGGGGTTGGCCGTAGCCGCCGCCTGGGGGACCGTAGCTGTGGTGGAGTTAGCAATTGTTCACTCTTTGACTACGTAGATGTCTTTTGCGATCGCAGGAGATGTTGGGTGTGCGCGCGGCTTTGCGCGATATCGCCTGTGCTTGTAGACGGTCGTGAGAAGCGTACCTTTGTTGTGGGTACTGAGGCTGAGGCCCGCCTTGGTAGTAGCCTTGGTTCGACATGTTGATTTAAAACGGCCTTTGAGATGTTCGTAAGAATGGGAAGTGCGGATCAGAAGTCGCGCTCGTGATTAATTCGATATGCGCACGATAATCGCTCGTTCGTTAGTCGATGATGGAGGTAAGACAAAGGCAGCTGGTAATGGTGAATCAGGCAAGCAGCAGTCGCGCAACCGAGTCTCGTATCCCCAAACCAAGCTTTCGCCGAGGAGCCGTCCGAATCTTAATTTCTCGCTTGCGAAAAACCCGCGTCACCGTTCAAAGTCGTTGCGCAAGGGTCAAGGTGAAGTCAGAAGTAAAGTGAGTATACGGCTGGAGGAAATACAGTGGACCCTTCTTACAGTCTGGGGAGGGGATGCGCCGCCTTTAATCTGCAGCGCGCTCGTTCGCGCCCTCTTTCTCACGCGGACAGGGCAACGCATCACTCGGCCGGTCTATTGGGCTAGTTAGCCTGAGCCACATTCGCTGCCCGGCTGTGCGCCGGGCTATTGGCGCAAATAAGCCGGGGGCGCGAGACATGCTGTGGGCTTTCGTCATCGCCACAGATGCTTGTCATGCTTTTTGACAGTGCCAACGCGATATCGGGGGATGTCAAGGCGTAGCTGAGTTATGTCCGAAGCTGCGATGATGATGTAGTTGGCCGAGGTCTATCCACGTACTTTACGGTGTGTGCAAGGTCTGGCATCAGTCGATGAGCAGAGCCACAGACGCGTGCGCGGTTTTGCGTGGATACGACATCGAATCGGCCTGCTAGCTAGCCAGCCACACATGCATCGCAGGGATATCGTGCCACCTGATGTGTCAGGCTAAGCTTTACTTGGCAAAGGCTTGGTCTCGCATCTGCCTCGCGCCAAGGGTGAACGACAGCTCGAGAACAGGGGTAATTCGTCCTACATACGTAACATGTGCAATGTCTGTGTTCGCAGTGCCTTGTTAGAAGTATTCCAATGTTGGTTGACGTGCAAAAGTTCATGTGTTATCGAGACTATCTAAGTACATCTCCCAGCCAATCCTCTCTGAGCAACTCAGCCATCACGCCACGCATGTCAGCCGCAGTCTAGACCACACAATTGCCGGACCGATAGCACGACGTCAACATTAAACATCTGGACTAAAGGTTCACTCGATTGAAAGCGATGCTTGTAGAGGGAAGAATACTGGCAATGAGGAAAACGAAGCAAATAAGTGGGAGTGTTGAGTACAAGCAAATGCGATGTGGCTTGATGAAGAATGCTATCGAGCCTTGCGAACCCACTCCGCCAAACAACAAACAGACACGGTAGAACTTATGTACATATACAGTATCAGGGTAATTAAGTGGATGCCCCATAGGTAAGCAAAGGGGTGCGAAAGAACAAACAGCCACCGCGAGCGAGATTAGAAGCCGAACGGGTTTTGGGGTGCTGGTTAACGGTTAGAGAGGTCTTGCATAGATATTTGTTCGAACACTTACTGGCATTGGCAAGGTTCGCCCTCCCCGTCGGCTGGGGTGTTAGCTTCTTTGCGGGCTGTACACCAAACTTGATGGTCGGTGGTGGGCCAGTCTTCTGGGGCACTAGAGGCTGCGCCTGGGGCATTGGCGGCATGGGAGGGACAGGCGGCGGGCTTTGGTTCGACATGTAGCCAGTCGGCTGTGGCGCAAGGGCCGGGGGCAGGAAGCGGTTGACGCCAGTCGCCTGGGGGTTAAGCGGCGATGGTTGGAACGAGTTGTACCCCGTAGGCTGAGCCTGTAGTGGCTGGAAAGGTGCCCGTGGTGGGTCGGCAAAAGGGCTGCCATTCCCGAAGCCTTGTGTGAAGTGTGGCTGCTGCTGCTGGAAACCTGTCTGCATGGGCTGCTGGAAGCCAGTCGGCTGCTGTTGTTGGTATTGGGCGAAGCCAGTCTGCATTGGCTGCTGCTGGGGTGGGGACATGGGGTTGTAGCCTGTGGGTTGAGGCATCATGCCGTTCTGCTGGAACCCGAAACCGCCATTTTGCTGTGGGAAGCCTGTCATTTGCTGTTGCATTGGTGGCATACCCTGCATGCCTTGGCCCTGTCCAGAGTTTTGACCCATGAGGTTCGGGTTGTAACCTGTGAGCTGAGGTTGTAGGGGTGGTGGAGGACCGAAAGCACTTTGTTGTGGGTTCTGAGGGGCAGAGGAAGAACGCTGCGGCGGTGGAGCAATGAGACCTCCCGGACCCTGCTGCTGGGGAGCTTGTGGGCGCATGCGTGGTGGGGCCATATTGTGAGGTTGGGTAAGGGCCTTAATAGCTGCAACCTGCTCGAAAAGTGTAGGAGTAGCGCCTGTTGGCTGCGGTTGCTGAGCGGGTGCTGGAGGCTGTTGAGCAGGTGCTTGTGCTGGCTGAGGTGCCGGAGCAGGAGGCGTTGGCTGCGCGATCTCGTCAGGTTTGAGTGCAGGCATGTCTAGAAGAGACAAATCGTTCATGGATCCAGTCAGCTGGGGTGGCTTTGCGGCAGGGGCTTGTGCTGCAGGTGGAGATGCTGGCTTGTCAGATGTTGACTTGGACGGCTTGACATCCCACGCATTGTCGTCAAACCCATTCGCTGTCTTGTCAGATGTCGCTGCTGACGCCCCGTCTGCGGGCTTCTTAACGGTGTCATCGGACTTCGGTTCAAAGGCCTTTGGATCAACCACATCGTTCGTCTCAACTGGTGGTGCAGGACGTCCCTTTCGGGTGTTGTTTCTCAGTGCACCTCCTGGACCTGAGAACAGTCCACCAGAAGCTCCCTCTCCTCCCTCTTCAGCAAAGCTAACACTTCGCTTATCTCTTCCAAACTGCGCATCCAAGTGCTTGGTCACACGGAGAATGTCACCTTCCTTGAGACCCAACGTACGTAGAAGCCCAGGAGTGATGTCTGGAATGTTTTCTTCCGTCATCTCGTCCTTGGTGAATGCCCTGGCGTACCGTTCGCAGATCTGTGGGTTGACACCACACTTGAGGAAGAAGTCGAACCAGTCGTATTCCGGCTTCTTCTCGACAGAAATACCGGTTGGACCTGAGTCCTTCCCGCGAGGCTGTTGCATGCTCCTCCTCTTCAAATCCGATAGGGGTTTGTCGTCATCTAGAGACTCGCCTGTGACGCGTTCGACGTACTCGAGGTCTTCTACTGACATCTTTGTGACAGGTACAGCGATCTTGACGCCATTGACTTTGTGTAGGTGGATCTTGCCATCCTTGATGAGAATGAACTCTGCCTCGACCTTGA
>Ga0265797_10009450_pt1 | contig 12690 bp, 9 predicted proteins | sample P2T30metagenome_FD_192433 | JGI IMG/M metagenome (GOLD analysis project Ga0265797, IMG submission 192433) | Plant litter microbial communities from East Loma Ridge, Irvine, California - P2 T30 | ecosystem: Environmental > Terrestrial > Plant litter > Unclassified | place: USA: California... | reverse complement strand
GGTCCAGTCGCGGTCGATGCTGACGGTGCGGCAGGCGGCATCGATCTCGCCGTAGCCGACCCGCGCCACGCCCAGCGTCTGGCCGGTCATGGCGCTGGTGGCCTTCATGATGTGCAGCGCGTCGTCCTGTCCGTCCAGCGTTTCGCCCAGTTTCTGGTGGAAGGCGTGACGATGCTCGGACAGCACGTCGGACGTCGTCTCGGTGAGCACGCAATACACGCCGGCCACCTGGCCCTGATGGCGCACGGGCGAGAGAGAAATGCAGAAGAAGCGGCGTTCGCGCTTGCCGTTGCGCTCGAATTCCATCAGGGCGTGCTGGAGCTGGGTCGCTTCGCCGGCGAGCACGAGTTCGAAATAGGGGCGCATGCGCTCCCATAGCTCGGGACGCACGCTGGCATAGGGGGCGCCGCGCGCGGCCGGGTGCTTGTCGCCGAGCAGATCGGAATAGGCGTCGTTATAGAACAGGCGCAGGTCGCGGCCAACCGCCAGGAACATCGGGAAGCGCGACGCCAGGATCAGGTCGCCAATCGCGCGCATGCCTTCCGGCCAGGTGGACGGCTCGCCCAGCGCAGGGGCGAGGGCGGGTATGTCAGGGCCGGTGAGTTGGTCCGACGGCATGGCACCGCCGACTGCTGTCGACGGGGAACTGCTCAGGTTGCTCATCAGGATTGCCCAGTTTGGTTCTTGCACGGCTGGCTGGCTTAATACACTGGAACGTTTCCCCACACGTTCTTCTTGCCCCGCCGCCAACATTTTCTTATTGTCGGCGATTATAACGAGCAATTGACATCGACCGCGCGCGTTACAGATCAGTAACTGACAATCGTGGCGACAATGCTACAAACATTCTGATTGCGCTACCATCAAGCGACCTTGACAGTGGCAACGCGCCTCCCCCGCATGGCAGGCGCGCCGCCGGTCCGCTGCTGGATCAGGTATATGCCGAGCTCATATTCAGCACGCCATTCGCCCCGCGCGGGAAGAACCCGCCCATGGTCACCGATTCCCTGGTCAGATACACGATATTGAGCACGTCGCCTGGCGTGCGGCTGAAGGCAATGCCATCCTTGTCCAGCGGGACGATATTCGACGCCGTCGCATCGGCCGCGTTGACGATCCCCTGGTCGACATCGGTCGAACCGTCCAGGCTGTCGCGCGCATCCGAGATCGCGCCCGCCGCGGTCCGCAGCGATGGGGTGCTCAAGCCTTTCGAGTACAGCACCGTGCGCACCAGTCCCGCGTGATACGCCTCGGCCGCCAGGATGCCGGCCGCCGCTTCGAGGAAGGTCTTGTTCTGGATGAGCGGCGACGCGCCTTTATAGGCGGTCACGCCGACGTCTTCGAAGATGAAGGCGCCGAGCAGGAAGTTCTCGTCGCTGGCATACGGATCGAAGGCGACGCCCGGTCCGACCAGGCCGGCCGCGCGCGCCGCCGTAGAGAAAGCGCCATTCGGATCGGTGCCGCCGATATCGAGCGCGGGCTGCGCCACGGCCGCCGATCCGAGCGCGCCGCGCAGGAAAGCGACGTGGGCGATCTCGTCCTGTGCGATCTCTTTTGCATACTGGGCCACCAGCGGGTCCTTGAATTGCACCTGGCGACCGCCTGTGACGGCGCCTTGCGTGCCGGCGCCGGTCAGCAGATTGGCCGGCAAGCCGATGCCGAGCGCCGCATAGGAATAGAACTGCGCCTCCAGGTATTCGAGATTGAGCGCGAAGTTGAGGATGTCGATATCGGTCGGTTGCGCTGCCTGGGCGATGGCGTCCTTGACCGAGCCGCCGCAGGCGCTCAGGAAGGTGCCGCCCACCATACCGACGCTGATGCCGCCAACGTTCTTGAAGAAGGAACGGCGTTTTTCGAGCTTTTGCTTGCGTGATTCGAGTAGTGCCAAGGTCACATTCGTGTCTGTCATGGTAATTCTCCTGTTGAAACAGCGATCAAGAAACTGGGCCAGCGCACGCTTGGAAATTTCAATCAGGAAAATTGTTTGAAATCGACGATGCCGCGCGTAAGGCTTGTACTCACGCGCGCCGCGTTCGGTTTCAATTATTTTAAGAATGTGTCGTGATCGCTACTTCAGGCTGCGCACAATTGACGGGCTACCGGACTCCAGCAAGTGATGTGTTATTGTCAATACGCGCAGGCGCTTTCTCCGACGCATACACATCAAGGTTCCCGGTGCCAGATTCCTACTCGATCGATCCAGAGCAATTACGCAACTGGCTGCACGCCGCGGCACGACAGGATGCAGCGTCGTTCCGGCTGCTCTACGACGCCACATCGCCGAAACTGTTTGGCTACGCGCTGCGTATATTAGGCAAGCGTGAGTTGGCCGAGGAGGCACTGCAAGATGGATACGTCGCGATCTGGAACGGCGCCGCCAGTTATCAGGCGCATCTGGCCGCGCCCATGACCTGGATGACGACCATCGTGCGCAACAAGGCGCTCGACCTGCTGCGCCGCAGTGGCGCCGACGCCGAGATCGACGGCCCGGTGTTCGATGCGGACATCATGAATGCCTTGCAAGACCCACGCGCGACGCCGATCGACGCGCTGCTGATCAGCCACGATGCCAGGGCGCTGGCCTATTGCATGTCGCTGCTCGAAGGCGCGCACCGGCAAGTGGTGGGGCTGGCGTTCTTCCATGACCTGTCGCACAGCGAGGTGGCGCAGCAGATGGCAATCCCGATCGGCACCGTCAAGACCTGGATCAGGCGCAGCCTGGAACGTCTCAAGACCTGCCTTGCCAAAGGCGAGCGAGCATGAATATCCGCGATAACCCCGCGCTGTGCGACAAGCTGGCCGCCGAGTACGTCCTGGGGACGCTCAAGGGCGGTGCGCGCCGCCGCTTCGAAGCCTATCTGCGCCAGGATGCCGCCCTGCGAGGCCTGGTCGACGAATGGAACGGGCGCCTGGTGCCAATGGCCGAATTTGCCTCCGCCAGCGCGCCACGCGCCAGGGTATGGCAGGCGATCGAGCGCCGGCTTGGGCTGCGGCGCAGCTACGCCGCGTGGCAGTTCTGGCGCAGCGAATCGCTGGTGTTCTGGCGTGGACTGAGCGCGGCCTCGCTGGTCCTGGCCTTGCTGCTGGTCGGCGTCATCACCTCACCGCTGCTCGACCATCCGCAGGTCGACTACGTCGCCACGCTGCAGGACGAAAAGGCGCGCACTGCCCTGCTGCTGACCGGCGACACCGATCGCGGCGTGCTCACGGTGCGCCTGGTCGACAACGCGCCGGTAGCCGCCGACAAGGCGCTGCAGCTGTGGGCTGTGCCCAAGCAGGGCAAGCCACGCTCGCTCGGCGTCCTGTCGGATCAGGGCGTCATCGAACTCGGGCTGACGCCAGGCGCCATCGGCGACGATGTCGCGCTGCTGGCGGTGTCGCTCGAGCCACGTGGCGGCTCGACGGATCCGGACGGGCCGAGTGGACCGATCCTCTACAAGGGCAACTGGGTGCGGGTGATGTAGCCCAGCGCGGTTAGCCGTAGTCATCGTAAAGAGCGGGCAGATCACTTGCCAACCACGTTTTCCATGGGATCGATACCGATGTGCACATCGATCAGCTAAGCGAACGGCGGCCCATGCAGCCCGATGCTAGGCTGGGCTCGACCCAAGCCAACTGACGATCTCATCTCATGCCCAACGACATCACACCGTTTCGCCTCGCGATCCCTCAGGCCGAACTTGACGACCTGCAGCAGCGCCTGGCGCGCACCCGCTTCCCCGATCCAGAAACCGTGGACGACGACAGCCAGGGCCCGCAACTGGCCAGGCTGCAGGCGCTGATCGCGCGCTGGCGCGACGGCTATGACTGGCGGCGCGCCGAAATGCTGCTGAACGGGTACGAGCAATACCGCACCGAGATCGATGGTCTCGGCATCCACTTCCTGCACGTGCGCTCGCCTGAGCCGAACGCGCTGCCGCTCCTGATGACACATGGCTGGCCCGGATCGGTGCTGGAATTTCGCCACGTGATCGGGCCGTTGACCGACCCGGTGGCCCACGGCGGCCAGGCCAGCGATGCCTTCCACCTGATCCTGCCCACCCTGCCCGGCTTCGGCTTCTCGGACCAGCCGCGCGAGACGGGCTGGAACATTGACCGCATCGCCGATGCCTGGATCGCACTGATGCAACGCCTGGGATACGAACGCTGGGCGGCGCAGGGCGGCGACTGGGGTTCCTTCGTCACGTCGACGCTGGGCCACAAGGCGCCGTCCGGTCTGGTCGGCATCCACCTGAACATGGTGATGTTCGAGCCAACCGATGAGGAGCGCGCGAACGCGACGCCGCACGAGCAGAAGATGCTCGACGACGCCAAAACCTACGATGACTGCTACTCGGGCTACAAGAAGCTGCAGAGCACCCGTCCGCAGGCGGTGGGATTCGGCCTGGCCGACTCGCCGGCGGGCCTGGCCGCCTGGCTGTATTCGTTCATCCAGGACGCGGCCGAGCACGACGGCGACGTGGAGAGCGCGCTCGCGCTGGATGAACTGATCGACAACGTCATGCTGTACTGGCTGCCGAACAGCGGCGCCAGCGCGGCGCGCATCTATTGGGAAGCGAACCAGGCGGCGCAGCAGGCGACGACCCCGGATACGCCGCAGCCGGCGCCCACCGGCATCAGCATCTTCCCCGGCGAATTGAGTGGCGTATCACGGCGCTGGGCCGAGAAGCGCTTCGCCAATATCGTCCATTTCAATGAAGTGGACAAAGGTGGCCACTTCGCAGCCTGGGAAGCGCCCGCGCTGCTCGTCGACGAGGTGAGAACAACCTTCCGCTTTGCCCGCTAGGAACCTATCCCGATAGGTTCTAACGCGCCGGGATGTGGAGGAAGCGCGCTTCGGGCAAGCCACGCACATCCAGGACTTGCTGGAAGACCGAGCCGGACAACGGCGCTGCGGCGCGCTCGCCGCCGCTCAGCCCCACATGCGCACTGGTGACGTAGAGGGTCGACAGCTCCGGTCCACCAAACGCCGGGCAGCTCGGCTGCGGCGCCGCCAGCGCGATCACCCGGTCGACGCTGCCATCGGGGGCAAACCTGATCACCTGCCCCGCGCCCCAGCGCGTGCTCCACAGGTAGCCCTGGGCGTCGACCGTCGCACCATCCGGCTCGCCCGGCGTGGCATCGGCCGCCACAAAGGTGCGCACCCGCCCGACCTCGGCGCTGCACGGATTGTAGTCGGCGTACAGGATCGCCTTCTGCGCCGAGTCGGCGAAGTACATGCGCCGGCCATCGGGGCTGAAGCAGATGCTGTTCGCGATCGCCGCATTCGGCAGCGGCAGGCGTTCGAGCGACAGGTCGAGGTTCAGGCGATAGAAGCCGCCCAGCGCCGGCTTCGGATGGTCGTCCTGGTTGAACATGCCGAACACGAAGCGCCCCTGGCGGTCGCAGCGCCCATCGTTCAGGCGCGTTGACGGGATGTCGGCCTCCACATCGCAGATGCGGCTCACCTTCCCAGTCGAGAAAGTGAAGAACGCCAGGCCGGAACCAAGCCCCAGCAGCAGGCGATCATCGCTGCCGGTTAGCGCGAAACAGCACAGGCGCTCGGGCATCTTCCAGCTGACCGTGCGGCCGGTCGATGGCGCATGCGACCACAGGGTAGCGGCCGGGATATCGGTCCATAGCAGCCGTCCGCTTCGCTCGCACCACAGCACGCATTCCCCGAGCTCATGGCCGCCATCGATCAACACCTCCATCATGCGTCGTGCTCGACCAGGAAGCGAAAGCGCGATTCGGTCTCGTACACCTGGCCCGGACGCAGGATCACGTTCGGGAACTGCGGCTGGTTCGGCGAATCGGGAAAGTGCTGCGGCTCCAGGCAGAAGCCGCTACGGTGCGGATAGCTGCGGCCTTTACCGGCCAGCGAACCATCGAGGAAGTTCCCGCTGTAGAACTGCACGCCCGGCTCTTCGGTCCACAATTCGAGTACGCGGCCCGATGCCGGCTCGCTCACGCGCGCGGCGCGGGTCAGCGTCTTTCCTTCGGGTTTGTCGAGCACGAAGTTGTGATCGTAGCCGCCACCATGGCGCAGCTGCTCGTCCGGTTGCGTGATGCGCTCGCCGATCCGGCGCGGCAGCCGAAAGTCGAACGGCGTTCCGGCAACCGGCGTCAGTTCGCCGAGCGGGATCGATGCGCTGTCGATGGCGACGAAGCGGTCGGCGTCGATACTCAGAAAGTGGCCGAGGATATCGCCGTCGCCGGCCAGGTTGAAATAGCTGTGCTGGGTCAGGTTGACCGGCGTGGCCTGGTCGGTGACGGCGTGAAAGCGCACGATCAGTTCGTTCGCGTCGGTGAGGGTATATATCACTGTCACGTCGAGGTTACCCGGATAGCCCATCTCGCCGTCGACGCTGCGGTAAGTCAGGCGCAGGCTGTCGCCGTCGATCGCGGCATTCCACTTGACCCGGTCGAAACCATCCGGCCCGCCATGCAGGTGATTGCTGCCGTTATTGACCGGCAACTCGACTTCACGCCCGTCGAGCGTAAAGCGCCCCTTGTCGATGCGGTTGCCGTAGCGGCCGATCAGCGCGCCGAAGTACGGGCTGTCGGCGGTATAGGGCGCGAGCGTGTCGAAGCCCAGCACCACGTCGGCAAAGCGGCCCGCGCGGTCCGGCGCATGCAGCGCGGTGATGACGCCGCCGAAGTCGATGATCTTCGCCACCATGCCGGTGGCGTTGGCCAGCGTGAACTGGGTGATGGCCGTGCCATCGGCCAGGTGCCCGAATGGCGCTTGCGTAATACCGGTTTGCACGTTGTTCGATTCCTTTCAATAGATGGATTGACACCGGCCTGCCCTGTTCCCGGGAGCAGGTAACGTGATGAATGCCGGCCATGGACGCCGCGATCGTAGCACGTGCGCACAACCGGCTGCGCCAGCGCAGTCGGTGACGCGCGGGGAGCAAATTCATGCTCCGAAACACATCGATGGTTGAATAGCCTTGTCAAGTCTTGCTCGTGAGCCACTCACCGAAGCCACCTACACCGTGCACTGCAGCGGTGCAAAAAAGCGCGTGAAGGTAGTGCAAGAAATGTAACAACAATGATGTAATGATCAACCCTGTCGACCGGTGCAGATGGTATTCGGCCTGCGGCTCACGCCGTTTTCCGAGTCCCATCGGACGGGTTTGCTGCACCGTTATTGCGCACTGCACCACGTGTCAAGGAGCAAATTGTGGCGTTCCTGCAACGTCAAGTGTTGATGAATAGCAACTAAATCAGCGCTCGTCGCGACGCTTCCGTGACCGGCCTCAACGCCCCGTCAGCACTGGGTTCTCCTATGAAAACTGACGCTGGAAAGCGATGTTCGCAGCTTGTCAACACCGACTTTCGCTTGCGTTTCGATTGGGCGAAGGCGATGACAAATGTCTGTCTGGCATGTCATGATGGGTATGTTATTTTTCACAAACAAACACCTGGAGAGACATCCATGAAGCACAAAATTCTTGCCATCGCTATCGTCTCGGCACTGCCGCTGGTCGCTCAAGCACAAACCAGCGTCACGATGTACGGCATGGTCGATGCATCGATCGGCGTCGAAAACAGCCACGCGCCGGGCGAAAGCAGCCGCACCGTCGTGTCGTCGGGCACGCAGTCGGCAAGCCGCATCGGCTTCCGCGGTACCGAAGACCTGGGCAATGGCCTGAAAGCACTGTTCAACATCGAAGCCGCTGTCGCTGTCGATACCGGCTCGACCGATTCGCGCATGTTCCAGCGTCGTGCTGTCGTCGGCCTGCAAGGCGCCTTCGGTACCGTGACCGTCGGCCGTGAATACGGCCCGATCGCCGCCGTCGCTGGCGCTTCGGACATCCTGGGCCAAGGCTTCTACGGTTCGAACCTGGCTGCCTTCGGCGCCAACCGCCTGACCCGTCGTCTGGACAACTCGGTCAACTACCAGAGCAACGCCCTGAGCGGTTTCACCGTGCGCGCAGCCTACGGCGCCGGCGAGCGTAACGAAACCCCAACCCAGGACACCGGCGACATCCTCGGCGTGGCGCTGGAATACGCAAACGCTGGCTTCTACGTCGGAGCTGGTTACCAGAACAAGGAAGACCTGCCAACCGGCGACACCAAGGAATACAACTTCGGCCTGGGCTACAAGTTCGGCGACTTCGAGCTGCGCGGTGGCTACATGGCTGCTGACCCAGAATTCGCTGGCGGCGTGAACAACAAGTACGAACAAGCCAACATCGGCCTGTCGTACGCTTTCGGCGCCAACAAGGTCTTCGTCAACTACCAGCAGCAAGAGCTGGAACTGGGCGATGCAGAAGGCAAGGCTGTGACCCTGGGTTACACCTACACCCTGTCGAAGCGCACCAACGTGTACGCTTCGTACGCCAAGCTGCGTAACAACGGCACCGGCCTGTTCTCGCTGACCTCGCCATCGGGCACCATCGCCCTGCCGGCGACCGCGTTCGGTTCGGACCCACAGGTGTACAACGTCGGTCTGCGTCACTCGTTCTAAGCGACGCTGCTCAGGGTTGGACGCGTGGACGGCATAGCCGTCCACCCTACGAGCCCTTGGCGCAAACAAAAACGGCAAGCCCTTGGGCTTGCCGTTTTTGCTTTCAAGCGCCGTTCAGGATCGATCAGGCGGCGCGCGGCAAGGCGGTGATCAGGCCGATTTCGTCGGACTGCATCAGGGCCTCGATGTCGAGCAGGATCAGCATGCGGTCGTCGATCGTGCCCAGGCCGCGCAGGTGGCCGGCGCCCTGCGACGCGCCCATGGCCGGGGCGGGACGAATCTGCTCTGGCGTGAGCGTGACCACGTCGGAGACGCTGTCGACCACCATGCCGATCGTGTGGTGGGCGATGTTCAGGACGATCACCACGGTGAGCGCGTCGTAGGTGGGCGCGGCGACGCCGAACTTGATGCGCATGTCGACTACCGGCACGATGCTGCCGCGCAGGTTGATGACGCCTTTCAGAAAGTCGGGCGCATTGGCCAGGCGGGTCGGCGCCTCGTAGCCGCGGATTTCCTGCACCTGCAGGATGCTGATGCCGTATTCTTCCTTCGCCAGGCGAAAGGTAAGCACTTCATTGTCGTTGACGACGTGTTCCATCATTGAATCCTCATTACTGGTCTAAAGAAAACGGCAGGCCGCGGCCTGCCGTCTGGTCTACTCCGGGGCGGTTCAGAACTCTTCCCACTCCCCTGCTTCCACGGTGGCCTTGGTCCTGGCTGGCGCCAATGTAGCCACCGGCTTGACCGGCGCGCTGGCCGCCACCCGTACCGGCGCCGCCCGCCGCGCCACGGCGGGCGGGCGCTGCGCACTCGGCGCTGTCGCTTGAGCGCCTTCAATGCGGAACACCGCCACTGCCTGCGCCAGCGCCGCCGCCTGCTCCTGCATCGCGCTCGAGGCGGCGGCGGCCTGTTCGACCAGGGCCGCGTTCTGCTGCGTGCCTTCGTCCATCTGCGCCACCGCCTGGTTGATCTGCTCGATGCCGGCGGTTTGCTCGACGCTGGCAGCGCTGATCTCGGCCATGATATCGGTCACGCGGCGCACGCTGTCGACGATCTCCTGCATCGTCTCGCCGGCCTGCGAGACCAGCCGGCTGCCATTGGCGACCTTGTCGCTCGAGTCGCCGATCAGGCCCTTGATCTCTTTCGCGGCCGCCGCCGAACGCTGCGCCAGGTTGCGCACTTCGGTCGCCACCACCGCAAAGCCGCGGCCCTGCTCGCCGGCGCGCGCCGCTTCCACCGCCGCGTTCAGGGCCAGGATATTGGTCTGGAAGGCGATGCCGTCGATGACGCCGATGATGTCGTTGATCTTGCTCGACGACGCGTTGATCTGCTCCATGGTGCCCACCACCTGCTCGATGACTGCGCCGCCGCGCGCCGCAACGCTCGACGCCGATTCGGCCAGCTTGTTGGCCTGGCGCGCATTATCGGCGTTCTGCTTGACGGTCGAGGTCAATTCTTCCATCGAGGACGCGGTTTCTTCCAGCGCCGACGCTTGCTGCTCGGTGCGGCTCGACAGGTCATGGCTGCCCGCGGCGACTTCGGCCGCGGCCACTGCGATGGTGTCGGTGCCGACCCGCACGGTGCCGACGGTGCGCGCCAGGTTGTCGTTCATGCGCTTGAGGGCCTGCAGCAGCTGGCCGGTCTCGTCGCGCGAGTTGACCTCGATGCGGCTGGTCAGGTCGCCCTCGGCGACCGTGTTGGCCACTTCAAGTGCGCGCACCAGGGGCCGCGTGATCGAGCGCGTGATCCACCAGGCCACCAGGGCCGCCAGCGCCAGCGCGACCGCGCCGGCGATCGTCATCAGCCAGGTGGTGCTGCGGTAGGTCTCTTCGGCTTCCACGCCGGCGCTCACGCTGCGGTCCTTTTGCAGCTTGATCTGTTCGGCGGTCGCGCCTTTGAGTTCGGCCAGGCGCGGACGCAGCGTGCCCACCAGATAAGCTTTCGCCCCGTCGACATCGCCAGCAGCGATCAGCTTGAGCAGCGCGTCCTGGCCGGCCAGGTAAGCCGCGCTGGCGCTCGTCATGCGCGCGAGGATTTCGCGGCCCTGCGGGGTGTACAGGGTGGCATCCAACTCGGCCAGCGTGGCGTCCATGACCTTGCGCGACGCCATGATCTGGTCGACCTGCTTCTGGCGGTCGACCGCGTCTTCGTTGAGCATCATATTGCGCAGCGCGAGCGCGATATTGTTGTTCTCCGCTTCGAGGCGGCTGGTCATCTCGATCGCCGGGATGCGGTTGGTGACCAGCAGGCGGGTGCCGTCATTGACGCGCGCGAGCATGATATTGCTCAGGATGAGCATGCCGACGAGCATCAGGCCGATGGCGCCGAAACCCAGGCCAAGGCGTTTGCCGATATTGAGGTGGTGCAGGTTCATGAATAAGCCGACTTTATAGAGGTATAACGTTAGTTTCTAGAATGAAACCAGGTTACGGTCGGCGCGCGGCGCACGCGATGTCGAGAACTTAACAAAGCGCGAATGGTGGTCGAATCGTCTCTTTTATTGGACGATCAGCATTATTTTGTGATGTTCCAGATTGGTGGACGAAAAAAAGGCAGGCTGCAGCCTGCCTCCCTGGATCCTCACCTGGATCAGAACTCTTCCCACTCGCCCAGGTCGCTGGCCGGCTTGCTCTTGCCGGTCGCGGGACGCAGCAGCGGCGCGGCGGCCGGCGCACGCGCCGTGATCGCTGGCCGTGCCGGCGGGGCCGCGCGCACCGGCGCGGCTGGCTGGCTGACGGCCGGCACGCGCAGCGGACCGGCGACCGAGGCGCTCGACGCCGCCCGCATCTGCTCGCCATCGATCTGGAACACCGCCACCGCCTGCGCCAGCCGCGTCGATTGCTCGCGCATGGCCGCGGCGGCGGCCGCCGCTTCTTCGACCAGGGCCGCGTTCTGCTGCGTGCCCTCGTCCATCTGCGCCACCGCCTGGTTGATCTGCTCGATGCCGGCGGTCTGCTCCAGGCTGGCCGCGCTGATTTCGGACATGATGTCGGTCACGCGGCGCACGCTCTCGACGATCTCGCGCATGGTGTCGCCCGCTTCGGCGACCAGCTTGCTGCCATTGGCGACCTTGCCGCTCGAGTCGCCGATGAGCCCCTTGATTTCCCTGGCCGCCGCCGCCGAACGCTGCGCCAGGTTGCGCACTTCGCTGGCCACGACCGCGAAGCCGCGCCCCTGTTCGCCGGCGCGCGCCGCCTCCACGGCCGCATTCAGCGCCAGGATATTGGTCTGGAAGGCGATGCCGTCGATGACACCGATGATGTCGTTGATCTTGCTCGACGATGCATTGATCTGGTCCATGGTGCCCACCACCTGGTGGATCACGTCGCCGCCGCGCGCCGCCACGTTCGAGGCCACTTCGGCCAGCACATTCGCCTGGCGCGCGTTGTCGGCGTTCTGGCGCACGGTGGCCGTCAGCTCTTCCATCGAGGACGCCGCTTCTTCCAGCGCCGACGCCTGCTGCTCGGTGCGGCTCGACAGGTCCTGGCTGCCGACCGCCACCTGGCCGGCCGCCACCGCGATGGTGTCGGTACCGACGCGCACGGTGCCGACGGTGCGCGCCAGGCTTTCGTTCATGGTCTTGAGGGCTTGCAGCAGCTGACCCGTTTCATCAAGCGACGTCACCTCGATGCGGCTGGTCAGGTCGCCCGCCGCCACCGTCGTGGCCACGTCCAGCGCGCGGCCCAGGGGACGGGTGATCGACCGCGTGATCGACCATGCCACCACGGCCGCCAGCGCCAGCGCGATGGCGCCGAGGCCCCACATCAGCATGCTGGTCTGGCGGTAGGTGGCGGCGGCGTCCAGTGCGGCCTGGGTGGCGATCTCGTTCTGCAGCGCGGTCTGGTCGGCAGTCGCTTTCTTGAGGCGGCGCAGCAGCGGGCGCAGGTCTTCGCCGAGCAGCGCGCGTGCTTCATCCTTCTCGCCGGCGGCGAGGTGCTTGATCATCGCGTCCTGGCCGGCCTTGTACAGGGCGGTCTCTTTCTGCATCTGGTCGAGCAGCTCGAGCGCCTTCGGATTGGCCAGCGCATCCCTGAGCTTGGCCAGGATGCCGTCCATCGCGGCGCGCGAGGCCATGATGTCCTGCACCTGCTGGCGGTGGTCGGAGGCCTCGTCGCTGAGCATCATATTGCGCAGCGCGATCGCGATATCGTTGATCTCGGCCTGCATCTGGTTGGTGAGCGCGATGCGCGGCATACGGCCGTTGACGATTTCGTCGGTGCCGGCATTGATCC